>ERZ795047.315-NODE-315-length-61825-cov-44.130419_pt1 | contig 61825 bp, 48 predicted proteins | sample MGYA00375131_ERZ795047 | MGnify/ENA primary metagenome ERZ795047 (study PRJEB30176, sample SAMN05720228) | activated sludge metagenome | isolation source: Anaerobic digester | place: Japan | collected 2015-05-20 ... | reverse complement strand
TTTACCTGTATGCCAGCGACAAGGACGATCAGCACAGTTACATTGAGGAGGCAAAAGCGCGTGGTTATGATGTGCTGCTGATGGACGGCCAGCTTGATCCACATTTCATTAACACACTGGAGTCCAAGCTGAAGGATACCCGATTTGCCCGTGTCGATTCCGATGTGATTGACAAGCTCATTGTTAAGGAGGACCGAAAGGAGGTTAGCTTACCTGCCGACGAACAAGCCGATTTAAGGTTAGTTTTTGAGGGTGCGCTACCCGCTCAGGACCACTACTGGGTATCGTTTGAGGAACTTGGCGAGGGGGCAAATCCGGTGGTTATCACCCAGTCCGAGTTCATGCGCCGCATGAAGGATATGTCGGCCATGAGCCCAACTTCAAGCTTTTATGGTAGCATGCCCGATAGCCGTAACCTTGTGGTTAACGTGTCGCACCCCTTGGTTAAATCCATTATTGAGGCTAAAAGCAAGCAGCTTAGCGAAAGGCTCAACGAGGTTAACGAAAAAATAAAGCCTGTTAAGGCTAAGGTTGAGGAGCTGGAAAAAGCTCAGAAGGGTAAAAAGGACGATGAGATACCCCAAGCTGATAAGGATGCCCTTGCCGATGCCGAAAAGCAGCTCGATAAGCTGGAGGAGGAACGTAGCACAGTCCTAAAGGACTTTGGTAAAAATTACAAGCTGGTAAAGCAGCTTATCGATTTAGCTTTACTGGCTAACAACATGCTTAAGGGTGAGGACTTAAGCCGGTTTGTGAAGCGAAGCATTGAATTGATAAAACCTGAGTAGAGGTATATTAATTCTTTGTATATTGTATAACGAGGTTTGGATATAATCCAACCTCGTTTTTGCATTTTAATAAATCAATGAATAAATGTTATTTGTCATGTTGCGCGCATGCGAAACATCACGCTGTCGTTCTGAGTCCCGATTTATAGGAATAGACTTCGCCGAAGCATCTCTTTACCCTTAATCCTTGTTGTTTTTTTGTAAACCGCTCTTTGCCTTGCTTTTCTGTTGCGATGCAACGTTTGACACATGTTCTTTGGCATATGAATGGTGTGCATCGCTATACATTTAGGGTTAGCCATGGAATTACAAATGCTTAGCCCCTACAGGGCTGGAAGCGTTGTTCGTTTTTCGTGAATCGTTGTTCGTGAAGCTATTGTCTAGTTGAGCTAAGCGAAACATCTTATTGGGTTGATTAGAGATCCTTCGCACCCCGCTAGGGCGGGACAGGCCGCTCAGTATGACAGATATGTAAATTTTTGCTAACTAAACGACAATGAATCTATGAATGGGTATTAGTAAAATTGATATTTATAATTAAATAGATGTATGATAAATTAGGTTTTATTGATAATAAATGCATTATAAATAAACAAAAAGTCTTGACATTTTCATTTTTTTTTTTTTTTTTTTTTTTTTTGTTTAAATAGTTTGCCAACAAAAGGATAGCAGGCGGAATCGAAAAGCCTAAAGAGAGTAGATCAAACTAAACCAAATGACTATGAAAAGATTGATTTTGTTGTTTTGTTTAACCCTAACCTATGGCACTCTGTTTGCAGAAAATAAGATTGGTGCCATGGAGCCTTCAGCAAAGGCTGTTGTTACAGTTAGTATAAATTTAAATGTTGATTTATCGGATCAAATGGACAATTCTCAAAATTCAAATCCTGAGGATAAAACGTGCTATGCAACATTTACTTTCTCAACCGATTGTGGTAATGGCACAGTGTATCATTACTCAGTTTTTGTTTGGGGGAAATGTACCTCTGATTTTTATAGAAGAGCTGCTATGGCTGCATTAGATGTTGCAGAAGCATACGATCAAATTTTATGCTAACTTTAAGGGAATACTGCAATTTGCAGTATTCCCTCTTTAATATTTATTTATTAAATTTCCAGTAGATGTCTAATTAATATTACTAAAAAGATGAGAAACAGAGTATTTGCATTTGTTGGTTCTGTATTATTCATAAGCAATATTGCGATTTCTCAAACAGAGAGACTTTCGGGTAGTGTGGTTTACGAAAGCGTATGGACCACTACTTATCCTATTCAGGCAAAAGGAGTGCTTTGTTTTAACCAGTATGGCTCTTCATTTATGGCTATTTCAGATTTTACTGCGGTTGAGAGCAATGGAAAGGGAAATGATAGTAGAAATGAAAACCTTTCGATGGTTGAGACTGCCCCAGGTCAATTCTCAGTGGTAAGACGCCGAGATCCCAATACTTTGAAAGAGTCCAAAAGCATACCTTTTAACATTTTTACGGTTAAGGAAAACAGTAAAATATATCAGCTTGTGAATGAAACCTATTTTGCAAATAAGAAAAAACAAACTGTGCCTTATTTCTATTTGGAGGAGGAAGTAGGAAGAATAGAGTGGATTATAGAATCCGAAACAAAAACGATAGGCAGTTTCCAATGCCAAAAAGCCACATGTAAATTCAGGGGTAGAGATTATATTGCCTGGTTCACACCAGAAATACCAATAACTTATGGGCCATGGAAACTACATGGCTTACCAGGATTAATTGTTCAGGTAGCTGATATTAAGAATGAAGTGATCTTTTCAGCTGTTGAAATAAATATTGGTAATGTTACCTCCTGCAACATAGCTTACAAAAAAGAGTATCCAGTATACACTTTGAGGGAATATATAACATCCCAAAGGGAAAGAGTTCAGAATGAAAGTAAACGTTTAGAATCGAATATTCAGGTTATACAAGCTAGGCAGCCTGAGGATATTGGCTTTAATGTAAGCTCTTTTAAAGTCCATAATGTAGGTTTGGAGTTGGAATATGAGTTTTAGCATCTAAACTTGAATTATTGACTTCACATATACACATCCATTAAAGCTTTAATTGAACAATTTAGATTTATAAAAATGAAAAAATTGCTATTCCTTTTTGCAGTGTTTTTGTTTTCTAAAGTCAGTGCTCAAACTATTATTGAAGGTTATGTAAGTGATTTTAAAGGAAAGCCGATTGATCATGCTCAAATAGTTTTATACTCAACTTCAGGTTCAGGTATACTTTCGTATGCATTTGTAAACACAAGTGGCTACTATAAAATTACTACTTCGAAACAAGGCGATTTTAGGATAGAGTATTTGGCTTTGGGGTTTAACAAGATTGTTAAATTTATAAAAATCCCATTAGATTCAGCATTAGTAAACCCTATAAGAATTGATGTAACTCTTGAAGAACAGGCTTATGAAATAAGTGAAGTTATAAAACACGGCGATAAGCCAATAACTATTAAAACTGATACCATAGTTTATAATGTAAAATCGTTTACAAATGGTACAGAAAGGGTGGTTGAAGATGTTCTCAAGAAACTTCCGGGTATAAATGTTGATGATAACGGAAGGGTTACTTTCAAAGGGAAAGAAGTTGAGAAAGTAATGGTTGAGCAAACCGATTTTTTTGGTAAGGGATATAGAATGATAACACAAAGGGTACATGCAAATGCAATTGAAAAGGTAGAGGCTATTAGTAACTATTCCGAAAACCCAATATTAAAAGAGATTTCAAATTCCGATAAAGTTGCCCTAAACCTAAAACTAACTGAAAATTCATATAAAAAAATTTATACAAATTTTGATTTGGGTTATAATACTATTAACAAGCACGATATAAATGTGAGTTTAATGAATTTTAATAGAGTGGTTAACAGTTTGATAATTGGAAATTCAAATAGCATTGGCGATAACCCAACTGTTGGATCATCAGAACTATTCAAAACATTGTCTGAAACTTCGGACGATAAGTTGACTAAGGCAGATTCTCCAGATTTTATTTTAACCCAAGATGCCTACCGACCTATTCTCAAGCGTCAAAGGGTAAATGATATTGATTTAATTTTAGGGTCTATGAATGAGGCAGTTAACCTATCAAAAAAAACAAAATTAACTGTTACAACGGTGTATAGTAATATAAACGATAAGTTCATAAGGCAAACATTAAAAAACTATAGTTATGATACACTAAGCATAATAAATACTGAGAATTACAATTTTTACATGAACAATAAAAATGCATTTATCAAATCAAAGATTGAAAGTAGCCCCAGTAATAAATCATTCATTCAATATAATTTTCTTTTTTCAAGCACTTACAAGGATGCAAATACACTAACAGATTTCAATCAAACTGCTGTTGGTGAGGAAGGGACAGGTAGTTCTTTTAAGCTAATCAATCACCTTAATTTTAGCCAAAAAATAAATAATAGAACAATAGCTTATTTAATTGGATACACATTGAATGGCAATTTAAAAGAGGAATTAATGATTAACCCAATACCTATAACTCATCTATCCACAATTGGTTCCATTGATGGAAGAGGGAAACAAAAACTTGACAATGATTACTGTTATTTTTTGGGAGTTACTGGTATTAAACACCGGATATCCAATATGTTACTGATTGAAGGGGAAGTTGGAGCAAATATTATTAGTTATGATTTAAAGAGCTCTTATGTCATAATTGATTCTTTGAATAACAATACACCCGATCCATCTTTTTTAGGGAATACAAATATTAACAGTAATGAAGCATTTTTACAATCAAAACTAATTTGGGGATCTGATAGTTTGAATATAAGTTTAGGTTATAAAATTTGTTTAAATAAAATTTATGAAAAACAAAATAATTATCATTATAAGAGAATCATATTATTACCAAATATTACTTTCAAATGGTTATTAAATAGAATAAATACATTAAGTTTATTTTATAATTCAGATATTAAACCTTTTCCCTATACTAGTATTATTAATCATTACTATTTTAATAGTTACAATTCAATAAATCGTGGTACATTTCCATCTCTTATGAATATGCATAATTTAGGAGCCAGCTATTTAATCGGTAAATTAAATACACGTTTTTTTATGAATAGCAGTTTGATGTATATTTATGAATCCAAATTTATTACTCAAAATATTGAACCTAACATAAACTATGTAGTTTCTAAAGATACAATTACTAAGAATAGAAATACAATAATAGGTAATATTGAGGCAAATTATTTTATTAAACTTATACGTTCAAACATAAAATTTTCATTAACAAGCCTTTACTTTGATTATGATAATTTCTTGTTCGGGATTTCAAACAGGAACAGAAATAATTCAACTACTCTAGCTTTTGAAATACGTTCATCGTTCAATTCATTTTTAAATTTTCATTCAGGTTATTCAATTACACAAGGACGAATAGTAAATAAGAAAACCAAGCAAAATAACATTGAAAGGATATTTTGTAATTTGTATATAAAACCTTCTCAGAATTTAAGTTTAGATTTACTATCAGAATTATATAGTAACCAAAGTACCGTTCTAACGTACAGTAACAACAGTTATTTTCTAATTAACTCAAAACTTACATATAACTTCCCAAATACAAAATGGTCAATGTCTTTCTCAACTTTTAATATTTTAAATGATAATAACTACGTTGTAAGTAGTATCTCGGAATATTACTATAGTAAAGTAAGCTATAATTTAATTCCTCGTTATTTTATGTTTAGCGTTTCCTTTAAATATTAAATCTAAAATTTGAGATAATCGAAATGTTATAATCCATTTTGAGTATCATCTGAGATATAACTCATAAAAATATTATCCATGCAATTGACTAACTAAAAATTAGTATTAATTTTCTTAATACTTGGAATTTGTAGTAACTTGAATAATAAACAATATTTTGCCTATACTAATTAGTTGGTTAACTCTTTGAACAAACTACCCTTTTTTTTGTAATTTTATACAAAACCATCACATGGAACGCGATATACTAACCACCAAGCGTAAGGCTTTAGCCATAAACCTTGATCCAACAATTTATGGTACGATTGCTGAAATTGGCGGAGGACAGGAGGTAGCACGTGCATTCTTCCAGGCAGGTGGGGCATCGGGAACTATTGCTAAAACCATCTCCGCATACGATAAGGTGTTTAGCGATTACCTGTATAGCGATGGCGATAGCGGACGGTACGTTTGCCTAAAACGCTTACAGCAAATGCTTGATGCTGAGTACAAACAGCTAATTGATGTGCTTAACTCTGAAAGAAGTCCCGATAAACGTTTCTTTGTTTTTGCAAACACGGTTGAAACGCTTAACTTCCGAAAGGATAACCAGGGACATGGTTGGCTTGGTGTACGTTTTGAGCTTACCAAACTAGGCACGGCTAACGAGGTGGTTATTCACGTTCGCCTGAATGAGAACGATGCTATTTTGCAGCAGTATACCTTAGGAACTCTTGGCGTAAACCTTATTTATGCCTGTTTTTACAACCATAAAAGCCCCACACTATTCCTACAGTCGCTTATGGATAATCTTTCAACCGATAGGGTTGAGATAACCATGGTTCGAATGGGCGGGCCTGATCTGGATTACGTGGACAATAGGCTCTTGGGGGTTCAACTGGTTAAGAATGGTATGACTCCGGCGATTTTTTTCGATCGGTATGGCAATGTTCAGGAGCCCGACGATATGCTGTATAAGAAGAACGCATTGGTACTTAGGGGACGCTTCAGACCAATTACCTACGTGGGCTTCGATATCTTAAAGACATCTTATGCTCATTTTAAGAAAAATGCATTGTTTAAACCCGATAATACCCTTCAGATCTGTGAAATCACACTTAATAATCTTCTTGAAGAGGGCGAGCTGAAAGAACGCGATTTCCTGGATCGGGTTGATTTGCTAAATGGGATGGGGCAAAACGTTTTAATATCAAACTTTAGGGAGTTTTATAGATTGGTTGATTACTTTGGAAGGTTTAAGCATAAAAACCTTAGAATAGTTATGGGTATACCAACTTTTATGAAGGTACTTGATAAATCCTACTATGCAAATTTACCCGGAGGCTTACTTGAGGCTGTAGGCAAAATGTTTCCTGCCCGTACAAAGTTCTATATTTATCCTGCACTTGACCGAAACACTGGCAATATTAGGTACATCACCGATATTACAGTTCCCGATGATGTGATGCACATTTTCCACTACCTGATGCAGAACGATTTGATTGTTAGCCTAACAGGCGTAAATGAGCAGTGGCTTAAAATAACCTCGGATGAGGTTTTAAGCCTCATACAAAGCAACGATAAGCGATGGGAAAGCATGGTGCCCAAGTATGTGGTTAAAACTATAAAGCAGAAAAAGCTGTTTGGTTACACCGGTTGACTTTGCACAAATCTTTTTACTCAAAATTGAGGTTTATTTTGAACTTTAGTATCTGCTTAGTGTTGGTTATTGAAAATTTTTAAGTATGGAAAACATTCTTGGTAATATCGATCCTAAGACTATTGATGAACTTTACCGGACGTGGAAGAGTAATCCAAATTCAGTAGATGAGGGCTGGCAAAAGTTCTTTTTGGGTTTCGACCTGGCTATTTCTGGCTCTTACAGCGCACAGGATTGTATTGCTGACTCAGAATTCAAGGTGATAAAGCTAATTGAAGCATACCGTATGCGGGGACACCTGTTCACAAAGACCAACCCGGTACGGACCCGTCGTAGCTACTCTCCAACCCTTGATATCGAAAACTTTGGATTAGGTACAAAAGATTTAGACAACCGATTTAAAGCTGGTGAACTTATAGGTTTGCCTAACGCTACTCTTTCTGAAATCATTGAAAGGCTAAACAGGATATACTGCCGTAGTATTGGTGTTGAATACATGTACTTGCGGGAACCAAAACTGGTTGATTGGATACAGAGTAGGGTAGAGGGAACCCTAAACCATACCCAGTTTAGCCCTGACCAACAGAAGCATATTCTTTATCACCTAACCGCAGCTGTAGGATTTGAGCAGTTTATACATAGGAAGTTTGTTGGACAAAAGCGATTCTCGCTGGAAGGGCTTGAGGCGCTTATACCTGCACTTGATACTACTATTGAACATGGTGCTGAGCATGGGGTAAAGGAATTTGTGATTGGTATGGCTCACAGAGGACGTTTAAACGTGATAACCAACATAATGCGTAAACCCTACGAGGAAATTTTTGCCGAGTTTATTGGTGAGGCATACGACGATGAATCAACCCTTGGCGATGTTAAGTACCACTTAGGCTATAGCAATACCATTGAAACCGATAAGGGTAAATTGGTAAGGTTACACCTTGTTCCAAACCCTTCGCACCTTGAAACTGTTGGCCCGGTTGCCGAAGGTATTGCTCGCGCCCGAATTGACGATGCCTACCAGGGCGATGTTAATAGTTTGATTCCAATAATCATTCATGGTGATGCGGCTGTTGCTGCCCAGGGTGTGGTATACGAAACCATTCAGATGTCGCGGCTAAGTGGTTACTCCACTGGTGGAACTATACATATTGTGCTAAATAACCAGGTTGGCTTTACTACAAACTATATTGATGCCCGTAGCAGTACCTACTCAACCGATGTGGCAAAGGTAACCCTTTCGCCCGTTTTCCACGTCAATGCCGATGACCCTGAGGCATTATTGCACGTAATTCGTTTAGCTGTTGAGTTTCGTCAAACCTTTCACCGCGATGTTTTTATTGATTTGCTGGGCTACCGGAAGTATGGGCACAATGAGGGCGATGAGCCCCGCTTTACCCAGCCTGTACTTTACGATTTAATTGCAAAGCATCCCAATGTGCGGGATATTTATACTTCCAAGTTGGTTGAAACTAAGGTGATATCGGTTGAGGATGCCGCTACCATCAGGAAGGATTACGATACCATGCTCGAGGAACGTTTTGTGTTAGCTCAGGCAAATCCAAAAATCAGGATAGGGAGGTTTATTCCTGAAAAATCAAGTGGTTATAGGTACTCATCCAGTAATGATTTCGAAAAATCGCCCGATACAGGTGTAAGCAAGGAAATGCTTAATATGGTCTCCAACGCTTTAGTTGAGTTACCCAAAGGAATTGATTTTTTTAAAAAGTTAGTTAAGATAATTGATGAGCGACGGGAGAACTATACCCTGCAAAAGGTTGATTGGGCAATGGCTGAACTTTTAGCTTACGGGACGCTTATAGCCGAGGGGCATCCGGTGCGCTTAAGTGGGCAAGATTCTGAGAGGGGAACTTTTTCACATCGTCACTCAGTGTACTCAATTCAGGGAAGCGAGGAAAAGTATTACCCGCTTCAAAATATTCCAAATGCTAGTGCAAAGTTTTCAGTTTACAATAGTCTCCTCTCGGAGTATGGGGTTTTAGGTTTTGAGTATGGCTATTCTGTGGCTTTACCTAATGGGTTAACCATATGGGAGGCACAGTTCGGCGATTTTCATAATGTTGCTCAGGTTATTATTGATCAGTATATTAGTTCAGCCGAAGATAAGTGGGGGTTGCAATCAGGGCTTGTGCTTCTTTTACCCCATGGTTTTGAAGGGCAAGGGCCTGAGCATTCCAGCGCTCGAATAGAGCGGTTTCTTACACTTTCTGCGCGCAACAACATGCAAATTGTAAATGCTACAACACCTGCCAACTTTTTCCATGTATTACGGAGGCAGCTAAAGCGCGATTTCAGAACCCCATTGGTTGTATTCACACCCAAAAGTATACTTCGTCACCCTAAAAATATTTCAACCCTTCAGGAACTCGAGAGTGGCAGTTTCCTAGAAGTGATTGACGACAGTAATGTTGACGAAAAAGCTGTATCGCGAGTTGTATTCTGCAGTGGAAAAATTTACTACGATCTACTGCAGCGTAAGGAAGAACTTGATGTAAAAGATATTGCATTGGTTCGGATTGAGCAGCTATATCCTTTCCCATCTCGTCAAGTTGAAAAAATACTCGATAGATATCCAAACGCAAAGAAATGGCTCTGGGTTCAGGAAGAGCCCCAAAATATGGGGGCATGGAACTTTGTAAAGGATAGGATAACTGGTGTACCTCTTGAGGTTATCTCAAGGGCGCCAAGCGGAAGTCCTGCTGTTGGTTTAAGTAAGATTCATAACCTGGAGCAAAAGGAGATAATCACTAAGGTATTTAGACCCTGCACCTGTGAGCTAAAGAACAAGTATTGCGGTTTGCAGTGCGAGGAAGGGTCGCGTCGATTCAATAGGCTCAATCAGTACGAATATTTCGAAAGAAAGTAGTTAACTATAAAATATTGCATTTATGATCGTAGATGTAAGAATTCCCTCGCCCGGCGAGTCGATATCGGAGGTTGAACTCACGCGCTGGCTTGTATCCGATGGTGATATTGTTGAAAAAGATCAGGAAATAGCCGAAGTTGAATCGGAGAAAGCAACACTACCAATCATTGCTCCAGAAGCAGGAAAAATCGCCCTAGTTGTTTCAGCTGGCATGATAAAGGTCAATGAGGTTTGCTGCAGAATAGATACATCTTTTGCAGGGAAATCTCCCAAACCCATGGAAACTGCAAACAGTGCGAGCCAATCAAAAGTAGAAGTAGTTGAAAAGCCTAAAGTAACAACCGAGGGAAAAACAGATTTTCCTACACATGAAGATAAGATTACTGATAAAGTAAAGGTTACTCCGCTGGCACGAGAACTCATGCATGAGTATAATATGAATATTGATGATGTTCTTAATGGCCTCAGGAGGATAACGGCTGGTGATGTACAAATGGTTAAGGATACATTAAATAACCTTGTAGTTACCTCTGACAAGCGCAATGAAGCACCAACCTTGGTACGTTCCGAGGAGCGCATTAGAATGTCGCAGCTTAGGAAAAAGGTTAGCGAGCGTTTGGTAACCGCTAAAAACACCACGGCAATGCTTACAACCTTTAACGAGGTTGATATGAGCCGTGTGCAGGAGATTAGAGCAAGGTACCAAACCGATTTTCAGCAAAAGTTTGGTGTTAAGTTAGGGTTGATGTCGTTCTTTGTGCGGGCTGCAGTTGAAGCGCTGAGGTTACACCCCATGACCAACTCTATGATTGATGGCGAAGATATAGTAACCCCAAGTTACATTGACATGGGGATTGCAGTTCAAACCCCTAAGGGGCTAATGGTTCCTGTGCTTCGTAATGCACAAACCATGAGTTTTGCTGAAATTGAAAAAGAAATTCTCAGGCTTGCCACCAAGGCAAGGGAAGGGCGAATTACCCTCGATGAGCTTAATGGAGGAACATTTACCATTACCAATGGTGGTATTTTTGGGTCAATGCTTTCCACGCCCATTCTTAACTACCCACAATCGGCAATACTGGGCATGCATAACATTGTTGATAGGCCGGTAGCCGTAAACGGCAAAGTGGAAATTAGGCCTATTATGTATGTTGCCCTATCGTATGACCATAGAATTATTGATGGTAAGGATTCAGCAGCATTCCTGATGGATATCAAGCGGATGATTGAGAACCCTGAAAAGCTGTTGTTTGGTGGCGACGATCCAATTATGAAGCTAATAGGCTTATAAAAAAAAGCGGCCTTTGTGGCCGCTTTTTTTTCTACTTGAACTCACCATCCTCAAAGGCAAGTTTCATAATCTTGTAAACCCTTCCTTCGCTATCCTTTACAGGGATATAGGTTTCAAGGAAGTGGTATGTTTTGCCTTTCCAGGTAATTGTCGATTTAACCTTTTTGCTAATACCGGCTTTAAGGTTATCCCAGAATGTTCCATACTCCTTCTTTTGTACATCGGAAAGCTCAAGGTTATCGCTATGGTGGCTACCAATTAGCTGTTCACGGGGAACCCCAACAAACTGGATAAAGGAATCGTTTACATTCAGAATATTGCCGTTAAGGTCGTACTCAATAACGTATGCAGAGCTTTGAATTGATTTGATAAACTCCTCAATTTCAGCCGATTTGCGTTCAACTTCCTCCTGGGTGGCCTGTAGCTCTTCCATATTCTGGCGCATTTCCTCTTCCTGAGCTTTCATCTCTTCGGCTTGCATTTGCGATTGCTCCAGTAACATCTTAGTACGTGCATTTATTTTAACCGAAAGGATGGTTGAGGCAATGCTTTCTGCAATCTTTTCAATAAATTCAATTTCGTGCTTTTCTAGCACCTTGAACGAGGCCATTTCAATCACGCCTAGAACTTCATCTTCATGTTTAAGGGGTACAAGAATCACGCATCGGGGATTTGCGTCGCCCAAACCTGATGTGATGTTAACGTAATCGTCAGGTACATCTGTCATGAAGATGGTTTCCTTTTCCATGGCGCAGGCGCCAACAAGCCCTTCGCCTTTCTCAATTTGTTTGGTTAAATACTTTTTCCTATCCCATGCAAAAGCTGAAACCAGCTCAAAGTATTGGTTGGTTTTGTCCTCATCGTTCCAAAGGAAAATTCCCCCCTGGTTAGCTCCAACATACTTTACCAATGCGGCAATTACGCTATCGCAAAGTTTTTGCAGGTCGTTGTTATTTTGGCGGAGTATCTCACCAAATTTTGCGTAACCCTCATTTGCCCAGGATCGTTTTTGATCGTCAACCTTACGCTTCTCTTCATCCTCAGCTGCCTTTTTAAGGCTGTCGCGCATGTGTATTAACGATTTTCCAAGCACATCCTTATCGCTGAGTAGCTCTAGGTAGGTTGTGTAGTTTCCTTTACCTATCTCGTTGGCAAAGGTTGTTTTATGACCAATACCATCAATTGTGGTGTTAAGCGCTAACGCCATCTCTTCAATTTCATCACCAGTATTGAGGTCAACCTTTAGCTCATCCGATACTTCGCCCCTGGCCATTCGTTTCAGGATATCGGTAATTCGCTTTATGGGTTTAGTTAGGTTGTCGGACACAAAAAGCAATACCAGCACCATTACAAGTAAGCCTGCAATGCTAACAAATAGCGAAACGTAAAGGGTTTCCTTGGCATTCGCCATTATTACATCAACAGGTACCGATAGGGCTAATGACCATGGAGTTTTTGTTTTGCCAGCAATTATTGGTGAATGGCAAATAAGTAGTTGTTTGCCTGTTTCGTCGGTTTTTGTGTAGTAGAATTCTTCGCCCTTGGCTATTCTTTCTGCAATCTTTTCTTTTTCGTTATCAATTTTGAATGCTTCATCAATTTTTTTATTGATAAAGTCCTTGCTGGGATGTGCGGCAATTATTCCTTCGTTTGAAATTAGGTAAGCAAAGCTTCCTTTTACCGGCTTAATTTTCGATACCATCTCCTGGAGACTTTCCAGGCTAACATCACTGGCAACTATCCCGCTGAAAACGTTGTTGATGTAAATGGGGGAGTAGTAGGTAATCATCAGTTTAATATCGGCTTTTCCCTTAGTAACCTGGTCAACGTAGGGTTCCCAAATTGCTTCCTGCCCCAGCTTTTTGTATTTACCATAAATAGGAGGATCGCCATTTATGCTACGCTCATCGTATAGCCATTTTATCTCGTTTCCTTCACGCCAAGTGGTGATAACAAACCTTCCGTAATCCTTATCGTAACCCGGCACAAACGATTTGTACTCCCAGCTATCCCATATTGAGTAAATTTCAGGGTTTTCCCTTAAAACAGGGATGTACATGTCAAGAAAAAGCTTTTTCCACTGTTCATGTGGCATATTTTTATACACTGTAAAGGCCTGAGAAAGGGTTCTGACAAGCGATAACTCCTTTTCAAATATTGCTCCTACCTCTTTTGCCGATACTTTTGCGGTTAGTTGGGTTTTTTCAATGGCATCGCTATAAATATTTGCCCTCGACTGCCAAAGGATGTAACCTACGGAGGCAACGTAAAGAATTGCAGTTACCGTTAGGATGTAGAGTAAAATTTTCTGCCTTATCTTTAGCTTACGTTTCATGGGACTTAAATTTTTTTGATAAACATATATCTTTTTTGATAAAAATACAATTTCTAAGTTTAAAAAACAGGGGTGTTAAGCTTTGAATTTTATTATTAGTCAAAATCAAAACCTAAATCAACAAAAGTTATGAAACAAATACTGAAAAAAATTCAGTTACTGCTCTTTGCAGTTACGGTTTTTACTGCTAACGCCCTTGCACAGCAGTATAAGTACGAAACTGTTCCAAACGACCCAATGGGTGTAAGAATTTATACCCTTGATAACGGGTTAAAGGTGTTAATGTCAGTAACCAAGGATGAGCCCCGCATCCAAACATTCGTTGCCGTTAGAGTGGGGAGTAAGAACGATCCCAAGGAAACCACAGGTTTAGCTCATTACTTTGAGCATATGATGTTCAAGGGAACTCCCGATTTTGGTACGCTCAACTGGGAAAAAGAGAAAGAGATGATCAATACCATTGAGCAATTGTTTGAGGTTTACCGTAACGAGACCGATTCGCTCAAGCGTGCTGCGATTTACCATAAAATTGATAGTATCTCCTTTGAAGCATCAAAGCTTGCCATTCCAAATGAGTACGACAAGCTTATGAGTGCCATTGGCTCAAGGGGGACAAATGCTGCAACATCAAACGACTACACCATTTATATTGAGAATATCCCAAGCAATCAGCTTGAAAATTGGGCAATGATTCAGGCTAACCGTTTCAGCCATCCGGTGCTCAGGCTTTTCCACACTGAACTTGAAACTGTTTACGAGGAAAAAAACATGTCGTTAACCAACGATGCCCGTAAAGTTGGTGAGGCTCTGTTGCGTGGTCTATTCCCCAATCACCCCTATGGGCAGCAAACTACCCTTGGTGAGGCTGAGCACCTCAAGAATCCCTCAATGAAAAATATCCGTGAGTTCTTTGACAAGTATTATGTTCCCAATAACATGGCAGTTATCCTTGCCGGCGATTTTAACCCCGACGAGGCAATAAAGGTAGTGGATAAGTACTTTGGAACCCTTAAGGCAAAACCCTTGCCTGAGTTTAGTATTGTTCCTGAGGAGCCAATTATTCAACCCAAGGAATATGAGGTTGTTGGCTTGGAGGCTGAGAACGTATCCATTGGATTCCGTTTTGCCGGCGCAACCTCGGCCGATGCCGATATGCTATCGCTTATTAACTCCATTCTTTATAACACTAAAGCGGGCCTTATCGATTTAAATATCAATAAAAAACAGCTTGCACTTAGGGCTTATGCATCAGCAAGAGTGATGACTGATTATTCAATTCTACAGCTTGGTGGCCGAAATAAGAAGGGACAGTCACTGGAAGAGGTAAAGGATCTACTATTAAAGCAGGTTGAGTTATTAAAAAAGGGAGAATTTCCTGACTGGATGCTTGAGGCAGCAATCAACAACTATAAGTTGAACAGGATGAACGCTCTTGAATCAGCATCGAGCCGTGCCCGGTTGATGATGAATGCTTTCCTTAATGGTATTGAATGGGAAAATGTTGTTAATAGCATTGAACGGTTACAAAAAATTAGCAAGGATGATGTTGTAAAATTTGCCAACGATTACCTAGGGAATAACTATGTTGTGGTTTATAAGCGTCAGGGTAAACCCCAGGATGTGGCAAAGGTTGCTAAGCCTCCAATTACTCCAATTCATATTAACCGCGATGTTGAATCCGATTTTCTAAAGAAAGTAAAGGAAACTAAGGTAACACCTGTTGAACCAGTGTTTATTGACTATAATAAGGATTTTACCAAAATTAAGATTAATAAAAATATCGAAGTCCTTTACAAACAGAACACTGAGAATGGGACATTTAACCTGGTTTACTACTATCCGTTTGGTAGTTTAAGTAATCCGGCACTGACCCATGCAGCTGATTACATACAGCTCCTGGGAACCTCAAAGTTGAGTGCGGAGGAGGTTAGCCAGGAGTTTTATCGTTTGGCATGCACCTTCAACATTAATGTTAACGATGAAGATACTTACATTACTCTTTCTGGTTTAAGCGAAAATGCCGCCAAGGCCTTAAACCTAATGGAATCACTACTTAACGATTGTCAACCCGACGAGTCAGCCCTAAAGGCTTATATTGCCAACCAGATAAAAGCCCGTAACGATGCTAAACGTAACCAATCGGCAGTATTTAGTGCATTAGTTAGCTACGCTACCTATGGAGATAACAATCCCCAAAAATTTATACTGAGCGAAAAAGAACTTAATGAGCTAAAAGCCAACGACCTAATTGGTGTAATTAAGAGTTTAAGTTCCTACCGCCATACAGTGCTTTATTATGGCCCATTAGCATCGAAAGATTTAAAGGTTATGCTTGGCAAGGAGCACCGTTTACCCAAAAAATTCATTCCAACACCGGAAAATAAAAGATTTGAACCCCTTGAAACAACCTCCGATAGAGTGCTTTTTGCCCATTACGATGCAAAGCAATCGTACCTACAAACTTTAAGCAGGGGTCAAAAGTACGACGATAACCTTTATCCCATTATTACTTTGTACAACGAGTATTTTGGTGGAGGCATGAATGCCATTGTTTTCCAAGAAATGCGCGAAAAGCGTGGCCTAGCCTACACGGCCCGCTCAAGGTACACCATTCCCTCAAGACCTGACGATTACTTCATAAACATGAGTTACATTGCAACTCAAAACGACAAGGTAGTTGATGCCTTCAACGCCTTTAACGAACTGTTCAACGCTATGCCGGAAAATACAATAGGCTTCAATCTTTCCAAGGAGGCTTTGATTTCCGATATCCGAAACAACCGGATAAGAAACATGCGAGTACTTTACAGCTACCTGAATGCCAAACAAATGGGTTGGAACGAAGATATTCGTAAGAAACTGTATTCACAAATACCTACTTATACCTTTGACGATGTTAAGAAATTCCAGGAACAATTCGTAAAAGGGAAACCAAAAACTTACATTATTTTAGGCAAAGAGGCCGACATGAATTTCCAGGAACTGGAAAAACTTTATGGGCCTGTAACTAAGGTAACATTGGAGCAAATATTCGGTTACTAATATTTAAAGGCCAATCGAAAAAAAACGGTTGGCCTTTTTTAAATCATTTTGATATGGGAAAAAAAATTCTTAGCTCAATTTTATTGCTCACGGGTATAACCTTAACCCTGTTTTCTCAGGATAGAATGACTGGGTTAAACTTTGCAACACGTTCCGAGGTTATAGCCCGTAATGGTATGGCTTGTACAAGCCAGCCCTTGGCAACACAGGTTGCCATTGATATTCTGAAGCAGGGGGGCACTGCTGTTGATGCTGCCATTGCAGCCAATGCTATGCTAGGATTGGTGGAACCTACTGGCAGTGGAATTGGTGGCGATTTATTTGCCATTGTATGGGATGCAAAAACAAAAAAACTTTATGGCCTTAATGCCAGTGGCCGTTCACCAATGTCGCTAACCCTTGAATACTTTAAAAAGAATGGAATCGCTCACATTCCAGCTTTAGGACCGCTTCCGGTATCGGTTCCCGGCTGTGTGGATGGCTGGTTTGAGCTACATAAGAGGTTTGGCCGGTTGCCTATGCAAAAAATTCTATCTCCTGCCATTTCATACGCCCGCGAGGGTTTTCCGGTTTCCGAACTTATTGCATACTACTGGCAGCGCAATGCAGTGCGCTTAAAACAATACGAGGGTTTTGCTGATGTTTTTATGCCCAACGGCAAAGCCCCTTCCAAAGGTGAAATATTTCGAAACCCTTACCTAGCAAATACTTATGAACTGATTGCACTAAAGGGACGAGATGAGTTTTACAAAGGCTCAATAGCAAAAGCCATTGATGAATACATGAAACGAAATGGTGGTTTTCTGAGTTACGAGGATTTGGCAACTCATAAATCGGAGTGGGTTGAGCCTGTGTCATCGTCGTATAGGGGTTACGATGTGTGGGAATTACCTCCCAATGGCCAGGGTATAGCTACTCTACAAATTCTAAACATACTGGAACAGTTCGATATAAAATCGATGGGGTTTGGCAGCGCAGAATACATGCATCTGTTCATTGAGGCTAAAAAACTTGCCTTTGAGGATAGGGCTCGATACTATGCTGACCCTGATTTTGTTAAAATCCCTTATGAAATATTGATTTCAAAAGAGTATGCAAGGGAAAGGGCAAAGCTAATCGATTTGAACCGTGCTGCCAGAACCTACGATGCGGGCATGTTACAAACAAGCAATACAGTTTATTTGACTGTTGCCGATAGGGAGGGAAATATGGTTTCGCTCATTCAGAGTAATTACCGTGGAATGGGTTCCGGAATGACACCAACTGGTTTAGGTTTTGTACTTCAGGATAGGGGAGAACTTTTCAGTTTGGAGGAGGGACACCCAAATGTTTATGCTCCCGGCAAAAGGCCGTTTCATACCATTATACCTGGCTTCATTACCAAGGATGGTAAACCATGGGTTAGTTTTGGCGTGATGGGTGGCGGAATGCAACCCCAAGGGCATGCCCAGATTATTGTAAATTTAATAGACTTTGGAATGAATTTACAGGAAGCAGGAGACGCCCCACGAATACAGCACGAGGGCAGTTCAGAGCCCACTGGCGAACGAATGACCGATGGAGGAATGGTTTACCTTGAATCCGGGTTCGATTACCAGGAAATTAGAAAATTATTGGCCAAGGGACACAGAATTGGGTTTAGCTTGGATGGTTACGGGGGATACCAGGCAATTATGTTCGATGAAAAAAATGGGGTTTATATTGGAGCCTCTGAATCCCGAAAGGATGGGCAAGCGGCAGGGTACTAAAAATCGATATTGATAAAAGATTAGGGGTTGACATTTGTGTCAACCCTTTCTGTTTCATCCCCGTTTTATCCCAGTTCATCCTATCTTATTTGTAATGGGGTATTCCAAATATCAACTTTGCATCGTAATGTTAATACTAAATAAAAGATGAAAAAGTTATTTTTAATTACTTTTGTGCTAATTGGTTTCGAGGCTTTCTCAACTAATATCTTAACACAAACAGTTAGAGGTGTTGTAATAGATAAGAACACCAAAATGACATTGCCTGGTGCAAATGTAATTCTACTAGATTCTGATCCTTTAAGAGGAGTTATGACCGATGAGCAAGGACGCTTTAAGTTCGAATCTGTTGAAATTGGTCGTGTGAGCCTAAAAGTTTCTTTTTTAGGGTATAATGATGTTGTGCTATCAAACCTTAACCTGCAGGTTGGTAAGGAGTTGGTTTTAAATATCGAGATGGAGGAGTTGGCTGTTAATGTTGAGGCGGTGGTTGTAACTGCAAAGTCCGATAAATCAACTCCAATGAATAAACTTGCCACAGTAAGCGCAAGAACCTTTACTGTTGAGGAAACCGAGCGTTATGCTGGTAGTCGAAACGATGTTGCCAGAATGGCTGCAAACTATGCAGGTGTTATGGGTGTTGACGATTCCCGGAACGATATTATTATTCGTGGAAATAGCCCAATGGGTTTACTTTGGCGCTTAGAGGGTGTTGATATTCCCAACCCAAATCATTGGGGAGCAACCGGAACCACAGGTGGGCCTGTTTGTATGCTTAACAGTAACCTTTTGGAAAACTCCGACTTTATTTCAGGGGCATTTTCGGCAGAGTATGGTAATGCCATCTCGGGTGCATTTGACTTGAAAATGCGTAGCGGAAACAACGAAAAATATGAGTTTTTGGGTCAAATAGGCTTTAATGGTTTTGAGTTTGGAGCTGAGGGGCCGATTGCTAAAAGTAATGGTTCCTCGTTCATTGTTAATTACAGGTACTCAACCCTAGGTGTTTTTGATAAGCTTGGAATGGATCTGGGAACAGTGGGTGTGCCTTATTACCAGGACATATCTTTTAAAATAAATTTACCTCGAACTAAGCTTGGAAATATCTCCTTGTTTGGATTAGGCGGATTAAGCGATATTGAAATTTGGGATAGCCGTAGGGATACCCTTAAAGATAAAATCGATTTTTATGGTGGCGAAGGGTTTGACCTTACTAATGGTTCCAGTATGGGTGTTGTGGGGTTAAACCATTCATTCATGGTAAATCAGAGTACTTACACAAAACTTTCGGTTGCTGTTAGCGCTCACCAGTTTAAAACGGTAATGGACTCGCTTTCAACCGATTTATTACAAAAATTTCCATACTACCGCAATAACTTTATTGAGAGCACAATATCAGGAAACCTGTCATTTAATAAACGGTTCTCAACTAAAAGCCAAATAAAAATAGGTGTAATAGCCAAGCTGCTAGCATTTAACTATTATGATAGCGTTTTTAAAAAGAACGATAACGCATTCCTTATTCTAAGGAATGATGAGGGTGATGCATTGTTAACACAGCCTTATATTAATTGGCAGTATCGTCCAACCAATACGCTTACGTTCAATACCGGTTTACATGCCATTTACTTTTTCCTGAACAGGGAATGGTCTGTTGAGCCTCGCATTGCCATTAAGTGGGCAATATCTTCCAATAGTTCAATTAATCTAGGGTATGGGTTACATAGTCAGGTTGTGTCGTTATCCATTGTGCTTGGGCGTGTACGACTTAGCGACGACTCTTATATCCAGCCAAACAAGGATTTGGGCTTTGTTCGTAGCCACCATTTTGTTGCGGGTTACGATTGGTTACTAGCCTCGCATACCCGGCTTAAAGCGGAGGTTTACTACCAGTATATTTTTGATGCTGCTGTAGATGCAGCTGAATCTAATTCTTACTCGCTGTTAAACCAGGGTGCAAGTTTTGTTCTGGAGTTACCGGACTACGTTAAGAACGGTGGCAATGGACAAAACTATGGTGTTGAGTTAACATTGGAGCGTTTCCTAAACAAGGGCTACTATTACCTATTAACTGCATCACTTTTTAATTCACAGTATCAGGGTAGCGATGGTATTACCCACAGCACTGCATTTAACCACCACTACATTACAAATGCTCTATTTGGTAAGGAGTTTAATCTGTCCAATAGCAAAAAGTCAAAGAAGACTTTTAGTTTTGATGCCAAGGTGTCATACAGTGGTGGAAAGCGAGCCACTCCTTGGTCAGCTGTTTACAACCCTACTGAGAACAGGTATTCCAGGGAATGGGATACAAGTAAGGCTTATGAATTACAGCTTCGCGATTATTTTAAAACCGACTTGACTATTAGGTACAAGTTGAACAAGTTAGGATTTACCCAGGAATGGGCAATTGAGGTTACAAATTTGTTTAACAATAAGAATATCTATGGCGATAGGTTTAATACACGCACAGGCGAATCGCAGTGGGTCTATCAGCTTGGAATAATGGTTATACCCCAATACAGAATAACCTTTTAGTGGTTTGTTTGTTACTTTTTAAAAAACTGTTATGGAACGAAAAGCCGCTGTATTTGGAAGCACTGGTCTAGTTGGTTATAACCTGCTCCGTGTGCTCGATGAGAATAGAAATTATCATGAGATAGTTGCCTACCGAAGGAATTTAAACCAATCAAATCCATTCCAAAAGGTCAGATTTGTTGAGTTTGGAGCGAATATCTCAATTGAGCCTGATACTTATGATGTTTTCATATGCTTGGGAACTACCATGAAGAAGGCTGGGAGCAAAGAGGCATTTAAAGCTGTAGATCTCGATATGGTTATTGAAATTGTTCACAAAGCTTCCCAGGCAGGAGTTAAACGAATTGTTGCTATTTCATCCATAGGTGCAAATCAAAGTTCACGTAACTTTTACCTGCGGACAAAGGGACAAATGGAGGAGGAACTCAAAAAGTTCGATTTTGAGCTGGTTGCTATTGTTCGTCCATCAATCCTACTTGGTAAGCGGAATGAATATAGACTAGGTGAGAGTATAGGGATTTGGTTATTTCGAGCGTTTAGGTTTATATTTGTAGGCCCATTAAGGCGATACCGAGGCATTGATGCAGGCGATGTGGCTAAAGCCATGGTTCAGCTTGCTTTAACTGCCAAGGGCAAAGTAACTGTAGAGTCCGAAGTTTTAAAGCAAATAGCAGATGTTTACAAACCATAGCGATTACTTTTACAACCTTGTTCAAAACCGGCAGAGCGATAGGGCTTACGATACACGTCCTGTTGGTAGGGAAGTAATTCTTCGAATTATTGAGGCAGCCCGTTTGGCACCATCGGCATGTAATGCCCAACCCTGGCATTTTATTGTAGTTGATGAACCAGAACTAAAAAATAAACTTGCCGATGCTGCTGCAAGCAGAGTATTGGGCATCAACCACTTTACCAAACAGGCTCCCGTTCACATCGTTATTGTGATGGAACCCGCTAATCTAAATTCTAACTTCGGGAGTTTAGTAAAGGGCAAAACATTCCCTCTCATTGATATTGGAATTGCTGCTGAGCATATTTGTCTTGCTGCCAAGGCAGAGGGACTTGGTAGCTGCATGCTGGGTTGGTTTGATGAGCCCGCTGTGAAAAAGTTGCTGGATATTCCTAAGTCGCGTAGGGTTCCCCTAATTATTACCCTTGGATACCCTGCAAGTGACGAAGTTCGCCAGAAACGGCGTAAGGACTTTAACGAAATAGTATCGTTCAACAAGTACTAACCCTTTTTTAACGAGTTAATCAGGTTGAGCAACCTGGGTTCCTCGTTCTGCCAGCATAGTTTTTCTGCCGCTTTCTTTACATTTTTCAGAGTATTTTCATAGCCCTCCTTATCCTCAAAAAAGTCGGCAATCTGGTTGGCAAGGTCTATTGGTTTCCGGCTTTGAGCAACAATGCCAATCCCATATTCCTCAACTACCCTTTTCATTTCAGGTAAATCACTTACAAGCACTGGCACATGTGCAGCTAAATAATCAAATAGTTTATTGGGCAAAGCGTACCTGTAGTTCAGTCCCATATCCTCCTCGAGCGATAGACCTAACCATGCAGTAGGGGTAACAAGCCTTAAATTTTCTGGTGTTAGTTGCCCTAAAAACTGAACCCTGCCAGAAAGATCACTTTCAAGCATCTGCCGGCGCAGTTTTATTTCAATATCTCCTTTACCAACAATGAGCAGCTTGTAGCAAGGTAACTGTTTCATCATTTCAATGGCCAGTTCAATACCTCTTCCCATATTCAGGGCACCTTGATATATAATTGTTGGTTGTTTATCTTTGAAAACTTCCGTGGAAGTTCGTATGGGAACATTCCTGATTACCTCAATGTTTTTCAGGTTGTACCTTTTCTTTAGCTCATTAGCTACACCCTCTGAAACTGTAATTACTGCCTTTGCACGTTTAACAAAGATTTTTTCCTGAATATGCCAGAGGAATTTTGTGATAGGTCTTCCAATGAGCTCTGGCACTTCGGTAAAAAGTTCGTGACTATCATAAATCAACTTTTTACACCTTACTATTGAGCCTAATGCGCATCCCGGCAAGGTATCAAGATCGTTTGAGTAAATAATGTCAGAGCGCGAAAAAAGTATTCGTAAAAAAATTCTTAGGTTGTAAAAGAAATAAAAAAGAGGCCCCTTTTCAAAGAGAGGGTTTATGTATTTGACGTTGAATTTATTGTTTTCATAGCTCAAGTTTTTATGCTTGCGGCAGAATACCTTAACTGAGTATCCATAAGCTGCTAGTGAATTGGCAACGCGTTGTAACCGCTGGTCGGTTACTATATATGATGTGCTAAATATTTGGATTCGCATAAGTGAAGTTTACTTAATAACAAATGAATGGCTTTGAAGGTTTAGTATTAGTAAAGCTATAAAAATTTACGATTTTACATAAAAAAGTTATATTTGTTATCGCAAACTAAAAGCCAAATGTTTGTTATTAAGAAAGATATATCGCTTAAACCTTACAACACCTTTGGAATAGATGTAAAGGCAAGTTACTACGCCAGGGCAAACACCGTTGAAAAGATTCTATATGCCATAAATTTTGCTTCGTATAATAAGTTGCCAATCTTTGTTCTAGGAGGAGGTAGTAACATTTTATTTACAAGGAATATTGAGGGCGTAGTAATTAATCCGGCTATTCAAGGAGTTCAACTCCAAACCGACGACGAACAATACTACGTATTTAGGGTTGGTGCAGGTGTTGTGTGGGATAAATTTGTTGAATTTGCTGCAGAGAACAATCTTGGTGGAATTGAAAACCTATCCCATATACCTGGGTTAATTGGCGCATCGCCCATACAGAACATTGGTGCATATGGGGTTGAGGTAAAGGATACCATAGTTAAGGTTGAAGCCATCGAGGTATCTTCTCGAAAACTCATTGAGTTCAATGCTTCTGAGTGCCGTTTTGGATATCGCGATAGTATTTTTAAGCAGGAACTAAAAGGGAAGGTGATTATTACCCACGTATGGTTCCGGCTTTCAAGGAACCCGAGTTTTATATTGAACTATGGGAACCTTGCTGAGGAAGTTGAAAAGCTTGGTGAGGTTACAGTACAAAATGTACGCAAAGCCGTTATCAACATCCGGAAAAGTAAATTGCCCGACCCGGCTGAGTTAGGTAATGCCGGTAGTTTTTTCAAAAATCCCGTTGTTGATGCTGATAAATACAATGCGCTTAAATCGGAACATCCGGATTTAAATGGTTTTCAGGTTTCAGAGAGTTTCTATAAAATTCCTGCTGGTTGGCTTATTGAAAAAGCCGGATGGAAGGGTAAGCAAGTAGGTAGGTGCGGTGTGCATCATAAGCAGGCCTTAGTACTTGTAAACCATGGAGGTGCAACTGGTACTGAAATTCTAGAATTGTCCTCATCAATCCAAAAATCCGTGAAGGAGCTTTTCGGTATAGAGCTTGAACGGGAGGTGAACGTTTTCTAATCTCGTTTCATTTATTACCTTTGCGGGCTAAAATTTTTTAAGCAATGACAAATAGGATTATGGATCCCATTGGCAGGCTAATGGGATTGAGGTATAAATCGCACCCCTGGCATGGGGTTGACGTTGGGCCTAATGCCCCCAGCATAGTTACAACTTTCATTGAGATGGTTACAACCGATACGGTTAAGTATGAGGTTGATAAGGTATCGGGTTACCTCCGGATCGATCGTCCGCAAAAGTACTCAAATGTGCTTCCAGCACTTTATGGTTTTATTCCACAAACCCTCTGCGACGAGAATGTGGCACAAATTGCCCGCGATAAAACCGAACGTAACGATTTAGCCGGCGATGGCGATCCCCTTGACATTTGCGTGTTAACCGAAAAAAACATCGCCCATGGCAACCTATTAGCCTACGCAATCCCCATTGGGGGGTTGAGGATGATTGACGGTAACCAGGCCGACGATAAAATAATTGCCGTTTTAAAGGATGATGCAGTTTATGGGCATATCCGCAATATTGATGAATGCCCTGAGGCAATCATTACCCGACTGAGGCATTACTTCCTAACCTACAAGGATTTACCGGGAACTCACCGCGATTGCGAGATTACCCATGTATATGGAGTTGATGAGGCACACCAAATCATAAATGCAGCCCTTGACGATTACCGGAAGAAGTTTGAAAATCTGGATATGATTCTATCGCAGTACGGGATGATGAAACCGTAAAGTAATTGAGGGCTGCCATTTGCAGCCCTCAATTGTTAGAAACTCTCGTATTCAGAATCATCGCTTGGTTTTAACTTAATATCAATCCCCTTGTGGGGTTGCTTGGGCTCCTCAGCTTTCTTTTTTGTAAGGGGTTTTATAACCTTCTTTTCGGATGTTTTTGGTTTGGGTTCAAGCTTTGGGGTTGTTTTTTCGCTTTCGATAGTTTGGTGTTTAGAGTCATCCTTTTTAACACCATGAGCGGTTTCAATCTTAAACGACTCAGCAAATTCCAACAATTTCTCAGCCTGTGCAGCAAGTTCCTCTGCGCTAGCAGCTAATTCCTCTGAAATAGTGGCATTTTGTTGAGTAACTCCGCTAAGCTGTTGGGTGGTATTGTTAACCTGCTCTGAGCCCGTTAGCTGTTCCTTGCTGGCGTGGGCAATTTCCTGAATCAGTTCGGTTGTTTTCTGAATTTTTGGAATAATTTGATTCAGTAACTCTGTGGCTTTAGCTGTAATTTGAACGCTCTCACCCGATTGTATATTTATTTCGTCGGCTGCCATTCGGCTACGTTCGGCTAACCTTCGCACTTCAGCGGCCACAACTGCAAACCCTTTTCCATGTTCACCTGCACGTGCAGCCTCAACAGCGGCGTTTAGGGCTAACAGGTTTGTTTGGAATGCTATATCGTTAATAATTTGAATTTTTTCGGCAATTGAACCAATTGATGCCATACTTCTTTCGGAGGCATCCTTCACCTTTTGGGCATCAGTTACCAGTTCAAGCGATATCTTTTCAACCTCAATGGCATGGTGGGAGTTTTGCTCAATATTTGAAACCATTTCCTCCATGGTGCTCGACAGTTCTTCCGACGATGAAGCTAACTCCTCAGCACTTTGCGATACCTGCTGGGCTGTAGAGTTTAAGTGTGAGCTGGCATCGGCTATACTTCCACTACTGCTCTTGAATTCAATAACCATTTCAATTAGCTTTTGCTGCATTTGAAGGAGCGATGATTGGAGTGTTCCAAGCTCATCGGATCGGTTGTGCTCCAGCTTGTGGGTTAAATCGCCATTGGCTATATTGTTGGCAAATCTTACGGCTTTAAATATTGGCATAGTAATATTGCCGGCTTGGTATAGTATTATCATAATAAGAAGCGCAACTGCAATTATGCCAACAATAACGATCGTGATTATTAATTTTCGACTCTCCGAGTAAACCTCATTAACGGGCACAACCACAACTACCGACCAAGGCTTAAGGGTTTTCCCAATCTTTATAGGGTTTATAAATACAAACGATTGCTTGCTTCCCTTACCCAATGTCACCGTGCTAAATGAATTGCTATCAACAATTTTTTTGTAATCAGCAATTTCAATTTTCAGAATATTTGAAAGCGTATCGCCAGTTAATTCTTTATTAGGATGTGCGGCTATAATCCCATCGTATGATGCAATAAATATATAGCCTGTTTGGTAAACCTTTTGATTCTTGATATTCTCAGAAAGTTCTAAAAGGTCAATATCCAAACCAATTACCCCTATTGTTTTTCCGGACTCTTTTACAGGGATAGCCACCGAGGTTTCAAAGTAACTATGGCCAGTTTCGTCGCCGGTGTATGTATAAAAGTACGGCTCAAGTACAGTTTCATTGCCTGATGTGAAGGGTATCTGGTAGTAATCCTCGCTGTACATTGAAACCTCGCCCGCTTCGCTTTTTATGGTGTTGTTTGCTTTGTAAAATGAGATATCAAATCTACCCTCTTCATCATAACCATCTTTACCTGCATATTTTGAGTCATTCTCATCAAGCATGTTTGGTTCATACATTGCCCAAAGGGCAAGATAATTCTTATTTAAGTCAAGCGTTTTTTTGAGTACATCCTTATAAACTTCTCTGTTTTTTACACCGCTCAATTTAAGAGAGCTAAATGTAACATTGATATTGTATAGCGTTTCAAAGGGTTTTTCAAGGTAGCTGGCAACACTCCGTGTAACATCCGATGCTATCAACGAGCTTGTTTCCCTTGCCGTTTTCTTTGCTGTGTTTATACTTTTGAATGCCACAACGGTTAAGGTCACAGCCATTATTACAATGGTAATACCCAGGATGTTTACCATCATTTCTGTCCTTAAGCTCCTGTATCTCATACTCTTGATTTTTGATATTATGCACTGTGCTTCCTGCAATATACGGTTGATGCAAATAAAAGTCAAATTTTATTTAATTAAATGTTCGTTTTAAACATTTGTTAATTAAATAACAATGCTTGGTAGATGCTTTTCGGGAAGGGTCAGTGTGTCGCTTAAATCTATTAACTAACCTGTAGACTTATTTCAGGACTAGACAACCTTTATCCTTTATCCTTTAACCTTTAACCTTTAACCTTTAACCTTTATCCTTACAGTATGGTAAACGCAGCTAGTAAAAACACTTGGTGTGTGTAGGGGTTAAGAATAAAGCTTCCCTTAACCGGAATGGTTATGTTTGAGTTAAAGTGAATATTCCTAGTAACTGTTATTCCAGTATTTGTAATTGCAGTCTTGCTGGCGTAGTAACTTTTATAGGGCGTTCCACCAATATGAAATGAAATACGAGTATTGTCGTTTTTAAAGAAAGTGTACTCCGCCTCAAGGTAGGTGGAGTAAAGGTTCTTTTTGCTTAATGAGTCCTTATCATAACCATAAAACATGGTTGCAAAGGTTAAACTTAGCGGGAAATGGCTTGTTGGGTTAATGGTGATTATAGCATCGAGGGTGTGGCGGGTCTTACTGTTCCTGAATTCGAAAAAGTCACCCTTCCAACCAGCAGTATCAATAGGGTTGTAGTAATCAATAATTGTAAAATCAACGTTCTTGTACTTTAAACCGGTGTATATATCAATTTCCTGAACGTTTTCGGAACCTAAGGAATACGATGCCCAAAAGCCACCAAAAAACATATTGCCATCGAATCGGATAGTTGGCTGTACGGCGGGGGTTGTATTATTTCGCATGCCACGCCATAGATGGCGGCTTACAAAATCGAATTTTAGTTGAGTTTTAATACTTTGACTTTCTTGACTCTTAACCTCAGCATTAAAAGTCGCCAGTACGGCAATTAAAACATAAAAAACACGCTTCATACCTCTTTCCCTAAAATTGACTGCAAAGATTCAACAGCAAAACGAAAGGGAGTAAGGTTATGTTAATGTTGTAGAGCTGTTTTATGAAATTTTAACTCGCTAAAAAAATTTATCGTCAAAGTTTACCAGGTAAACTTTTTGGGTGGCCCTTGTAAAAGCAGTGTAGAGCCAGCGCAAGTACTCGCGAGTTAACATGTCATCGTTGAAAAACCCCTGGTCAACGAAAACGGTCGGCCATTGTCCACCCTGAGCTTTATGGCAGGTAACCGCATATGCGAATTTTGCTTGAATGGCGTTAAAGTAGGGATCATTTTGAATTTGTTTCATGCGAGCCTTTTTAGTTTTAAGGTGCATGTAATCGGCCAATACTTCCTGGTAAAGCATTTTCATGCTTTCGCTCCCCAGCGATGGGCCATCCATGTATAGAGAGTCGAGTATTAGTTTAGCATCAAACTCTTCGTTATTATAGTCAAGCAGCTCAAATGTAACATCAGCAAAACGGAAACCATAAAGTTCAGTTCTTTTACCTATCCGCTTAACCCTTACTATTTCGCCATTGGCTATAAAGCCAATATTGGGCCTATCGTTCACCCAGTAGTAGTTGTTCCGGGCAACCATTAGGTAATCACCCACGCTGAGTTCCTCCTCGTGGAATAGAATTTTTGCCCGTATTCCCTGATTATATCTATTAGCTCGTTTGTTTGAGTAGCAAATTACAATATTCCCTTCGCGCCCGTTTTTACTGTACTCATCGGAGAGGTATTCCAGGAGTTCCCCACCTGTAATTCTTTTCACATCGGCATATTCAGTGCTGAATTTTGGGAATACATTTTTTGACGAGTCAACCAGTTCCCTCAGCCAAGTAGCATTTTGCAAAATTCCTGAATCGAACTGCTGTCTAATTACCTCGGAGAGCTGTGCAAACCTAACATTTAAACCAAACGATTCTAGCTCAGCAGGGTTCAATGCCGGGCTAATATCAAGGCCTACCGGAGGTAGCTGTGCGGTATCGCCCACAAGCATCAGCTTGCACTCCTTGCCCATTCTGACATACTCAATAAGGTCAGTAAGTAGCTTGCCCGATCCAAATGTGCTATCGTCGAACGACTGGTTCGATATCATCGAAGCCTCATCTACAATAAATATGGTGTTTTTTGATTTGTTAAAGTTTAGGGTAAAGCGTCCAAAACCATCGGTATTGGATTGTTGCCTATAAATTATTTTATGGATTGTGTAAGCATTACATCCGGAGTATTCAGCTAAAACTTTTGCTGCTCTTCCGGTAGGAGCAAGGAGCTGGTAGTTTATACTAAACTTGTCCAAAGCCTTAACGTATGCCGCAATTAGCGATGTTTTACCGGTTCCGGCATAACCTGTAAGCAACATACAATCATTACCGGTAGGCTGAACAGTAAACTCCGATAAGGTGTTAATTGCTTCCAGTTGACCAACTGTAGGGGCAAAACCCAACCTCTCAACTATTTCCTTAATAACATGTGTTTTAATCACAGCAATGCAATATTTTTTGTAAATTTAAGTTAGAATTTAACCAGATGTTTTTAAATTTGCACGCAAACATAAACCAAAACACGAAAAATGAAAACAGTTTACCAAATTGCACTTGCAGTTATCATAGCGATACTTGGTTATTTCCTGTATGAGAGCATAATGGAGCCAATCCGTTTTGAAAAGGAAAAAAATCGTAGGTACAATGCTACCATTGAGCGTTTAAAAAGTATTAGAACTGCTCAGGATGCTTACCGCTCGCGTTTTGGTAAGTACACCGGTAGTTTCGATACCCTTATCAACTTCATGAAGGAAGGTCAGATTAAGGTTGTTAAGCAGATTGGTTCGGAGGACGACTCCCTTGCTGTTATTCAGAAAAAAGTTTTCCGCGATACCATTCTCATTCCGGTTCGCGATACCATTCTTAAGGGATATCCTTACGATTCGCTACGTTTTGTGCCGTTTACCGGTGGCGAACAGTTTGAGCTGGCAGCAGGTGAGCTTAAAACACAATCGGGTGTAAGCGTTAAGGTTTTTGAGTGTAAAGCACCAAACAAGGTTATCCTAAAGAACCTTGATCGTCAGGAAATTATTAATATGGACGACCTTGCTAAAAAACTTAATAAGTATCCTGGCTTAAAAGTTGGTTCCTTAACCGAGGCCACCAATAATGCCGGTAACTGGGAGTAGTATATTGGCAATGCAAGAAATTGACATCATAGACGAAACCTTTGATAGGGATCGGACATCTACATACGAACTATCCATTCAGGTATCCCTGAATGGATTTTCGTATGCGGTGAAGGATACCATACGCAACACTTTCATAGCACTATTTAATACGGGTTGGCAAGGCTTTAGTATCGGTAGTGTTGATTTCCGTAATTTTATTGGTAAGCTAACTGAGGCTAAACCCTGGCTTAAGGGGGAGTTCAAAAAGGTTATAGTTGCATTTAACCTACCTTACTTTACAATTGTTCCCAATGAATTCTTTGAACCTAGTAAATCGAAATTACTCCTTGAGCAGGTTCATTCCATACCCGATGGCTTTGAATTGGGTTTTACTGAATTGCCAAGCCTATCGCTAGTAATTATATTCGCTGCGCCCCATGAGTTTATTAACGAGTGGAAATCGTTACATGGTGGCTCTTTATTTACTCATTCATTACTGTCATTTATTCAGGTTCCCTACAGTTACACCGCAAAACCCTTTTTACAGGTTGATATTGACCAACAGCATTTAGCCATAATTCTTCACAACAACGGTCAGCTTCTTGCGGCCAATAGCTATTTGTGTAAATCAACAACCGATGTTGTTTATTACACCAATGCATTGGCTAGGTCAGTTATTGATAACACTGATAACTTACAGCTTAACCTGACTGGTGATGGAGAGTTAATGGCAGGGTTGCCCGAAGAGATAAGTAAATACTTTAACTCTATTACCCATCAGGCTAATTTTCATAAACCGGTATTTTTCTCATACCGACTTCTACGTTACCGTGCAGAGTACTTTAGGCTATTCAATTTGGGTGTTACATGCGAATAGTATCCGGAAGTTTACGTGGACGGCTTATTAATCCTCCAAAGAACTTTCGTGCTCGTCCTACTACCGATTTTGCCAAGGAGAGCCTCTTCAACATAATTGCCAATCATTTCGATTTTGAGGGGTTAAGGGTTCTTGATTTGTTTTCGGGCACAGGTAGTATAAGCTACGAATTCATTTCACGCGGAGCAGCCTTAGTGGATTCAGTTGAAAAGGATTTCCATCATTGGCAATTCATCCGTAACACTGCAAACCAGCTAAAACTTATTGGATTAAATCCTATTAAGGGAGATTCTTTTAGCTATATTAAGTCTTGTAACAGGCAGTACGATATTATTTTTGCCGACCCCCCCTACGATTTGCAGGGAATTGATACCTTACCGCAAATCATCTTTAATCATCCCGTAATTGTCGATGGAGGATGGTTTATTCTTGAACATTCCAATAAGTATAACTTTACAGATAATCAGCATTTTTTGGAACACCGAGTTTACGGAAGTGTTAATTTCAGTATTTTTCAGAAAAAAAATTTTTAGCTGACTATTGCAAGATTAAAAACAAGGTATTACCTTTGCATCGCTTTTCAAGGGAAAAGTTAAAGCAAAAGATTGGTCCGGTAGTTCAGCTGGTTAGAATACATGCCTGTCACGCATGGGGTCGCGGGTTCGAGTCCCGTCCGGACCGCAAAAAAGCCTCGGGTTACTCCGGGGCTTTTTTATTTTTCGATACACAAGTCAATGTACCTCATTTTAATCCAAACTTTTCAATTGAATTTTTCAATTGACGAATCTCCTCTTAAAGTCTTACTACATCCTTATTATTATTAGAACGTAAAAGCTTGAAAATCCAAGGTAAGATTTAACTGTTCCCTTTCCCTCTACCTTCATCTAACTCCTTCATATTCCTTCTATTCCTATTCATTCTAACTCATTCCCGCCTCAAGCTTGGCGTTTCACGGCTCACGTTTCACGGGCTCAAACTTCCTCTAACTTCTTCTAACTCCAACATATTCCTCCTATTCCGATTCATTCCATTTATTCCGTTTCATTCCGTTTCATTCCGACTCATTCCCCTAAAAATTTACCCTGTTGAATTTGTAATTTCATGGTACATCAGTTTAATATATACCACAAATCAATAATTAGGTTCCTAACTCATTTTCAGCAATATTTATGTTGTTATTTAGATAACATTTAAATTGATTTTCTAAAATATTTTTTTTGACAAATGATTTTTTTTCTGATTAAGAATTGATTAAATTTAGTATATCTAAAAAAAAAGTATGGAAACAATATCAAACTGTCCAAAACTGGAAAAGTGCCCCATTTACCTGAAAAACGTTTTTTTCAATCCGAATGCGGGCGAAACCTACCGAAAAATTTACTGCACAGCTGGTAAAGAGAAGTATACAAGCTGTAAACGCTACCTTGTGTCGGAGAAGGTTGGCAAACCAGTACCTGAATCCGTTATGCCTAATTGCTCCTTAACAGTTGATGAAATTATAGCTAAGTATAATCTTTAAATCAAACTATTTATGAACTTAAACAATTTACCAATTGGGAAACGATTGGCATTGGGTTTTTCATTAATTATTGGTTTAATATTAGTTGTTGCCATTGCAGTTTTCATTTCGAATCGTAAAGTAAGGTTGGAGAGCAACAAGCAGGTTATGCTGAATAATTTATTAGCTAGTAACGCTGCTTTAAGTTCACACTTGCTCGATTTTATTCAATCAGGTAATCAGGTTGAACTCGACTCCGCCAAGTTCTACTTTACCAAATTTAAAAACCAACTCGAAATTCTTAAGCCCGTTGTTACTAAAAAAAACTATGGGCTAATTACAATTATTGAAGGAAATATTAAGGTAGTTGAAGATCAATTCGCAATACTTGAAAATAGCAATCAGTTTATAGCTCAAACCGCTACAGTGCTGGAGAGCTCATCGAATACTGCTCTTACCATAGCCGCCCGAGTTATGGGAGGAGAGGTTTCACGTGGCGTACAGCAGTTTTTGAATATACGGATAATGGAAAAGAATTACCTGATTTCAGGTAATGATGAACTGTATAGGAAATGGCTAACGGAAATTGATGATAATACCAGACTAGCATCCAGATTAGGGCTTAGTGAGATAGTAAGGGCGCTTGAACAGTATAAAGAAAGTTTCATTAAGCATGTCGAGGCCAAAAAAGATATTTTTGATGCCAAAAGTAAATCCCTTGAAGCAGTAACCCATACCCAAAGTTTGCTCCAAAAGGGAGTGATTTTATCGGCCGGATTACTGAACGATTCAGCTAAACATGGATTAACGGTGATAATTTTTGTGGTTTTGTCTATTGTCATCTTGAGTTCACTAATTGCATACAGGGTTACCCGAAGTATTACTGAACCTGTAAACTCAGGTGTGGAGCTAGCTCATAACCTATCCAAAGGGAACCTGGTTATTCATGCAAGTGAGTCAGCTAAAAGAGGCGATGAGTTAGGAAAGCTTTCACGTGCCCTTAACGACATGAGCGAGAAGCTGAAGGAGGTTATATCGACAATATATATCTCCTCAAATCACATTGCAGCTGCAAGCGAACAACTGAGTACCACTAGCCAACAGCTATCGCAGGGAGCATCGGAGCAGGCAAGTTCTGCTGAGGAGGTTTCTGCCTCAATGGAGCAAATGGTTGCCAATATTCAAAATAACACCGAAAATGCCAAGCAAGCCGAGCTCATTGCCTTTAAGAGTGTAGAGGGCATCCGTAAGGGATATGATTCTACTACATATGCCCTGAATAGCATGAAAAAGATTGCAGAAAAGGTTACCATTATTGGCGATATTGCTTTCCAAACCAACATACTTGCCCTTAATGCTGCAGTTGAAGCAGCCAGGGCAGGTGAGCATGGCAAGGGTTTTGCCGTGGTGGCTGCCGAAGTTCGTAAGCTTGCCGAACGCAGCCGTTTGGCCGCCGAGGAAATTAACAGAATTACCCACGATGGCGTTAAAATTGCCGACGATGCTGGTCGGTTGCTCTCAGAGATAGTTCCCGACATTGAAAAGACCGCAAGGCTAGTTCAGGAGATTGCTGCAGCAAGTATGGAGCAGAATGCTGGAGCCGATCAGATAAACTCTGCCATTCAGCAGCTTAACCAGGTTACACAGCAGAATGCTGCTGCTAGCGAGGAAATGGCTTCAGGTGCTGAGGAACTCAACAGCCAGGCCCAGCAACTAATTGATATTGTATCATTTTTTGACACCGGTGGAAAAGAAACCCTAACAACGTTGAGTAACCTTAAGAATGTTACTAAAAAGATTGCTCAAACTTCAATTACTCCTAAAACCGAATTCAGGGAGTCCAAAAGAACAAAGTCAAAACCTAAGCTTTCCGATGGTATCGACATTAAGCTTTCAAGCAACAGCGACGACACTAATTACGATAAGTTTTAGAAGAAAAGAGGCGGTAAGCCCTTTTTTTTGTTTTGGGAATTTACATGACATTACTTACTGTATTCCAAATTCGCCAATTGAATTTTACACTTGAGGAATCGACTAACATAATCTGATAACTCTGAAACCTCGGAATGAAAGACTTTGATAAGCCTGGATTACCTCGATATGCCAATAGAATCACGTTATTTAAATGTTTTATGGTGCATCTATTGACTAACCTCGGTTTATTTTGTAAATTGAGAAAAATTCAACACTATGACAGCCGTTGCTAAGATAATTGAAACCCGTGGAGTAATGGTTAAGGAGGAAAAGGTTAAATCGCTTTCGGAGCGAATATACTCCAACACCATGGTTCTTGAAAACTATGAACCATACCCGGGCTACTACGGTAAGAATGTACCAACCGATGTAATACCTAGGTCAATCTTTTTAATCCTAGTTAGGGAGTACGACCATATGTTTTTAGCTCGGACTATGCAAAAATTATCCCGTGAGGCTAAACATGCTTGCATGGGTACATATGGATATATTGACCTGGAAGATCATCGTTACTACTGTATAAGGATTAAAAACCTCAGGTGTTTTGAGGAGATTCCAATAATCCAGCAAAAGCTTGCTGAGCATGGCATCGATTTTAGACGTAGCAAGCCTGTAAATAGTATGGCCCTTATTACAATAGAAAAAACATTTCTTGTTGAACGATTCGACGAGGGTATTTATCTCGATTTAGCTGGCGATAACAAGTACTACATTGAAATTCCCCAGGAACTGAAATGGGACGACTTTAAGCTGATTACCAGTCATGTTAAGAATAACCTACAGAATAGTTTTTTTGATGCTGCCTTAGGGTATTTCTGGAAGGTTGACGGCCCACAGGATGTAATAAGAATTTACGATTTAAAGGCCAACCTGGAACGAATATCGGAAATACGTTCCAAATACCTGCAGGAAATTGAACGGTTCAATAAAACCCATTCGTAATCAATCTAACGACCAATCAATAGGCTCTTTACCAATGGAGGTAAGGAGCCTATTTGTTTTTGAAAAATGTTTACACCCAAAAAAACCTCTGCTAGCCGAAAGTGGCGATGGGTGCGGAGCCGTTAAAATAAAATGCTTGTTGGTATCTATAATACACGTTTTTGCCTGAGCATAGTTCCCCCAGAGGATAAACACTAACCCCTTATGTTGATCGGAAAGCGCTTTGATGGCAGCATCGGTAAAGGTTTCCCAGCCCTTGTTCTGATGTGAACCAGCCTGATTTGCCCTGACCGTGAGCGTTGCATTCAAAAGCAGCACGCCCTGTTTTGCCCATTTTTCCAAGTTACCGTGATTTGGTATGGGAAGTCCTAAATCGCTGTTTATCTCTTTAAAAATATTCTGAAGCGAGGGTGGGGCAGGAGTACCTTTAGGAACCGAAAAGCAGAGCCCGTGGGCTTGCCCTGGTCCATGGTAAGGATCTTGACCTAGGATAACCACCTTAACGCTATTGAATGGAGTATGATTAAATGCTGCAAAAATCTGTGAACCTGGAGGGTAAACAGTGTATTTTTTCTTCTCCTCTACCAAAAACTCTTTAAGTTTGATAAAGTAATCCTTTTTAAACTCATCCATTAAAACATTCTTCCAGGTCTCCTCAATTTGAGGCTTGATTTCACCTGTTGCTATGTTCATATTCCTGAAATTAAAAATTAAAACAAAGTAAAGTAAATAGTAACCACTTTAATAAATCACACGTAAAAAAAATTAAATTTGTATTTAGAACATTGGGAAAAGTTAATTGAATGCACCAATACAAAAGTAGTTTAATCGGCAAAAAGTCAAAGCCATGAAGAAAGTTCAGGTTTCAAAAAACAAGGTTAAGAATTACCTCTCAGAACGTCTAGCACGAAGTATTGTGGATGCAGATGAGAATGCTTTGATTACAGTGCTCAGATACAATGCAATAGGTGGATTTGAATACCTTTCCGATGAGGATTTGTTTGAGTTTTTGAGCACATCAATACCAGAGCTTGATTTTGTTAGGCTTGCCGGGGCCGATGATGATAACTTGCAATTGGAGGTGAAAAAAGAGTACAAAGATGAGGAAGATGCTATCATTATCGATATACAACGAGCTATTCAAGTAATCTAATCAATCCGAACGAATTTGTTTAACCCATCGTAACATTTTGAACGATGGGTTGTTTATTTTAATAAAAATGTTAAGCCCATGAAGAATTTTGAGTTTTTCAATCCGGTAAGAATTCTATTTGGCGAAGGCCAAATTGATATGATTACACAGGAATTGTTACCTTATCAAACGATTCTGCTAACCTATGGGGGTGGAAGTATTAAACGGAATGGCGTTTACGATAAGGTTATTAGCGCCTTAAAAGGGAAAAAAGTATTAGAATTTAGCGGAATTGAGCCTAATCCACGGTACGAGACCCTCATAAAAGCTGTTAAGCTTGCCCGTGAAAATAATGTCGATTTTGTGCTGGCTGTTGGCGGCGGTTCAGTTATTGATGGAACAAAGTTTATTGTGGCATCAATTCCTTTTGAGGGTGAACCCTGGGATATTCTTACTAAAGGCATAAAGGTTGAGAAAGCTGTACCCTTTGGAACAGTGTTAACACTCCCTGCGACTGGTTCGGAGATGAATGCTGGCGCAGTTATTAGTAGGGAGGCAACCAAGGAAAAGTATGCTTTTGGTAGTCCTGCTGTATACCCAAAGTTCTCGGTTCTTGATCCTACAACTACATATTCGCTTCCTCAGAAACAAGTTGCCAATGGGGTTGTTGATGCATTTGCCCATGTTCTTGAGCAGTACCTTACATACCCATCTAATTCGCCCATTCAGGATCGATTTGCCGAAGGTATTCTACAAACGCTCATTGAGGTTGGTCCAAAAACCTTGGAAAATCCAACCGATTACGACCTAAGAGCCAACTTTATGTGGAGTTGTACCATGGCTCTCAATGGATTGATTTCCACTGGCGTGCCTACCGATTGGGCTACCCACATGATAGGTCATGAGCTTACCGCATTCTTTGGACTTGATCACGGAGTTACTCTTGCTATAATTTATCCGGCTTTACTAACCGAAATGGTTGAATTCAAAAAAGAGAAGCTACTACAGTATGGCAGTAGGGTTTGGAACCTAAACGGAAAAAATTTAACCCCTGAGCGGGCAATTGAGGAAACCGAGAAATTCTTTAGGGGTTTGGGCGTAAAAACACGTTTGCCAGAGCATGGAATCAGCTTTGCCGACACTAAACCAATTGTTGACCGATTTGCTGCAAGAGGATGGAAGATGGGTGAAAATAAAAACATAACATCCGATATTGTTGAAAAAATACTAAAACGGGCCGCGGAGCTATACAGACAATAAAAAAAAGCCTGACGTTTAGGTCAGGCTTTTATTTTATCATTCATCTTCTAGTTGATTTTTTTCACAATCTCCATTCCCCTGCTTATTGCTTCCTGGTTCATGGGAATTAGGTGATGGTGACGTTGGGGCAACGATTTCTCAAGCCCTTTTATTACATTTTCAAGCTTAACAATGGGTTTCACTTTAAGGAAAGCTCCCAAAACAATCATGTTGAAGGTCTTAGCGTTCTTCATTCTAGCAGCTTCCTCGGCAGCCTCAACCCTATATATGTTGATATCGGTACGCTGCGGGTGACGAGTAATACCGTTGGGGTCATATATCAGCGTGCCACCCGGTTTTACCATCTTTTCGAACTTATCGAGCGACTGCTGGTTAAGAATGATTGCGGTATCAAATTCCTGAAGAATTGGGGAACTAATACGTGAATCGCTAAGAATTACAGTTACGTTTGCAGTACCGCCACGCATTTCGGGACCATATGAGGGCATCCAGGCTACTTCCTGGTCCTGCATTATGCCTGAGTAAGCAAGGATTTTACCCATTGATAGAACACCTTGCCCACCAAAACCGGCTATGATGATTTCTTCGGTCATTTTTTTAGTTTTTAAATTGATTAACTACTACTCGTCTTTCAAATCGCCAAGCGGGTAATATGGGAACATGTGCTCAACCATCCACTCGTTTGCTTTAACGGGCGATAGCTTCCAACCGGAGTTGCAGGTCGATACTACCTCAATGAACGATGTGCCTTTTTTCTTTCCGGTATTCTCAAAGGCCTTAGTAATGGCCTTTTTGAGTTTACGAACGGCAGCGGGTGTGTGTCCCGACTGGCGTGTAACGTAGCATGTTCCGGGGAGTTGGGCTATTAGCTCGGTAATCTTTAAGGGGTAACCGTTAAGCTCGGCTTTTCGTCCGTATGGAGTGGTTGAGGTGGGCATGTCCAATAATGAAGTTGGAGCCATTTGACCTCCAGTCATCCCGTAAATACCATTATTGATGAAAATAACCACAATATTTTCGCCACGGTTGCAGGCGTGTATGATTTCAGCAGTACCAATTGAGGCTAGGTCGCCATCGCCTTGGTAGGTAAAAACATACTTGTTGGGGTATAAACGGTTGATAGCGGTAGCAAGCGCAGGTGCACGACCGTGGGCTGCCTCATGCCAGTCAATATCAATGTAGTTGTATGCAAGCACAGAGCACCCAACCGGTGCAACACCAATGGTCTTGTCCTGTATGCCCAGCTCATCAATAACTTCAGCCAGAACTTTATGAACTACACCATGGGTACAACCCGGGCAGTAGTGCATAATATTGTCGGTTAGGAGCTTGGTTTTGGAGTAAACCAAATTCTCTTCCTTGATTATATCTTTTACGTCCATCTTTTTTAGCCTTTAATAATTTTTTCTTCTAAAGCCTTTAAAACATCATTTGGAGTAGGAATCATGCCTCCCATGCGGCCATAGTGTTCAACTTTAACCTTACCTTCAACAGCCAGGCGTACATCCTCAACCATTTGGCCGGCACTCATTTCTACTGCAAGGATTCCTTTGAGCTGCCCCAGCATAGCTTGAATTGCCTTGGTAGGATAGGGGAATAGGGTTATGGGACGTAGTAATCCTACTTTTATTCCTTTTTCGCGGGCCATATCAACAACTTTCTGGCAAATACGGCTCGATGAACCATAGGCAACTAGCAGGTACTCTGCATCGTCGCATGCAAATTTTTCAAACCTAACCTCTTTTTCCTCAATCTCTTTGTACTTGCGCTGGAGTTTTAGGTTGAACTGCTCCTGACGGCCTGCATCGAGGTCAAGCGAGGTGATGATATTGCGTTGGCGGTTAGGGGTTTTACCGGTTGTGGCCCATGAACCATACTTGGCTACTATTTCCTCGTCGGTCATGCGGGGTTTATAGGGGCCAATTTGAACCTTTTCCATCATCTGGCCGATGATACCATCGGAAAGAATCATGGCTGGATTACGGTACTTGAAAGCGAGTTCAAATCCAAGGTCAACAAAATCGTACATCTCCTGAACCGATGCTGGAGCAAGAACAATTAGCTTATAGTCGCCATGGCCGCCACCCTTAACTGCCTGGAAGTAGTCGCTCTGGGCAGGCTGAATGGTTCCCAGCCCGGGACCTCCACGTACTACGTTAACAATTAAGCAAGGTAGTTCAGCTCCGGCAATGTAGGTAATACCTTCCTGTTTCAAGCTTATCCCGGGGCTTGATGATGATGTCATGACTTTTTTACCGCAACCAGCACCGCCGTAAACCATGTTAATAGCGGCAACTTCGCTCTCAGCTTGTAGGACAACCATACCGGTTTCTTCCCAAGGCTTACGAGCCATTAGGGTTTCAAGCACCTCGGATTGTGGGGTTATGGGGTAGCCAAAGTAACCATCGCAACCACAACGTATGGCTGCCTCGGCTATGGCCTCATTCCCTTTCATTAATTTTAACTCTGCCATTTTCTTTAATGAGTTTTTGTTTATACAAAATGTCGGTTTTTAAGCCTCAGCTTCAGTTTTAACCCTGTAAACAGTGATAACCGTATCGGGACAAACCAATGCGCAGTTTGCGCAGCCTGTGCAGGCTTCGGGGTTGGCCATGTAGGCGTAGTTGTATCCTTTGCCATTTACCTCCCTTGCCAGTTCAATAACTTTTGAAGGGCAGGCAACCACACAAAGGCCACATCCTTTACATTTCTCTACATCGACCACAATTGCTCCTCTTACTTTTGCCATATTGGTCAAATTTATTTTTGTTGTTTTACTATTTGGTTGTTTAGTTCCTGTGATCCTGATTAAATCGTTTTAAACGCTCCTCCAGGTCGGAGAACTGGTTGCGCTGCACCTGCGATACACAGGCACGTAAGCCCTCAGTCCTCTCACTACCGGTTATGGCTAATGAAATAGCGCTAACTCCGTAGTAAAGAAGCTCTTCAATTAGCTGCTCTCCGGTTAAACCCGGGTACGATATGGTGAAATAAAATCCATCGGCCAAGGGTTTGTCTTCATCCATATCGTAAACTATTGTAAAACCGTTTTCGGTAAAAATCTTTTTCATTATTTTGGCCTTTTCACCGTACTCACGAACCGATTCTACAAAGTTGAAGGTTCCGTCGTTGGCTGCTTTTAGCATGGCTGCAAAACCGAACTGTGTAGAATGGCAAACCCCCGACGATAGGGAGTAAACAGCTCCGTAAAGCATGGCGTAGCCAAACTCATCGGAAGTGAAGTAGCGTTTCAGGTCAGGGTAACGACGCTTGTAAAGACTATTGCTAATAACCATAGTGCCAATGCGCTGACCTGCATAGGAGAATGCCTTGGAGCTGGAAATAAGCATTAACCAGTTTTGAGTATAGTTAGCCACAGTAGGCTGGAACGGAGGCTGTCCGGGTTTGGATAGATCCTTGCGGAAGTCCATGGCAAAGTAAGCAAGGTCCTCAATAACAATGGTGTCGTAGGTTGTGGCTAGTTCTCCAATAATTTGCAATTCCTTCTCGGTGAAGCATATCCACGAGGGATTATTGGGATTTGAGTAAAGTATTGCTGAAATATTGCCCTTTTTGAGGTACGATTCAAGCTTATCGCGGAGCTTATCGCCACGGAAGTTATATACATCAAAGGTTTCGTAGTTCATTCCCAGAACCCTAAGTTGCTGTTTTTGAACAGGGAATCCGGGATCGATGAATAGAACGGTATCTTTTGTTGCATTGCAACGGTTTACCACCAGGAAAGCAGCCATAGCACCCTGCATGGAACCTACTGTAGGAATACATCCCTGTTCATCAACATCAATATTGATGAAGTTTTTTACAAACCGTGCAATTTCCTTTTTTAGCTCTGGCACGCCGTCAATCATAGGGTACTTGGAGGCAACCCCTCGCTTCAATGCTTCAATCTCAGCATCAATGCCAATTTGTGATGGCTCCAGCCCGGGCACTCCCATTTCCATTCTTACGTACTTGATACCGGTTTCCTTTTCAATCTCATTGACAAGTTTAACCAGCTCACGAATCGAGGCCTTACCTACACTTGGTAACTTTGATTCCTGAATCTTTCGCTTTACTACTTCGTAGGGGATGGGCGTATTCTTCATGGTATGTTTTATAATGTATTGACAATTTGCTTATTACAGATACATATCAACAGTTCACACTTCACGAATTAAGCACTACAAGTTTACAAAATATTTCTTTTAGTCTTTCAGAAAAACGTAAAAAAAAGTGATAATTTGTTATCAATTTAAATTGATAATTAAAATAATATTGATAAAAAATGATTTTATGCTTATAGAATGTAACAAAAAAGGAGTGCTTTGCACTCCTTTTTTAACTACATTATTTTAGAATTACTGCTTTAGAACTTTATGAATACTAAAACCTTTTGATGTATTAAGCTTAACTATGTATATCCCCTTTGGTAAGAAACCAATATCAATCTTGCTGTCAGGATTACTATTCTGGTAAACTACCCTCCCGTTTATATCAAAAATAGAGATGGAATAATTATTAATGCCGGTAACTGTAATAAAATCGGTGGTCGGATTTGGGTAAATTGTAGGATTTAGATCATCATAATTGTCATCTACTCCAAGAGGCGTCAGGTTAACAGTAACAAGAACGTCGGTATCCCAAATATCAAAGGTACCAGTGTAAGTGTAGTAGTCTTTCACTTTTACTGTGTATGGTATGTTGTTCCCGAAGGGAATGTATGTGGATTGAGCGTAACCATTTAGTCCGGTATGTAAGGTGTCTAAACCCTCAATAATAATTTCGGCATTGATAATAGGATTTCCCTTGGATGTAACGTAAAAAGTGGCAGTATAGTGCTCAGGGATTAGGGTTACGTTGATAGTGCTATCGGAGGTAAGATCCACAAAAATTGATCCCCAAATATAATTGTAATACTTAACAGAACCCATTATGTTTCCGGGAAGTAGTCCGTTGAAGGCACAGTTACCCTCGTTATTTGTTTTAAGGGTTCCATAGCCCATTAAACTAACATCAGCATTGGGTAAGCTTTCACCTTTAGTGTTTTTTACATTTACAGTCAGGTTGTAGGTTGTAGCTTGCTCCATTACAACAATGTAAAGGGTATCCTTATCTTCAACCAGTAAATCAATCGGGTATTTCATCATATAATTGGAAAGCATTACTTTAAGTGAGTAGTTTCCAGAAGGTAACATGGTACTATCTTCGCCATTCTCATTACTTGTGAGGGTAATGGGGTAAACATTAATTCTAGCTCCAGGTAGTGGTACGGAGTCAGTGTCAACAATCCTAAACTTCACATTGTAGGCTTTCACAAGCGAATCGTTAATAATAAGATTCTGCGAGAACACGGTAAATTCTTTCCTGAGCGATGAATAGCCCGTGGAATCGATGCTATAGGTGTATTTACCATTGTTTAGCTCAATGGAGGCTTGCCCCTGTTCGTTTGTTGTAATTGTTGAATCGAGCTCAACAATTCGTACCTTAACATTTTGAGCGGGTTCCTTTTGCTCATTCTTAATGTTGAAGAAAACAGTTGGATTTTCAACAGGCTCGCTTACGAGTGCTCTTACCGCTATGTTGCCAATGGATTGGTTGGCCATATATGTGGCGTTCAGCGGGAAAAATTCATCAACCTTCCAAAAGGCTCCGTAAGGATTCCCATCGTATCCAATACCAAGAGGAGTATCGGAGGTTTGCTTTACAAGTACATAATACGAGAACCCTTTATGACAATAAGCTGGCTTAGGTAAGAAGTAAATAATTGAACCGCCATTAGCGGAGTATTCCTTTGTGAAATATTCTTGGGTTAAAGTTTTGGCTTCACTTGGACTAGCTGGGTTGATCTCAAGTATATACACTACAAAATCGATCGGATATTCGGTTTCAGGGATTGTAGTGTTTTGAGCCCAACCAATTTCAACACCTTCAATAAAACCATCACGTTGAAACTCATAGAGGTTACCTATTTGGGTGTTTGGATTAAATGATATGCCACCTTTTGCGCCCCTATCGGTAGCAAAGATTGAACTACTTACCTCCAGGGTTGTATTATCGGTATTGTTTTGAGTTAAGGTATCGGGTGGGGTAGAAGCATTAAGGTTGAAAGTGTAACTTTCAGCGGTGGGCATAATCTTCACTTTAGGGCTGAGAGTTATCACTCTCTGCTCGCCACTTTCAATGGTATCGGTAATTACAGCAGATGATTGTAAGTTGGGGATTTTATCGCACGATACTGAAATTGTCAATGTATCGTTTAAAACTGTTCCCAGGTTATAAATATTTGCTTTAAGATCGATAAAAAGGGAGTCAAAAGTTATGTGAGGTACTTTTGAGTACTTGTAGGGAATTGCTTTTAATTCAATATCAGGAATGTTTGTATTGGTTACTAGAATATCATCGATTGCAAGTTGTGTTCCTTTATTCTGGTTATTCCGATTCTCATATACAAAGGCTAACCGAACATTTTTACCCGCTACTTTTGAAAGTGATAGGTTGATTAGCGATTTATACTGGTTGGGTACCGATGTGGCCTGATCATTACCATAGTACAATAGAGTATCAAGGGTTTGGCCATCTACATCGTATGCCAATACATAAAAATGGGTTATGTAACCCTGATCATAGTTGCTGTAATACCAAAGCCAAAACTTCAGAAATGCTTCCGGATCGGATGGAATAGCAATAGTATCGTGAGTAATGAGCCAAGTAAAATCGGGAGCAGTAAATGATATTGCCCCTGAGGCTTCGCCGTGCTTGATATAGGTTGATCCATTGCCGTTGAAGCTTTGAGGGGTACATCTGAACCATGAGGGGTTTGCAGCAGCTGTGGTTTGCTGAAAGTCTAATGTTGAACTCCTTAGTACTTCCCACTTATCAGTTAGCTGATAGGTGGTACCCTCAAAATCTTCATAAAATAGGGCAGAACCTGGAGTTGATGGGCCTTTAGAATTTCCAATGGTTAACTTATTGGCAGTATAGCTCATTTTATCACCAAAGGGCATTCTCTCTACCTGTGCGTAAACGGAAACACACATTAGAACATAACTTACCAGCGCAATGTACTTTTTCATATTGGGTAAAATTTTGTTCAAATACATTTTTTTACGAAAATTGAAAATAAAGGTATATATTTTTTTGGTATTAAAAAACCCGCAATGTTCAATTGCGGGTAAAATATTGTTTTGGGTTTTCCATTAAATTTTGGCTAAAGCTTGATCCAGGTCAGCAATAATATCTTCAACATCCTCAATACCAACTGAAAAACGGACTAGACCATCGGTGATGTTGGCTTTTATTCGGGCTTCAGGCGACATCTTTGAGTGAGTCATAGAGGCTGGGTGTTGTATTAATGTTTCAACTCCACCAAGTGAAACCGCCAGCATGGCCAACCGTACATTATTCATGAGTATTTTACCGGCTTCAATGCCGCCTTTTAGCTCAAAGCTTATCATGGCACCCGGTCCCTTCATCTGCTTTTGAGCCAGTTCAAACTGAGGGTGCGATTTTAGCCCCGGGAACTTAACCCATTCAATTTTGGGGTGTTTCTCAAGATATTCGGCAACTTTTTGAGCGTTTTGCTGGGCGCGTTCAATACGGAGCGAAAGGGTTTTGATACCCCTAAGTACCATGTAGGCCTGGTGCGGATCCATATTACATCCCATATTCACCATGGCTGGGCGAACAGTTTTATAGAGTTCCTGGGTTTTAGTTACAATAATACCAGCAACAATATCGGCATGACCGTTAAGGAACTTGGTCATTGAATGAAATACTACATCGGCGCCAAGATCGAGGGGACGCTGCAGGTAAGGGCTACAAAAGGTATTATCAACCACCACTACTAACCCATGCTTATGGGCTAGCTCCGAGGCTGCTTTTATATCGGTGATAACCATGGTGGGGTTAGTGGGACTCTCAAGGTATAACATTCGGGTGTTTGGCTTAATGGCAGCCTCAATGTTTTCGAGTTTCGATGTGTCGATATACGTACTTTCAACCCCAAACCGCTTGAAGTAGGTTTCCATAATACCGCGTGAGGGCCCGTATACCGCATCGGTGCTAACAATGTGGTCACCTGCTTTCAGAAAAGCCATGTAAATTGACGACACTGCGCCCATGCCCGAGGCTGTAGCAATTCCACCAAAACCATTTTCCAGAATAGCCACCTGGCGCTCAAGTGCCGAAATGGTTGGGTTGCCTATTCGGGTGTAGATAAATCCATCGCTTTCGCCTGCAAAGCACCTTGCTCCTTCGTCAACATTCTCAAAGGCAAAGGTTGATGTTTGGTAAATGGGTACTGTTGCGCTTCCCATTGGGTCGGGCTCCATGCCCCCGTGAATGAGAAGGCTGTTAAATCCAAGTTTCTCGTTATGCATTGCTTTTTTCTTTATGTTGTTACTGCTTGATGTTTAGCTTGCGTCTGAACTTTATCTGACGCTTTTTCGGGTGCAAAGTTTAAATTCTTTTCCAATATTTCAGCAATATCAAGCACTTTTATTTTTTCTTGTGCGTTGGTAAAAGTTTTGCGACACATCGGACAGGCTGTTACTAGGTAACTACTACTCTCAGTAACAATTTCATCAAGAGTGTTGTTAGCAATTTTGTAACGGTCGGTCATGGAGATATTGGTTATGCCAAGGCTGCCACCACAGCATAACGATTTGCTTTCAATTTCTTTGCTTCCGTTTGATAAGATCGCTGCATTTTGCAGGAGTTCGCGAGGCTCTCGGGTAATATTTAGTCCACGACTCAGCTCACAGGGGTCGTGGTAGGTAACTTTTAACCCCGACTGGTTGAACCTCAACCTGTTTTGTTTGGTTAGCTGAAGTAGGTACTGGCTATGGTGCAAAACAGGTATTGTAAGGTGATAGCTACTGGCAAACTCTCGGGCGCATATTGGACAGGAGGTTACTAACACCTCGGCACCACTTTCAACAATTAAATGGTTGTTTTTGGCTATAAGTTGTTTGGCAGCATCGGCCTGGCCGTTCATTTGTAGTGGCCTACCACAGCAAATACTTCCGTTTTTGTCAATAAAGGTGTAATCAACACCTGCGGCATCGAGCAGGGCCAGGGTCGACTTTATTACAGATGGAGTTAAATGCCCCATGCATCCTGCAAAGAATGCTACCTTTGCTTTTGGGTATTTATATCCATTGATGTAGCTGTAGCTCGTCGATGTGAATAATGGATACTCCCTGCGTTCGTTCTCACGTATTCGGGTTATTTCGATACCAACTGGGCATGCCTCAAGGCATCGCATGCACATCATGCAAGTTTCCCTCAGCCTTTCGCTTGGTTGGCTGTAACGCAAATCGCGAATGAAATATGCTGGTTGAGTATCGGAGATATTCAACGAGGTGCTAAGCTGACACGCATCAATGCAAATTCCGCAGCGCGAACATGCACTTAATTCTATCTTGGTGAAGGTTGAGTGGGTATCCTTTTCCTTAACGCCATATTTTCTAAGGAAAATTAGTAGGATTTCAGCGGGAATGTGCATGTACCGTGAAAAGGGCATAGTAATAAAGAAAACACCTAAAGCTATAGAGTATGCCCACCATGCAGGGTAGTACAGGTAATCGAGCGGAAGATTGTATATGACCCACTGACCAAGAAAGTTTGTAAAAAAGTGCCCGGTATTATAAAGTCCCGCAGTTACGCTTTCAGCAAATAGCCTTAGCGGAAAGATGAACCAAAGGGCCGTAATTGCAATCCTATCGATTAGAATATGCCTTGTGGTACGTTTCATGCCGAGGGTGCGACTCCGGAACCTTTTAAAAAAGGCTAAGCTAACCCCCGATATCACCATAAGCAGGAAGAAGTCCATCAGAAAAGTGAAAATCTCTTCATACTCATGGAGTGGGGTTAGGTCGTGCCTGAAAAACTCAAAAAAGATAGGGTAGAAAGGCGGATTTATTACCCCATGGGGGTACAAACGAGCCTCAAGGTTTCCGAGCACAATAAGCATGAACCAGCCAAAAGCTAAGCTCATGTGCATGTAACCCAAAAGTATATTCCGCTTGAATATATTCCGATGGAGTAACCCCTCGCGTATCGATTCCCAAATGGCAGAGACTGTTCGGAGGGAGAATAACCGTTTCCAAACTATTTTTTGCTCACGCCGGCTAAGCCTTATGATCCAAATAGTCCACATCACTACGATGTAGAGAACTATAAAACCAAGCCCAATTGAAAAGGGTAATGTGAACGGATGGTACCTCATGGCCTGAATGTTAGGTTAGCTTTACGAATTAGCATGATGATGTTTCGGGTATTTACATTTCGCGGGCAAACCAGAGTGCATTTGCCACAAAGCATGCACTTTTCCGATTCATCAATAGCGTTCTTTACCTCGCCTCTCCGAATGGCATGGCATAATTCCCGAAAGCTGAAGGTTGTAAATTGTCCGGCGGTACAGGTTGCAGTACAACTCCCGCAGGCAATGCAGTGGTTAAAGGTTTCATCGTGTTGGTTTATCCATTGTGCCAACGATAAATTTGCAGTATCAAGGTTGTGGATACTGATTGGCATTGGGGCAAAACCAAAATCAATCATACTGCTTGCTGTTTAGGTAATTATGAATTTCGATGGCAGCCGAACGGGCAGCATTAACGGAATCGGTTATATTGTTTGGCCCCGTGCAAGCACCTGCTGTAAATACGCCGCTAACCTTGGTTTTAACAGGGTTTAGGTGATAGTCAGTTATTTCAACAAATCCGTCCTTGTTGGTTTGAAGTCCCAGGGCTGCAATTAGTTCATCAGTTCCCTTAGCTGGCGACATCCCTACCATTAGCACTACCATGTCGACCGACATTTTTAGGGGTTTAGAGGAGAGCGTATCCTCTGTTTTTATGAGGACTCTACCCCCATCGAGCTCACTAGCCTCCGATAAGCGTCCCCGGATAAAGTTTATGCCTATCTGTTGCGCTTCCTTGTATAAATCCTCGTAACCCGGACCAAACATCCGCAAATCCATGTAAAGGCAAAATATTTCCGCTTCGGGAATGGCCTCTTTCACCTCAATTGCCTGCTTTACAGCAGTAACGCAACAAACCTTTGAGCAGTAAGGGCGCTTCACTTTTTCGTCGCGACTGCCCACGCAGTGAATGAAAGCAATTCTTTTAGGAGCATTTCCATTTCGCATAATAGGGTGCCCATGCTCCTTGAACATACCTTCCAGCTCTGCCGAGGTTATCACGTTGTCGTAAATTCCGTAGCCGTATTCCTCCTTGCGCTCAGCAGGGAATGGTTCGAATCCTGTTGCTATGAGTACAGCATCGGCTTCAAAAATCCGGTTATAGGCTTCAAGCTGAAAGCGTTCATCTTTTTTGGTAATTTTATTTATTGCGGTTGATAGGTAGATGGCCGGGTTTCCATTAAGATGCGATTTTAGTTCGTTCACCACATCAATAGAGTGCCTACGGTTTGGGAAAAGTCTGTCCCACTTTGATACCTGGCCTCCAGGAGCGTTTTTTTTCTCAAAAACTGTTACAGAATAACCCATTTGAGCAAGCTGGTTTGCTGCTTCAAGCCCTGTAACGCCACCTCCTATTACTGCTACTTTTTTCATGGGAGTACTGATATTTTCATATTTTAATTATGCCTTTTCATTCACAAAACGGGGACTCATTGGTACGCCAAGATCTTCGCCGTTGGGCCCCTTATACTTTTGGTTGGGATCGTACTCAACACCCATTTTCTTTAACAAGGGTTCTACATCGGTCTGGTGCATTTGCATGCCCATTTCCCAGGGGTCGAAGCCAAGCACCAAACCGGCAACCTCTTCATAGGTGAGCACTGGAATACCTTCGCCGTTTTGCCCGTAGGTTTTTCCTTCCATTTCGCCAAGGGCGTACTGCCACCTATCCATAAAGTAGTTGCAGCCAGGGCAATTAGTTATAATAAAATCGGGCTGAAAGGGTTCCATGGACTCAAATTTCTTTTTCGATGCCGATATGGAATAACCTCGATTGGCCTGCACAAAGTATTGCCTAAAGCCAAAACCACAGCAGTGCCTACGTTCCGGGTAGTCAATTACCTCACCACCAAAGGCTTCGACCAGTCCGGCAAGTACCTGTGGATATTCAGCTCCACCAACCCCCTTGCTTGGAAACATTTTAGCATAGTGACAGCCGATGTGGTCAACAACTTTAAGCGGTTTTCCAGTGTGCTTGTTTATTAATCTATACTTAGCTTTTGCTGCAATCTCGTTGCGGAATTTATACAGCACATCACTTGTATGAGCTAAATTGTCAGGCTCTTCAAACTCCCGTCCTGTTGCTTTTCTTAAATACTCTCTGGTTTTTTCCTTTTCCTGTGGAAAGTGATGCCATGTTTCAAGTATCTCGGTGTAAATACCAAAGGAGGTTACGCACGATGGGGTATAGTTAACGTAACCCTTTTCACGCATCAGAGCAAAATTACGGGCAACAACAGTTTGAATGGTTGGAAATGGTACTACCTCCGTATGGTAACCAATGCCGGTACAGGTGGTATGGTCAGGGTTCTCATAAATATCTTTACCAAGCACATCCCGTAAAATTCTGATAAAGGTGGAATCGCTACCCGGGAAGAAGGTTTGCCTTATACAACTCCTGACAAAGTAGAATTTATCATCAGCAATTTCCTTTTGGTAATCGCTCCATATACGTTTTTTACCTTCCTGTTTCATTGAATTTATCCTTTTTTGAAACTACTTACGGCGATGCTTTTCAGCATTGTTATACCTATAAACATGGGTAAAGTAGGCCGATTTTTTATCGGTAGCATCACCCTTTTCCATGCCTAGTTCTTTGGCTTTTTGTGTCGATACGTCCTCAATTTTATCAAACCAATCCAAGCCGCCGGTAACTTCAAATATCTTTTCAAGCTCGTCGAGGTTTTCCTTTGAGATTTTGCGCATGGCGCCAGGCCCCGAACCATTGTAGTTAGCCCCTACTTTTGCTAAAACCTTTTCACGGTTATCCCTAACCCATTGCCAAACGGGGCCCAGTTCTGGGAACATGCTCAATTCTGCGTGGTCAAAATGAACACAGTAGCCTGTTTCCAGAATGGAGTTGCCCAACATCCGCTTTAGCGAAAGCTGTTGACGTCCCTTTTCCGATTCAACAAAAAGCCCTGTTTCTATGGATAATCCTCTTAGCGCTTGTATCAGTAAGCCGGGTGCATTGTTTCGTGGACATCGTGTTTTACAGCTCATGCACTCGCCGCAATACCAAATGGTATCGCTTTTAAGTAATTCCTCAATAACATTATCGTCGCGCATTTGGACGAGGTTTGCTATGGTTCGGGGTTCATAGTCGTAAACCTCAGCTGCAGGACATATTGCTGTGCAGGTACCACAGTTTATGCATCCGTTTATTCCCTCAACAAAGCGAACATCGGAGTTTAACCTGTCAAAAAGTTTACCCATGGCTTTCTGGGTTGATTGTTAGTTTGTTAACAAGCAAAGTTATATTTTTTTTAGAACCCTTAGCAATTTTTTACAATTTCCCAATTACCCTATTAGCTAAGTGGTAAAATGTTAATTACTTATAAAAGTAATTTTTATGGTGTCTAAATTATTAGTTGTTATAGCTTTTGCATAGGTGATTCCAAATCCATAATTTCGTGAAATTAATTTAAAATTACCATGCTTGACTTTTCAAATGCTGAACTAACCGAGGTTATAGTCCACTCAGTTGGAGTAGATACTGATGATATTATTTTATCAGATACACCTTTAGATATTGATGATAACCTATTGAATAGCCTGCTTAGGGAGTACTTTCTAGGGAGTTTTAGGAATCAAGGATTTTACTCATTTGAGCACAGTTCAAGCCTTGAACTTAATGAATTGTATAGTTACTGCAGCGATTTTTTTGAGGGGAATATTAGCTTTATTGAGTTTTCAAAAAATGTGGCCAATCACCTTCAGCATGTATCAGTTCATCCTAACATTAAGGGAGGGGAGCTTTACATTGCCTCTTTTACCGATATGGTTGTTGATGGTGAACTTTCTGATGGCATTGGAATTTTTAAGGCCGAGAGCAAGGAGCGTTTTTTACATGTAAGCCGCGATGCCAAAGGATTGAAGGTAACTTGTCAGTTTGGCACTACACCCCGCAAGCTCGATAAGGCTTGCTTAGTTTTTAACACCGAAAAGGATTTTGGCTATAAACTTTGCGTAATTGATAATACCAACCGCGACGAAGCCAAGTACTGGCTAAATGATTTTCTGCGTGCCAAACTTCGTAACGACGATTTTTACCAAACCAAGCAGGCAATTAATCTTTGCCGTGAGTTTGTGGAGGAGGTAGTTAAACCTGAGAACAACTTTGTAAAAGTTGACCAGGCTGATATTCTTTGTAAAACGCGTGATTTTTTTAAGGCAAACGAGGTTTTTGACCTAAAGGAGTTTGAAGAGGTGGTTCTGGAGGAGCCCAAGATGGCTGAGACCTTCCGCGATTTTAAGCAAAAGTATGAGGAAGCAATTGGCTGTAATATCCCTGATAGTTTCAAGATATCAACCGATGCCACCCGGCAATCGCAAAATTTTTTTAAAAGCGTAGTGAAACTCGATAAGAATTTTCACATATACATTCATGGGGGGCGCGACCGCGTGGAGCGCGGCTTTGACCCCGATACGGGACTAAACTACTACAAGCTTTTCTTTGACAAAGAGGTATAATAAAAAGGCCGGACGTTGCCGGCCTTTTTCGTTCATAGTAACACTATTTTTTCTCCTTGGCCATAATAAGTGCATCAAAATACATTGCAAAGGACCTATATAAAAAGTGAGTCCATTTACCAAATGGCACTATTATTAATGCCCACTGAGCAAGCACAGTAATATGAATGACATAAACCCAAAAGAAACTATCTATTTGCTGGGTGTCAATTAAAAGACGAACCATAAATGCTGTAAAACCCATGAGGAATAACCAAATTACAAAGAACCAATCCGATGGTTGGGAGTGCTTGTGCATGGCATCAACCTTACGCATTCGTTTTTGCATGAACAGAATTGTAATTAAAAATATTGCTGCACTCTCAATGTAACCCAGCCATACTATGAAATTACTTGTAGTGGAAAACCAGTTTAGAAAGACCGTTGTGAAAAGTAGTGAGAGGTAACCAATAACAAGAATAAGATGAAGCAACCAGCGCATTTTATTCTCGCGGGTGGGCTCACATCCCAGGAATCGTTTTTGGGTGAACATGTGAATTAATAGGTCCTTTAAGGAAAGAAAATAAGCTTTTAGATTTACTTTTATTCCAGGTTTAATAATGGTAAAATACCACATCCTGATTATGTTTGGCAGGAGTATAATTGCGAAAACTCCGGCTATGGCAACCATCTCAAAAAGATGGCCAATGTGCATCAGCTCGGAATGGGTAAATTCTGAAAAGTATGAAATTCCCACAACTGCGCCAAAAATGGCTATCATTGCTAGAATGTAGGCCCAGAGGTTTTTATAAAGCAAACCTGATAACCCTGTCCAATCGTACTGGGCAGTTAGCCAACGCCTAAGCGACATCATCAGTTCTCCAGGATTGGCTTGCCTGGGGCAATCGGTGCTACACTCGCCACAATAGTAACATAGCCAAGGTTTGAGCGATGATTTTAGGTCATCCTCAAGTCCAAGCGTGCTGTAACGAATTAGTTCACGAGGAAAAGTTTCATCGTTTGTTGAAAGTGAGCAAATGGCTGTGCAGTTTCCACAGTTAAAACAAAGATTAAAATCTTTTGCTCCGAATTTTTTAATTTCCTCAGCAAAGTTTGGGTTTATAGTGGGCATAACTAGTGATTTTTAGGTTTATACAAATAGTACGATTCTTCATCGTTTAACCCAGCAGGTTCAACTATGCCATACCTGTTCATGGTCATTAGGTGATAGGTTACCAATTCCTTGGCAAGACCCGACATATTGGATATTTGTGGAATTGATAGTGGGGTGCCATTAAAACTTTCAAGTATGGTTTTCCATTCCTTTGGGTATTCCTTCATGCCCACAAGGGCGTTTTCATCTTTTTCCTCGTGTTGGGTTTCAGTCTGATTGATTTCAGCTTGAGCTGCAAAACCTGCAATCATCGATTCAATACCGTGATTTGAATACTCTGCTATCTCAATGGCATCGTTTGGGCAAACGGGTGCACAAATGCCACAACCCTTGCAGGTAGCTACATTTACTTCAGCAACCATTTTACCATTTACCTCAAGGGGTTTTATGGCATCATACTCGCAAACCTCGGCACATTTACCGCACCACAAGCAGGTTTCTTTATTTACTCTTGCCACAATTGGCTCCAGTTCAATTACCTCTTTTTTGAGCAAAGCGTTAATTTTTGAAACACCTGCAAGTGCTGATTGCACAGACTCGGTAATATTTTTTGGCCCCTGACAGGCGCCACCGATGTACACACCATTTATTACGGTTTCTACCGGACGGAGCTTAGGATGAATCTCATTGAAAAACTTATCGTTTCCTACCGGAATTTTTAGCTTGTCCGAAACACTATTGCTATCGGAACGTGCAACCATGCCTGTTACTAGGACTACCAAATCAGCTTTTAACGCAATTTCTTTCCTTGATGTAAGGTAATCCTTTACTTTTACTACTGGGTAACCATTTTCAACTTCAATTACAGGCGGTTCTTTTTCCTCGAATTTAAGGTATACATCCCCGTTTAACGATGATTGCCGGTAAAGTAATTCCTGTTTACCATACGTTCTGATATCGCGATAAAAATGGAAGGCTTTTATTCCGGAAAACTTTTCGTGGGCTGTAATTGATGAGTGAATGGCGGCTGTGCAGCAGTAACGGGAACAATACCTGTTTGGACCTTTTGATTGTCTGTTCCCAACACAGTATATATAGGCAATGCTATTTACTGGTTTATCATCAAAGCTTAACTCTTTAGATTTATTTTCAACAAGTTTGTTAAATTCCTGAAGGGTGATAACCCTATTGGTTTGTCCAAAACCGTATTCATTTTCGGAGGGTTGATAGTAATCGAAACCGGTTGTTACGAGTATTGCTCCAACGTTAAGTTTTAAAAGATTCCCTTCAACATTAACATCTATGTTAAAATTACCTACGCTTCCCGAAACTTTTTCGAGTGTTGCCTTTGTGAAGAGGTTTATCTGGCTATAGCTCTTTACATTGTCTAATAGTCTTTGAGTAAGAGCTTTGCCATCTTCGCCAGTCATAAAAAGTTTACCATTTTGGGCAACCCTTCCACCCACTTGTTCTTCCTTTTCAATAAGATAAACGTTGTTCCCTAACCGTGCAAGCTCAATAGCGGCGCGCATGCCAGCTACTCCTGCACCTATTACAGCAACAGCTTTTTGCGCTTTTATTTCAATATTATCAAGTGCTTCAGAGTAGGCAACCCTATTGATACCAGCTCTGATTAGCCCGTAAGCCTTAACGGTTGCGTCAAGTGGGGTATCGGAGTGAGCCCATGAGCACTGCTCGCGAACATTTACCTGAACATAGTTGTAGGGGTTTATTCCTGCTCTTAGCGCCACATTCCGGAAAGTATGGGTATGAAGTTTTGGTGAACATGATGCAACCACAATTGCATCGAGTTGTTTTTCCTGTATGTCCTGTATCATCTCCTTTTGGTTGGAGTCGGAACAGGCAAACATAACATCCTTGGAGATAACAACGTTATTCTCGTTTGCTATAAGTTTGCTCAGCTGTTCAACGTCCACATAATCGGATATATTTCCGCCGCAGTGGCATATGTAAACTCCTATTCGTTGCTTCATGGTTTGCTGATGTTTCGATGTGGTTGGTTTAATGTGTTAACGTGTTTATATAGCTTGCGGCTTCAGCAGCAGCAGTTCCTGCCGATAGAATAGAATCGGGGATATCCTTAGGCCCTGAAGCGGTTCCGGCAACAAATACACCCGGAATGCTTGTTTGGGCTGGGTTTACCAATTCATCTATCTGCTTGATGAATTTTTGCTCGTCGAGCTCAAGGGTTGCATTGCTGAATACCCTGGAAATGGAACTATTGGGCAGAACACCAACGGAAAGGACAACAAGGTCGTGTTTGCTTTCCTTTAACTTTCCGGTTGTTACATCTTCATAGCGGAGTATTAAATCGCCATTGGGTTGGTCTTTTGGGAATATTTTTGCAATTCGACCCTTGACAAAGTTTACTCCCATCGATTTGGCTTCCTGGAAGAATTCATCGTAACCTTTTCCAAATGCTCGGATATCCATGTAGTATATGGTGATATCGGCCATTGGCAAAGCACCCATAAGGAGTTGGGCTTGTTTTATGGAATACATGCAGCATATTTGGGAGCATATTGGGTTATTGGAGCATTCGCCACTACAAGCCATAGCATTCTCAAGGCTGGAATCCCTTGAACCGGTGCACAGAATATAGGCTATCTTGTCGGGTATTTTACCGTCGCCCGGGCGCAAAACATTGTTAAAGGGGCGGGTAGGCGCTATGAGCCTATCCATTTGCATAGCATCAATCACGTTAGGATAAATGCCATACCCGTATTGCGGTTTGTGCTCGGGTTTAAAGAGCTTAAACCCGGTTGAAACAATTACCGTTTTGGCATCAACTGTAATCAGTTCATCCTTTTGGCCAAAATCAATTGCATCGGCAGGGCATGCCGTTTTACATTGGTGGCATTCGCGACAATTACTACAATCCAAACAGCGCTCTGCGCTCTCCTTGGCTTGCTGCTCTGTAAGGGTATGCTCAACATCATTAAAATCCTTAACCCTTTCAGCCGGTTTCCTATAAGTATCGTTTACAGGTTTTTTTAGTGCGGGGTGTCGCTTGGCAATAACCTCGTTCTTGTCAGCGGCAGGAAGTTTCTCATCAAATTCAAAGGTATCGATATCAAGTCCATTTAAGTACTTGTCGATATAGAATGCTGCTTTTTTACCCTGTCCTGCTGCTTCAATTATGGTTGAAGCACCGCTTACGCTGTCGCCTCCGGCAAAAATATAGGGGATGTTAGTTTGAAAGGTTTTGCCGTTTACTTTTATGGTTCCTCCTTTGGCCAGCTCCAATTCGTTTGCAAATGGTTGGGTTGATGGTTGTAACCCAACTGCCTCAATAACCAAATCGGCATTAACCAAATAGTTGGAACCTTCAATAGGAATGGGACTCCTACGGCCGCTTGCGTCGGGTTCGCCAAGTTTCATCCTAACCAGTTCAACCTTGCTTACCTTCCCATTTTGTCCTATAAACCGAATTGGGTTGCAAAGAATATCAATTTTGACGCCTTCTTCTTCTGCCTCTTTTATTTCGGGGGCAAAGCAGGGCATTTCCTCACGGCTACGGCGGTAAACAACCGTTACCTGTTCTGCTCCAAGCCTCAGGGCAGTTCGCGATGCATCAATGGCAGTGTTTCCTCCCCCAACTACTATTACCCTTTTTCCGGTAAGGTTATACCTTTCGCCAATATTTACATTTCTAAGAAAGTCTAAACACCCTTCAACTCCTTCAAGGTTTTCACCCTCAATATGCATTTTGCTACTTTGGTGAGTTCCAACTGCAACAAATACTGCATCGAAACCTTGCTGTTTCAATTCGGTAATATTCTCAACCCTTTTATTGCACTCAATTTCAACGCCAAGCGATGTAATATTCTTAATATCCCTTTCAACTACTGTTTTGGGTAATCGATACTCAGGAAGAGTGAGCATAAGCATACCTCCAGCCTTAGGTGCTGCCTCAAAAATTTTAACTTTATGGCCTTTCAGGGCAAGATGGTATGCTGCAGTTAATCCTGCTGGTCCCGAACCAATAATGGCTACCCTTTTGTTTGTGTTTGCATTAATTTCACGAGTCGGGGGTTCGGGGAATTTGTTGTAGTATTGCTCGGCAAAGAAACGCTTGATACGTCGGATATCAACAGCACCTTCAAGGTTGCCTCTGGTGCATTCACCCTGGCAGGGAGCATAGCAGGCACGGCCAAGGCTCCCTGGTAGAGGAATATCTTCAAGGTGAAGATTCATGGCTTCTTCATACTGACCATTTCGCACCAACGACACATACCCATATGGTTTTACACCGCCCGGGCATGCACTTATGCAAGGTGCCGATGTTCCATTCCGGTCAATTGCTGCAATACGGGGATTTGCTAAGCTAAATGGAATGTAAGCAACCTTTCGGCCTGCCAAATGGGTATTGTAATCATCGGGTCTAACCTCAGGACATGCAAATTCGCATTGCTGACAACCTGTGCAGGCTTCCGGTTTAACATAACGGGCACCATGATTTACTTTCACCGTAAAAGCACCGTTGTGCTTTTGGATTTCTTTTACGGTGCTGTTTAACATCACCTTTATATTACCATGCCGAGCCGTTTCGGACATTTTTGGCGTGGTGATGCAGGCTGCGCAGTCGAGGGTGGGGAATACCTTGCTCAGCTGTATCATTTTACCGCCAATGGAAAGTTCTTTTTCAACCAGCAGAACCTTGTAATCCATGTCGGCAAGATTAAGAGCGGCCTCCTGGCCGGCAATTCCGCCCCCAATTACCAATGCATCGTATTTATTATTGGTTGTCATTTTTGCCTTATTTGATTTATTATTTGGCTTAGCAAATGCTAAGAATTACCTGCAATTTCATTTTTAACGCTACCCAATTCCGCTAAAATTTTTGAGAATGTTCCCATATGGTTTACAAATGGTTCAGCACAAACTGAGCAAATGGCTGCCATACGGATTCGTTTGGTGTTGATATTTCGTTCCCTCATAAGCCGCTGGGCCTCAACTATAATATTGTTGGTGTGTTCGGCACATTTCGGGCTGTAAGAGCATTCATGCCCGTCGGCAGCTATAAAAACACCATCGAACCCTTCCTCAAAGGCTTTCATTATCCAGCGTGGTTTAACCCCAGAAGAGCAGGGGAGACTAATAACATAGACCCTTGGTGAATAGTGTAATTTTCTCAACCCAGCCTGATCAATTCCCGGGTCCGAAATTTTATCGGTTGAGAATACCAGTATTCTTGGTGCGTAGCCTTCGGTTTTCATATTATTTTTTTTAAAGGTAAAGGCGCAAAAGGATTACATACCTTTTGCGCCAATTTGTTTTAAGCCTTTTTTAAAAATAGGCGGAAGTAGCTATCCTCTTCAATGATACCTAAAAACTCATGTTCCATTTTTTCGCACCATTTTGGGATATCGTTTTTGGTACCCTCATCGGATGATAGCACTTCAAGAATTTCGCCCGATTCAATTTCACCTACTGCCTTTTTTGCAGCAAGCAGTGGCCCAGGACACGAAGTTCCACGTGCATCAACTGTTTGTGCCACACTAAGTTTCTTTAGTTCTTCCACGTTCATAACAATTTATATTTGGTTATTAATATGTTAATACGGCATCTGCCGATAACGTTTCAGTAATTACCGTTCCCGCTGCTATTAACTTTGATCCTTCAATGAGTTGATCTTCCTTAATGGCTCTTTCCTTTACGCAGGGTGTGCATAGGAGTAAATTGCCATTTAAGCTCAAGAAGGTATCTAATAATTCCTTAAGAGGCATAAGTCCTGGTGCATGAATATTTTCAATGCATCCCCCTTTCTTGGCAAGTAAAACACCGGCACTTTGGAGTATTATTGTTACTTCAACATCCATGGCTTGTGCAGCAGTTGCCATTACAAATGGCAATGTTGCTTTTTCTTGGTTGTCGGGGCCATGGGTTACTATTATTACTATTTTCTGGCTCATATAAGTATGGTATATTAAATGAAAAATTGAATGCTACTTTGGCTAGCCTCTGCTACAAATGTTGCAGCTCCGGCATAGCTTAGGTGAGGGTAATCGATTATTTCTTCCTTTTTGAAACCCATTAGGTTCATTGACATTTCGCAAACAACAATCTCTATACCGAGTTCAGCTGCCTGTTTGAACATCTCGTCGAGCGACATAACATTCTGTTTCCGCATAAGGAACTTGATCATGGCAGGTCCCATTCCCATCATATTCATTTTTGAGAGTTTAAGCTTATTGCGCCCTTTGGGCAGCATAAGTCCAAACATTTTGGAAATGAAACTCTTCCCTTTGGCTTTTTTCTTTTGATCTCTGAGGGCTGAAAGCGCCCAGAAAGAGAAAAACAGCTTAACTTTAGTATCGCTGGCGGCAGCCGCAAGCGAAATAATCATAGTGGCTAAAATCTTGTCCAGGTCGCCCGATACTATCGCTATCGACAGCTGATCTTTACGATTTTTCTCTAGCTTACTAACCCTTTTTTTTAGGTCTTCAAGCTGTTTGAGCATTTCTTCTTCCATATTGAGTAGGTATTTGGTTAATTATCTGTTATCGAAGTAACAATCCAAAAGTAGGTTGTAATGCAATGGATTAAATAAAAAATGGTGTGAGATATATTTTATAACCATGTGATATAAGTCACGCTTTCTGACTATATTTGAAAAAATGTTTTTATGAAACCCGATTGCAAGCTTTGTAAGATGAAATCTCCGGCGGCTGAACTGCTTAGGCCCAATGAGATTGATACCCTAGAACAGAACTGTGCCCAGGTAAAATTTGCAAAAGGCGAAACAATTTTTCGCGAGGGAACCTTTGCAACCAATATTGTTTACTTGCGATCGGGGTTAGTAAAAATTCATATGAAAGGCCCTATTGGCGAAAAGATATTAAGGTTGAACAAAGCTCCTGCATACCTTGGCTTACCTACAACCTTTGGCGATAAGGTTAACCATTACTCTGCCACAACCTTAGTTGATTCAGAGGTTTGCTTTATTTCCCTCGATGCCTTTAAAAAATTTATTTTCTCCAATGGCGACTTTGCTTATGAAATAATCATGGATTTATGCCGGAGCGAATTAGCCGATTTTCAGCGATTTACTAATCTGTCGCAGAAGCAATTACCTGGCCGAATTGCCGAGTTGCTCCTCTGTTTCTCAAACCATCTTTTTAAATCAAATACCTTTGAACTCCCCTTAAACATAACGGAGTTAGCCAACTTTGTTAGCGCTTCGCGCGAAAGCGTTAGCCGACAATTTTCCGAGCTAATCAAATTAGGTATTATTGAAATAACTTCCGGTAAAAAGTTAATCATTCTTAGAAAGGAGATGCTTGAAAAAATAAGCACTAACGGTTAACCATTCCAATTTTAAACCCAGATTAATCAATAGAAACACAATAAAACATTTAAACAGCTTGTTTCAATTGATAAATTTCCTCTAATAAATTTTATGTATCCACAATTTTTATTAGCCCGGTTGTATTTGTTAATTCATCATAACTTGGTTTAGCCGTTCACTTTTTGCTATTCCTCTAACTTCCTCTAACTTCCTCTAACTCTATCATATTCTGCCTATTCCGAATCATACCGATTCATTCCGACTCATTCCCGCATCAAATCTTTCGTTTCACGACTCACGGTTCACGTTTCACGGACTCTAAATTCCTCTAGCTCCATCATATTCTGCCTATTCCGAATCATACCGATTCATTCCGACTCATTCCCGCATCAAATCTTTCGTTTCACGACTCACGGTTCACGTTTCACGGACTCTAAATTCCTCTAGCTCCATCATATTCTGCCTATTCCGAATCATACCGATTCATTCCGACTCATTCCCGCATCAAATGACCCGTCCTGAAAAATGTCTACACAAACTTATGTGTATGGACAAAAATAA
>ERZ795047.310-NODE-310-length-62498-cov-12.940153_pt1 | contig 62498 bp, 55 predicted proteins | sample MGYA00375131_ERZ795047 | MGnify/ENA primary metagenome ERZ795047 (study PRJEB30176, sample SAMN05720228) | activated sludge metagenome | isolation source: Anaerobic digester | place: Japan | collected 2015-05-20 ... | reverse complement strand
AAAGCGAAAAAGTTCATATTATGTGCTGGACTTTACTCCGATTTTATGCTATAATGGAGAAAACTGCACTTGCAGAAGGAGGACGACTATGGGAAAGATAACCATGACCGGCACCGCTAAGCGCAGCGTGCCATACGACCGGATGAAGCTGACGCTGGACATCAGCACTGCGGAGGCCACTTCATCAAAGGCCGCTGCCAAGGCCGAAGCTCAGTGCGAGGAGCTGCTGGGGAGCTTGCAGGAGAAGGGCTTCGGCCTGAGCCAGATCAAGGTGGAGGGCGTTTCCACAGGGGCTGTCCGTCCGGAGCTACAAAACGGCGGAAACACCGCGATCTTCACAGCCAGCCGCCGGATTACTCTGGACCTGGACTTCCACATGGGGACGATCAACTTTTTCACCGGCCTTATCTCGGAAAAAGGCTGTGATATCGCCCTGGATACCAGCTTTTCTGTGTCCGACAAGATGAAGATCCGCAAGGAGCTCCTGAAGGAGGCACTGGAGGACTCACGGGCGAAGGCAGAGATGATCGCCGGCTCTATCGGACAGCGGATCTGCGGCATCGACGAGGTACAGGCCGGCGGCAGCTTCTATGGCGAAAACGACAGCATAATGAGCTGCGGCGGAGGTATGCTCCGAGGCAAAGCCCTTCTTTCCGACCAGCTCTCCGCAGCCGAAGAGACCATCAGCGAGAGCATAACTGTGGTCTGGAACATAGAGTAAAAAACGAAATATCGGCGGTCATTCCCGGAGCCCCAAAAGCTCCGGGATTTTTTTGAAAGCACTAAGACATTTTGCCTCAGCCCTCGTCTAATAAGATGAAAGGCACAATTTTCCGGAAAGGAGCCGATCAATGGATAATGGCCAGAGCTGCTACAGCCGCTATCTGAGCGGCGACGATCTTGCCATGACTGAGCTGGTTTGCAGCTATAAGGACGGGCTCACTATGTACTTGTGCTCGATAGTAGGCGACCTTGGAGAAGCCGATGATCTGACCGAGGAGACCTTCTTCCGGCTGGCCTACAAAAAGCCCCGGTTTTCCGGGCGGAGCACTTTCAAAACATGGCTTTATTCCATAGGGCGGAACTTAGCTCTTGACTCACTGCGCAGGAAGCCTAAGGCTCTTCGTGCAGGAGCTGCCGAGATCCTCGACATTGCCGGCGACGAGGACATCGAGGCAAATTATCTCCGTGAGGAGCAGCGTATCGCTGTCCATAGGGCGCTGCGGAAGCTCCGGCCGGAGTACAGGCAGGCTGTTTGTCTGGTGTATCTTGAGGGATTCAAGGTCTCAGATGCGGCAGCTGTCATGGGAAAAAGCAGCCGGCAGATGACCAATCTGCTGTATCAGGCGAAAAAGGCTCTGAAAACAGAGCTGGAGAAGGAGGGAATCTTCCATGCGGGACTATAGGGAAATGGCAGCGGCCGTCCTGGAGCGCCGTGATCGGGCGGAGGCCGAAAAGCGCCGGAGGCGTGTGTTGTTCCGGAGAGTATCCGGGGCTGCGGCTGCGGTGTGCGGAGCTTTCTTGCTTGCGGTTTTCGCAGGGAAAGATCCCGCTCTCAGGCCGCCTGAGCGGAGAATGCCTGAGCCTGTAACGGCAGCCGTTACTGAGGAGCCTTCCGTGGGGACAGATGAGAGGGAGCCGGTATCTTCGGCTTTGGCAGTGACCACGGAGGCAAGCCCTGAGCAAAACGTGACTGCTCCAGACAAAACAGAGCCTGTCTTCAACGAGAATAAGGAAAACGACAAGGCTGAGCTGTCAGTTGTGCCGCAGCAACAGGAGCTCCTTCCGGATAGCCCTGATACAGAGCCGCCGGAGGAGATCTTCCCCACGGAGAGCTTTCTCCCGGAGCTGCCTGAGGAGACCACTGCTCCCAGCCAAGAGTTGAATGAAGGAGATGAAGAATATATGAAAAAGTATGCTGCATTCTTTTCAGCGGTCCTGACCTTCGCTGCGATCTTACCTGCTAAGGCTTATGCGGAGGAGTGGCGTGACTTCACAGGAGATGAGCTGAGTTTCATAGAATATATCCAGGAAAACGACATTTTAGTCGATGCAAATGACAACGGTGAGCTGGATATATGCGACCTTTGCGAGATCTTCCATTACAACGAGATCTATGACGCTTCACTGGCACAGGTCAGGGAAAAATACGGCTATTTTGGCGGCGAGACACACCCCGAGGAGATGTTTGAGGCTCTCTCAGTGTTCGACCAGTCCTACATGGACAAGATCCGTGAGCACTCGGCTGATCCGCATTGGACTGTTCCGTCATCAAGCGCCAACATAAGCTACACCATTTTCTACCTGTACAAAAACGGCAGTCTCCCAACTACTGAGGAGATCCTTGAGGCTGTGGAGGGCTATCAGTTCCACTCAACAGACGGAGCAGAGGCTGTTGGCAGATTTTGCGAATACATGGAGGAGGCTCGTGCCACTTATCTGAGGGAGGAGATCATCCCCACCGAGGAAGAGGTGCCGATCTTTGCAAAGCTGGACAGCGGCGAGCTGGAAAAGGATCTGAACGGTGACGGAGTTTTCGACTATTTCGACTACATCGACATCATCCAGACATTGTACGCTCCCATTTATGAGCAAAATCACATCGTTCCCTTCGTGCCAACGGATATCACCGACCACATCAAGGAGATCGCCGACTTCAACGAAAGCGGCTGTGTCGACATCTACGACGCAAACATCCTTCTCAGGTATTTCAAGCGTGACAACGGCCATATCCCCTCTTCTGCTGAGCAAGGCCAGCACCTTGTAGACCTCAGGGAAAGGTACTCCTCCGGTGAGGTAGCTCAGGACATGGCTGCTGCTCCGGCAAGCGGCGACGCTAACTGCGACGGCAGGACCGACCTGAGCGATGCTGTGGCTGTTCTCCAGTATATCGCTCTTCCGGAAAAGTATCCCCTCACTGAGCAGGGACTGAAAAACGCTGACGTTCACGATACAGGCGACGGAGTTGACGGAATGGACGCTCTGGCTCTGCAAATGTGGGACGCCGGTCTCTGATATGATGCGACTGCGGCAGAGAGTTTTCTCTCTGCCGTTTTTTTCATCAGGCCAACACATTTTTTGACTTGCTTTTTCTCCTGATCTGTGCTAGAATAGAAATACGATATAACTGACACTGAAAATGAAAGAAGTGCAAACTAATGAAGCATATCAAGGAGCTGATACACAAACGCTGGTTCGCTACGGCGCTTGGAGGGTGTATCACTGTTGCCTTTTACCTTATAGTTTCAAACATCGTTGACATCTGGCAGGGCTTTACTCAGATACTGGGCTATTTTTCCACAGTCATCGGCGGCTGCGCCCTTGCCTATATGATGAATCCCCTGGCTAAGCTCTACCAGAGATCGATCTTCCGCAGGATCCGCAAGGAGACTCTCAAGTGGACACTTTCCATAATCCTGGCTGTGACCACGGTCATACTGTTCCTTGTGCTGATCATGAGCATACTCATCCCTCAGCTCATCGACAGCGTGTCCATGTTCATCAGTAACCTGGACTCCTACGCAAAATCACTGCAAAGCCTGATCCGTGGCTACCTGCCTGAGGACCATGAGTCACCCAGCTTCCAGAATTTCGTCCTCTCCTCTGAGAACATCATCAACACTATCGTTGATTACATCATGGAGAACTCCTCCAAGATCATCAACATCTCCACAAATGCCGGAAAAAGTGTTGTCAACTGGGTGATCGCATTCATTCTTTCGATCTACCTGCTGGGTGCGAAAAACAAGCTGAAGGCCGGCGTGAAGCGCCTGCTGAAGGCTCTGCTGAGCCCGAAGCACTACAAGTCCGCCTCGACCTTCCTCAGCCACTGCAACGGTATCCTGAACCGCTACGTTATCTTCGACCTGATCGACGGCCTTATCGTGGGAACTGTCAATGCCATTTTCATGGCGATCCTGGGTATGCAGTATTCCGGACTTGTCTCAGTGGTGGTCGGCGTCACCAATCTGGTGCCTACCTTCGGCCCACTTGTCGGTGCGATCATCGGCGGATTTATCCTGCTCATGGTCAAGCCCGTCCATGCGCTGTTTTTCGTGATCTTCACCATTATCCTGCAAACCATTGACGGCTATGTCATCAAGCCCAAGCTCTTTGGCGGAACTCTGGGAGTTTCAGGACTTTGGATACTTATCGTCATCATCGCTGGCGGAAGGATCTACGGCATCGTGGGCATCCTGCTGGCTATCCCGATCGCAGCTATCTTGGATTACATCTACCGTGAGATGCTGCTGCCGGCTCTTGAAAGAAAAAATACATCTGCCACTGAAAATAATGAAAATACGACCGGATATGCTCTGACTGAAGGAGCTGCCGGAAACGATCCGGAGGAGAAACAAACATGAGTACAGTATTACTTGCCGGCGGTGCCGGCTATATAGGCTCCCATACAGCTGTAGAGCTTCTGGAGGCCGGCTACGACGTAGTCATCGCTGACAACTATTCCAACAGCTGCCCCGAGGCAGTAAAGCGTGTGGAGGAGATCACCGGAAAGGCTGTCAAGACCTACGAGTGCGACATCAAGGACTCCGCAAAGCTGGATCAGATCTTCGCTGAGAACAAGATTGACGCTGTGATACATTTCGCCGGACTGAAGGCCGTGGGCGAATCCGTGGCCAAGCCCGTGCTGTACTACCGCAACAACATCGACACTACCCTCTCGCTACTTGAGAGCATGGAGCGGGCCGGTGTGAAGAAGATCATTTTCTCCTCAAGCGCTACGGTCTACGGCGAGGAAAATCCCGTTCCCTACACCGAGGATATGCCCCGTGGCACCTGCACCAACCCCTATGGCTGGACAAAGGTCATGATGGAGCAGATCCTTGAGGACGCTGCAAAGGCCGATGATCAGCTTTCTGTGGTGCTGCTGAGGTATTTCAATCCCATTGGCGCTCACCCCTCAGGAAGGATCGGCGAGGACCCTCAGGGCATTCCCAATAACCTGATGCCTTACGTTTCTCAGGTTGCTGTTGGAAGACGTGAGAAGCTGACCATTTTCGGCAGAGATTACGCAACTCCCGACGGCACTGCACGCCGTGACTACATCCATGTGGTGGATCTGGCAAAGGGCCATGTTAAGGCAATCGGATATATCCTGGAGCACGGCGGCGTGGAGATCTTCAACCTGGGCACAGGCACTCCCTACAGCGTTACCGAGATCGTAGAGACCTTCGAAAAAGTCAACAGTGTCCCTGTTCCCCATGTTTACGGCGAAAGACGCCCTGGCGACCTCCCTGAGAGCTACGCAAACGCTGACAAGGCGCTGGCTGTCCTTGGCTGGAAGACCGAAAAGACCCTGGCGGATATGTGCCGGGATTCCTGGAATTGGCAGAAAAACAACCCTAACGGCTACAACAAATAAAGCAAATGCTCACCATAAAGGTGAGCATTTTTTCGTTTTCATGAAAGCGGTATCAGCAGGGTCACTGCAAGTCCCTCTCCGGTGTTTGAGCAGCTCAGGCTGCCCTTCATCCGCTTCATCAGCTCTCCGGAGATGTAAAGTCCCAGGCCGCTGCCCTCCCTGCCCTGAGAATTTGACTTCCCTCGGTAGTATTTCACCGTCAGCAGGTCAAGCTCCTCCTCGGGCACTCCGCCGCCAAGATCTGAGAGCTCCATGGACAGAAAACTATCCTGAAATCCATAGCTGACCCTGATCTGGGTGCCGGCGTATTTGTAGGAATTGCTGATGATGTTGGCGATCACCTGGGACAGTCTCCCGGGGTCTGTGCAGATCAGGCAGTCCGGTACATTTTCCGCCTTCACCAGCCCACGGACGTCGTGCTCGCAAAGGAGCTTCGGCAGGATCTGGGAGGACTGATCTCTCAGCTCCACACGCATCTCCCCCAGCTCCTCCAAAGCCGAGGTCAGTATATCGTCAGCCAGCAGATGTATCTGATCGGCCTTCTGGTCGATGCTGGAGATCTTTTCCCGAAGATAGGGGTCGTCGGTCTTGCACATCAGCAGCTCGCAAATCAGCTTGATTCCGGTCACTGGGGTCTTGACGTCGTGGCTGAGGGAGGCTGCAAGCTCCTTCTCACGCAGCTTCAGGCTGTCCTCACGCTCTCTTGCGCTGCGCAGCTCCTCACGCATGATGTCGAAGCTCTCGGTGAAGCTGCCAAACAGCTCGTCCTTCTCCTTGAGCAGCGGATGATCCAGGTCGCCCCGGGCGATGTTTTCCGCAAAGTGCTCCATTTGCCGGAAGGGCCTCACGATCCTCAGGCGTATGAATATCCCGGCCGCTGCCAGCAGTCCCAGGATGATGACTACCGCCGCTGCCGCCATGATCATCAGCCGCTTCTGCTTGGTGCTGTACTCTGACAGCACCGGATCCGGCACAGCCACTGTTCCCATGAAGCGCTCGCCCTCCGTGACCGCCATGCAGAAATAGCCCTCTCTTCCGGCATCGCTGACCGTTCGCAGCCTTTCCGGGATCTTATCAGATGCGAAGATCAGCTGTCCGGTCTTGGAAAAGACCGCCAGCTCCGTGCCCAGCTCCAGCTGAGAAAGCTCCTCAGGCTGAGAGATATGCTCCCTGACCGTCTGTACGATGTCGTTTAGCAAGACCATATCCCGCTCCTGCCGCTGAGTTCCGCTTAGACTCAAAAGCACCAGAAGAAACACGACCGCTGCCGCCGCTAGGACTGCAAAAAATCTGCGAAAGCCCCTCATTCCTCGTCGCTCCCGATGATGTAGCCCACTCCCCAGACAGTCCGTATGATCTTGGGGTCATTGGGATCCTGCTCGATCTTCTCACGCAGGTGCCGGATATGCACGGGGAGAGTCCCCTCCCCCACGAATGTATCCTGCCAGACCTTGCTGAGAAACTCCTCCTTAGTCACCACTCTGCCTCTGTTTTCCAGCAGATACAGCAGCATCTTGTACTCCATGGCCTTCAGAGAAATGCTCTTGCCGTCACGAATGATAAGATGTGTGCCTGTGTTCAGCGAAACGCCGTTCCCCAAAAGGATCTGATCCGGGACAGCTGCACCGGCTGTCTGCTTCTGGGAAGCCTCCCTTGCCGCCTCGGCGGCTTTCTCATACCGTGCCAGCACAGCCCTTACCTTGGCCAGCAAAATGCTCATGGTATAGGGCTTTTTTATATAGTCGTCACCGCCGATGTTCAGCGCAGTCAGTATGTCGTCGTCGCTGGTCCGTGCGCTGATAAACAGTATGGGCATATCGTACTTCCGTCTGATCTGCTTGCACAGCTCAAATCCGGAGCGGTCCCCAAGATTTATGTCCAGCAAGAGCAGAGAGACCTGGTTTTCCTCCAGAAATCTCTCTGCCTCCTCATAGCTGCCCACAGAAGCAGTGGTGATATCGAACATATTGAAATACTCCGCAGTAGTTTCGGCAATTGTCGCATCATCATCGATCATCAGGCACTGATACCTCATGTTCACACCTCTTTTTTAACGCCAGATACCCACCTGACTGCCTGTCTCTCCCACAAATACGATCTTGCCCTGCTCCGGAAGAGCAACGGTGTTGCCGCTGCGCTTCATATAGCTGGAGAAGGTCAGTTTGTCTCGCTTGTCATAGATGTAGACCGCTGCATTTTCGGGTATATCCAGCGTGATCATTCCTCTTTGGGTATTATACCACGCTGCGCAGCCCGTTGTCAACTTCACCTGACTGATGTCGTCGGTCAGATCCGGGATAGCGTCCTCTGAGATATATGTGATCCCCATATCCTCCATGACCACAAATTCCCTGCCATTTTCCGTGAACATCCGCAGGTCGCTCTGGTCACGGCTCGAGGAGGAAGGAATGTGTGCAGCGCTCACAGCGTGATCCTTGTCAGTTATCTTGTGGTCGTTGATATAGCCCTTGACGCCCTGAGGGATTTTTAGCATCATGGAAGGAGCCTCCGTATAGATCACCGATGCCATATTATCTCCATAGGCGTAATAGTGCTTTCCGTCACGCTTATCCCAAGCTGCCTGCACCTCCGGGCTGACGGGGTTTTCCTCCAGCTGCTGAGCGAAATAGGTCTCTGGGAAGGATAATAAGCCGAAGATCTCATCTCCGGTCACTGAGGCCTTTGTGAGATAGGTACTGCCATTTCGCTCTGCAAACCTGATGATCTCGGACTCCTGCGGCTGGATCGCTGTCTCCGGATCTGGCTTTCCAAGGATCCGGACAAAGCTGTCCTCAGTAGTGTACATCAGTATGATGTCAGGCTCCATCTTGTCGTTGAGACAGCTCATCTCCATGTATCTGCCCTCTGGGAAGGAAAGCTGCCAAATATTTGCAGCGTCAGTATACACGCCCTCATATTGCAGGTATTTCTCCGGCACACTGCCCAGGAGCTCCTTCTTCTCAGGCCTGCTGCGGTCAACTTTTATCCCCTGCTCCTCCAAGGCGATGTCCATGAGTGCCATGGCAAGCTGGGTGTCCGTTGTGCTGGAGCCCCCTGATGAGGTGACTCCCACGCTTATCATCTGATCCGGCGCCACCAGCAGCTCGGCGTGCTGAGTGATCAGATCTCCGCCCTTGCTGAGTATCTGCACTCCTGCCTTCTCATAGGCATCTGAGGAAACGATGTCCCAGCCAAGCCCAAATCCTTCCTCGTAGGGATCCTCGCTCCGGCGGGTGGCCATCTCCTTTTTGGCGTTTTCGGAGAGAAGCTCCGTATTTCCCTTAAAAAAGGCGCTTCCGAAGCGGCTGAGATCCCTTGCTGTGGAGATGACGCCGCCGTCGCCGTAGTTCATAACGTATTCAGGAGCGTACTCCCTGTTATTCAGGAAAACTCTCATCTGCTCCTGGGTCTTGAAGGCATTCCAGGGAGTGCCAGTCTGGTCAAGACCAAGGGGCTGACAGATATTCTGCTCCAGATAGTCGGTGTAGTCCTGACCGCTGACTCTCTCCACTATCAGCTCCAGCAGGTTGAAGCCGTCGTTGCAGTATGCGCCATACTCCCCGGGGTCAGCCTTTAAGCGCCCACCGCTGATGTTTTCCAGAAAACCATCATGGGGAAGAGAGCTGCGGCTGTCAAAAAGCATGGGGTCGTGGTAGTATGAGCCCATTAGCCCTGAGCTGTGATCCATGAGCATACGGACAGTTATCTGGCTGTATCTTGGGTCCGCAAGCCTGAACTCCGGCAGATACTCCGTCACCGGCTGGTCGATATCCAGCTTTCCCCGATCCGCCAGCTGCATAGCTGCAACGGTCACGAACACCTTGCTCACCGACGCCACTGAGGACTGAACCTCACTGCTCTGGTGAGGCTTGTTACTGGCAGCTTCAGGACCACCTTCGGCTCCGTAGCTCATGACCGCCGCCGGAAGCACCATAAGAGAGACTGCACCTGCAATGGCTCTCCTCATTAGCTTGTTCATAGATTTTCCTCCTTATTCTGTCATAAGCTCGTATACCGAGATCTTCTTTATCTTTCTTGCTCCCAGATATGCGCAGCCGAAGCAGAATGCGATGACTGCCAGGTCAAGCGCCAGCACACTGGGCACACTTATTGGGATGTTTCCAACAAATCCTGCGATCAGCTTTACTCCCAGCAGGCTCACCGCTGTACCAAGGAACGTTGCCATGATCACCGCCGGCATGATCTGGAGGGCAAGCTGGAGCATAAGCTCCTTGGATGTGTAGCCCATTCCCTTCATTATGCCAAGCTCTCTGCGTCTGCGGCGGATCTCGCCGGACATCAGCATGGAAAGTATCATCATGACCACTGCCGCTGAGATCACCATGAAGAGCCTTGTTGTGATCGAGACCGTCTGGCACAGCTGCTCCATGTAGGATGTCAGGAGCTGGATCATGTCAAATGAACTGCGGATCCGGATCGAGCTGCTGCTGCCGCCGATCACCTGATCTCCAACTTGTATGGAATACTCCACATGAGTTGCGCCGGACTGCTCAAGCATCGCAGAGATCACCTGGTCGGCTCTTTTGCGGATTCTCTCCTCATAGCTTCCCTGTGAGCTGTCAGTCTGGCCAAGATCACCGGCGCTTTTGCCGTATCTGCTGTCCAGAGTCTCCTTCAGCTCTTTGTAGGTGGTGCCTTCGCTCTTGAAGATCTGGAATTCGGTGGGAGTATAAAACGGGTCGAGCTGCTTCATGCCCTCCTCAGTAAGATAGACGCTATTACTGTTGAACAGAGCCGTCACCACACCGGTCACGATGTATTCCCGGCGGATCGAGCCGTATTCCAGCCGAAGGGTGTCGCCAATGTCCAGATCACTTGCTGTAGAAACTGCCTTTGTGATCATGAGCTCATTATCGTGCTCCGGAAATCTTCCCTTGATAGGGTGGATATTCTCGGTCTGGCTGTAGTCGGCGTAAACGTTCGCCATAAAGGAGTCATTCAGCTCGTAAGCGTCCAGAAATATCGCTCCCATAGAGCTGGCCGGCAGAACCTTCCTCACCTCTGGGAGAGCCTCAACATCACGGACGAACTCCTCCGGGTCAGTTTCCGGCATGACAGTGACGCTGGCATCGGCCATTTCACAGCCGGCAATGCTGAATGCAAGATCCAGGCCGTTTCCCATAAAGCTGTAGAGGATAAAACTGAGGACCACCGCCGTCACCGTTACACCAGTCACCAGGGTCAGGGCGATGTTCTGGCGGATATGGGAGCTAAAGCCCTTCAATGCAAGACGAAGGTGGACGCTGCCCTTTGCGTTTCTCAGAGGGAAGCAGCTCTTTCCGAAATGGTGGTCGCCGATGCCCTTGCGGAAGGCCAGAACAGGCGGATATTTCCGCACAGAACGAGCCTTTATCCAGGCCAGGAGAGTCACCACCAGCAGGATCGCTGCGAAGACGATCCCCAGAGAGAGCGGGTCTGCGCTGTGGCTCACCGGGTAGCCTTTAAGTCCCTCGAAGATCCGGATAAGCACCGAAAATACGCCCATGCTCAGCAGAGCACCGAAAATGCAGCCTGCCAGTGTGATCAGGAAGTATTCCGCAGCGTAGGCCAGTGCGATCTCGCCGGAACGGTAGCCCAGTGCCTCCAGTACGCCGATCTGAACGATCTGCTCCTTGATGTCAGTGACCACTCGGAAGCCGATAACTATCACGATCGCGATCAGTATGATCAGCGCCAGCACCTCTGTGATCTTCAGAACATAGAAGATCTCAATGTAGAAGTTGCTGCTCCAATCGTCCATGCCCAAGCAGGCAGCGGACTCCACGTCCAGTCCCAGCGCAGAGGCACGCTCCTCCCATTTCTTGCTGATATCAGTGAGGTCTGCGCCCTCCTTCGGGTCGAAGGCCAGGTCTGTGCAGCGTTCGAAAACGTTTTTCAGCATGGCCATATCGCCGTCGCTGACGATGAATTTTGTGTCGTAGAAATAACCGCTCTCATAAAAGCCGGCCACAGTGAAGGTAAAGCGCTTTGCTCCGTCGATAACGGAGAAGCTGTCTCCCTCTGTCAGCTCCAGCCTTTTCTTCTCATTCAGCGGAACTATGATCGGGTGCTCCAGTTCAGCGATCTGCTGGTCTGTCAGCTTAGACTGGAGGGCGAAGTCCTCGAAGATCTCCTCGTTCTCCACGTCTATGAATGTGCATGGGAAGAGGCTCTCATCGCCGTTTTTGTCAAGGATCCTTGCAGAAGGCCCGTGCAGGTAGTGTAGTATCTGTCCGTCCTCAACACGGTCGTCCTCCTTCAGCACCTCCAGCGCCAGCTCAGGATCCACCTCGTCTTTCAGCGAGATCAGTGCCTTGCAGAAGCCGGTGCGCTCCCAAAGCTCCGGAAAGATCCTGTTTGCGCTCTTCTCAGCAGGGATAGCTCCCCCAAGCAGAGCCATGCAGAGCATGATCAGTATCCCCAGCAGGATAGATTCGCTTTTGTGCCGGCGGATATTCGCTAAGGCAAGCCGCATTATCTTATACATACGATCACCAACCCATCTCGTCAAGGAAGCTCTGCAAGCTCTCACGGCGCTTCTTTTCGTCGTCGCTTCCGAAAGGCAGCATCTTGTGCTCACCCACTATATTTCCGTCACGGAGGAATACCACTCTGTTTCCACGAAGTGCAGTCCTCAGGTCGTGAGTGACCATGACGATGCTCTGTCCCTTTTCGTGGAGCTCGGTGAAGATGTCCAGCACGTCCCTTCCCGATGCGGAATTCAGCGAGCCCGTAGGCTCATCGGCAAAGAGGAGCTCAGGCTCATTGATGATCGCACGGACTATGCCAACTCTCTGGCATTCTCCGCCGGAGAGCTGATTTGGGAATTTTTTCCACAGCTCCTTCCTGATGCCCACCTTTTCCAGAAGCTCCTCTGCCCTCTTCACCAGTTCAGGGGAATTCTTCTGCACCGCCAGAGCACCTGTCATAACGTTATCGAAAACGTCCATGTTCTCCAGAAGATAGATGCTCTGGAAAACAAATCCGCAGTGCTTTCTCCGGAAAATTGCAAGCTGGTCGTTGGAGTAGGATGAAATGTCCTCCTCCCCGAAGAACACCTTGCCCAGAGTTGGCTTATCCATGCCGGAAAGGGCATAGAGAAGGGTGGATTTTCCTGAGCCGGAGGAGCCCATGATCACAGTGAAGTCCCCCTCCATGATCTCAAGATCCAGGTTTTTGATGACGTGCTGCTGCAAACCGCTGTTGGAAAACGACTTGCAGAGCTTTTCTGTATGCAGGATAGCTTTCATACCGATCTCTCCTTTTCGTTATCGTGATCCTATTATACATGAAGAAAACGGAAATGTCTTTAGCAAAAGCCTAACGATTTCTTATCATTTTCTTAACCGGAGCTCTTCCAGCAGGAGCACGATACTTCACCAATGGTGGAAATTTCGCAGTTTTTAGGGGTATTTCTGCGAAAACAGTTGTGTTTTCCACAAAAAAGTGATATGATTAACATATACATTTTTTCGGAGGGATAACATGAAGAATACCTTTATCAAAGTGCTGGCAGCAGCTGCGGCGGCTGCAATGATGACAGCATTTCTGCCGGCGATCCCGGCTCGGGCCCAGGCTCAGGAGACAAAACTCATCGCTCTGACTTTTGACGACGGCCCTAACACTACCACCACCAACGATGTGCTGGATATTCTGGAGGAATACGACGCTAAGGCCTCATTCTTCCTCATCGGCGACAACATCAATGAGGACAGTGCCAAGTCCGTTAAGCGTGCCTACGATATGGGCTGCGAGATCGACAACCACTCCAAGACACACTCAAATATGGGCGGCATGGCTCCCGATGACATCAAGGCCGAGGTGGAGTTCGTTGACCAGAAGGTGCTGGAGATCACCGGGGAACACACTAAGTTCTTCCGGCCGCCATTCATCGACGTCAGCCAGACCATGTACGACAACATCGATCTGCCGTTTATCTGCGGCATCGACTGCAAGGACTATATGGAGAACGTCACCGCCCAGCAGCGTGCCGACTTTATCCTAAACGGCGCCAGGGACGGCGTTATCGTGCTCCTCCATGATGCTGCCGGGAACAGCCAGACCGTTGACGCTCTGAAGATCGTGATGCCGGAGCTCATCGATCAGGGCTATGAGTTCGTCACGCTCACCGAGCTTTTCGAGCGTCAGGGCGAGACGCCCAAGGGCAATATGATCTACACCACTGTTGCCAAATACCCCTGTTCAGGCTACTCCCCCTACAAGAACATCTTCACAGGTGAGGCTGTGGGCGCAAGCAGCTGGTCAGGCTGGAGCGACACCGCTGTGCTGGACGGCGCCGAGCTGGAAAAGCTGGGAGACAGCTTCGCCATTGAGGTGAAGTACAGCTGCCCAGACCCGCCGGTGATCGCATTGCAGAAGTGGTCAGGCACCGTCGTTTGGCAGCAGGTGCAGCCCTTCTACTCCAACGGCGACACAGCCTGCTTCCTGGCAAGCGATCTTCAGGCCGCTCTGGACAGCCTGGACATCGGCTACACCGACCTTGACCGGCTGACCGTCACTGCCTCGTCCTCTCAGGAGATGACCGTCACCAGCGTGGATATTTTGGTGAAGGGCCAGTCTCAGGAGACCCAATGCGACGTGAATTCCGACGGCGAGTTCACTATCGCCGACCTGGTGGCCATGCAGAGCTTCCTCCTTGGTAACGGACAGCTGAAAAACTGGCAGGCAGGAGATCTCTGCCAAAACCGCCGGATCGAGGTCTTTGACCTGATCCTCATGCGTGAGAGATACCTCGCCAGCTCCAAATAAGATAAGACCCGGAACAGATAAGCTGCTCCGGGTCTTTTTTGCGGATATTTGGCCGAGATCTAAAGCTGCCATCCCCATCGAAAAGCTCCATGGCAGGGCTTTCCTATTTCCCCTATAAAGAAAAGCAGCCTGCATGATACAGACTGCTCTTGAGCAAATTTTATCTGTAGTCTGAAAGGCATGATCTACTGCTTTTCAGAGCCGCTGACCAGCATATCATAGGTCACGCCGTACTTTTCGGCAATATCCCTTGCGTAGGAGGAGCCCTCCGGCTGAGCCAGAGCCACCTTGAAGGAACGCTTGCCGTCCTCTGTGCGCATGATCAGCGAGGCTGCCCCTGCACGGCTGCTTTCACGGGTGAGCTCCTGAGCGTCCTCCCCCAGCTTGTGCATATGGGTGTTGTAGATCGTCCGAACTTCCTTGGTCAGAAGCGCCTTTACGGAGTCTCTTGCGATGTAGTAGCCCTCCTCAAAGGAGGTGGTGGAGAAGGTCTCATTCAGCAGGAGAAGGCTCTTGCCCGTTGACTGAGAGAACATCTCCTTGAAGCGAACGCACTCCTCTCCCAGCCTTCCAAGATCCATGGTCTTGTCCTCATCTGCCGGAAAATGGGTGTAGACGCAGTCGCAGGGGACGTATCGGAAGCTCTCCGCAGGAACGAAAAGTCCGCCCTGAGCAAGCACGAACAACTGACCCACAGCCTGTGTGACCGTGGTCTTTCCGCCACGGTTGGCACCGGTGAGGATATAGACGGTCTTCTCCTTGTCAAATGCAAGGTCGTTGGGAACTATCTCGCTGACATTTTCCATATTCATAGCGAGCCTTAGATTGTAGAAGCCCTTCGCCTCCATGGAATTCCCGTCCTCAGCTTCCGGCTGAGGCTGGCAGAACACACAGCCCTTTTCCATAAGGCTGCTGATAAGCTCCGCACACCTGATGTAGTATATGAACTCCGGCACAAGTCCGGACACGCTGACTATAGCCACATTTGCGTACTTGGTAAGGGTGTCTCTCAGCTTCTTCACCAATGAGCTGAGCATTTTGTTCACCACGCTGTCCAGGTAGAAGGTGGAATTTGCCGTTGCTCCGTCTGCCATAGCGTTCACGATCGTGGACTTGGCTCTTGCATCAGTTGCGAATGAGGACTGCACCGCAAGCAGACCGGCCTCGTTCTTCATGAAGTCGATCATGCCACGCTTATCTTCCTTGTCGATGAGCTGATAGTGCATATCGCCGTCCCAGTCTGAGCTCTCCTGGATCTTGTCCTTAGCTGCGATAGCATCGGCGAAATTGCTGACGATGCCGGACTTCTTGAACGGCTTTTTATTCACCGAAACCAGTCCTATGCTGACGGCTTCAAAGCGCTCGTTGACATTTACGCCCAGGGTGACGCTCTGAACATCGGAAGCCTTCATTTTCAGAGCAGCGATGTCCTCCTTCATCTCGGCAAAGCAGGCGTCCTGGTAGAGCTCGGTGATGTGCTCTCTCAGGGAGATCAGCCCCTGTGACTTGATCCTCTCGTCCGAAAGACATTCACGCATGGTCTCCACAGTCCTGATGTAGTCGTCCAGCTCGTCCAAGCGGTGAAAGAGGTGCCACAGTCCCAGCTCCTCATCTGAGGTCTTGTGCATGGTGGAAAAATCCTGCATGAACTGGATCTTTCCCAGAAGCTCCATAATGGTCTTTCTCAGCTCAGGGAGCCGAATTATATCCCCGAAGATCTGCTGACGGTAGGCCGCAACATCGGGATCCGCTGTGATCTGCGAAAGGATATTCGTGATCAGGCGGCGTTCCTTAGGGTCTGATGATACCGCCTGACAGAACTCCTCAAGGCCAAGATCGTGCAGCACATGATCCGGCAGCCTGCGGTATTCGGCATCTGTTCCAGCGGGCTGAAGAAGACTTGATCTGGAGCTTTTATCCATTTTTTTCACCTCTTAGATCTTTTTCAGCGGGATACAGATATAGCTTTCCGTGTCGGCAGGATCCTTTGCCGGAGGAAGATAGAACTCCAAGGAATAATTGCCTGCCAGCTCGTATCCCTGCAATGCAGGCAGCCATTCCGACCAGATCTGGGTATTGACGCTCTGCATACTGTCAGGAAGAGGACCCTTGCACTTGAACTGCGCCCAAAGTCCGCCGGGGATCTGGTATGTTTCGCAGCCCTCAGGGATCTCCTTCCACGGCTCATACAGGTCAGCGATCCAGTAGTCGAAGTTTCTTCCGTCCATGTCAGAACAAAGGCCGAACATTCCCTTCAGACCCTTCATGTCAGACAGCCACTCTCCCCAGAATTTCGGGATCTCCTTGTAGCTGGTCTCGGAATTGAAACTCTTTCTGACGCCCACTACCGTAAACGGTGCCTTTTCAATGATCTTGTACTCTAGCATATTTCCGCCCTCCAATGTGATCTTGATATGCAGCGGAGCCAGTGACCTCAGGCTCGCTCCGGAGGACTTCGCCTGTGCCGGAGTTATGCCGTGGAAGCGCTGAAAGGCTTTTGCGAAGCTGTCGGGAGAATCGTAGCCGTACTTCGCAGCGATGTCGATCACCTTTTTATCCGAGCAGGTAAGCTCCTGCGCCGCCAATGTCATTCGCCGGCTTCGGATATATTCTCCCACAGTCATTCCGCACATAGCTCCGAAGATACGCTGATAATAGAAGGGCGAAAGAGCCGCTTTGGCTGCTATCTCCTCAATATCAAGCTCTTCGGAAAGGTTTTTCTCTATGTGGTCTATGGACTGCTGAAATCCTTCTATCCAGCCCTGCATAGCGCTCACTTCCTTCCGCTGTAACACCAGTATACCACATCACAGCCGATCCTGCCCGACTTTTTGTGCTCTCATTTTCTGGGTATTTTTCATTTATTTTACCATATTTACCGTGAAGTGTCAACCCTTTTGGGGAATTGCGTATTCGTGTTATCTGTGATATAATGATCATAGATTTTTTTCAAAATTACCGTTACCTGAGCAATATGGATCTCGTCTATATGGGTGAAGGGGCATCGAGGAGGTGCGCTATGGAAGATCTTCATATCATAGAGCTTTACTGGCAGAGAAAAGGATCTGCAATAAAAGAAAGCAAGGCGAAATACGGCGGTTATTGCAGTACCATTGCGAACAACATTTTGCACTCAGCAGAGGATACAGAGGAATGTGTTAATGATACCTGGCTTCGTGCTTGGAATACTATGCCCCCTGAAAAGCCGAGCCGATTAGCGGTATTCTTTGGTAAGATCACCCGTAATCTTGCGATCGACAAGTACCGCAAGGATAGATCAAAAAAATATGGCGGCGGACAAGTTACATTATGTCTTGAAGAACTGGAAGAATGTATCGGTGAAGATACTCCCATTGAGGACAGGCTGGCACTAAAGGAGCTTATGGACAGCTTTCTTCGCAGTCTCCCCGACAAAAACAGAAAGATATTTCTCCTGCGTTACTGGTACATGATGCCTGTAGCTGAGATAGCAAAACAGAATGGCATTTCTGAGGGAGCTGTCAAAATGATATTACAGCGTATTCGGGATAAACTCAGAGTTTACTTAGAAAAGGAAGGTGTAGGCGTATGAAAAACAGGGATATTCTTCTTGATGTGATCGGTGATACAGATGAAAAACTCGTTCCTGAACTGACTGCCAAAAAGAAAAAGAGCAGCATTATCAAGTGGACTGCTCTGGGCGGATCATGTGCTGCGGCGGTCATTGCCTGTATTGCTATTCTCCCGAAAACAGGTGATGATACTGTGATCTCTCCTTCTGACAAGGCCGGCAGCAATGCGATGTTACTTGCAGCGGCAGCATATCCCGAAATGCCTATGTATCCTGATGAAATGGATCAAGATGCTGTAACACAATGGAACGATGCAAAACAAGCGTTAAGAGATCAACCGGCAGGATACAAAGACGGCTTTGACACGTTTTTTTCTGATACAGCGAACACATTTCTAACCGGATCCGAGAGTGAAAACATTGTATATTCTCCGTTAAGCCTGTATATGGCACTTGGTATGTCGGCTGAGATAACTGACGGAAGCAGCAGACAGCAGATACTCGATGTGCTTGGTCAGAGAGATATTGATACTCTGCGGTCACATTCGAGGTCTATCTGGCAGGCGAATTACATGGACGACGGAATGGCAAAGTGCGTTCTTGCGACATCGCTTTGGACAAATGATGATCTTAATTATAATGATGAAACCGTAAGATCTGTTGCGGATAACTATTATTCATCTGTGTATACCGGTGATCCTACTGATGAAAAGTACAACAAGCTCATGCAAGACTGGATGAATGAGCAGACAGACGGACTTCTTGAAAACTATGTATCGGATATAAAAATGGATCCAGAAATGCTGCTGACACTTGCATCTACTGTTGATTATAGTGGAAAATGGAATAACAAGTTCTTGCCAGAAAATACTGAAAAGGGCGTATTTCATGCGGTCGGCGGTGATGTCGAATGTGACTTCATGAACTCGGAGAGAGATATGGGATATTGTTGGGGAGAGCATTTCTCATCGGTCAGCTTACAGCTTGAGAATAACGGTCACATGAAGCTGATACTTCCTGACGAGGGTCATTCACCTGACGATCTATTGAATGATGAACAGGTCAAAGAGCTTATGCTCAGTAATTGGGACTATCCAAACAACAAGTATGTGATCGTTGATATGTCTGTTCCGAAATTTGACGTTTCTTCCAAAATAGACCTGCGTGCCGGACTGAATGCGCTTGGTATTACCGATATTTTTGATGCAGGAAGATCCAATTTTACGCCTTTGACCGATACAGAGCGTGTTTTTCTGAGTCAAGCAGAGCAAGATACAAGAGTTACCATTGACGAGGAGGGCTGCAAAGCGGCTTCCCTGACAGTAATGATGTATAACGGCTCAGGCGCTCCCGAGGATCATGTGGACTTCAAACTGGACAGACCGTTTATCTTTGAGATCATGAGCGAAACAGGACTGCCGCTGTTCGTGGGTATCGTAAATGATCCTGTTCAGTAAGCCTTAGCCTATTGGCGCACCTGATCTCCGTTCCCCACAGGCCATGATCTCTATTTTCGATCAGCTGGCCGTTAAACTGCTATTATTCACACTTTCCGCAGTTACTGCACCCATTACAGCACATCTGCATACCGCAGGTCTCACAGCGTTCTCTGAATACAGGCTTGTATCTGTCCTCATCTCTGACAGGGTATCCAAGGCTGTCATACAAGTCAAAATGTATCGGCTTCCCCCGAAAGCTCATCCCCGATCTTCTTGCCTGTTGCGATTGGATATTACCCTCCAGCTTGTAGAGTTTTCCATCCTTGACAAAGCGCCGTCCTGTTCCGCAGAATACAAATGTCACATTGTTATCCACACATTCCTGCCGAAGGAGCTTCACCCAATCGTAATGACAGGGTCTTGCGCCGTCGTAATTCTCGCCGTCGCAGAGAACTTGCTCGATCTGTCCAGTCTCAAGATATTTTCTCATACTGACCTGACCGATGAATGGAGCGCACATCACGCCCTTGTGCTTAAAAGGGAGTTCAAGCAGTATAGGGACACGCTCGTCCGCACGCCGCTGGTTTTCGGCTGTCACATTAAAAAAGATATTATCCCAGCCGTCGCCCCAGTCTTTCGGAAGATGCTCCGCCACACGTTCGGGGCGTTTTGTCAGCAGAAAGAATATCACATCGCTGCGTATCTTCATCAGCTCCCACGCTTCATCACGCCACTCGTCTGCCTCGGCAAGAAAGAAATCTGAGGTCATGCAAACTCTTATCTGCTCTCCGCTTTTTATTTTGTAGTTTCCCTTGCGGTCTTTCTGTATCGGGTAGTTGAAGCCTGCCTTAGTCCGGTATATATTTGAGCCGTCCTGATCTCTCATCTTGTCAAGAAAATACATATAGCAATGGTCACAGCCCTCGCTTTTCTTGATACACCCGTGCCAGGGATTCCAGATATCGTGCATATTATTTTCCTTTCAGCGCAGCACTCAGGCTATTCGGAACTCCTCTCGGACCTCTGACAGCAAAAATGCCATACTCTGTTTTTAGCCGTTCAAATGTAAACTGCTCTGGCTTGTATCTTTTTATCAGTTTGATCTTCATCAGCTTGGTGATCGTAAGCCCGGATGAATGATAATCATAAGGGATATCCACATCAGTGACCTTGCACTGGTAAAGAATAGCCGACACAGGTGCGCCGACATACAGAAAAACAGTGTCATTTTTCTTGATCCCAGCGCCCTGCTTCCAGTCAATCACATCGGCGTTATCGAAGGCATGAACGATGTCATAGTATTTCGGATTTGAGGGTATCAGCCACTCCTTTGGCGGTCTTATTTTTTGCTTCGTCTTTTTAGAAGCCGTCACGTTATAGCTCACATCTATCAGATGTGTGATCGCATCAAATGGAACTGTGCCGTCCAGGACGATAGAGATCCAGTTCCCACGGCTGATATGATAGCCGACATAGTAACCGTCCTGCTGAACCAGTAAGTCACGCAGGAGAATGTCATCGAGCTTGACATTCAATATATCCACCATACCGCTTTTATCACTGTTGATCTTATCGTAGGATATGTTCATCACGATCCCGAACCATTTCTGATCATCAGCGTGGCGAAAGACAGCATATTCAGGGAATCTCGCCCACAGATAATCCGGTTTTGCTTTGTACTTCTTTTGTATATATCCGAACACTTCTTCACGCATAGTTTTCATGATAACTCAGCTCACATTCTGACAAGTATTTTCTGTAATCATTATACATCTGAGCACCGAAAAAGTCAATCAGATAACAACGCATCACACCGTGGAGCTTTCTCAGGATATATCGTTGATAGAGTAAAAAAAGGCGGTGCTGTGAGTTCCCTCATAGCACCGTTTTTATTGTGTACAGCCATTTATTGCTTACCTTTTATACCGTAAGATCGGTCATACTTTTCAGACCTATCGCCAATGTCGAAGCATTATGCAGCAGAGCAGATGTCGCAGGCGGCAGGATACCGGCAGCACCGAGGAGGATCAGTCCCGTATTAAAACCAATAATCGTGCGGTAGTTTCGGTGTATCCGCTTCATCAGCGCATCACTGAGCTTTTTCAGCGAGATCAGTGCATACAGATCATTTGCGGAGATCGTAATATCTGCGATCTCTCTTGCAATAGCCGCACCGGTGCTGATCGCGATCCCAGCATCAGATTCACTGAGTGCAGGAGAATCGTTCACACCGTCGCCGATCATGATGACACGCCGTCCGGCTTCATGCTCTTTGCGAATGAATACTGCCTTATCCTCCGGCAGTACCTCCGAATAATATGTATCGACACCGACCTTTTCCGCAACAGATCTTGCGGTCCGTTCGTTGTCGCCTGTCATCATCACAATATTGGAAAGCCCCAGTCCGTGCAGCGTTTCGATGACCGTTTTTGCTTCCTCACGCAGCGGATCTTCAATACATATCACAGCTGCGATCTCGCCGCCGATCGCAAGGTACAGATGAGAATACTCCTTCGGCAGATGACGGAAAATAGGCTCGTCAGGGGCTTTGCAGGCTTCATCTTCCACCACAAAATGATGACTGCCGATAACGACACGTTCGCCGTCGATCATGCTGGAGATCCCGTGTGCGACCACATATTCCACCTTGGAATGGCGTTCCTCATGGAGAAGACCACGCTGCGCCGCCTCTGCAACGACCGCATTTGCGATCGAATGCGGATAATGCTCCTCTAAACACGCAGCAAGCCGCAGCATCTCCGCTTCATCACGGCCGCCGAACGTGATGATCTTTGCCACACGGGGCTGTGAATGTGTCAGCGTACCGGTCTTGTCAAATACGACCGTATCTGCGTCGGCGACCGCTTCGAGAAATTTGCCGCCCTTGACCGTAATGCCCGATCCGGCGCACTGCCGCATTGCTGACAGCACTGAGATCGGCATAGCGAGCTTCAATGCGCAGGAGAAATCCACCATCAGGATCGACACTGCTTTTGTTGCATTGCGTGTCAGCAGCCAGGTCAGCAATGTGCCGCCTAAGGACCACGGCACGAGTTTATCCGCAAGATGAGCCGCCTTGCTCTCTGCCGATGATCTCATCTGCTGTGATTCTTCGATCATTTTCACGATGCGGTCATACCGTCCGCTGCCTGCGGTATTCTCGACCTGTACCGTGCATTCGCCGTCCTCGACAACAGTTCCTGCGTAGACATATGCGCCCTCATATCTGTGAACAGGCACAGATTCTCCTGTCATAGATGCCTGATTGATCATCGCATCGCCTGCGATCACCTTTCCGTCTAGTGGGATCATCGAGCCGGTGCGCACGATAACGCAGTCATCCTTCTGGATCTGCGTGACGGGAACAAGCAGTTCCTGTCCGTCCTCCGTCTTCTTCCAGACCTGTTCTATGCCGAGCGACATGGTCCTTGCAAGCTCATCGACTGATCTCTTGTGTGTCCATTCATCGAGAATATCACCGATCTTCAGCAGGAACATCACGCTACCGGCGGTATTGAGATCGCTGCGAAGCATCGAGACCGTGATCGCAACTGCATCAAGCACTTCGACTTCAAGTCTGCCGTGCATCAAGCATTTCAGCCCTCTTCGGAGATATTTCAGCGCTGTAAAAAAAGAAAACAGACGGCGGAAGGGCAGCGGCAGCAGGAATTTGTGGAGGAAACGCCGCATGACCGCAGATGTCAGCTTTTCTTCGTATTCCCGATTCAGCGCCCTGCCTGTCTGTGCCGGAACAAGCGCTTCCGTTTCCTCATTGTACCGAAAATGTGCGAGTGCAGACAGCACTGTTTTCCTGTCACAGCGGTAATAAAGGATCACATCGCAGGTGCGGTCAAACACCTGAACTTTGGTGATGCCGCTGACCGCAGACAGCGCATATTCCGCCATATCCGCCTGATGCAGCGTCATGAACTTCTGGCAGAAACGAACACGGATACGTCCTTTTGATTCATGCAGGATCTTACATTTCATTTCCAACACCTCACAATAAAACAGACCGCCGGAGCGGTCTGCATCTGGTTATTCTTCTGCTGACTCCGGAGCAGCATCTTCAATGACAGTTTCAGCTGCATCCGCAATGACAGCTTCTGCATCGGCAGCAGCACGTTCTGCATTGATGTCCTTTGCATCGCTGAGAATATCATCGCAGTTTTCACGCACAGTTGTGACGGTTTCCATCACGGAGTCCTTTGCACGAAGAACGGCTGCGGTCGCATTTGTATAGCACTTTTTCGCATCCTTGCTGCTCAGGATCTTGATCCCTGCTGTACCAAACAGTACACCGCCTGCAAACAAACCGAGCTTTGCCCAAGGTAAACGGCTCATACAGATCACCTCTTTTTTATTCCGGAGCTTTCGCTCCATTTGTTTCATTATAGCATAGTAATGATGCGCTTTCTACTCCAAACGGACACGGCGGCGGTATTCTGTGGGCGTACAGCCCAGGACGCTGCGAAATGCCGCAGAAAATTTGCTCGCATTGTCATAACCGCAGGCTTCGGCGATATCAATGATCTTATCGTTAGAGATTGCTAACCTTTGGGCAGCAAAAAGCATCTTCTCTCTGCGGATATGCGCAAATAATGGGGTGCCGTAAACACAGCGGTATACCTGCTTGAGCTTTGTAGGAGAAACGCCTGCACGGGCTGCAAGGAACAAGATCGTAAAATGCTCCTGTTTATGCTCCATACAAAAGGAAAATGTATTTTCGGCAAGCTGTCGCTCAGTATACGTTGCTTCTGCCGCATCACACTTAGGTCTTGTCTGTTTCATTCTGACACCTTGCCTTTTTCATTTTTATTCCATGCCTTTCAGCACTTCAACCATGTCTATCCTCTTTATCCTGCGTGAGAACAGGAAGCTGACAAGGACGGATACTGTCATTACAAATATCGCCGAGATCATGAATGTTGTGGGTGCAATATAGCATGGCCAGTCTACGGCATCACCGTTTGAGTCCATCATAGCCTGTAACGGCACACGTCCGAGGGGAATTCCGCATATAACACCGATCATGGACAGCCATAAATTCTGCGTGGAGAGAAGTTTGCGTATGGCACTGCTTTTGAAACCGAGAACTTTCAGTGTTGCAAACTCCTTCTCACGTTCGTTGAATGACAGATTTCCCGAATTATAGAGCACTATGACTATAAGCAGAACGGAGAATATGACCATGAAATACACGAGCAGATCCATGATCTCCATCATTTTGTCAAAAGCCGCTACCAGGTCTTTCATGCTGTGAACTGCGGAAACACACTCATTATCGGCAACATTTTCGCAGTCATTTTTTGAAACGAGCATAACAGGACGGAACTCCATTCCTGCGGCTTCGTAATCTTCACGGAGCATTGTTGATCCTGTTATATTCGGGTGGCGTGAGATAAGTCCGATCTTGCTCTCATTCCATTTGCTGCCTGTTGCAGTTTTCCAGTACACCTTATCGCCCACGGACAGTCCCAGCTTTTTCGCCTGTTTCATGGTGAGTGCGACTGTGCCTTTCGGGATAGGCGTTGTATTTAGTTCAGTATCAGACACGCAGTAAAGCTGTTCTCCTTCGGTGACTGCCAGCTTGCAGCTTATGATACCGTCGGAAGTCGGGTGGTCCTTTGCGGCAATGGACACAGCTTCCATGGCGATAAGCTCACCGTCAGTCTCGATCTTCAGCTCCTCCGCCTGTTCATGAGTACAGCTGTCATTGAGAATGACCTGATACTCATAGTTCTGTATATCGTGAAAATACCAGTCACGGACATGATCCACCGTATCATAGGCTCCAAGACCGAGTTCCATGAGCATCATACCCATACAGGTTCCGAATACGCCCATAAACGCCCGCATTTTCGAGCGTGAGATGTCACGCAGATCGTATCTTGCATTGAAACTCAGCTTGTTCCAGAAAGGAAGTTTCTCAAAAATACAAGGTCTCGCAGTTTTCGCAGCCGCAGGTCTGAGAGCCTCAGACGGATGTATTTTCAGTATCTGCTTGCAGCTGAAATAGGAAGTTCCCGTGCATATCAGAACAAGAACTGCCGCAACGATGATACTCTTGTAACTGGATCCCGGCTGCCAGTTCGGAACGGTATAGAACTGGCTGAACATATTGACCATAAGCCTGCCGAATGTCAGTATACCAAGAATAATACCCAAAGCACAGCCGATCACCGAAAGCACAAAGCTGTAGCTGAGATAGTGAAACAGGATCTTTCGCTTTTTCATACCCAGAGCGTTGAGCGTGCCTATCTGCGTCCTCTGCTGAGCGATCATTCGCTTCATTGTGGTCATGATAACAAGCAGTGCGATCGATACAAACACGAAAGAGAATATGTACGAAAAGCTGTCATGCTGTGCAAGTTCGTCCGAAAGCTGATACCACCCACGGATACTGTTTCGGTCGGCAAGATATGCGTAGTTGTCATCAAGTGCCTTTGCGATCTCGTCCTCATAGCTGAGTGCTTTTCCGTCGCAGGTGAATATCATCTCATTATTGATACGCATTTCTTCCGGCAGAACTTTTGGCGATAAATAGGCAAATCCGATGTTATGAAAATCAGGATCCGTATCAGTTGAAGCACAGGCGAATTCATATTCGGGAGTGACGATAAGTCCCTTGACCTCTTTTTCAATGTCCAGTCCCATTACATGAACAGTGAATTTGTCACCAACTTTTATGCCCCATGTCTCGGCAAATCTGCTGAACAGCCACAAGCCGTTTTCGTCGTTCGCATCAAAGTCTGCACCTTCAACAGTCCTCGGGATCGTGACATCTGTGTTGTTCTGAAAATAGCAGTACATCTCCGCTGTATTGTATTTTTCATCGGCTTTTCCGAGGATCTCGGTGCGGAGCTGAACATCTTTCATACCGCTTATATCCGCAATTTTCGTTGCCTGTTCCTCACTGAAGTCTGCACCGTATATCCAGCCGTCAGCGAAGTTTGAGTTACTCTCAAAATCGGCTCTTGCCTTGTTGCCGCCGATGACATTCGCCTGAAATCCCGTATAGCACCACATGGCGATCAGGGACAAAAGCATGATGGAAAAGAACTGCGCAAAGTTGGCTTTAATGTCACGCAACATTTTACGTTTGAGCATCGCCGTCACCTCACCATTCGATGTCATTCACTGACATGGGCTTATCATTTGTCTTGATCGACTTGATCTTGCCGTTCCTCATGTGAATGATACGGTTAGCACACTTTGCGATATCCGCATTATGGGTAACGAGAATGACCGTATTTCCGTGTTCTGTTGATAGCTTTTGCAGCATATCGATGACCAGTTTTCCCGTTTCTGAATCCAGCGCACCTGTAGGCTCATCGCCGAGGATCATCTTCGGATCTTTGGCAAGTGCTCTCGCAATGGACACTCTCTGCTGCTGTCCTCCTGACATCTGTGTAGGGAACTTGTTTTTCTGGTCGGCAAGTCCCACACGTTCAAGCATCTCATCGGGACTGAGAGCAGATCTCTTGATATCCTTGACAAGTGCGACATTTTCATACGCAGTCAATCCGGGAAGAAGATTGTAGAACTGAAATATAAACCCGATAGTATCAGCACGGTACTCCGAAAGCTGTTTGTCATTGTAGGAAGATATTTCCCTGCCGTCAACAATGACCTTTCCCTCTGTTGGAACATCCATACCGCCAAGCATATTCAGAACAGTTGACTTTCCTGCACCAGATTGCCCCAGTATGACCACGAACTCTCCATTTTCAATGGTAAAGCTCACATGATCGACTGCGACCTGCTTGCCCTCGCCTTTACCGTATATTTTAACAACATCAATAAACTCAACTGCTGACATTATTTTTCCTCCTTGCCCATGGTTAGCAACTACTAACTCACATTTATATTATAGCATATGCTAACATGATTTTCAAGTCTTTCTCACAAAAAAACCGTCCAAGAATGAACGGCTTTCTCTAATTATTTTTGTATTGGTTTATTTCTCATTGAGCTTCCTGACACTGAATGTGAAATATATAGCACAGCATACCACCTGATGATACAAGGTATCCGTACTCCGCTGCTCAAACGAAGCCTCCCTGCCTTTCTTTATCCTGAGCGTATTATCACATCACTGTTCTATGGATCTGGGATCATGAGTCGAAACAAGCACCGAACTGCCCGGATCCGCAAGCTGCCGCTATTGCTGAGGCAATGGCGACACGCTGTTTCTGTCCGCCTGAAAGATGTCCGCCTGCTCCGCCGACGACCGTATCATAACCGTTTTCAAGCCCCATAGCAAAAACATGACGATATAGCCAATTTCAGGATAGACAGGATGACTTATGTAAAAAGGCAGCGGAAATAAATATTGAGGTTCATAAATAACAGGGCACAATATAACGAAAAGTCTTGCAAAACGAAATAAAAAGTGCTATAATATAGTTAGCGGAAACTAACATACAAGCTAATGATATGAGGAGTGTTGATATGACTGCAAAAGAATACAAAGACCTTACCATGAGCGAGTTCACAAAGGCGGCTGAGATCTATGAATCGGACAATGCCGGGGTCTATAATATGTGCAAAAAGGACTATCCCGATGTGCTTGCGGAACTTGAAAAGGAGCCCTTCAATGATCTTCTGGACTGCGGCTGCGGAACAGGTCCTATGCTGACTCTGCTCCACGAAAAGTACCCGGAGAAGCACTACACCGGAATTGACCTGACACCGAAAATGATAGAGGTGGCAAAGCGAAAGGCTCTGAAAAATGTGGAGCTTGTGGTGGGAGACTGCGAAAATCTGCCCTTTGAGGCAAATTCATTCGATGTGGTGATCTGCTGCGAGAGCTTCCACCACTACCCGAACCCACAGGACTTTTTTAACAGCGTGAGCCGTGTGCTTCGTCCCGGCGGAAGACTTGTGCTTCGTGATATGACCATGAATTCAGCAGCAGTGCGCTGGTTTTGCAACACGATCGAGATGCCCCTTGCCCACCTTATCGGAAAGGGCGATGTGCGTATCTACGGCAGAGAGGACATCAGGGAGCTGAGTAAAAATGCAGGACTTCACATGGAGTCCTTTGAGAAACGTGGCTTCTGCCGCCTGCACTGCGTTGTAAGAAAGCCGGAATGAGGAGGAAAATATGTACATTCACAAACACGGAAATGAGACAGCTCAAACCGTCATTATCCTTCATCCTATGGGGATAGAGGGCTTCAGGATACCAATGTCAAACAGCCATTGAGCAACCCCAATAATAAACAGAGCCAAATTTGATAAAATAAGAGCATATGCAAGCGTGAGATCACCCTTGTATATGCTCTTTATGCTATTGATGTTATGCAGTTAAGGGATATGGAAGGATCACTTTGCTGTAAGCCAACCGTCATTATGCGAATGATAAATACGCAGTCGGACACTCACCGATGTTACTCCGCATTTTTCAGCGCAAGCACCTTCGGAATATGCTTGATGCGGATGAAATCGAAAACAGTGATGACGAGATATGCGGCAGTGACAAGTACAAATTCCCTGATAAAGCCCTCCGGCTTCATGATGAATGCGAAATATCCGCCGAGTGTGCGCATCATGATCCCCCAGAAGATCTTCATCAGCAGATAGCCGAGTGCCATTGCTGCAAACTCTGAAATGATGACAACGACCGCTGTTGTGATAAGATACAGCCGAGAGATCTCGCCGTCTTCATAGCCGAGGATCTTGACCATTGCGATTGGACGCTCATTTTTCTCAATAATGATCTTCGTCAGCAGATAGAGGATGATCGCGGCAACGATCATGCAGACATACTGGAAATACAGCATATAGCTGCCCATCGAGTGATCGAGCTGTTTTGCGATCTTCACCATATCATCCGCAGTGATGCGCTTGACGATGCTCTTTTCATCAATATCGGTGATTGTTTCATCTGAAAGATAGCCGCTGAATGCCTCTGCATCCCGTTCAAAGATCTCATTGAAGCGGTCGTTTGGCATGAACACCGCGAGCGCTGCATCATAGGTATAAACACCCGCGACTTTCCATGTATACTGCTTGTTTTCGTATTTCTCGGAGAGCGTGAAGCTGTCGCCGGTATTCAGATGATACTTGGCGGAAAATGCTGATGAGATCCACATTTCATCGTCATGCTCCGGCACTGTGATATCAATGTATCTGCTGTTTTCCGCAATGCCGTAGACCGAGATCTCCTCATTGTATTTTTCGGTGCGGTATTCGAGTGAGCTGATCGAGAACGGCTCTACGCTGTCCGCTTTGGTCTTGATGATCCCGCCGTCCTCATCCAGATAGTCCGACAGGATGACCTGTTCCTTGGCGAACATCATATCCGGCATCCGCTCCTGATAGTAAGAGAGCGTCGAGGGCATTCCGACTGCCATCGAAAGCAGCAGCATGACAAAGGTGATACCGATAAACAGCATCAGATAATTCGGGAGATTCTGCAAAAATACACGCAGCCGGAACCGCCGGAAGAAGCTCCAGCGCGGCAGGCGGATCGCTTTCTTGCGGTGCGTCTTTTTGAGATCATGCCGCAGGAAGCGCAGCGGGGAGAGCCGCAGCTTCCGAACGATCACAATGAAATTGATAAGTAGCATCAGCACAAACGGAACGACCGTCGTGCGGATGAATGCCTCCGGTGTCCAGAGCGTTTCGTAGGACGGCAAGCTGTAGCTGTTGTAGTACATCCCGACGATGACTTCCTTGAAAACGGTGTAGCCCAGCACATTGCCGACGATCGCTGCAAGGATCACGACCAGCAGCGGCGCACTCATATAATAGCGCAGCAGCTCGCCTTTTGTATAGCCGGAGGCACGGAGCGTTCCGATGACGGAGGCTTCCTTTTCGAGCATACTGCTGATGCTGACCGCAAAGATGAACGCCAGGACCGCCGTCAGAATATAGAGCAGCACTCCGCCCATTGCCATATCCGAGCCGAGGTCATCCGCTGCGAAGTTGATCGCATTGTTTGCATACGCCGGAACATGATCCTTGATCTCCAGGGGCTTTTCGGATACAGCAGTCTGTGTGATGAGTGCTTTCAGGAAGTGATCGGAAAGCGTTTTTTCTGCGGATACATCTGCGGGCTTCTCCTTATATGTGAATGCGTAATTTGCGTGCAGAGAATTGCTGATCCGTTCAAAGCCCTCGTCCGTCACCATACCGACATCGAAGGTCAGCGCATCAAACATGGTGTCAGTATTGTTCTCATAAAGCGTGATGTAATCGGTAAAGGATGCGAGCCCGACAACCTCAAATTCCGTACTGCCTGCCTTTACGGTATCGCCTATTCTGATGCCGGCATTGTCTGCGTGCATTCGGTCAATGATGATCTCACGTTCATTCTCCGGCGCTCTGCCTGAAAGCAGATCGTAGAGATCAACCTCACTGCGTTCGCTGTATACACGGATCTTGCCTTTATATGGATCCTTTTCGGTGATATGCTCATCGGCATTTTTATAGAACAGTTCATATACATTGACCGGCACGGGATCGAAGCTCTGATCCAGCTCATAGCGCTGCGCGATCTCTGTATATTCCTCGTCGATCTTTTCGTCGATCTCCTTATGCGCTTCGTCGGTCGCTTCACTGAGCGCATCCTTATATTCTTCGGAGTCCCATGCCTGATCCAGCGCCTCCTGCACCGCATCTTCATAGTTCTCGTCCATTGCGGTTCGCAGCGCTTCATCAAGCATCGTCTGCCGCATTTCGTCCGGCAGCTTTTCGCCGGAGATCCTGATCTGCTGATCGACGGTCTCCATGACCGTTTCCGTGATCCCGGCTTTGACCTGTTCACGGATCTTTTCTTCTATCGCATCCCGCACTGACTTTTCGATCTCGTCCTCTGCTTCGTCATAGGCACGGCTGCGGAAAATGCTGACCATATCAGCCTTCTTGCCGGATTCGATCGCCGAAATGATCTCCGGCTCCGCAATGCGCGAAAGCTCAAAATGTCCGTCCTCGCGATGGAATTTCGTCGCATTTCCGTTCAGCGAGGACATCATGCTGTGGTTTGCAACAAACATACCTGAGACAAAACCGATCGTCACGACCAGCATCAGAAAGATCATCAGATAGCGTTTCCAGTCGCGGAGCAGATCGCGCCAGACACGCTTATGCAGCGGATTTTTCGGCCGTTTTCCCGTTTCCATGATCCGCCCCCCTTACCATTCAAGTTCAGCGGCGGAGATCTTTTTAGTGATGCGGTCATCGTGGCGGATCTTTCCGTCCCTCAGCTTGATGACATGATCTGCCATGAGCCGGATCGCTTCATTATGCGTCACCATGATGATCGTATTGCTGTACTTTCGGTTGACCTCCTCGATCAGCTGAAGGATCTCTTTGGATGTGGTGTAATCCAGTGCGCCGGTCGGCTCATCGCAAAGCAGAATATCCGGATTTTTGACGATCGCGCGGCCGATCGAGACCCGCTGCTGCTGTCCGCCGGAAAGCTGATTCGGCAGCTTATAGCGATGCTCAAACAGACCCAGCGTTTTCAGAAGCTCGTCGATATCGAGCGGCTGATCGGAAAGATACGCACCGGTCTCGATATTCTCCTTGACATTGAGATTCGGGATGAGGTTATACGACTGGAACACATAGCCGAGATGCTTGCGACGGTAGCGGGTGAGGCTTTTCTCGTTCATGTCCTCCAGCTTGTCGCCGTTGATGAGGATCTCGCCCGCATCGGCGCTGTCAATTCCGCCGAGGATATTCAGCAGTGTGGATTTGCCGGAGCCGGACGGTCCCAGAAGGACGCAAAATTCACCCTTGCTGACGGAGAAATCCAGTCCACGCAGAACATCCTGCCGTGTATCGCCGCTGCCGAAGCTCTTTTTGAGTCCCCGCACCTCTAAAAACAATCTTTCTGCTTCGCTCATATTATCCTCCTTGTTGTTTAACAGTTGAGCAGATACTCAACTAATGATCGCATTACGGCACATCCAAAAGGCTTTGCCAAGCCCCTCTCCGGGGCATAGTCTGAGCTGCTGACATCGGATGGAATGCTTCCTGCAATCAGTAAGTATTTGCTAACAAATGCTATTGTATCATTTTCATGTGGCTTTGTCAAGCTGTTTCAGCGGAAATACGATGATTTTTGGCATAACAGATATATAAACTGCGGCGGGATATAAAAATGATTGTGCGTTATGAAGAAAGTTTGCTGCCATAAAGGAAGAAGCCCTGAGGTCTGCTCAAGCATTTCTCAGGGCTTCATTTATTCCATATTTCCTGCAAATATCCTCTCCACCACGATTTGCGTCATTTCCTGTGCCGACTCGGCATAACCGTTCCTTGCCCATTTCATGAAGATACCGAAAAGTCCATAGGCAAGGTAGTAGCTTTCGTAGGTGTCCGAGGTCTGCCCGGTGTCTCTGTCGGTCATGATGACCTCATAAGCTGACAAGATCGCTCCGTGATGTCCCTGTCCGATGATAAGGTCGTTCTTTTTCCGCAGCGAATAGCAGAAATCAAAGTACCGCCTGACACGGTAGCTGTCACTCAACTGATGTTCTTTAAGCCTGTGTTCACGTTCATATTCACGCCACTTCATGATGATGTAGGCGGTGATGATCTCGTCCTTTGATCTGAAATTGCGAAAATAGGTCGCTCTGCCGATGCCGCCTTCCTCGCACAGTTCGTCCACGGTGATCTTCTCGATATTCTTCTTTTTCATCAGCCTGAACAGCGCTTCACCGTAGGCTGAGGTCACATATTCCGACATTTTTCGTTCTTCCTTTCCGCCTGATGATACTATTTCGCAAAATAGTATCATTTTCCCGATCTTATTGACTTTGCAGCCGTTTTATGATATTATAGTATCATAGAAAAGTGGCTTTGTCAAGCCGTGAGATCGAGGAGGAATTGTCATGGAGAATGTAAAACCGAAAAGCAGACTGAAAAAGGTGCTTATCATCATTGGCATCATCATTTTAGTGATTGCAACAGGCATTTTTATTCTTCTGAAGCTGACATTTCTCAAAACATTCCCGAAACTCAAAGGTGAGCCTGAGATCGGCAAGTGGTATGAGGTCGAGGTTGACGGTGCAAAGTCCTCGGACGGCAGCGAATGGCACGGCATCTTCCGCAAGGGTACGGAAAACAAGGTGGTCGTGTATTTCTTCGGCGGCGGTGTGAGCATCACTCCTGAGACTTCCGAGGGCGGCAAAGAGTTCTATGCGACCAATATGACAGCTCAGGACTTTGTCGCACAGGGCGGTATCGGCAGCACGGCGGAGGATAATCCGTTCAAGGACTGGAGCTTTATCGTGATTCCCTATGCGACTGGCGATTTTCACGCAGGCACGGGAACTTATGAGGGCAAAAAGACTGTGTATCACACAGGATACAGCAATTACTCCGCTTATGTGGAACAGGTCAAGCAGTATATCGGAGAGCCTGACACGCTGCTTGTAACAGGCTTTTCAGCAGGCGGATTTGCGACCTCCCTGCTGGCTGACGATGTGATCGACCGTTTTCCCAGCGCTGAAAATGTGACCGTCTGTGTGGACAGCTCGCTCCTGCTTTATGACGGCTGGCACGAAACGGCTGTGGATCTGTGGAAAGCTCCGACTGAAATATCGGACAGACTGACCACAAATAACCTTGTTCTCGACAGTCTGACCGCACTCCACGAAAAGCGTGGTGACAGCGTGAAAATACTCTTTGATTGCTCCTACCGTGATGATACGCTGATGCAGTATCAGTCCTATATCGACAGCGGAAAAATGGATAAGACCAAAGAGCTTGGCGATAACTTCCAGCGTGATCTGAAAGAAATGGTGAACGGCTTGCAGACAAATATCCCCGATGTGGGTATTTATATCTGGAGCTGCGGAGAGGATGCAGAAACCCATAATACCCAGCATACAATCATATCTTCTAATGTGTTTGACAAGCTCGGAAATGATAGAAGCGTCGGTGAATGGATATTTGATGCAGTGAACGGCGATGTCAAGACCTACGGGCTGGAATTGCTTGATAAATCGTTTTGAGGTGAAAATAATTAAGAACATAACCTATAGATCAACATTGACTGCCTGCTTTATCGGTTATGTGATACAGGCGATCGTCAACAACTTTGTGCCGATGCTGTTTCTGCGGTTTCAGGCTGAATTTGGTATACCTTTGGCACAGATCACATGGCTCATAACGATCAATTTTGCCGTTCAGCTTACAGTTGATGCAGTTGCTCCTGCGTTTGTGGACAAGATCGGGTATCGGGTATCTATGCAGCTTGCACATATCCTGTCTGCATCGGGATTTCTGCTGATGACAATTTTGCCCGACAAGCTCCCGTCACCCTTCGCCGGACTTGTGATCTGCATAGCGTTGTATGCAGTCGGCGGAGGACTTCTCGAAGTGCTTGTAAGTCCTATCGTCGAGGCTTGTCCGACAGACAACAAAGAGACTGCGATGTCATTGCTCCACTCCTTCTACTGCTGGGGACAGGCGGCTACCGTGCTGTTATCGACTGTATTTTTTGCTATCGCAGGAATAGAGCATTGGCGGATTCTTGCCGCATTATGGTCGATCGTACCGATGTTGAATTTTATTCTTTTTCTGAAAGTCCCAATTGCCGCACTTTCCGAAACAAGAGGACAAGAATCGGGATTTGCAGAACTGATAAAGACACCTCAATTCCTATTTTTCTGCCTGATGATGCTTTGTGCAGGTGCTTGTGAGCTGACGGTCAGTCAGTGGGCATCTGCATTTGCCGAGTCGGGACTGCAAATCTCGAAATCCGCAGGAGACCTGATAGGAACAATGGGATTTGCGCTGTGTATGGGCAGTGCAAGAGCGTTGTTCAGTAAGTTTGGTGAAAAGATACCGCTGCAAAAGGTAATGCTCGCATCGTCTGTTTTATGCGTTGGGAGCTATCTGCTGATCGGTCTGACAAAAGCTCCGGCAGCCGGACTGATTGGATGTATGCTGTGCGGATTTTCAGTCGGTATATTCTGGCCGGGAACGTTCAGTCTGTCAGCCGCAGGGCTTAGAAACGGCGGAACGCTGATGTTTGCATTACTGGCGCTTGCAGGTGATCTGGGGTGCTGTGCCGGTCCGACGATTGCAGGAAAAGCATCTGCCTTATTGGGGAGTGATCTGCACAGGGGTATCTTATGCGGTATTATGTTTCCGTGTATCATGCTCTGCTGTGTTCTTCTGATGAATAAGGAATATCGGAAAGGAGAGGTCAGAAAGGGAAGCAAATAAGAAAAGAGGTCATAAGACATTGAGATCATCGGTGTTATACTGCTGATACTTTTCTCTGTTGCAGTGATATTTTTCATCAAGGGTAAGATACACGAACGCCGTCCTTGGTACGATGATGACTATTTCGATTATTTCAAGACAGATGCAATGCTTGACAGGATCTCAGTGATCGTCTGTATTTCGCACTGAGCGCTCGCAGTCTAATTTTTCCAGCCAGTGCTGACTGCACGTTTAGTCACCATTGAGCGATATATGCCGTCTTTAGCCATAAGGCTGCTGTGGTCACCCGATTCCGCTATCTGACCGTCTTTTACCACCATTATCCTGTCAGCATGAGCGATGGTATTCAGCCTATGTGCGATAACAAGGAGCGTTTTTCCCCTTGATTATCTCAACAATTGCCGCATTCATTTTCTCCTCGTTTTCGGGATCTATGAAGGCAGTTGCCTCGTCCAGAACTATCACAGGAGCATTTTTCAGTATTGCTCTTGCAAGTGAGATTCGTTGACGCTCGCCGCCGGAAAGCTGCTTCCCTCCGTCGCCTGCCATAGTGTCTATGCCGTCAGGTAGTCGCTCAAGGAATTCCCTGCACTGAGCCTTTTCCGCAGCTTCAAGCACCTGTTCACGGGTAGCCTTCGGGTTTCCCATAAGGATATTCTCATACAGCGTGGTATTGAACAGAAACTGCTCCTGCGAAACGTAGGAAATGCGGTCATTCAGAGCCTCGATGCTCATGTCGGTGATGTCCTGTCCGCCGAGAGTTATCTTTCCGCCATTTATGTCATAGTAATGCACCAACAGCTTTGCCAGCGTGGATTTTCCGCTTCCCGACTCACCAACAAGAGCTGTAAGTGTCCCCTCTTTTAATTCAAGTGAAACTCCGTGAAGGACTTCTTATTCCATGTAAGCAAACCGAACGCCCTCAGCATCTGAATTGTCTTCACAGAGCTGCTGGCTGAATGAGGCATACTCCTTGCCCCAGCGGTCAATACCTATCATTCTGCCATGCGGATTACGTTTAGCGCAGGCAATGGTAAGCGCACCGCTTCCGCAGCCGACGTCCAGCCCGATCCCGCCTTCGGGCAGTGTAATATATTCAGCAGTGCCTTCAACGATCTCCTTTGAAAGCTGACGCTTGCCGTCATAAGAAAACTTTCCGTGTGCATAAACGCTCCACGCTGCCATTGCACCGCAGACAAGTGCGCCTGTGCCTGCTGTTCCGACGAGCACCTTTTTCACGTTCGGAGTGATCTTTGCACACATCAGTGCTGCTGTTCCTGCGCCAAGAATCGCCGTCCCTGCACTCAAAGCCGTTATCATTCCGTTTGGTACCCAGTTCTTATAATTTGCACTCATAACTTACACTCCTTTATCTTTTATATCCCATTACTAAAAACAGGTTTTTCCTTTTATTTATTGAGACATCTGTAAATCCGGTCGTTTTGAGCATATCAGCGATCTGCCATATATCTTGTCATGCAGATGCTCCTTATCCATGCTGACAAGCATCATTCGGCCGAGAAGTCCTTTCGGATTTCCGAAATTGTCTGTAAAACTCATATATTTGCCCCTTTTCTGAAATGATTCCTGATCAACTGCATAACTTCATTAAATGTCGGTTTACAGCCGGGAATAAAATATTGCAGAGCATAGCAGTGGTGCATTCCCTTACCCACATGGATAATGCACTTTGCACCTGCTTTCCGATAGCTCTCCGCATAGCTCGGAGCAAAGGCGTACAGAGTCTCCGCTGTTCCGTAATAAAAGTGTGTCATGGGAGCATTTCTGAAATCACCATGAGCGGTTGCGAGGTATTTTTCTGGGACTTCCCTGCCGTGGCACATGATCTCACGGGCAGTGTACATATACTCCGCAGGTATCATTATGTCTCTTTTGTCAAGTCTGGCAATTGCAGCTTTCTCGTCATCTGTGACAGGGACGCTTCCCGAGGAGATTGGTATCAGCAGTCCGGGCATCGGGAAGTTTTCTCCGCCGTCATTCAGTTCGTTTATGTATGTGATAACGTCGAGAAGAAGTGCCGCACCTGAGGAAAATCCCAGAAATACAATGTTTTCAGGCTTGTAGTATCTGAGCATCTTCTCATAGCACTCAAATACCATTTTTACGTTTTCCAGCATATCGTGTTCGTGGCACATGGGATAGTACGGAAACCACACATCAGAGCCCGTTATTCCGCCTATTTTTCCGGAAAGTCCCACATCTCCGCTGTCAGAGCCGAGTATCATTCCTCCGCCGAAGACGAACAGCACAGCATTCCTCCGCCTTTTCTTTTCAATGTTGATCTCAAGGCAGTGATACTGTCCCTGTATCAGATGATCCGTGTAGTGAGCCTTGTTGTCGGTCGGCATGGAGAAATGCCGATTTTTCGCATTCATTTTCGCTGCCTTTGCAAGGACTTCTTCCTTTGTTCCAACAAGGCTCTCCTTCATTTTCATTGCCTTTACGACCTTTTTTGTCAGCCTGTACAGCGGACTTTCAAGGCCGTCAGGTGCTTTCACAACTTTGTCACTTTTATCAAATCTCAATATCATAACCTCCGTTTTTCAGAATTGCTGCTTTATCGCTCAGAACATCACCGTGCATACGAATGCAATCAGAAGACTTACCAGAATATGTGCCAGCATTTCCTTAAGATGCGATCTCCAGTTATAGCCGAATAAATGAGGACCAACAATACTTTTTACTTCCGGGAAATAATGTGGGAAGAAATTGCTGTGACATAGCAGGAACCAGTCAAAAACAGCAATATCAAACGCTTTCATTCCCCACAGCATGATAAGATCTCTTATGAAAAACTGACCAAAGCTGAAACCGTTCCTGATACCGTCCCATGCACCGAAAATGACCGCTCCAAGCATCATTGCCAGCGCCAGTATCAGCATCGCCCAGCCAAGTATGTGCTGTCCTTTGAAACGCTCAGGTTTTGGCTGAGCAGCCTCCTGTATCTCTTTCGGAGCGGTAGTGAAAAAACGCTTGTCCTGCACAAATCCAACTGCTCCCCAGAGCAGCAGAAACAGCCCTGCCATCATAACCAGCGTCAGAATTAAAGTTGTCATACCGTCACCTTATTTCTTAGCGATCACAGTTATCCACGGCTTTGACGGGTGGTGGTCGGAACTGACCTCAGAAAAGCCTGCATTTTTCAGTGCCTCTGTGATCTCAGCAGGAGTATAGCAGTGCATACCGTCGATTATAGACTCGAATTTCTTACTGGTTTTATCAGTACCGTCTGATTCATTGCAGATCATAAAATATCCGCCGTCTTTCACGATACTTGCGACCTGTGAGAAGCATTTTTCCAGTCCCGGCCAGAAATAGACAGTCTCGAAAGCGGTAACAAGGTCAAAGCTGTTCTTTTCAAGAGGCAGCTTTGAAACATCTCCCTGTATCACCCTGCACCTGCCCGCGTCTATCATTGCCTGATTGTATTCTTTGGCTTTCTGTACAGATAGCGCGGAATAGTCCATAGCTGTGACCTTTGCGGCAGGATATTTTATCAGCAGCTCTCCTGCATTTCTGCCTGCACCGCAGCCAAGGTCTGCGGCCTGTTTTGGGGAAAGCCTCGGCAGATATCCGCCCTCATATGGCACTTCATATTGCTTTACGATTCCCTTGTCGAAGTAGTCGGAGTAGTATTCATAAAACAGCTCACGAGCCTCCTGGTAGCGCTGTTTTTTCTTCGGATCGGTGTCGTAGATGAAGAATTCCGACATTCGCAGATAGGCTATCTCGTTTTCCGTCCTGCCCTCTGCGTGAGCCTTTTCCGCCAGTTTTTCCATAGCGTTTACCCAGTCTGAGCTTGTCCTTATGCTATGTGATACTGCCGAAACCTCATCTGCATCTCCGCCGTCCCACATAATGACACGGTTGAGCTGATAATTGAAGTCTGCATCGCTGTTCAGCTCATATGTACCTGTTTTGAAATTGATCTTCTGCGAAATATCGTATTTTTTCATTATTGTCTGCTCCTTTCGTCATATAAGGTTGAGTATCCCTATCAGTCCGAACATTGAAAGTCCGATGCTGGGCATGATGATACCGGGAAGATCCTGAAACTTCACAGGATCTATTTTACGGCAGGTAATGCCGATCATCAGGAATACTATCGGGTTGAGTATCACGCATATTTTCGGCACATCAAGTGCTCCGTTCAGTATAGCGATAATTACCAGAACTGTCGGCACTAACAGCGAAATATAGCCTGTTGCAAATGTAGGCATTATCTGCTTGTACAGCTTTTCAAGAATGTCATCGGCAATTTGCAGGCTGCCGTTTATCAGTGCTCCCTTGTAAATAAGTGCCTGTATGCACACAAAGGAATGAATGAAGATCCCTGCCATTGAGCCAAAATATCCGAAGCCGATCATCAGATAACCAAGCAGCGAATAAGTTTCGGCGATCTGCATTCCGATGGAATAAAAGCCAAGTCCCACCATTGCGTCACCGACCAGTGCAAGGGCTATGGAAAGTCCAAATCGCCAGTCAGCCATTTTCACCCAATTGCTGTCGATATTCTTTGACGTTCCCAGCTTTTCGTTTCCCTTGCCTTTGAGGTCGAAAAGCACATCTCCCACACAGCAGAGCAGTCCTCCAATAAGTCCTAAAATTGAGAAAACCAGATACATATTTACTCCTTTCAAATTATGAATAATAACGCAGGTAACATCTTTTCTGATGATTATTGATGCGTTATGAGCTCACATCAATGCGGCAAAACCTGCAACGATAAGTACGATCCCATAAAATGTGAAGCCTATACCTATTGCTCCGCCAACTTTGATGTTCAGCTTTCTTGCTATGAGCAGAATAGGCAAAGCCCCAACGGGATTCAGCAATACGAACCACTTCGGCACTTCGAGAGCGCCGGTCAGTATCGCAATTATCATGATAACCGTTTCCACAAGAAATAGCACTATGCCGCTGACCGCAGACGGGATCTTCGGGTATCTGTCGATCTGATCCATTGCTTTCTGAGCAGTCTCAGCCGAAACCTCTTTTGCTATGGCACGATAAACAATAGGCTTTATGCAGGCTGCCGCATGGAAAAGAAGTCCCGTATATGCACCGATGAACGTGCATATTTTCAGTGATGTTCCAAGTGCTGAACTCTTGTCGGAGATAAGTTCCGCAAGGAACCATGTAGTCAGGTATGTTCCCGGCTGACCTATGCAGGAAAGCCAGAACGCCTTGTCAAAATGCCGAAGACTTGTCTTAGTCCACCATGATGAGATGCGTCCCACCGCTTTTGAGTCCAGAGAGTCTTCTTTCCTGCCCGACCATGCAAGCGGTACATCTGCCTGAGCACAGAGAATTCCGCTGATAATGCCGATCACACCAATTATAACGTAAATATTCATCGCTGTTCACCTACATTTTATTTCTGATGCTTTGATACTCAATGAATTTAAAGCACATATATGTTAGAGCTCACTAACATATTATAGCACAGTTTATTCCGTTTTGCAAGATATTTCGTTATATTGTGCCCTGTTATTTATGAACCTCAATATTTATTTCCGCTGCCTTTTTACATAAGTCATCCTGTCTATCCTGAAATTGGCGATATCGTCATGTTTTTTGCTATAGCCGATAAGATAGTATCTATAAAAAAAGGCCGCCTATGAGCTTTCATAGGCGGTTTTTGTTTTATAAATTCTCGAAATACAGCTGGCGGAGGCGGTCCACCAAAACAGCGATAAACTCCGAAGCATAGGGCTTATCGCCGGGATAGGCAAAATACCTTCTCAGCTGGTCGGGAGTAGAGAAAAACGCTTGGTCGATAGCAGTTCGGATATTCCGTTCAAGGCAGCTCACCGACACTCCGCATTCCAGAGAAACAATCTTGTATGCGCCGGCTCTAAGGGGAAAAAGCAGCTCCTGGTCCTCTGCACAGCGGGACACCACCTTCACCAGATACATATAGCCCTTCAAATTCGGGCGGATCCCGGTGGAGCGCACCAGCTCCATGGCGACCCCTTCAAGGTTCGAGCTTTGGATAGTCTCTGTCAGTGCTGGGTCAAATACTGAGGCGTCGGAGAAAATACTCTTTACTGGAATTGAATACTGCATCGAATTGCTCCTTATAATTTATTTTGTAAGATTTGCTCAGGCGATCCACACGCTGTTGGAGGTATTGCCTGCTTTTTCTGTAGTTGATCCGTCTTTTGCGTAGTGATCAAGAACGATCCTGTAATAGTATCCTCAAGAAAGGTGTGGATACCTCCCTGTGCGCAGTCCTTTGCGGCCTCCTTATCCATTAGCTTGGCTCGGCAGAAGTTCATCACGTCCGTGTAATACTCCTGGATAAGCAGCTCGCACAGCTTGTTGTCGATCATAGATCCACCCCCAAACACTTTCCATATGATCAGATTTATTCTATCATGGCGGTTTCGGACTGTCAACCATGACTTTTGGTACAGCTAGGCGTATTAAAAAGAAATGATCATAATATCACGTTTCTTTCATGTTCTCTTGCAATATGAGTCTCCAGATCAGCCAATCGTGTCGGGATAGGTATGTGGCTCTCTTTATCAGTCAGCTTCATTGCAAGATCGCAGGCAGTATCAAGAGATACGAAATTACCGATAGATATGAATATCGGCTTGACGTCCTTATGTGTTCTCAGCGCTCTACCGTAGACCTCACCGTCTATGACTATATCCGTGAAGCTGCCTGCTTCATTTTCGGGCTCAGCATAATCCGTCTTTTTATCCACACGGAAATATGTTTTTGCGATGCCGATAGTCGGTTTGTTCAAATAAAAGCTCGCATGAGTTGCAATACCCATGTGCCTCGGGTGCAGATAACCATTGCCGTCAAATATGAAAATATCGGGAACAGTTTCAAGCAACTCCACTGTTTTCAGTATCAGCGGCAGCTCTCTGAACGCAAGGGATCCCGGCATATACGGAACTTCGATCTTTCCGCTGTAATGCTGCTTTTCAATGACCTCATGGGTCTCCGCATCAATAACAACGATACAGCAGACCGCATACTCTTCGTCGTCCTTATTCCAATAGGCAAGGTCAACGCCTGCGATCAGCTTCACGCTGTACATATCGATTTTGTCAACAGGTTCTATTCTGTCACGCAGTTCATTCTGCTGTCTCAAAAATTCTGTCTGCATTTCAGTTGCATTCATCATCATTCACCTCTGTCTTCAGGGATTATAAACATATCAGTCCAAATAACCGTAGCTACGCAAATAACCATTGCTACGCATTGACTGAATTTCTGACCATGTCAGCCTAGTGATCTTTCCGTTTTCAGCAATATGTAGATATAGATCGTCTTCATTACGGATTCTAACCAACCTGATATTCCCGTTTTCGCGCCATTCATAATAATTACCATTAACGAAATCATGATAGCGCTTGACTTGTCAGCAGCGGCTTGAATGGCTCAAGAGTTGCCGTATCACCTGTATACACAACATTATTTCCGTGGATATTAAGATGATATCCGAAGCACTTCCCTTCCAGAGGCTTTACATTGGTAGTCGGCACAGCAGAAAACGATCATCCTCTATTTCCGTCAACAATTCAGAAATATAGTCTCCCACATTCTCGATAGTGCTATGGCTACCGTGAACTGTCTTCACAGTAACGGACAGCTTAACACAGTTCTGATAATTGTCAGGCAGAATCGTATCCTTGTCGCTGCACAGAGTGTAAGCACTTTCATTCTGAGTGCTGACAGACATTTTTCGGTACTGCTCAACAAACTCAGCAGCTATGCCTGAACTTGTGATAAGCTCCAGCTCATGCGGATAGTAGCATGGATTTGTAAGTATACACGGACGCTTGAACTTGCGGCTCAGCTTGTCCGCATACCAACCGCCAAGGCTTTGTCCCACAAATATAAAGTCACCGGAATCCACCATATCCGAAAGCTGTTCAAGGAGCTTTTCGGGAGATGTTTCCTTGTAATTAAGCTTTGGCGAAACGATATCTTCCGCAGGAAATATCTCGCAAAGCGCCTTATAATTTTTGTTATCGGCTTCTCCCATAAAGCCGTGCAGATTCAGTATTTTCATACGCCCTCCCCTATCAGCTCTTCAAGAGCCTTTTCAAAATCTTTATCCTGCTGAGCAGTTCGCTTGGACAAGCCTTTTGTACGTCCGCCGCTCCTTCTTATCTTAGCGGAGACAGCGCGGAATTCCAGCAGTCCGGAAATGTTCTCCTCTGTGTAACGCTTGCCGTCCTGATTGAGGACTGCCGCACGTTTGCTCAGGCACATTGCCGCCAGTCCGTAGTCCTGAGTTATAGTTATATCACCTGCGTTTACAAGGTTTACAAGACGAAAGTCGGCACTGTCTGCGCCCTTGTCCACGATTATAGTCTCGGCGCCCTCACGCTGAATGGAATGAGCAGTATCGCAAATAATTGTACACTCTACTCCGTATCTCCTGGCCGTCCTAACTGTGATATCCACCACAGGACAGCCGTCTGCATCAATAAAGATCTTCATTTTATCACCCCAATCAGATTTGTTGAATCCATTATAACACATCCGAAAAGGATTTACAATACATCTGAAAAATGATATAATAAAATGGAATACAGTGCGGCAAAACGCCTGTAAATGTTAATGCCCGCCCGCCCCCTCAGTGTCAGGCACAGCTTGCAAATTCAGAAGGGCGAGACGGAATACGGTCTGAAAGTTCCGGGCGCGACATATCATACTGAGAGGAGAATGCGCATGAACTTTTTATGCAAATGCTGCAAGTCACGGGTAACTGAATGCAAACGCCCGGAATACATTGAGTCCGCAGCTATCCACCAAAGAGCCTACCACATGGAATGGGCGGTCTTCGATGAAGAGGAAAACAGTAAACCCATCAATGAGAGAGAATGGTCGGATAGAAATATTGCTCCGAAGGTCGGAGATAAGCGAATACTCCGGGTAAAGATCCCATTTGATGAGGAAATAGGGGCGGTATTCACGAATGTTTACGAGCCCTGGCAGATGTTCCTTAACGGCTGGGACAGTGCCACATCTCCTGAGGATATATCCAAAGCCTCCGCTGTGCTCTGCCGCTTTGAGGAAGTCCTGTGGAGTGACGAGTTTTCGGCTTTCATAAGCGTAGAGATACTGAGCGTTATGCCACTTTGCCAGTTGTATAAATACATTCCCCAAACCGTTACCAACAACCGGTTTTTCGAGGAATTCGGCTCACATGAAGAGGTCTGGACCGACTATAAGGACGAGCATCTGCTGTATCGTTCCTGGAGTGCTCAGGGAGATGTTGGAGAAACACAGCTCATATATACAGACGACAACGGAAAGCGCCACGAAGTAATGACCAGTTGGTTCGGAATGCACGATGACTTTTACTATTTCGGGAATAGGGTCAACGAGTAAAGAAACAGGAGAATACTATGCGAACTTACATAATAGACGGCAGCAAGTTTTACGACTTTGAGGGGTTCTGCTGTGAGATCGACCGAATCTTGACGAAGGGACTGAGCTTCAAAACAGGTCATAATCTCAACGCATTCAGAGATATTCTGTATGGCGGTTTTGGCTGTCACGAACCAGAAGAACCCTTTGTGATAAAATGGCTTCACTACGAAAAGAGCAGAGCCAATCTGGGCGACATCCTTATGCTTGCAATACTGGATAATATCACTGACCACGACAACAGCGGCTATGACTGCAAGCTGGAAATTTATCGTTAAGAATTCGGTTTCAGACTTCCTGATGATATAGCAGACTACATAAACTTATTCTAGAATACATCATCATTTTTCAGCAGATACCTGTTGCTTACCACCTTCATACTCAATTCAGCGCCGATATTGCTGCTGTATACAGGCTCAGTAGGACGAATAACGATACCTTCTTTTTTACCGCCGTTGGGATAATTGCCGTCTGCTCGTTCAAGCAAAGCTTCGATTGTTGGATATTTCGCTGGCAGGTCTGTATCTATCTCTTCTATCGGAACAGTCGTGAACTCCAGTTCACTGCATATTTCAAGCATTCTTTCAAGTCCTACACGCTTGCCGTTCTCCATTACTGTGAAAACATACCACTCAGGTCTTTTGAGCTTCAGACGGTTCTGCTGTATGCCTGGAGCGCAAAGCTCTCCTTGTACGGCGAACTCCTTCAAGCCCTCTTTTTCTGCGAACGCTTTGATTTTTTCCTTGTAGCCCCGCTCATTGACAAGCTTGTAGAAATCGCTGTTGCCATCATCCTTGTACTCGTAGTTATGACCTGTAACATGGAAACCGTCTTCATCTATACTGATAGAGTGGGAACTGCCGTCCATTTTGGTGCTGATGTAGTACTCAAGTCCTGTGAACTCCTTTATGAGCTCAGGTGCAGCCTGCACCCTTGTCTCATCGGTATGAGGAATACTTCTCGGCATGTTCCCTATGATAGTACCGCCGGAGGTTGCTCGCTCCTCTATCTCCCACTTGCGGACTCCGAGTATCTCGGTAACATCTGCTCCAAGCTCAATATCAGTCGGTATTTCGGGAAATATACTTATAGGCAGCAAAAGTCCCTGCGATACCTGTCCTCGGAATTTTTGAGTTTTCAGACGGAATCCCTCGCCCATGATGTCGGTGTTTTTGTAGCTGGACGCTCTCAGAAATTCAAACTCAGGTCTGACGGGAATAAAGCTGTCTATCTCAAAATATACGGCTAAGTCCATAGGCTTGAACTGTCCCTTGTTTACTACGCACTGCCAGCCAAGAACATAAGCCAGCTCTATCCTGTCAGCGCCTTCGATAGGTTCTATCTTCCATATTCTTTGTATGCTTGCTAATTTTCTGCTCATTGTTATCATTTCCTTTCATAGTTTGACCTGGTTCCCGTTGGAAGGCTCGAACTTCCATTATCGGAGTCAAATACCGATGTCCTGCCCATTAGACGAAACGGAATGGTGCCTCCGGCAAGAGTCGAACTTGCGACGCCAGGTTCTTCGGACCTGCGCTCTACCGGCTGAGCTACGGAGGCAAAATTGGAGACTGTGACAGGAGTCGAACCTGCGCTCATGGAATTGCAGTCCATTGCCTTTCCACTTGGCTACACAGTCATCGTTGTGTATATGTTACAATTTAGATACTACTGCCGTGAGCGAAAGCAGACTATGCTTTCTGAAAAGAGTGAGCGAGCTTGCGAGCGTCAACGTGGACGGAGGCGCAGGCTCTGCGTTGGTTCCCGCTGAAAGAATCGAACTTACATCTTCTGCGTCAGAAGCAGATGTCCTACCATTAGACGAAGCGGAATTATCTCACCCCGCCCGACATGGGCGGGAGTGTCTAATTAGTTATAATAATCTCGTCAATAGGCACATCAAGTATATGTGCCAGTATGACTATGTTGTCGATAGAGGGCATAGCGTCTCCTCTCATCCACTTGAATATCGCTTGCGGCGTGTTGAAGCCGAATACTGTTTGTACATCAGCCACCTTGAGTCCTTTGCCTTTTATCAAAGCTCTGATGTTTGCGCCTGTTGCTATCATATCGATAGTCGGAGCTGCTATGGGCATAAAAATAACCACCTTTCTGAATAGAATAATAAAAACCGCCTGTGTGAGTTGATACTGCACACAGACGGCTATGTTCTATCAGAAGATGGTTTACAATGCAACACTATCTCTGCTCACCTTTTTAGGATGACCGAACAAGCACTTTTCTGTCCTGTGCGCAGCAAAACTGAGCCATTATCTTCCTGCTGGAAGAAATAGCTTGACTGCTGGAAATCAAAAGCACAAATGTATGCAGACATAGCGTTGTTCATGATAGCGTTCATTGTTTTCACCCTTTCGTTAGTAAGAATTCCGGGAGCTTTTCCCTTGTGTTGACATCATTATATCACGGCATTATGGAAATGTCAAGTAAACCTGTGGTATAGTTTTTATCGGCAAGGTATTAATACTGAGATTAATATAATCTGCTGTGATATATTGACTGGCATCACGCTGTTTGACAGATACTGCATAAGTCTCCGAAAGCGGTTCATAAAAAAACCGCCCGTTGTGCAAATCGCCGAAAATTCAGCGAAATATTAGTCACGGAAATTTTGCAAAACTATACTTTTGTGTAGGGACAAGCCCGGAAAAAAGTGGTATAATAAGAAAAAGGCTGTTTGCAGCCGTGAAATGGAGGAATTTTTATGATGATCAAGAAGCTGTTTGAGAAAGTCGCGGCGGTGGTGCTGTCGGTGTGTCTGGTCGGCGGCGCGACGGGGATTGATGCACCTTTAGGCTTTGCGGTAAATGCAGAGGAGGCTTCTGTTATTTCAATTGGAACATACGAAGTTGAAGATTTAAATAACGTACAATTATGGACCAGTTTGTATGAAACATTAGTTCCAGGATTTAACGGGGAAGGATTTGTATACTTAATGAATGAACCAATATCATTCTATGTCAATGCACCGGAAAATGGTTCTTTTAATATTTCCATTCGTTCAATTCAGCTATTAAATCAAGAAGGAAGAATGCAAACAATTGTTATTAATGGTAAAGAACATAATTTCACAATGCCATACGCAGATGAATGGACAAATATTGAATTAGGTCCATTTCAATTAAACCAGGGATTGAACGAAGTTTCATTTACAGGTTACTACGGATATATGGCATTAGATAGAATAACAATAGGGCAAGAATCAACAACAGAATCAACAAGGCTTTTTTATTTATCAGAAGAAGATAATGAAAAGATATGCAAATGGATCGACTATCCAAACAAATTTAACGATCTTTTGACTGATTATTCATCAATTAATTACTGCCCCGAACTTGCCAATATGTTGTGCGTGATGGCGCAGTCTGCCTACAGCGAAGAATGTGTCAGAGCTAATTACAACGAGCTGGGCTTTAAGAACCAGACCGCTGTTTACGACTACGAGACCACATACACCCAGGATGACAACTGCGGCTACGTCATCGGCTATCAGGACTTGAAGGATGGCACAAGAGAATTTCTCATTACCGTCCGGGGAACTGCCAGCGATATTCTCACCGAATTCTATAAACCGCCTTTCGGCGACCCTGCGGAATGGTTCAGCGACTTCAATCTTGGTTTTGGGCAGATCAATCCCTGGGCGCCCTGCCCTGACTACCACGACGGCTTTGAAGCCGCCGCCGACCGCATTTATGAGTCGCTGCAAAAATACAACGACGGAACTATCCGAACAAAGAAAGTCCGCTACGTTCTCACAGGTCACAGCCGCGGCGCCGCCGTGAGCGACATCGTCTCAAAATGGCTGATAGACAGCGGTGTAAGCAAGAACGACCTGTATTCCTACAACTTCGCCTGCCCCGGCACAGCCATCGACAAGGAATCCGAATTCACAAGCAGTAAATATATCAGCATTTTCAACCTCAACTGCGCCCGCGATCTTGTAGGTCAGGCTCCCGGCGAAAAACTGACGCTGCTTTCCATTCCGTTCCTCGGAACAATGGGCTCAAAAGACCCTGCTCAATGGGGAAAATACGGTCAGACCTACTTCTGGGACGCAGACTGGGATTCATCAAAATCCGCCTCAGTCACTGAGCTTGGAACGTATCACCCCTGCGATAAAAACTATATCCCATATTTTAGCCAGCAAAATGAACTGAGCGAGTTCAAGACGTTCTACGATATGAAGAATATTCAGGATTCAAACTGGTATAAACCGCGGACTGTCACGCTTGTTAAGCAGATCAATATCTTTCCGCCTTTTGAATCAAAAGTAGGTGCAACTATCAGTGATGCAACCGGAAACATAGTGGCAACACTAAAAAATGGTATACTTGAGATCGTTTCCGGAATGGAAGACAAGATGATTGGAAATATTGGCGACGACGGCGTTATACAGATTGCTGTGGATTCCAGCGAGGAATACCAGGTAAATGTGACCAGTGATGAGCCTGTAACGATTGCTGTTGCTCAGGGTAATCAGAATTACAACTCCGTCAACAACGGCGCGGTCTACACCGCTGCTCCCGGCAATACGACCATCGACATAACTCCCGATACTCCGGCAGCTGAAACTCCCGTCACCGGCGGAAACGGCAAGGCAATCGAGCCGGATAAGGTGTGGAATCTGGGCGACGTAAACGGCGACAGATCCGCTAATATCGCCGACGCCGTGCTGCTCCAGAAGTGGCTGCTGAATAAGCCTGATTCCGACCTTACTGAGTGGACCGCCGCCGACATCTACGAAGACGGCAAACTGAACGTCTACGACCTCACCCTACTGAAGCAGCTAATAACCGAATAAAAGACTGAACGGCTCCCGTCTGGGAGCCGTTTATCATGCTATTTATGATCTTTGCTTGTGGCTGGCAGTTTATCGGTGGCGCTCCATTGCTTTTTTGAGCTTGTCATGCACTGATCTGCGAAGGAGAAGCAACTTTTGAGAACGCCTGTATGTTCTCCATGCCTGATCTTACAAAACAACAGCGGCACAGTATGAAACTGTGCCGCTGTTGATGATGTTTTTATGAGAAATGCTCCTCAGCAGAGATACCGAACTTCATCATTTCAGTGACTAAGTTCTTGAAGGTCTCACTGTCTGAATTGTTCAGTCTGTTGTAGACGTAAGATTCGATGCTGTACTGGAAGGTATTGCTTATCTGCTTTGAACCGTCGTAGATCTTAGCAGTTATCACGCTTCTTACATCGGTTATCGCTATTGAATCAATGCTTACGATGTAATAGCTGCCGCTCTTTGTGAACTGTGAAGCAGGAATCGTCTTTGTGACTGATGTTCCGCTGCTGGTCTTGTATGTAAGTTTCAGCTTGACATTGGCCATGTTCTGACCTGTCGCAAATTTCAGTCTGTACATGAGCACCGTCTTGTTCTCGAAGGATACATTCTTCTTGTCGAAGGTCGCTGTTGCTCCGGAAACTGCTGTTGTCTTTTCTGCATTTTTCAGCGTTGGAAGTGTCTGTGTTCCCATTTTCTTCTGTGCGGCTGTGAGGTCACTATTGGCGAGATGAGCCGCATTCTTGTCGAAGTGCACCTGTGCAGCAGCACCGTAATTCAGCATATCCACCAGCATTTTCTTGAAAGTGGCGCTGCTTGAGTTCTGGATACGATCCATTGCGTAATCCTTTATGCTGTACTTATCCGGCTTTGTGGAATAAGTCACGCCGTTTTTGTCGGCAAGGAGAGAAGCAGTGAGAGTGCTGCCCATATCCGTGGAAGTGATGCCGTCGAAGGTGAACATATAATAAACTACGCCGCCGATGGTCTGCTCTTTGTAGCTTGTGAGCGTTTTCTTCACAAAAGTAGGCTCTGATGCACCTGCTGTATACTCCTCCTTGGTTACTTCAAGGCGGATATTACTGTAGCCGCTGAGGCTTTCCTTTGGAACAGCGTAGTACATTGACAGGTCGTTCTGGAATGAGCAGTTGTGCTTGAATTCAAGGCTGCTGAGGGTGCTGTCGGTGATATATCCGTCAGTGTCATCGCTGTCGGCTGTGCGGAAGGTCTCAGTGTAGAAGGGTTCGCTGGCGCCTTTGAGCCTGATATTCATAGTATAATCTGTGGAAGGCTTCAGACCTGTGAAGGGACGTCCGTCGTGATTCCTCAGATCCACATAGCTTCCGCCGCCGAAGCTGACCTCATAGCCACCCTCAGCCACCACATTATACAAGTAGGTATTGGTGAGGGTATTGCCGGCGAGAGAGTTCAGCTGTATCGAATCCGGCATCGCTGTTACGCTTTCGTATACACCGGGCAGGCTGCGGACAGGTACGCCGTACTCAAGATACGCAGACCTCACGCAGACAGTGAATGAGGGTACATGATAATAATTGCCGACCTTGGGTGCAAGCAGGATCTGCTCTGAATTGTACACAGCGTTCTTTTTGGGCACTGCATAGATGTCCAGCGAGCCGTCATCGTTGAGGTTTGCGCCGGCTGTGTCCATAAAGGACATATTTATATTATAACCGTACGCGATCTGCAGTTTCTCCAACTCATCGATAGTGGGTTCAGTGAAATAGTAAAAAGGATCCGGCGTAAGTCTCACTCTGTAGATATATGAGCCGTTATACTGCATGATCTCGCCTTCTTCGAGGAAGCGCTCGTTTTTGGCGTCATACCAGCCGGTATTGTCAAGGTCGATATTGCAGTTATTATGGTGATATTCTCCGACAGCCTTGACGGTGCTTCCCGGGTATGGCAGCTCGCCGGTAAATACGATTGGATCGGCTCTGAAAGATGAATAATCTATGGAATCGTACTTGAACATAGTTAAATATCCAGGTGTTTCGGGGGTGTCTATACGGGCATATTTATGATAATTTTTACTGCTGTTAAACGCAGTTCCGATTCCGCCTACCAAATCAGTACAATTATAAAACATTTCAAATGAAAGTGTGACATTATCTGTATTCCATTTATCGGAAGCATAAATGGTTGTCAGCGAAGAGCAGTCGTAGAACATTCGCTCCATATTTGTAACGCTTGATGTATCAAAGCTGCTGAGATCAAGTAATGTCAGCGATTTGCAATGCCTGAACATATTGCTCATATCGGTAACGTTTGATGTTTCAAAGTTACTAAGATCAAGCGATTCAAGTGATATACAATAACGGAACATACTTTGCATATTAGTAACCTTTGATGTATCAAAGCCGCTCACATCAAGTGATGTCAGCGAAGAACAGCCGTAGAACATAGATTCCATATTGGTAATTTTTGATGTATTAAAGCCGCTAAGATCAAGTGATGTCAGCGAAGAGCAGCCGTAGAACATTTGCTTCGTGGATACTACATTTGAAGAATCGGCTTGGCTGAGGTCTATGCTTTCAACTTGCTCCCACTCATAGAACAAGGCTAAGCAATCTTTAGGAAGCACCGCCCCGGGCGCAGCAACAACAGATTTTACTCTTTTATCAAACTTAAAATCCAAACGATTGCTTTCCTTAATGTTTCCGCTGAGGGTCAGCACGCCCGTTGTCTCATCGAGGGTGGCGGTGCTACCTGCATCTTCCGCCTGTGCCGTCAGTGAAATGCCGGACAGGTCGAAGGAGCCTGCCTCAAAGGGGGCTGCCCCTCCTATCAACGTCAGCGCAAGAAACGCTGCCAGCATTTTTCTGATACCTTTCATAAAACCACTCCTTTTTATTCGTTTTAACAAAGATCCTGTGTGACGGTATACTTACCTATTGTAATTATAGCATTATTTCATGGGCGTGAACAGTGTACGAAAGGGAACCCTGTGTGTAGAAAAAACCGGCTGTATTCTATGTGTTTTACACAAAACTCCCCTGCGTGTGCAGGGGAGCTTTCGTTATCGTGTCCTGAGAAATTCGCTCAGGGAATCTGTTCCGCCGGTCTGGATATAGGCGTAGAATTGCAGGATATCCGAAGCATCGGAAGCATCGATAAAGCCGTCGCTGTTGACGTCGCCCACACTTGTGGAAACAGTGGGAGCGGCACCGGTCTGTATCGCGGCGTATTCCGCCAGCACAGACGATGCGTCGGTGGAGTCGATAACGCCGTCTCCGTCCAGGTCGCCCAGCTTGTGGTCGGTGTCGGATTTCTCGCCCAGTATCTCGAAGCTGTAGCCGTATTTCTCAGCGAATGCCTGTGCGGTAGAACCCTCATAGCCGTATATCACGCCGTTGAAGAATGGCTCGCCGGACTCCTCATCGAAGCCGTTGCAGATAGTATAAGCGGAATCGAATATCTTGCAATCCGGATTCTGAATGGTGAGCGTGCTGAGGTTTTCGCAGCCGACAAAAGCGCTCTCGCCGATGCTGGAAACGCTCTCTGGAACAGTCACGGAAACAATGCTGTCGCAGCCCTCAAAGGCTCCGCTTTCGATAGAAGTCACGGGCTTTCCGTTCATCTCCGAAGGGATTGCGAGTTCCTCCGCTGAGCCGGTGTAGTCAATCAGGGAGACTGTGCCGTCCTCCGAAGTCTCGTCAAGAACGAGTCCGGAATCAGGCGATTCAAAGCGAACGAGCCGCTCCGTTCTGTCGGGGTAGTCGCCGTCAAGAATGTAGGGTATCTCCACGGAAAGCCCATCAGATGTCGTCTGAACCTGTTTGATGTACAGAAGATTATCCTTAGCAAGAAGGTCCACTGCGTTCTCATCGGCGAAAACGTAGAAGTTATAGACGTCTGCCACAGGGCGCTCCCAATTCGCCTTATATCGCAAATCTGGTGATGAAGGAGTTCGACGAGGAGATTGGAGCATGGTGCAGCAGCCGGAACATCTCCTACACAAGATACTGCGACGACCTGACTTTCTCCGGCACAAGATATGCCATAAAGGAAAGCCGCGTTTTCAGCGAGGTCAGGAGTATGCTGCTTTTCAATGGCTTTGATCTGAACTAGAAAAAGATCGTTTTTGCCAGCTCTGCCCGACAGCAGCGCGTAACCGGAGTGGTAATCAACGAAAAGCCTTCGCTTTCCCGTCAGCAGCGCCGCCAGATCCGGCAGGAGGTCTATTATACCGCGAAACACGGCGTGAAGAGCAGCCTGCGCCGCCGGAAGATCCGACTCTCTCCGGAGGAATACCTGCGTTCGCTCATGGGACGCATCTCCTTCGCTCTCCAGCTCCAGCCGGAAAACCACAAAATGCAGGAGAATTTCCTGCGCGTAAAGGAACTGATGTTACAGCTGCCCATAAATTGATCACCGCACAAAAAGCAAATCCGAAGCTATTGCCCCGGAGCTTGATATCTGAAAGGTTTTGTGGAATTATGCCTGAGCGAGCTGCTCTCTCTTCTTAGCAGACTTGCCTGCGGCGGCTGCTGTGAGAATGAAGAATCCAGCCAGGATCCCCTGAACTACGAGAAGTGTGTCCATGCTCTTGATGCCCTTTTCAATGTAATCAATGTACTCAGCCTCGCTGTAGGACTTGTCGCTGACCTTGTAGATGTAGCTGCCGTCTGCCTCAGAGACCTCAGCAGCGTATGAAGTGTGGGTGGTCTTGACCTTGTCTGCTTCCTTGCTGACACCGACCTTTATTCCCAGGCATACAGCCTCCAGAATAACTGCGATAATTGCGAACACGATCATGATTCTTTTGATAGCTTTCATTTTGTTTTCTCCTTTTCTATTATTACTCCTGGCTTAGTTTGACTTCTTCTTCAGTGTGAATGCTACTGCTGCTACAGCCAGACCAGCTACAGGGATCGCAGGGAATGCAACGCCGGTCTTGGGAGAGCTGTTCTTCTTAGCTGTTGTCTTTACAGCAGCGGTCGTGCCTGAGAACGAGCCGTCCTCGTTGTAGGCTGCATACTCGTCAACGTGGAAGTACTTAACAGGAGAGTTTACGTTTTCTATCTCGCGAACGCTTATTCTCCAGAAGTATTCGTTTGCGTTCTGGACCCACTCTGTGCTTACGATGATACATGTCTTGCCGTCCAGCCCAGCGGAAGCCAGTGCATTTTCGCCGGCTGCCTGCTCCTGCTATTGCGATAAAACCTGTAATCACTGCGGTTGCGATGATTGAAATAAACTTTCTCATGATCATTTCTCTTTTTCATTAAATAAGATTTTCGTTTTTTGATTTCCGGTGGAGGTCTTTCCCCCTTCCGTGATCATATAATACCATGAATCAGGAGAGTATTCAATATGCAGGTTTTCCGCGAAATGTAGCCTAAACCACGGTTTTCTGAAGGGCTGTAGTACAAGCTGCAAGCCGCACTGAAATTGTTGCAAAAAGAAGTGCCGCCCCTGAGGGCGGCACAGCTGTGTTTTTTATAAGAGATCAGTCTCGTTGCTTGTCGTGATAACGTCATCATTATCGAATTCGATTATCTCCATTTCGGGAGTTGTATATTTTTCCATCTATAGCACCTCCAGTGGTAAGCTTATATTTTTATGATGTTTGCGCCGTCTTCAATAGTAACATTACTGCTTTCTTCAAAAGGCTTACCGAAATAATAGGTCGCATCTTTACCCTTTTGTACAGTAACTGATGTAACATCAGCGGTTATGGTGACGCTTTTATAATTATTGCCGAATTCTGAACCGATAGCAGAACCAGGGCCTACTCCTACTGCGGTCACTGTTCCGCCGCTTATCAGGATAGCGCCGCATACTCCGCTTAATCCTGTTCCGATACCGGCAGCACAACAGCTTTGTTCAGGATCATCGGTGCTTTCAGCGTTTACAGTACCGCCGCTTATAGTGATATCACCGCATTCTCCATTATATCCTGCTCCTATTCCAGGTCCATAGGTTCCGCCCGTTGCAGTAACATTACCTCCGCTTATCGTTATATTACCGCATTCTCCATCAAATCCTGTTCCTATTCCGGCTGCTTTGTCTCCGCCTGTTGCAGTAACATTACCTCCGCTTATTATGATGTCACCGCAGGAAGACTCTCCATTCATTGAAACACTTGCGCCGATACCGGGAGAGTAACGATCTGATGTTGCGATCACAGTACCACCGGTTATTGTAATATTACCGCCGTTACTGTACCCGCAGCCGATACCGCTGCCGGAGCTTTCACCTTCCCGTGCTTTAGCAGCTGCTGTTACATTGCCTCCGTTGATCGTGATATCTCCGCAGGTAATAACAGATCCGGGATCATCATGCCAACCGCCTCCGATACCTGCTGACTTGCCGGCAGCATTGATTGTACCGCCGTTAATGACGATATTTCCACAGCTGAGGCGATAGCCTCCGCCTATACCGGCATGGAATGCACTGGAAGCATTGAGAGTGCCATTGCCGTCAATGGTCAACGTCTTTTCTGGAGCGATATAAATGCCGGGGTAGTCATGGTAGAATTCACTGACCGTATTCACGCCTTCGAGTATAAGCTCTGCATCACCTTCGCAGGTGATACCTGCCCACTTATAATTTTTATCATCAACACCGTTTATGGTAACATTTTTGAGAGTTACCTTTGCGCCGTCCTCAACTGATATCTTGACGTTTTCTTTGAGTTCGCCCGTGAGGATATCGCCGTTCTTTGCGGTGTAGTCCGCAGTCAGCGCAGAAAGGTCTATAGCCTCAATAGGCTCAGGATAAACGATAGTATCCTGTGCGAGATATTCCTCGCCGCCGTTGACACAAATGCCGTCCTCATAGTAAACCTTGCCGCCGATAGTGATCGTACCGCATTTTGTCGTATCATAACCGTCAGTACCTATACTGTACGACGCATACTCACCCTTTGTTGCCGTTACTTTTTCCACGGTATCAGCGATAGTGATATCACCGCATCCTTCGCCGATTACACTTCCGATACCGGGTGCAAAAATGCTGCCAATCGCCGTAACTGTACCGCCGTTTATCTTAATATCGCCGCATTTGTAATAGTTTACGCCAGAAGTCAAACCTGTTCCTATTCCGGGACATCTATTTCCTCCGATCGCTGTTACATTACCGCCGTTTATTGTGATATTGCCAAAATCAGCTTCCCAAGAACCGCCGATCCCGGCAGACTCCGATCCGCCTGTTGCCGTTATATTTCCACCGTTTATGATTATATTGGCGTCTCCGTATCCGCCTATTCCTGCAATGCCTGAACTTCCGTTAGCAGTGAGACTTCCTTCACCGTCGATAGTAAGCGTTCCTTTAATACTGATCTGAGCTTGATTTGTTCCCTCAAGAAGTATCGTTGAGTTATCTTTGCAGTTAATAAAATTCTGTACTTCTGCGTTTTTCAGCGTAACTGTAACTCTGGTAACATAAATTTGTCTATCTGTCGTGCCTGTGAGGATATCGCCGTCCTTTGCATAATAACTAGCTGTAAGCTGTGAAAGATCGACGGTGTGCTTCTTCTCCTCATCATAATTATGTGCTGCAAGGTAATAAGCCGTTACAGCCTTTGCCATGGTCACGTTTCTCTGGGAAGGCTCCTCCTGACCCATAACACGTTCAGCCCATGAGAGTGCTGAGAATGTGTAAGTCCAGTCGTCAACGGTGATCGACTGCTCCATGGCAAGATCCTGGGGAAGGAGTCCGCTTATCTCGAAATATGAGGGGTATTCATCTGTGCTTTTATTGCCGGAAACAGAAGTATACTTTCCGTCATCGTCCTGAGTACCTGCCTGCATATCCTTGATGTAAAAGCGGATAGCTGTCTTGGAATCCAGAACGAGGGAGAGCTTAGCTTCGTCAGAAGTGAAGTCCGCAGCGTAAGGAGCGAGCGCTTCCTTCAGCTCATCATTGCCGGAAATATTGTAAGCTCCGGTCAGCTGGTCTTCCACCGCATTGATCGTATTAAGGTCTGTACCGTAAAAATACTCCTCGGAGGCATTTCCGAAATCAAGCGTCGCCGTTATAAGATCATGTGTCAGGGTTTCGCTGCTGTTTGTACTGGTATTGAGGTCCTCAAGATACTTTGACGCAGAATATGTCAGCGGTGCGCCGACCTGCTCATCGCCCTTGTAGAGAGTGGCTGTGATCTCAGCGTTGATGTCCTTTGCATAGATATGTGCAGAAGCACGGTACTTACCGTCCTTTTCAGTGAAGCCGCTTGATCTGTCGACGCACTTGCCGGAGAACTCCACAGTGTATTCGCTGTAATTCTCAGCTGTTATCAGGTCGGAATAGAAGTTCAGAACAAGATCGTCGCCGAGAGCGAGTGAAGCGCCGCTGAATGCTTTTTCTGCAAATTCTGCGGAATCTGTAACATCGCCATCGCCTGTCACCGAGTAAACACCGTTCTTGACATTTGTTTTGATAGAAAGCGCCTTATTGGAGTCGCTGGCGGCTGCGCTTTCCGGAACTACTGCACTTATCATTGATACAGTCATACACAGGGAAGTAACCGTAGAAATAAGCTTTTTCATAAATAATAAATCCTTTCTTTAAATTTTTAAGCACATTAAGGTCGATATGTTTATTTTACAGCATTTTCAGGCGTAAGTCAACAAGTTACGGAAAAAAACCAGCATATATGTAAGAATAAGAATTCATTACGTTATAAAAGTCAGAGTCTGTCCCGCCCGTAATGGCTATACCTGTCCTTATCCTGGATCAAACTGTAGCAGCGGAGGGGTATCAGTTTTTCGTTACGGTAACAGTTGCTCCTGCGCCTTCAAGGTCAGCAACGAGCTGATCCGCATCTGCTCTTGTTGCAGAATCTGTTATAGTAACGGGTGCTGAATTGACGATGTTCTTTGCCTCTTTCAGACCGCAGCTCAGATACTTATTGATTATCGAAATGGCCGACGTTAACGATGTTATATCCTCTCCGACTTTTTCAAGGCGTATGGTATAGGTATCTTTCTGCTCGATTATCATTTGCTTTAATAGGCAGAGATCAAACACATCAAGTCTGTCATCTTCGCACAGATCAGCGTTTTTCCAGTATGGTATCTGCGTACCTGGAACGGCAAGCAGCCATTTTTGCAGCAGAACAGCATCTGCTATTGTGACCTCTCCGTCACAGTTGACATCGCCTTTTTTATCAATGCCATACTTGATGTAAGTGCCTCCTGTATTATTAAATTCGGCAAATTCTGCGTTGCCGCTGATGACAGTTGAAGAGTCACTTGCATTCACCCAGCCGTTTCCGTTTGGCAGCTCATGCCCCACGGCAATATCGCCGAAATTCTTTCCAAGCGTTAATACGGAAAGGTCTGTACAGTATCGGAACATTAAATCTGCACTTTCAACGTTGCTTGTATCGAAGCTGCTCAGATCAAGTGTAGTCAGGGAAGGACAATCATAAAACATATAACTCATATCCGTAACATTTCTTGTGTTAAAGCTGCTAAGATCAAGCGCAATCAATCCAGAACAACCTTCAAACATACTACACATTGACTGCACATTGCTTGTGTCAAAGCTACTAAGATCAATCGCACTCGATCCAGAGCAATTATAGAACATATGACTCATATCCGTAACATTGCTTGTGTCAAAGCTGCTAAGATCAAGTGAAGGTAATGATTCGCAGCGAGAGAACATACCATACATATCTGTCACATTGCTTGTGTCAAAGCTGCTAAGGTCAAGAGAAGTCAATGAAAGGCAGAAAGCGAACATACCATACATATCTGTCACATTACTTGTATCAAAGCTGCTAAGGTCAAGAGAAGTTAATAATTCGCAGGAACGGAACATTAAACTCATATCCGTAACATTGCTTGTGTCAAAGCTGCTGATATCAAGATAAGTCAATGGACTCAACTCGCTCGCGTTTCCTATATTAAACATATTACTCATATCCGTAACATTGCTTGTATCAACATTGGATAAGTCTATTGAAGTGCATTGTAGATATTCATGAAACATCAGCTTGCAGCTTTCCGGAAAGACAGTCCCCTCTGCCGCCTTAATGGTTTTGACAGCGTCCTTCTGTTCAAAGCCTGTTATCTCGTCAAGCACCACATTGCCTTTCAGCGTCAGCAGACCTGTTGTGCTGTTGAAGATGTAGCATTCACCGGCAGCATCAGCCGTAATGGAATAGTCCCTGACTGTCGGTGCATTGAACGTAAACGCACCGCCCACCATGCACAGTGATAACGCCGCCGCTATTATTCTTTTGATTTTCATAGAAAAACCTCCTTTTATATACCAAATTCGCAGTTCTTGCTTTTATTGGGATGCCCCTCATGTTACCACCATTCTACCACATAATTTGTTAAAAGTCAACAAAAAAGTTTGTCTCCCGGTCTTTCTTTCCAATACAGACGTTCGGGATAGATGCACAAGCAGCACCGCAGCGCTGTAGTTTCATTTGTCGGGCAGGAAAAGCCGTTCTCCGTGCCTTTTTTCACAAAACGAAAAAGGCACTTCCTCGATCGAGAAAGTGCTGGAAACTCTCTCTGTGCCTTTCCGGAAAAGTTCCGGATAAACGCAAAAAAATGCGGTCCAGATAAACTGAATCGCATCTGCGTGCGCCCGCTCGGCGCTGGGGTGGGAGATGGGATCCAAACCCACGGCCTTCGGGACCACGATTCTATCAGTATGGGTATCCTACAGTTCAGGTCACTTTATCAAGCTCCTGATTTTCTTCGATTTTTCGGGGATTTTTGTCTGAGTGACAGTGAAGGATCCTGCATAAGATCTTTTGTGAATGTAGGAAAAGTGTAGGAAATTTCCTTATCACTATATCGTCCCGATATTCCGCAGCTTTGCAAGCTGTTCCGGAGAAAGGCTTTTTCTGCGCTTGCCGGCATTCTGACAGCCGCTTCGTAGGCAGTCTGGTTGTGACTGAATAATTAGATCGTTTCGGGAGGAGCTCCTTTCATTTGTTATTCTTCTGGAACTCCGATTTTCTTCAAGATGAATTCCATGATCTTATCGCTATGAATACTGCTTTAATATGCACTTGCCGGAATATGTTTCACCAATGGCGATATATCAGTTCTACGGCAAAGGCCTCATCGTCAACAGCGAGGAGTACGGTGAAGCCGATTCAGTGGACGAGAATGAGCTGTATTTTACCTACTTCTGGACAACTCCTGTACTTGAAGACGGTCTCATGAAAGGCGATGTGAACGCTGACGGAGCTTTACGCTAAGTTTATAGGAACGACTACAGGCAGCTCAAGGCTGCCTGTTATCATTTCTCTTGTTCTTGTTATTTATCTCAGTTGCACTTTACAGCGTGATCTGAGCCAGCTGTGAAGTATGTAATCTTTCCGGAGGGGTCGCTCTCGGACTTTACACCTACCTTGAAAGCATACTGGAGCTTGTCGTAGTCGTAGTTCACAAAGTCGCAGCTTGTGATGATTGCGTCTGCGATTCCGGAAGCAGCAATCGCATTCTGACCAGCCTGCTGGCTTGCCATTGCAAATCTGTGCTCTGCGGAATCCTGATATGTGTCCCACTCGTTTTTTGTGAGGTTATCCTTCTTGCTGATTCACTCGCCCTCAGTCATTGCGAAATTCTCTCCTGCATAGTAGTACCATGCAGGAGCCTTTGCGTTGTCAACAGGAACGATTCCGAAGCGGTAAACTGCGGAACCATCGTTGGTCTGAACAGCCTCACTGCTGATGATCTTGTAGCCATTTCCGCCGGCGTAAGCGATAGCGTTGTTTGCTGCGGCCTGCTCTGCGGAAGTTGCAGCCTGGTATGCAGGAGCCTGCTGTACGGGAGCAGCCTGCTGAGCCGGTGCTGACTGCTGAACTGCCTGCTGTACGGGAGCCTGTGTATATGAAGCAGTATTAGTGCTTGCATCGTAGGAAATGCTCTGTTCAGCGTTGTTCTGAGCGGTGTTGCTCAGTGACTCTGCCTTTACAGACTGCTCAGCAACAGGCTTTGTTGCAACTTCTGTAGCAGCCTCGGTAACTGCCTGAGTTGCGGGCTGTGAAACTTGCTTTGCCTGGCCTACGTTCTTAGAGCTCTCCACTACACTGCCGCAGCCGGTCAGTGCGATTGCTCCGAGGATAGATGCGATTGCGAATACTGTGATCTTTCTGGTTTTCATGATTATTTTCTCCTTTTTCATTACAATAGATTTTTGAATTTGATTTTCATTCGGTGGGGTGTTTCCCCTTCCGTGATTATATAATACCATGATTTCCAGCAAGTTACTATATTCAATAATTTCCCGATTTGTAGCCAAAACTACGGCGTTTCCCAGGGGTGTAGTTTAGGCTACATAAGGTGGTGAAATTGTTGTCGAATCTATGTAAAATGAAAAAGCTCCGCCACCAAGGCGGAGCAGGTCTGGAAAGACAGTCCTATATACATTTTCACTTACACCTGATTCCACAAAACACAGCTATGATCGTTTCTGCAAAAGATCCGCTCGCAGATACACTTCACCGGGATCTCCTCGATACACCATACCTGGTTATCAGTTACGCCGAATCTGTAGCCGTCACGAGACATCTCTGCCGCTGATATCTTTGAATCAGGTCTTTTCAGAAAACTCAACGCTCTGAATTATCAGCCAATGACCTGTGACGGATTGCCTGAATATCAGATACAGGATAAAGAAGGCAATGTTTTTGATGTCAATTTTACTGAAGGAGGGATATGGAGAAGAAATCCAACCAACGGAAAACCAGAATCCGAAGAAGCTGATCTTACATCTGAAACGCTCAGTATACTCATATCACTGAGAGACAGAGGCGAGCTTAATCCACGCGCATGGAACTAACAAACCAAAACAAAAGAAAGTAATATTTAATAATTAGAAAAAGCGGCAGGTTTTCCTGTCGCTTTTTATGGGCTAAAAAATCGTTCACAGTGGCTTTTGTTGCTCTCGGTGGTGCAGCTTCCCGACCTGCCACTGATGCCGTCAGAAACGGCTCAC
>ERZ795047.304-NODE-304-length-62851-cov-6.228773_pt1 | contig 62851 bp, 62 predicted proteins | sample MGYA00375131_ERZ795047 | MGnify/ENA primary metagenome ERZ795047 (study PRJEB30176, sample SAMN05720228) | activated sludge metagenome | isolation source: Anaerobic digester | place: Japan | collected 2015-05-20 ... | reverse complement strand
CTATGGATACCACCGTGTCACCCGTGAACTTCACCGCCGGGGGATTCCTGTCAATCACAAGAAAGTATTGCACATTATGCAAGAACGCGGGCTAACCCGTAAAACCAAACGCCGTTGGATCAAAACGACGGATAGCAATCACCATAACCCGATTTACCCCAATTTGATCAAAAATCTCATTGTAACAGCCCCGAACCAAGTATGGACGGCCGACATCACCTACATTGGCATCCGCAACGGCTTCGTCTATCTGGCCGTCATTCTGGATTTGTTTGCCAGAAGAGCCATTGGTTATGCTATTTCGCGTAATATCGATACCGCCTTGTGTCTTGCCGCTCTGACCATGGCCATTGCCCAGCGAAAGCCGCCCAAGGGCGTTATTCATCACTCGGATCGAGGCGTCCAATATGCCTCCCAGGAATATGTAGCCGTTCTCTTGCAACACAGCTTTCTGATCAGCATGTCGGGCAAAGGCAATCCTTACGACAACGCTGTCACCGAAAGCTTTTTTAAGACGCTCAAGGTTGAAGAGGTTTACCTCTGGGAATACCGAACTCTGGAAGATGTGCAAATTCGACTTCCCTTTTTCATTCAAGAAGTGTACAATCGTAAACGTCTGCATTCCTTGTTGGGATACAGACCACCGGTGGAGTTTGAAGAATTGTTTTATAAAAACCAAAAACCCGTTCCGACTGCTTTAACCCAATCTGTCTAATCAAAGGGGTGCAGTCCAGGACGTATAAAATTGAAAGTCTATTCCTTTACCAAAAGCACGTTAACCGCTTTGACCACAATTTTGACCTTGTCCCCCTTTTTGATGCCCAATTCTTTGAGTGAATTTATCGTCATAACTGATTCCATGAAATCGCCGCCGGCAGTTTTAACCTTAACCTCGCACATCACCGTGCCTTTCTTAATACTTTCTACTTTACCAACTAATTGGTTTCTTGCACCGTACTTCATGGCTACCTCCTAAGGTTTGAAGATGTTGTTTGTTGAATCAAAAAACAATACACGTTTCGTCATTTTCATGCTTTTTTATAACATCATGAACCAAATAAAGAAAATAATAATTTTAGATGTCCAATATAACTTATAAGAATGCATTGCGGGGATTGACGTGCCTGCCGTACTCTTATCACAACCGTTCATGTCAGATTCAATGGCCAAATTTCGAATCCTGCTTTTTAAAGAAAAAATGGATGATCATAGAGCCTTGCGGATTCATTCGATCAGAAACCGATTCATATCAGGATCGGAGCGTCGCGATTAGCCGTAAGGGATGGCGTAAAAGATTGAGGGCGTCGTGAATGTTTTGTGTCATAACGCCCGCGGCAAGAAGCGCATCTCTGGCGCACCCTTCTGTTTGAATAACGGCGATTCCCAGAGCTGCTTCCTTCAGCATCAGGGTGTCATTTCTGCCATTTCCGATGCAGACGGTTTTCTTCGCGTCCAATTGACGGACATAAACCGCCTTTGCCTGTGCCTGATTTTCTTTGGCAATGATGACCACCTCACAGGGAATGCCTTTCAGTTCTTCTTTCACACTTCCAAACGTATCGGCTGTCAGAACATGGATGGCCAGGTGCTGCGAGAGCTCGGTCAGCAGTTCCTTGATTCCGGGGATGAGATGCCCATCGCAGGCAATCGTTCCATTGTAATCCAGAACGAGAAAGGACAAGGAAAGAGTTTGATAACCTGGAATATTCAAATTCAGCATAAAAAAGCCCCTTCTTATTTCTCCGTGAGTTTAGCACGAATAGATTCTGAAAGCATTATGAGTTTCATGCAACGGCATTATTACCAAAAAGAATAATCTATCGCTTGTTATTCCTTTTATGAATTTGCTTTTCAGGGACCCTGTTGTTAAACGAAACGAATAAATTGATGAAGGGGGTTTTACAATGAAAAACGTTTTTTCCACTCGCGTGGGCATTGTGGTCGTCGGAGCTGTCATCGGAATTGTGGCGGCCCTGTTGCAGTATTTCGGCAACCCGCCGAACATGGGCATTTGCGTGGCCTGTTTCGAGAGGGACATGGCCGGCGCGCTGGGATTGCATCGGGCGGATGTGGTCCAGTATTTGAGACCGGAAATCATGGGTTTTGTCCTGGGCGCTTTCATCATGTCCGCTTTTGCCGGCGAATTCAAACCGCGTGGCGGTTCGTCTCCCTTAATCCGCTTCTTCCTGGGGCTGTTCGCCATGATCGGCGCGCTGGTCTTTCTGGGCTGTCCGTGGCGGGCGCTGCTTCGCCTGGCCGGCGGTGACGGAAACGCCATTTTGGGCATTCTGGGATTAGCAACCGGCATCTTTATCGGAATTCTATTTTTGAAAAACGGTTTCAGCCTGGGCCGTTCCTATTCGCAGGCGAAAGCCAGCGGTTGGATTATGCCCGGTCTGATGCTGGGTCTGCTTTTTCTACTGACGTTTCAGGTTTCATTTGCACCGGGGGGACCGATATTTTTCAGCGCGAAAGGTCCCGGTTCCATGCATGCTCCTATTATAATCAGTCTGATCGCCGGTCTTGCCATTGGTGTTCTGGCTCAGCGCAGCCGTTTCTGTACCATGGGCGCTTTGCGTGATGTGATGCTGACCAGAGATTTTCATTTATTCAGCGGCTTGATTGCATTGCTGGTTTTTGCTTTTGCGACCAATCTAATTTTAGGTCAATTCAAAGCCGGTTTTGAAGGGCAGCCTGTCGCCCACACAAATCATCTGTGGAACTTTATGGGCATGGCTCTTTCCGGTCTGGCCTTCGCTTTAGCCGGTGGTTGTCCCGGCAGGCAGCTTTTTCTTTCCGGAGAAGGGGATGCCGATGCCGGCGTTTTTGTCCTGGGAATGATTGTCGGCGCGGGTATTTCGCATACGTTTGCCATGGCCAGTTCACCGAAGGGTGTCGCGGCTTTCGGCCCTATCAGCGTTATCGTTGGATTGATATTCTGCTTCATTATCGGTTTTACGATGATGCAGAAAGCGAAATAGGATAATAAATTCATGTTTTTCGGTAAGAAAAATAAGAACGCTTTTGAAGGTGGCGGCCTCGTACTCTTTCAGGCGGTTGATGAAGCCATTACTGCGGAAAAGATTCTCAAGGCGGAAAACTACGAAGTCAAACTGGTTGCGCCGCCGCCTCAATTGCGTAAAGGCTGCGACCTGGCCGTGGAGATTAATATCACGGAAAAACCGGGCATAGAAAGAGTGCTCCAGAATAAAGAGGCGCATTTTGTGGATATATTGCCGTTGAAAGGAGCCGGTGAATTGCTTGATGTCATCAAAACCAAGGATTTCGGCGATGCTTTAATGGTCAAGGCCGGAAATATGAAACTGACTTTTGACAAAAAGACAGGGGTGATTCTGAATATTTCCGGTGGCGGCTGTCCGGATATTCCATTTTTACATATCAGTATGCTGGATAAAAAATTGAATGAAGTATCGCGGCCCAAGGGAAAAGGTTACACGCTTTGCGCGATGATGCTAGATCGGGCTTTTATCGAAGCTCTGGAAATCTGGAATAAGGAGGCAAACTGAAATGCTCCTTATTTGCGGAACCATCCCTCAAGAAAACCCGGCGCTCATCCAAGGCGAGGCCATCTTTGACGATGGAAGGCTTTTTGTACAGGGCAGGGAAATCGCCTGCACGCAGGGAACCGCCGCGCTGGTGAGTGCGGCCTCCATGACCGCTCGACAACTGGGCGATAAGAATCCTCATGTTGTTTTGGCCGGCGACACCGGAGGCGGCAAGGGAAGCCGCCTGCTCTATGATGATCTCATTGACCATCTTGTGGAAAAAAGTCCCGATGTTTTGCTGATGCACTATATTCTCCCGGTGATGGGTCTGATGAGGAAGGTTTACGCCTCAGCATCGCGATGCCCCAAAATGCCCGTGATGCTGGCCGATGCTTCCTCGATGTACGCGGCCAAAGCGGCAGGACTGGCGCCGAAGTTTGATGTTTTTACGCCCGATGCCTGCGAGATGGCTTTTCTCGCCGATCCGGACGCCGTGCATCCCGCCTACATCAGCCATCATTTATTCAGAGCAGAAACGGCCCAAGTGCCGGAGCTGATTGCCAGGGCCTGTCGGGGAAAAAACGCGGCCAAGATATTGGTCGTCAAGGGGTCCACAGATTACGTCGTCGAAAACGGCAAAATTACATTTACGATTTCGGAGCCGGATTTACCGGCGCTGGAAGCTATCGGCGGCACCGGAGACACCATCAGCGGCATGATCGGCGCGATGATTGATGCGGGTCTCTCTCACCGCAATGCGGCGGTGGCGGCGCTCAAAGCCAACCGCCTTGCGGGTCAAATTGCAAAAGCAACCCCTGCGACGAAAATTCGTCGGATTGTCGAAGTCATTCCTGAAGCGTTGAAAAACATTTTATAACTTGAAAGAAAGGATGGACATTATGAAAGAAGTGGATGCGAGAGGATTGAGTTGTCCCATTCCCGTGGTGAAAACAAAACAGGCCATGGAAAGCAATCCCAACGATGAAATCATCGTTTGGGTGGACAGCAACGTCGCCAAGGAAAATGTCACGAGACTGGCGGAATCGAAAAAATATTCCGTGAGTGTTCAAACCTCGGCCGAAGAAGAGTACAAACTCGTTTTAAAGCCGTCCGCCTGATATTGATGAAAGGATTGAGGCAAGGCCCATCCCTGAGTATTTCCGGAATCCTCAGGGATGGGCGTCGTCAGCCATCTTTCAGAACTGAACCTTAGGCGCTGTCTTGGCTTCTTTGGGCGCGTCAAAGAAGGATGCCTCTTTAAATCCGAAAAGACCGGCAAGCAGATTGGCCGGAAAGGATTTAATGGTCTGATTATAAATCTTCACCGCCTCGTTGTAACGCATTCTTTCCACGGCAATTCTGTTTTCCGTTCCCGCCAGTTCATCCTGCAGATGAAGGAAATTCTGGTTGGCTTTCAAATCGGGATACCTCTCCACGACCAGCAATAATCGGCTCAACGCGCCGGACAGTTCGTTATTGGCCGCGATTTTGTCCGGAACCGTTCCGGCACCGCCGACTTTGGCACGGGCGTTGGTGACTTCTATCAAAACATCTTTTTCGTGTTTGGCGTAACCCTTGACGGTTTCCACCAGATTGGGAATCAAATCATAACGGCGCTGCAGCTGATTTTCCACCTGCGCCCAGGAACTTTTAACCGCCTGATCCAGCTGCACAAACTTGTTGTAATTGCCGGCGAAAAAAGCATAAGCGCTGATGACTACAACGGCAACGACGGCCAGAACGATGAGTAAAGTTTTTTTCTTTGAATCCATTTTCTACCTCCTGTCTGTTTGAATTTTATCTTGATATGGCATCAACCAGATCACAGAATTTTTCCACTGCCTTCAAATATTGTCTGAAAAACACCGTGACGTCTTTTGGGGGAAGCTCGTCTTTTCCTTCTTTTATGTCGAGGCACTTCAGAAAAATATTTGCGTCAAAATCAAAATATCGAGACAGCGCCTTGATCGTTTCCCGTCCGTCGGCGGGAACCGATGGCTGTTTCAGATAAACCAGCGCTTTAAAAATGGCGATGAATGCGGTGATGGAACGGGCGATGAGCTGTCCGGATGGTTTGGCCTTGCCGCGGTTTTCCAGGTATCCTTCCCGCAAAAGAATCAGCTTGCCCTTTAATTCCCTTTCGATCTGCAGACGCAAATCCTCCGGCTTGAAATCCAGCGACCGGAGAACATCTTCACCGTAAAGCACAATGTGATTGCATTTGAGATTCAGAAATTCTATCGGATAGACATCCCGTGAACTTTCAATGAAATGTTTCGTCATCACCCACGGAACAGCCACATTCCTTCTGCGCCAGCGCCTGACGGTTTCAAAAGCGTCTTCCAGACGGCTTGCGCCTTCCGGCGTCAGGACGACCAAAAGGTTGATATCCGATTTCCCCTTGAGATAATAACCGGCGGCGGCGCTTCCGTAAATGATCAGCGAAACCAGATCATTTCCGAAAGCCTTTCGGTAATCTTCGATGAGAGGAATAAAAATATCCTGAGGTTTATCCGGAATTTTTGCCATAGCCGTCACTCCTTGTTGATTTAAAAACTTCGGCCCGCGCCGCCGCCCCCGCTCATGCCGCCGCCGAACCCGCCAAATCCTCCGCCGAATCCTCCTCCGCCGCGTCCGCCCCGCCCGCCGCTTAATAACACATAAATCAGAATAGGAAGCACATTCTCGCGTCCGGTTCTCGTCCCCAAAAGTATCGCGGCCACGATGAGGAAAAAGATGAGTTCTGCCAGACCGATGTTTTTCTTGCCAAGCTGGGTTGCCGTCCTGTAGGGCACGGGAGACCCCGTGATTTGAACGCCGGCATCCTGCGCGATATAGGCGCTACAGGCATACATGGCGTTGTACAAACCTTTGCCGTAATCACCCGTCTTTAAAAAAGGAACAACATATTTATCCAGGATTTCACCCACCCGTCCGTCCGGGAGGATCCCCTCCACGCCGTATCCCGTTTCAATGCGGATCTTGCGCTCTTTGACCGTAAGGAAAATTAAAACGCCCTTGTCTTCCCCCTTCTTGCCGATGCCCCAGGCCTGATAAAGGCCGTTGGCGTACATATTGTAATCTTCGTTTTCGCCGATTGAGGGCACCGTTGCCACGACAATCGCCGTGCCGGTTTTTTGCAATACTTCCTGCGCCAGCGCCTCCATTTTTGCGGTGTTTTCCGGATCAATCACGCCGGCAAAATCGTTGACCGCACCGCGCGGTGAAGGGTACGGATTCCCCGCGGAAACCATTCCGGTCCAAAAAGCGACACAAAGCGCCAGAATCGCGGAAGTTATTACGCTGAATCTTTTCCAAGTAAAATAATTTTTCAAAAAATCAAAATCATCCCGTTTTTGGTTTTTTAGTCAAGATGGAATCGAAAAAAGCAATTTTTTAAACTATTGCGTAAAGTTTCTTCACTGTCAAGCGCAAACAACGGCAGTAAAAAGCGTCTTGCTTAAGCGGAGACGGTGGTTTAAGAAGACAGCAAAAATGAATGAAGGAACCCGCCCATGCCGCCCGGAATCATTTTAATCCATCCGCCTCTGGCCAAATGTTCGGAGCCGCCGGCGGGGCTTGCCAAACTATCCGCCTGCTTGAATCAGAAAAACATTGCCCATGAAGTGATTGACGCTAACTTGGAAGGCATTTTTTATCTGCTGAGGAAAGCCGCGGCAAACCCTCCGGCTTCAGACCAGTGGACAAGGCGCGCATCTAAAAATCTGGATGACAATCTGAACGCCCTACGAGACGCGGCCGCTTACATAAATCAAAGCCGCTATCAGCGCGCGGTGGTGGATGTCAACCGTCTTTTAAATGTTGCCGGAAAATCGGTTCAAGTCAATCTGTCGCTTTCGGACTACCAGGATGAAAACCGCTCTCCGGTGAAGAGTGGCGATTTGATCGCGGCCGCCGAAAATCCTCAAGCCAATCCCTTCTATCCGTATTTCAAGGAGCGTCTGACGTCGGCGCTTGAGCATTTTCCAGATTTCATCGGCTTTTCGGTGAATTATCTCAGCCAGGCGCTTTGCGCTTTCGCGATGATCGGCACGGTCAAGAAAATTCATCCGCGATGCAGAATCATTTTGGGCGGATCGTTAATTACTTCCTGGATGAAACTCGGCGTTCGCAAAGAAACCTTCAGGGGATTGGCGGATTTCCTCGTGGAGGGTCCCGGAGAACAGCCACTGCTGGAGATCATTGGCATTCAAGGCGATGCCGGTAACCCCTCGCCGGATTACAACCGTTTTCCTCTGGATGAATATTTGGCGCCGGGGAGAATTCTGCCCTACAGTACAGCCCGGGGATGCTACTGGCGCCGGTGCGCTTTCTGTCCGGAAAAAGCGGAAGGCAACGACTATCTCCCGCTGGCCGCCACCCGCGCCGCAAGCGAGTTGCAGATGCTGACCAAAAAACTCAAGCCGTCGCTGGTTCACCTTCTGGATAGCGCGATTTCTCCCGCGATACTCGACGCTCTGGCGGAAAATCCTCCGGGCGTGGACTGGTATGGATTTGCGCGCGTTACTTCCCATTTGGCCGACGAAACATTTTGTGCCGCCCTCAAAAAAAGCGGATGTAAAATGCTGCAGCTGGGAATCGAATCGGGCGACCAACGTGTTCTGGACCATCTTCATAAAGGCATTGATTTGAACACCGCGGGCGCCGTCCTGAAGCAACTGAAAAAGGCGGGCATTGCCACATACTGCTATTTTCTCTTCGGCACACCACCGGAAACACCTGAAAGCGCGGAGCAAACCTTGGAGTTTGTCCGCCGCCATCACGACCGCATTGATTTTCTCAATCTGGCCATCTTCAATCTACCTTCGCTTGCCGCGGAAACCCGGGATTTGGCAGTCAGTGAATTTTATGCGGGTGATTTGTCCTTGTATAAGAATTTTCGGCATCCACAGGGATGGCACAGGGCTGACGTGCGCTTTTTCCTGGAAAAAAAGTTCAAGAAAGATCCGGCCGTCTCACCCATCCTCAAACGGATGCCGGGATTTTTTACCTCCAACCATGCTCCATTCTTTATATAAGGAAATCAAGATGATGGGCCCTCCGGAGGATATACCGGAATAGAGGAAGATTCATTGACAACGATGTCTTTCTATTATAGTCATTTGCACCGATTCAAAAAAAATGCCGGACTGAAATTTCGGAGGCCGATCTTCTTGGATTCGCCGAGCTTGGGGAACATGCGGTAATAATTATGGATGCTATAACTCTATCCAATGTGGTTGTTTTTTTTGCCGTCTACTCTTTCTTCGGGTGGATTATTGAAGTTATCTACAGATCTGCTTCCCAGCGCCGTTTCATCAACGCCGGTTTTCTGTATGGTCCATTTGTGCCGATTTACGGTTTCGGAGCGACTTTCGTTATTTTGATTGATTATTTGCTGGATTTCTGTCCGTTTCCGGTCAAGGTCCTTTTGTTTGGTCTTATTCTGACTATGGTGGAGTATTTGACCAGTTATATTTTGGAAAAAACATTTCAATTGAAATTGTGGGATTACTCGAACAATAAATTCAACCTCCACGGCCGAGTTTGTCTGCTGTTTTCGTTTTTTTGGACGGCTCTGGCGGTGGTCTTTGTCACCCTGATTCATCCGGCCGTTTCACGGTTTGTGCAGGTGATTCCGACATCTTTCCTCAATTCTTTCTCGGTTGCTTTTCTGGCCTACGGCATTACGGATGCCGTGTTTTCCGTGATTTCGATGGCTTCGTTCCGAAGAAAGATATCGGACCTCTACGCGGAATACCTGAATTTAAATAACACGGAAATCGAGAAAATCTTCAGTCCCTTCAAACGGCTGCGCAACGCTTTTCCGAACCTCGGCCAGTACATTGATTATAACATCAATGCCGAAATTAAAAATAAAATCGGCTCTTTTTTAAAATCGATTCCCGAAAAATTCATTCCCGTCAAGGACAGCCCGAAACCGTTGGAAAAAGAATTTTACCAGATTATCGCTGATATTTACGAGCATGAGGAGTTCGTTAAGCTCAAAAACCATTATCACCACAACTCCTCGATTTACGAGCACGTCATGGATGTGGCTTATTTATCTTACAGAGCCTGCAAACTGCTGAATCTGGATTACCGTGCGGCAACGCGAGGCGCCCTTCTTCATGATTTTTTCCTTTATGACTGGAGAAATCACAGCGAGCCGGACCTGCCCGAGCACAAGAATCACGGCATCGAGCATCCCAAAATCGCCCTGGCCAATGCCCAGAAGCATTTTGAACTCGAGGAGATAGAGAAAGATATTATTATCAAGCACATGTGGCCATTGACTGTTGTGCCGCCGAAATATAAGGAGTCTTATGTTGTTTCCTTTGTGGATAAATATCTCGCATCCAAAGAATTCATGAAAAAATACAACTCGAAAGTCAGCAAGAGGATAAAAAGACCGGCGGCTGGCACGTCCCTTCGCAAAAAACGTAAGGCCAAGACGTCTCGCCATAAAAAATGAATCAAGATTAGACACCTTTTTCTACATTCCTTGTCTCGAGATCAATCATGGAGAGCTCAAAGGTTTTTGCTCATACATCAATGATCGAAAATGTTTCTTCGATAATTTGAAGAGATAATAATTGCTGAATTTTTTCGAAAAGATATTTGTTTCCTTCAATTTGCGCCAATCCCCTTTTTCCAACGTTTCTTCTGAAATCAAGATATTTATGATCGCGCGATCCGGTAATTCGTTGAGGGGAATGACGTCGGGACGAGAAATTTTATACACTCTTTTTCTTGAAATGGTCAGATCCTGCGGCGGATAAAGATAAATTTCGTAGTCAGGAGAATAGACCACGTCATAATAGCTTGTATTGTTTCTTATAAATTGAGCGAGAGAGTGATCCTCCTTCCATGTTCTTCGCTGATAGAATGTCCGATTATAATCGATTAAATTTAGGAATAAAGGAATTGCCAAAAAAGCCATTAAAACAAATAGGGCTAGGCGGTATTTCTTGATTAATAGAACGACAGGAGAGTTATAAGAGTAAAGCAAGTAACTCAACGAAAAAACGATGAAAACAAACACAAGATTGTACTTGAGCATTGAAAACTCATGAACAATCGAGTGCTCTCTCAAGATAAGAGTATGCAACACCGACGATAAAGTAATGATACTAAGCCAGCTGAAAAGCAATTGTTTTGGCCGATCGAATTTATTCCTCAAGAAGGGGAAGAAAAGACAGAAAAGCGTCACGCACACCAGGACGGGCAGGAAGATCGCCGTGAAACCCACCCGGAAATGGTGAAGGGCAAGCACGCCGAGGCCGCCGTGTTCAGCTCCACTTCCCGTTCTGATCAGGAAAGTCAGGATGAACAACTCCAGGCCGTTTGGAACGGCAAGGACTTGGCTTATAAAAAGCATTGTTACTGAAAAAACGGCCAGTATCATCATCCACGTATTTGAAAATATTTTCTGCAACAGTGATTTTTCGGGATGGCTTTGAAAGGTGTAGCTGATACGATAGAGGAAAGTGACTAATGCGATGCATGCGAAATAATAATCTGTTAAAAGTCCGGCGAACAAAACAATTGCTGAAGAAGCCTGCAGAGGCTTTTCATATTTTTTCAACGCCTTGTTGTACAGAAGAATTTCCAGCAGAAAATACATAATGCTTAACAGGATTACGGCCTCATCTGCGAAATAAACATTCTTCATGTAATAAACGTTGAAAGGCAAAGCCACCCACAGGGAAGACAAGAGAAAAGGCGCGATGATGAGGAATCCCTTCGATCGGACTTCCAGCGTGATCAAAGCGGCATAGAAGAGCCAACCAAGAAACAAAGCCGCAGCGCAATATTCCGCCTGGACAAATTTCTTGACGAAGCCGATGGATATTTCCTTTTTCCCCAAGAGCTTGGCTGAAAAATACAACGGAACCAGCGCCCCGGGCGGATAGGAAACATAAGCGTTCCGGCCATAATATTTTTCAAATTCTATCGAAGGAAAATCTTCATACATGATAAACTTGTCTTTGAAAATTCCAACGGTCAACCAATTGTTGACGATCCTCAAGGACGCGGAAGTCACCCATTCGAGGTAATTGTCCATGCTGTTGAAATCCGTGCGAACGGTATTCGGGAAAAAAACGGAAAAAACCAGGATGCTCAAACCGATCACCACTACGTTCAGCCCGTGACGACGGCAGGAGAGTAACGCGGGACGTTCATTCATCATCTTCCAGCTCAATGTATTCCTCGCGAGCGTTGATGTTCCAGATATTATCTTTTGAGGTTTCGCCGGAAAGAATGCTTTTCACGGCCACCATGGCGGTGAGCATGGCATGGTCCTGATTGTAATATTTATGCATTCCATTTCGTCCAATTAAAAAGAGATTATCTATGTTGTCCGTGAATTTTCTGACGATGTCGAATGCTGCATAGGTGCCGTAATATGCCGGATAGGTTTTCGGCGTTCGAACGATCGCAAAATCCAGCACGTCTCCGCCATCGACAATGGAAATCTTCTCCAGTTCCCCCACGGCAAACCTCGCAAATTCCTTATCACTCATGTTCCATAAGTCATCGCCTTCATTACAGCAGTACTCCAGTCCAATCCATACCTTATGAGGATCCTTGACCAAAAAGGGGGACCAATTGTTGTAGATTTGCACTCTGGCCAGCTTCACCGTCTTTTCCTGGATGTAAATCCAGTTGTCCGGCACCATATCGTTCATCGTCGCGAACTTTGTTTCGTTCCTTATTTTTAATTTACGCACAAGCAAGCCGACGGTAATCGAATCCCGGTACTGCAATCCATCGCTTACTTTTTTTACCTCATCGGGCACCGCATCCCCCATCGCCTTGATAAGGTCTTTGACCGGCATTGAAGAAAAAAAATAATCACCTGCCAGAATAGCCGTCTCTTTTTTTAAATGATCATAATAGACGACTTCACTGATGTGATTCCTCGAAACGTTGAATTTAACGACCTCGGCGTTTTTTACAATGACCCCGCCCTTTTTTACAATGCGATCCGCGACCGCTTGCCACATTTGCCCCGGCCCGAATTTGGGATAAAGAAATCTCTCTATCAGGCTTGTGTCGATGCTTTTTTGCTGAATGGATTGATCCGGTTTGAAGAGTGACTTTATCGCGTGGAAAAATGTCCTGGAGATGGACAAGTCTTTGATTCTTTGCGCTCCCCAGTCCGCTGCGATTTCCCCGCAGGGCACTCCCCAGACTTTTTCAGTGTAATCTTTGAAAAAGAGTTCGTAGAGCTCCCGCCCGAATCTGCTGATAAAGAAATCTTCCAGCGAATGTATGTTTTTGAGGGGGAATATGCGTGTCCACATGTATGACCCGAGAATTTTGGCCACTCTGAAGGCACCGAGATTGGACAGGGTGTGCCGATTGATTTTTACGGGATAATCAAAAAACTTTTGTAGAAAGAGTATCCGGGACAGCCTTTTCCTGATCAGCATCACATCGTCAGCTTTTTCCGGGTCCGGGCCGTCGGTTCCAATATCAAAAGCGAAGCGGCCTCTCAGCCCCGCCTTTTCATGCTGTTGGTCCTGAAGAGGCAGGATGTCGAGCCACCATTTCAGGATAGTGTCGGATTTGGAAAAAAATCTGTGACCGCCGATATCCATTCGATTGCCGTTGTGGACAACAGTTCTTGAGAGTCCGCCGACATCATCGGACTTTTCCAGAACAATGGGCTGAATGTCCGTTTTTGTGGCAAGCTCATGAGCGGCGGTCAATCCGGCGGGTCCAGCCCCGATAATAATGGCGCGTTTAGCATTTCCCATAACAATAATTTTTCTGAAGCTTGTTTTGCAATGAACGGCAAAATAACATACATTTTACACATTGATACCTGATGAAAAATACTAAACAACGACTTGATGATTGTCAACAAAAAGCTATGCAGCCTTTACTCGTTGATCGAAGGATCTCCGATGCAAAGAGCCCTTTTACGCCAGAACCGGCAATCCAAGTTTTATTTTCTTTGACAACTCAAAGGCGAATTTATATACTTAAAAAATAAGGGAATATTCACATGATTTTTTATGGTGTTGGAAAATGAGAGTTTTTGTTACAGGCGGTTGCGGTTTTCTTGGATCTCATGTTTGTGAGTTTTATGTGCAGAAGGGCGCCCAGGTTGTTGCTTATGACAACATGACAAGACACGAACTGGAGAAGACCGGTCTTGCAACCGAATCCGTCCGCAATTATAATTGGGAATACTTAAAAAAACTCGGCGTGCAATTAATAAAAGCCGATATCAGAAACTATGAGGAACTGCTGGATTGCGCCCAGGGTTGCGATTACATTGTTCACACAGCCGCGCAGCCCGCAATAACAATCAGTCAGGAAGATCCCCGATTAGATATTACAACAAATATCATGGGAACGTTTAATGTTCTGGAGGCTGCAAGGACATTGAAGGTTCCTGTCGCAACCTGCGCGACCATCCATATTTATGGAAACAAAATTAACGAGACTCTTCGGGAAGACAAAACCAGGTATACACGAAAGCCGGATGGCCTTGATGAAGACCATTCCATTTTGAAAGGCGCTCTTTCTCCTCTCCATGGATCCAAGGCGGCTTCGGATATTTATACCAAAATTTATGTCGATACCTACCGATTGGATGCCGTGAGTTTCCGGTTGACAGGCATCTATGGACCTCGCCAGTTCGGCGGCGAAGACCATGGCTGGGTGGCGAATTTTGCAATCAGAAGTGTTTTGAATTTGCCTGTGACAATTTTCGGCACAGGGAAACAAGTTCGAGATATTATTTATGTCACGGATGTCTGTGAAGCTTTTGATGCTTTTTATCGGATTCGAAAACCGGGCGCGTACAATATCGGCGGTGGATCAAAAACGGCCATATCCCTCCTGGAGTGCATTGATCTCATCGAGGAAATAAGCGGCACCAAAGCCACGGTTAACTTTTTGCCGGAACGTCATGCAGATCTGCGGTATTTCGTATGTGATATATCCAAAGCCCAAAGAGAATTGGATTGGTTACCCAGGGTTCTTCCCAGAGAGGGATTGTTCAGACTAATAACCTGGCTTACCGAAAATCGTCATGTCTTGGTCACTGACAGGGAGAGGTCATCGTGAAAGCGCTGGTCCTCGCCGGAGGAAGAGGCAATAGACTCAACGAACTGTCCCGGGAACAGAACAAATGCATGATCAAGATTCAGGGCAAGCACTTGATTCAATATAATTTGGATCATGCCGTGGAAACTGGCGTGGATGAAATTGTCATTGTTGTCGGCTATAGGGCCGACAGTATCATGGGTTTGTTAGGCGACTGTTACCATGGAAAGCCGATAAGATACGTCATTCAAAGAGAGCAAAATGGTCTTGTCCATGCCATCGAATGCGCTCAGGACGCCATAAGCGGGGAAGACTTTTTCCTGATGCTTGGCGATGAAATGCTGTTCCGGCCGAAATGTCATGACATGATCAACAAATTCAAGAACGATTCGTATCTGTTCGGCTTATGCGGTATCGTGAAAGCCAGAGACAAAAACCAGATAAAAAAAACATACAATGTCATTAAAAACAACAACAATCGAATTTTTCGGTTGATTGAAAAACCAAGGAGACCTTTAAATCATTTTCAGGGGACGGGGCACTGTGTTTTCAGGAACGACATTTTCAGCTATATAAAATACACGCCGATTCATCATGAAAGAAACGAAAAGGAACTTCCGGATCTCGTTCAATGCGCGGTCGATGATGGAATGATCGTTGAAGCCTTTTTCCTATGCGAGAAATATACAAACATTAATACCCCTCAAGATTTAAAGATGGCAGAGGATTTTTTTTGTGAATAAACATCTTGTCGTTATTCCGGCACATAATGAAGAAAAAACCATATACGAAGTTGTTACAAAAGCACTGAAATATTCGGACGTGTCAGTTACGGATGACGCAAGCCGGGACAGAACGCCCTTTCTATTAAAATCGATTCTGTCGGAATGCGATCTGGGAAGACATGCGCATCAATTGAATATTATCACGCATCCTCACACGACGCACATTGCCCAAAGCATTCAAGATGGTTTTGCCTTCGCCAGGAGATGCGGTTATGACTTCGTTGTCACCATGGATGCCGGATTTTCCCACGATCCCGAAGCGCTTCCTGATTTCATGCGCGAAGACCCGCAAGTTGACGTTGTCATCGGCAGGAGGATAAAAAAGCAAAAGGTGCCATGGCATAGAAAAATCATTAGCGTGCTGGCCAACGGCGTTGTCAATTATGTTCTGACAGGTTCGCTCCTGAAGATGCTCCGGCCTGATTTTAAGGATTGCACGAGTGGATACCGACGCTACAGCAAAAGGGCTTACGAATTGATTGCGGGAACGGATTTAAAATCGAAAGCGTTTGAGTTTCATGTGGAAGCCATATTGCTTTGCCATCGTTCAGGAATGACCATGAAAGAAATTCCCATCACGTACGTTTTTTCCAATTCGTCGCTGGATTTCAATACGCTGCGGCAGGCCGTGAAATATGGAGTGGATTTGATCCGAAACAAAAATGCATTCAAACTTTGAGCCCATTCCAATCACTGAGACTAATATTGAGGGGATAGGTTGCCGACAGGCAAAAACACATCAAGCCCTTTGTTTACGTCACTTGGAATAACAGAGTTATGCGGTTGTTATGAAGGTAATGCTGGCTAAGACAAATCCAAGCACCATAGGTTTCATGATCGGGGGCATTGTTCTCGCGGTGTCATCGTTTTTGGCAATCGTATTTGTGCAAAGGCAATTCTGCGGATATGATTTGTCGCCCCTCATTGATTTGAGCTGGAGACTTGCGAATCATCAGATACCCGGAGAAGATTTCATTAATGTCTCACCCCCGTTGCTTGTTGTGTTAACGAAAGCGGTCAGCTGGGGAACGTTACACTGGATTGACCTGACAATCATCAATATAGCGGCGACGGGCATGGTTTTTTTATTTCTGTATTGGCTGTCTCATCAAAAACAGGAAGACGCTTTTTTTGGCATATTTACGGGAATCATCTTGTCCATACCTCTTTTGTATACCAATCATATATGGTTGTCAGGACTGACGCAATTATCCGGGATCATTTTTTTTTATGCTCTGTGGACGGCCATCCATTCCAAATATTTCGGCATGAGGACTTTTTTCAGTGTCTGGATCGCTTCCGGAATTTTATTTATCAGCAAGCAAAACGTCGCCTTACCCATGATTGTCATCGCCATTGCATTGTTCATATTTCTAAATTATCGACACAAAGTTGCATTAATGGCAACCATCATCATCGGAGCAGCCAGTGGCGTTCTTATCTCTGAAGTCTTGACCGGATATTCTTTGAAAAATTTCCTATATGCTTATTACGCCGTACTGGAAAGGATCAGAACAAACCCGAAGGATCTATTTCTTCTCTTTGACGCGGTCAAAAGTAATTACCCTCTTGTGCTCGCAATGATTGTCATCATCATCATTTACTTCTATTCTATTTTAGACAAGAATAATACAATGTCGAAGTCAAAAATCGTTTTTCTCAACATCCTGTTGCTTGTTTCCCTGAGTCCCGTGCTTACAGATTGTGATGCAAAGATGAATGATGTATCATTGCCGATATTTATCATGGCCGTCGGAATGTTCTCATCAGCCGGAATTGATTTCAGGACCATGTTTTCCAAGAACCATTTATGGAAAATGATGGTTTTCTCTATTTCCTTGATGATTATTTTCCTCTTGGCACTGACTTATGGCTATTGGCGGGAGAGAATGGTTGTTTGTGGAAGGCTTTGGGAAAACGACACAGGCATTGTTATTGATCAAGGTTATTTCCGCGGATTAAAAACGGGGGAACATTTTGCAGGCGTTTTAAGCGATATCGCCAGGGTTAAGAAGACTTATCCTCGGCAACGCATATTTTTCGGACCCGGCCTTGAATACGGCTATTTGATCACAAAGTCTCCCTCGCCTTACGGGTTTCCTCTTTGGTGGCATCCGGGAACATCATACAGCCGCTTCGATGAAGAAAAAATCGTCAATCAATTCGAGAGAGAAAATTTCGACATTTTGATTTTGGGAATTGGCGAAAGGACGGAATGGGTCTTGCCGCCTAAGATCATAAACTGGATTCATGACAATTGCAGGCCGGTGAATGAATATGAATACATCGAAGTATATCAAAGAAACATTTTTCCTTCACTTAGATAGGTGTTGACTCAACGGGGGCATGGCCGGAAACATTCCCATTTAATAAAATTGTCCGACATCATAATTTTTTATCGCAAACAGGTCGCTTAAGCCAATAAGAGGGATGACCAATGGCCGATTGCCGTTGCGCGCCTTTTTTTAAGTCGGCTAATGTCATTCAACAACAACGAGAAGCATATCCGTTCGAGCGGCAAGCTCAAAAGAGGCGGGCAATCGGGGGCTAGATTCAATAATCATCGCATTTTTGTCATGCTGAAATTTGTAAGCCCCCATTTTCCGGGTAGCGAAAGGTCTCAAAAACCTGTAATAATTTCATTCTGTACGGAGAGCAGGAAACCACATGAACAGATTGGCTCATGAAAGCTTTAAAAAAAGTTTTATTGATGATTTCCGTGGAAGGTTTCGTTAAAAAATCCGCGCGATGATTGTTTTGTTTTTTCTGAATCCCCATGCTATTTACCCAAAAAGATTGACGATGCATCAAAGCGATGTGTTTTCGAACATCATATGTCAAAAATATTACTCATAAGATCCAATACTCCTTATTCTCGAAGAGTCATTCCTTCAAATAATCCACCGATGGGTCTGATGTATTTGGCTTCTTATCTCAGAAGCCTTGATCATCAACGGCAAATTAGAATCATTGACATGACCATTGAAGGTCTGATGCCTGAAGATATTGTGCCCGTTTTGAATGAGTTTCAACCGGATATCTGTGGTATTTCCTGCATGACGATTAATGCAAAAAACTCTCTCAGAATTGCTGAGTTAATAAAGAAATGGAACCCCCAATGTTATGTGATCGTCGGCGGGCCGCACCCGACTTTTATGCCAGACAAGGTTTTGGAATGCAATTCCATAGATTTTTGTGTTTTGGGAGAAGGGGAAAAAGCAGCACATCTTCTCATTTACGCTCTTGAAAATAATGCGGCATATGAACAGATAGAAGGGTTAGGCTACCGGCTCGGAAATAAAATCGTCCTGAATAATAGACCTTCTGCTTTGGATATCAAAAGCTTGCCCTGGCCCGCGTATGACCTCATTCCTGTCAAGAAATACTTTAAATCAAAAATTCCTTCGCAATCCGGCAGACTCAAGTATTCTGAATATATGACCGTGATGAGTTCCCGGGGATGCCCTTATAGATGCATCTATTGTCATGATATTTTCGGAAAACAATTCAGAGCGAGAGACCCTGAAGAGTTTGTGGAAGAGATGGTGATGCTGAGCAAAGATTACGGGGCCAGAGAGTTTCACATCATCGATGATGTTTTTAATCTTCAGAAAGAAAGAGTTTTGCAAATATGTAAACTTATCCGTCAGAAACTTCCCGGCGTCGCATTGGCATTTCCCAATGGTTTGAGGACCGATCTTCTGGATAAAGAAACGCTTACTGCTCTGAAACAGGCAGGCAGGCATGTATTATTTCGCCGCGGGCGTTGAATCCGGATCTCCGGAAATTCAAAAAATCATTAAAAAAATCTCGATCACATCAGAGTTCTTAAAATTATTGATGAGACCTCAAGAATGGGAATAATTGTTCATGGTTTTTTTATGATAGGATTCCCGGGCGAAACTGAGGAACAAATTAACATGACAATTGATGTCGCAAGAAAAAGCGCGCTCAACACGGCCGGTTTTTATGCTCTGACAGCATATCCGGCAACAGAATTATACGAGATCGCAAGGAAGGCAGGCGTTGCTCTGCCGGACGATTTCGATTCTTACCATCGCCATTATAGTACATTGAATTTAACGGCGGTTCCTTTGGAACGATTAAGGCAACTCCGAAGAAAAGCCTACTGGAAATTTTATTTGAATCCTATGCGAATTTATAGAATTATAAAAATGACTCCTCGGAAGGGCGATATTTTCAACAATATTAAAATTCATTTGAGTGATTTCTTCTAAAAAAGCGGATGATTTCCTAATTGTATTGATCGAAGAAATATTGTTGTGCCAAATTGGGTTTGCAACGATTGCCTTGTCGTCGCTTTGCTAATGAAGTTTTCCATACCGGCTCATGTCGTAACGCATCACGCGATGTAGGCAAAATGGGCTGGGCACATCGGGGATGTTTTTGATTTTGGTTGGCTTGACTTTGAACTCTCGCTTCAGAAAAAAGCCGGTGACCAGATGGTAGTGATCCGGATTGAAAATCGGCCGTTTCCAAAAAAGAATACGGGCGATGATATTATTAATTTCCTGAGGCAGGCAAAGCACGATGAATCCGCCCGGCTTGCAGATCCGAATCATCTCCCGAATGGCGTTGGCGGGGTTGCGCATATGTTCCAGAACATCGGCGCAAATAATTCCGTCAAAGAAATTGTCCTCAAGCCGAGATTGACTGAGGTCATCCTGTTTCAGAATGGCGTGAGGGGCTTTTTGGGCCGCCCGCTTGAGCCGCTTCTCCGAGATGTCGATGCCCCAAAGTTCCCGGCATCTTATTTCGCGAAGCATGTAGCCGTCGCCTGTTCCGGCGTCGAGGATGCGCATATCGGTCATGTCGCCGGCCAGCGCAAGACAATGTTCGATTCTTTTGCGGTTTAACCAGCGGACGGAAGGAATATCGGATTCGTAATAAAGACGGTGCGGAAGACTTTCCGCCATGGCTTCCTTGATTTCCTTCTCATGATTTTCCATCGGTCACGACATCTTAAAGAAATTTTCTTGACTGTTATGCTTTAACTTATAAGAAGTCCGTCTTTTTGTGTCAAGCGAAACAAGAGATGACATCCAGGACGATCAAAGGGCTACTGATAAAATTTCATTGCAATGGCCGCTTCTCTGCGCTAATTTGGCCGCTATGAAAAAAACATGTCTTCTGTTTTTGCTGGGTCTGCTCACGATCATGTCTGCCGCTTGCGGCACAAAGCCGGAATCCGAAAAAAACCTGTCTAGGGCGGAAAAACCTCCCGCGTACGGCGATATTCTGGTGCGCGGAGATATCGGGGACGCCAGCAATCTGATTCCGCTTCTGGCGTCGGATTCGGCCTCGCATGCCATCGCCGGAATGATTTATAACGGTCTTGTAAAATATGACAAGGATATGAACATTGTCGGCGATCTGGCGGAATCATGGGATATTTCTTCCGATGGACTGGTCATCACCTTCCATTTGCGCAAGGGCGTGAAGTGGCAAGACGGGCATCCCTTTACCGCGGCTGATGTTCTTTATACCTATAAGGTCACCATTGATCCGAAGACGCCGACAGCCTATGCCGGCGATTTTCTCAAGGTGAAAAAAGCGGAAGTGCTGGAGGATTACACTTTCCGCGTGACATACGACAAGCCGTTCGCGCCCGCCTTGATCAGCTGGAGCAGTGCCGTTCTGCCACGGCATCTGCTGGAGGGAAAGGACATCACAAAAAGCCCGCTGGCGCGCCACCCCATCGGCACGGGGCCTTATAAATTCAAGGAGTGGGTGGCCGGCCAGAAAATTGTTCTGGTCTCCAATCCCGATTATTTCGAAGGCCGGCCGTATCTGGACGGAAGAGTCACCCGCATCATTCCCGACTCGGCGACGATGTTTCTGGAATTACGAGCGAGAAATCTCGACATGATGGGACTGACTCCCCTGCAATACACCAGGCAGACGGAAAACAGTTTATTTAAGAATCATTTCAATAAATATCGCTATCTGAGCTTTTCCTATACCTATCTGGGGTATAATCTGAAAAATCCGCTTTTTGCCGATAAAAGAGTCCGGCAGGCGATTTCCCACGCCATCAATAAGGACGAAATCATCAGCGGCGTGCTTTTGGGATTGGGCAAGCAGGCGAACGGGCCCTACAAGCCGGGCACATGGGCCTACAATGATCGCGTGAAAGTTTATGAATATAATCCGCAGAAGGCCGCGACCCTTTTGCGGGAAACCGGGTGGGTGAAAAAAAACCGCGAGGGGATTCTGGAAAAGGACGGGAAACCTTTTGAATTCGAAATCATCACCAACCAGGGCAACGAAACCCGACAGAAATGCGCGGAAATCATCCAGCGCCAGCTCTCGGAAATCGGCATCAAGGTGAAGATTCGCATCCTGGAGTGGTCGGCTTTCGTCACCGACTTCATCAACAAACGGCGGTTTGACGCTGTGATCCTTGGCTGGACCATTCCCCTTGACCCGGATGCCTATGACGTTTGGCATTCCAGCAAAACCGCTCCGGAAGAACTGAATTTCATTTCTTACAAAAACCCGGAAGCCGACGAGATGCTGGAAAAGGGCCGAAGCACATTCGACCAGAAGGAAAGAAAAAAATATTACGACCGCTTTCAGGAAATTCTGGCCGAAGACCAGCCCTACACTTTTCTGTACGTTCCCGACGCCCTTGTCATTGTTGATAAGCGGTTCCGCGGCATCGAACCCGCGCCCATCGGTTTGGAGCATAATTTCATCAAATGGTACGTGCCCGCCGATGAGCAGAAATATGTCATGACCCGATGAAAAAGACGGCGCGGGCAACCCCGTTGTAGGATTTCACATCTTCACGTTGACATACAAAAGTACTTGCCTTATAGTTTTTTAAAAAAATGATCTTTTTTGCAATAAGATCAATGGGAAATCTGAGAAGATAAAGACCATCCAGTTGGAAGAGAGGGATCTGATTTGCTGTCGGCTGAAGTTACGCGGGAAGATTTATTCAAGGCATGTGAGTCTCTCTTTGGGACGGAAATTGATATTTCCATGGAATTTTTGAAATACCTGAAGCCTTCCGGTGTCAAAGTCGCCTATCGGAGAAAAGCGATGGAGACGCATCCGGATCGTGCTCTGGTTGTTCAGGGCGCATCGGATATGATGGAACAGCGTTTCAAGGAAATCAATCTCGCCTATCAGCTGCTGCAGGATTTTCTGGCGCATCCATGGAAATTCTCCCTTGATGAGAACGGGGTGATCCATAAGCGCAGACGGTATCATCCTCACTCGAGTGTCTGCCGCAAGGCTCACCAGGAAAGAACCGAGCCTCTTTACCGAGGAAGAATCCCATCCCGGAAACTTCTTTTCGGACAATATCTCTATTACAGCGGTCAGGTTACTTTTTCGGCAATGATTAAAGCCGTTGTCTGGCAGCGTCTTCAACGGCCTTCCATTGGAGCCATGGCTTTGAGTTGGGGATGGATGGACGGCAGCGGCGTAATAGAGATTCTTCGTTACCGCAGGTTCGGCGAGCGTTTTGGCGATTGCGCGTTGCGCTTCGGTTATCTTTCCGAAAATCAGTTATGGCAATTGCTGGATAAGCAGAAAAGAATACAACCGGTGATTGGCAAATATTTTGTGGAACAGAGACTAATTGAGCCGGCGCAGTTATTCAGATTGTTGGTGGCCATGAAGATTCATAACAACAAATACCCGTCTTATTAACAGAAGGATGCCTTCGTAAAGCAAGAATGGCCCCCCGGCATTGAATTGTCTTGACACGCAAGAGCCATCTTTCCTATAATCCACAAAAAAAGTGCATTTTTGACCTGGGCTGACTTCACGTTGGGGCCTTTCTTCGCGAAAGAATCGTGTTTGAATCAGTGGTTGCCGGCATCTGAATTTTTTGGTGTGGAAAATGAACAGGAAACCCCTTCTTTCCTCAAGGGAAAAGAACAAACAAACACAAGGTGAGAATATCTGGGCACGGGAAGTGTTCCGCGACGGACAGCAATCCTTGAAGAGCATCATGGGCAGTTCTCCCATTCCGGCTTTTATTATCGGCAGGGATCACCTGATCATTTACTGGAACAAGGCCCTGGAGGAATTAAGCGGGATCAAGGCCAGGGAAGTCGTCGGTACCGGTCAGCATTGGAGAGCTTTTTACAGAAGTGCCAGACCCTGCATGGCGGATTTGCTGGTGGATAGGCGTCAGAAGGAAATTTCCAAATGGTATGCGGGAAAATTTGTCAAGTCGAAGTTGATTGCCGGCGCGTATGAAGCGACCGATTTTTTCCCGGAATTGGGGAAAAAAGGCAAGTGGCTTCGTTTTACCGCGGCCGCTATCCGGAATTCGAAGGGGTCCATCATCGGAGCCATTGAAACGCTGCAAGACATCACCCAGGGCAAACGGGCGGAAGAAGCATTGCTTAAAGCCCATGAAGATCTGGAAAAAAAAGTAAAGGAAAGAACTTTAAAACTCGCGCAGACCAATAAAGTCTTAAAAGAAACAACCGACCATTTGTCGTTGATCCTGGAATTTCTTCCGATCGTGTCCTTCACCTGTAAACTTGATGAGCACTGGTCCATCAATTATGTCAGCAAGCGAGTCAGGGAAATCACCGGTTATCCGCCAGCGCAGTTTACAAGGCGTCCTTTGTTCTGGCGCGAACGGATTCATCCCTTGGATCTTCCGAATGTCGTGAAGAAAATAAAATCCATCGTCAAAAAAGGAACATGTCAGATAGAGTACCGTTTTCAAGTGGCGGACGGTTCCTATCGCTGGATTTCGGACCACCGCCGGCTGATCAGGCAGGGCAGGAAATTACCCGGGTATATGGTTGGGGCATGGCAGGATATCACCGAGGAGAAAAGAATCCGTCAGGAAGCCGAGCTGCGGCTTCAGCAAATGATCCAGTCCCATAAATTAAAAGCTCTGGGAGAGGTGGTGGCCGGTGTCGCCCATGAAATCAACAATCCGGTGAGCTTCATTGCCAACAACATCACGCTTCTGGAGGATATGTGGAATACAATCGAGCCGATTCTGGCCAGTGACGGCGCATCGCATCCCCAGTGGGGCGAGAAAGGAATAGGCTATGTGGAAGTGTGCACCAACATGAAGGAGATCATTGATGAATTCAAAATCGCCTCGCAGCGCATCAAACGCGTGATTCTGGGGTTGAAGGAATTCGCACGCACGGATGAGACGCTGGAAAAAAAGCCCGTTCGGCTTGAAGAAGTGATTCAGGGGGTCATGATCATTGTCGGGGCGCAAATCCGCAAGACCGTTTCCACCATAGACCTCTACATCGACAATCATCTCCCTCCCATTCAGGGGCAATTTCAAAAAATAGAACAGGTGATTGCAAACCTGCTCATCAATGCCCATCAGGCGATTCCTCCTGAAAGAAAAGGAAAAATCATTTTGACGGTGAGAAGAATTGAAAGGCTCAAGGCGATCCTGGTGGAAATTGAAGACAACGGGATCGGCATGGAAAAAGAAGTGCTGGATCGTGTTTTCGAGCCTTTCTTTACAACGCGTCGCGAAAAGGAGGGAACCGGCCTCGGCCTTTCGATTTCCTATGGCCTGGTCAAAGAACACAACGGGTTAATCGGCGTGCTTTCCCGACCCAACGTGGGGAGTAAATTCTCGGTTTATCTTCCGCTGGATTCGGCTTCCCGGATCACCGTTCATCCCTCAATTCTCTGCTGTGACGGCGATGCCGCGCAGATTGATGAAATCAGAATGGGCTGCGTGAATGTCATTGGTCGGCCATGCGGCCCGCACGAAACCTACGACGATGTCCTGACCTATCTGGAAAATTATCCTGAAATCGACATCGTTATTTCAGAAATTCATTTACCTTCCATGGATGGGAGGGAATTATGCCGGAAAATCAAGGAGCGTTTTCCGCTCATGACGGTGATTTTGTATTCGTCCGATGTTCAAATGCAACAATCTGAAAGTGAGGCGGGGAGCCCCGATTACGTGCTGGCGAAGCCGTTGAATCTGTCGCAGTTGCGGAACATTATCAGCGAAGCGGGAAGGCAGAGATTATGAGAATTCTGGTTGTGGATGATGAAGAAGTCGCGAGAAATTCGGTCAGGCGCCTTTTGAAATGGCGCGGCATCCGAAACGTCGAGGCCTGCGGCACCGGCAAGGAAGCCATCGGCAAAATTAAGGGTGCCGACTTTGACATCGTGCTTCTGGATTTGCTGATGCCGGAGATTGACGGCATGCAGGTTCTGGAGGCGACAAAACCTTACCGGCCGCATACGGAGTTTATCATCCTGACGGCCATGGACGACATTCCCACCACCGTGAAAGCGATCCGCCTGGGGGCCTATGATTATTTGGTCAAGCCGGTGGACAATGAACTGCTTTTTGTGGCCATCAAGAGGGCCTATGAGCACCGGGGACTGATGATCGGTTTGTCTTCAGCGGCCGCCCAGGGAGGGAATAAAGTTCCGGAGGCGTTTGCGGATATTATCACTCAAAATCCGCAGATGTGTTCCATCTTGTCCTATGCACAGATCATGGCTGGCAGCGGCAATCCCGTGATGATTACGGGAGAATCGGGAACCGGCAAGGAGTTGGTGGCCAGAGGCATTCACCGGGCGGGTCCGTCGCCCAAGGGGCCGTTTGTTGCCGTCAATGTCAGCGCCATTCCGGCGTCGATGTTCGAAAGCCAGTTCTTTGGACACGTCAAGGGAGCGTTTACCGGTGCTGATGTTGCCCACCGCGGCTATTTCGAACAGGCGGATGGCGGCACGCTTTTTCTGGATGAAATCGGAGAACTGCCGCTTAGTCTGCAAAGCAAATTGCTGCGGGTCTTGGAGGAAAAATCTTTCTATCCGCTTGGTTCTTCCAAACCGGTCTGGGTGGACGTAAGGGTTATTTCCGCATCCAACCGGGATATTGAAAAAGCCTGTCAGGAAGGTCTTTTCCGACTGGATTTGCTCTACCGTTTGAAATCCGCTCACATTCATTTGCCGCCGTTGCGGGAGAGAAAGGACGATATTCCCCTGCTGGCTGATTACTTCCTGAGTCGGGCCGCTGAACATTATGGAAAAACCATAGGCGGGTTCAGTGCCGATGCTCTGCGGTGGTTGACAGAAAGAGCGTATCCCGGAAACATTCGCGAGTTGTCCCAGACAATCGACAATGCGGTTTTGCTGGCTGATTCCAATTTAATTTTGCCGCATCATTTGGGGACCACGCCGCAGAATACCTCTTCTTTGGATCGACAGCTCTGCACGTTGAAAGAGAATGAAGAGGTCCATACGATTTACGTATTGCAAAAAGTCAACGGCGATCGCAACAGAGCGGCGGGTATTCTGGGCATTACGCTGAGGCAGCTTCAAAGAAAAATTGCCGCCATGAAAAAAAATCCGCAATGGGAAAAAATTATCAGCGGCATTTAGGTCATCGGGGGGCGACAAAAGTGTCTCGGCTCCCAATGAATTGAATTTCCAAGTATTTCAACGTCAGTCTTCCCATCAGGAAACCTTCCGCATGTATCCGTCGTGACTTTTCCGTCATGATGTTTCTTCCGAAGACAACCTTTCGTTGGTCGGCTTTTGTGACTTCATCAAGGTTCAGAGGATAAAAATATTAAATTTTATAAATATGTTATGAATGAACGAGCTCATTGGAAAACAAAAAAATTTCTGAAAAATAAAGAAAAGACTTGATGGCATATTCGTTGCTCTTGCTAATTTCGTCAAGGGATGAGGAGCAATGAAAACTTTTGCCGCAAAGCTTGTCGATCTGACCGAAAAAAACGCGGATAAAATCGCCCGACAATGGGCGAAAGATGTCCAAACCAATTGGAAAACATATTTCTACCACGATGCGCCGGAAGAAAAGATACTCCAGGAAGCCAGGGATTTTTACGTCAACTTTCAAAAAATGTTTTTTGACGAATCGCCTTACGATCTGGCCAGAGAAATCTTCGGCCGATATGCGGAAGAAAGATACCGGGAAGGCATTCCGCTTCATGAGGCTCTGTATGCCTTGATTTTAATGCGACGACATATGTGGCTCTATGCCGAGTTTCAGTCTCTGTTCAATGACGAATTGGAGCACAGACAAGCCGTGGAAAGTCTCAGCAGAACGATTCTGATGTTTGATTACATCATTTATTCTGTGGCCAATACGTTCTGGAAATTAATGAAATTGGAGATGATGGCCAAAAACAATGTTAAATGAAGAAGCCATACGGAGTTTTTCTTTGACTGGAGAAGGAAGGAGACCATGCAGTCCTACGCCGCAAAACTCATTGATCTGATAGAGAGCAAGTCGGAAAATATCGCGCGTCAATGGGCGGACGACGTCATGAAACATCCGCGGACGCCTTCCTTCCACAGCCTGGCAAAAGCCATGGTGATTGAACAGGGCGTGGATTTCTATAAACTGTTTCGCCGAATGTCCATGGCCGAAAATCCTTATGAAGAAGCGAAAACCTTTTCTTGGAGGTACGCCGAAAAAATCTATGATCAAAACATTCCGCTTCGGGAAGCCCTTTATGCGCTGATGCTCATGAGAAGAAATCTTTGGCTCTATGCGGAATTCCAGGGATTGTTCTTCACCGCTTTGGAAAAACAACAGGCAGTGGAAAGCCTGAACCGGACCATTCTGTTGTTCGATTATGTGTCCTATCAGGTTGCCGAGAAATATGAAGAACTAATGCACGAGCGTGTCAACAAAATATTTTCGTCCGCGCAAATTTTCATGCAACGCAGCTGTTTCGGTCAGGGGAAAAATCTGTTTCAGTTTGCTTTGATCGGCGGGCTCGTGCTTCTGGCGTTTGTCTTGACCTATTACTGCCACGCGGTCGGGCAAACCGGTGTGGTGTTTACCCATCTGTTTTACATTCCCATTGTTCTGGCCGCGATTTGTTGGGGCAGAAAAGGCATGATTGTTCCGATTATTCTGGGTCTGATGCTTCTTTGCAGTCACGCTGTTTTTCTGAAAGGAATTTCCTTTACGGAAGATATCATTCGGGCGCTGATGTTTCTTGCGGTGAGTTTTGTGGTCGGCTGGCTAATGGAAGACATCAGGAAAGTTTGGCAACTTTTTGATTCTTTAAAAGGGTAAGATTTTAAAAAGAGGAGATTATGGTGGACAGCGAGCATGTTAATCAGGGGAAGGTTCTGTCGGTCCGCAGTAGCGTCGTGGACGTCTTTTTTCCCAAAGCGCCGCCGATTCGGAATGTTCTCAGGGCCGGAGAGAATCAGGATGTGGTGATTGAGGTATTCACGCAGCTGGATAATCATATCGTCCGGGGCGTCGCGCTCACGCCGACGCAGGGCTTGGCCAGGGGATCGACGGTGATTGATACGGGAAGACCATTTGAGGTTCCCGTAGGAAAAGAACTTTTGGGCAGGGTGTTCAACGTTTTTGGGCAGACCATTGATAAAAAGGAGGGATTGGAGGCGAAGGAATACCGCTCCATCCACCGGGAACCTATCCCGCTGCGCGACCAGTCAACCGTCTCCGAAATTTTTGAAACGGGCATCAAAGCCATTGACGTTCTGGCTCCGCTGGAAAGGGGCGGCAAGGCAGGGCTGTTCGGCGGCGCGGGTGTCGGAAAAACCGTTTTGATTACGGAAATGATACACAATACAGTCAGCGCGCATGAAGGGATGAGCATTTTTTGCGGCATCGGTGAGCGTTGTCGGGAAGGAGAAGAACTTTATCGTGAAATGCAGGAAAGCGGTGTGCTGGGCAATACCGTGATGGTGTTCGGTCAGATGAACGAGCCGCCGGGCGCGCGCTTCCGCGTGGGACATTCCGCACTGACCATGGCGGAGTATTTCCGTGATGATGCCAAGCAGGACGTTTTGCTGATGATCGACAACATCTTCCGCTTTATTCAGGCGGGGATGGAGGTGTCCGGCCTGTTGGGTCAGCTGCCCTCCCGCCTGGGTTACCAGCCGACGCTGGCGACGGAGCTTGCCGAGCTGGAGGAACGCATCTGCAACACCAAAACCGGCGCCATCACATCCATTCAGGCGGTTTATGTTCCCGCGGATGACTTCACCGACCCGTCCGCGGTTCATACCTTCGGGCACTTATCAGCGACGATCGCCCTTTCGCGCAAGCGCGCGAGCGAAGGGCTTTATCCGGCCATCGACCTTCTGCAGTCCGGATCGAAAATGCCCATGCCCAGCATCGCCGGCGAACGGCATTACAAGATCGCTCAGGAAATCCGCAAGACGCTGGCCGTTTATGAGGACCTGAAGGATATCATCGCCATGTTGGGCATTTCCGAACTCTCCCGCGAAGATCAGCGCACGGTGTTTCGCGCCCGCAGATTAGAGAGGTTTTTTACCCAGCCGTTTTTTGTAACCGAACAGTTTACAGGGACGGCGGGGAAAATGGTATCAAGGGAGGATGCCCTCAACGGGTGCGAAAGAATTCTTAATGACGAATTCACGGATTATCCGGAGCGGGCCCTTTACATGATCGGATCCATTGATGAGGCAAAAATTGACCATGATGCTTAAAATTCTTTTACCCGCGGAAGTCCTGCTGACGCAGGAAGTGAGAAAAATAGTCGCCGAGGCGGAAAATGGCTCTTTCTGTCTAATGCCGAATCACATTGATTTCGTGGCGACGCTGGCTCCCGGTATTTTTTCCTACGAGCCGGCAAGTGGCGGTCAGGAATTGCTGGCCATGGATGTTGGAACGCTGGTGAAAAAGGGACAAAACGTCCTGGTATCCACGCGCAACGCCGTGCGGGCGCCGGATTTGGGGAAACTCAAGGAAGTGGTTGTCCGGCAATATGACGTCCTGGATGAAAGGGAAAAAATGGTACGTTCGGCGGCGGCGAAATTGGAGGCGAGTCTGATCAGAAAATTTGTGGAGCTGAAATAATAAAAGGTCAAAGGTGAAAGGTGAAAGGTGAAAGGAATATGGTTGAAATCAGGCGGACACCGCCGGGCATGCGGCGCAGGAAAATAGCGGATCATTTTACCGAACAGGTGGCAAAGAAAGAAGCCCTGCGCCTGCGGGGAATGCGGCACAAAGATGAAACGGTCTGGTTCGGTCTGGGGATGTTCGGAATCGTCGGCTGGGCGGTGGCCATTCCCACCCTGATCGGCGTCGCGCTGGGGCTGTGGATTGACCGGACATGGCCCAGCCGGTATTCTTGGGCGCTGATGTGTCTGATTATCGGAGTCGTCATCGGATGCTTCAACGCGGCCTATTGGGTGAGGCGTGTGCGCAGCAAAATCATAGAAGAAGACGAGGAGGACCACGATGATCAGGCTTCCTGATGTTCAGACAATATCGCGGTTGGTTATGGCCTTTGGGGCAGGGTGCCTGCTGGGTTTTTTGTATTTCATGGGCCTGTGGCGGACAGTACAGAAATTGACGTCCGCCAAGAGCCCCGCGCGCGTGGTCATCGGGAGTTTTGTGCTCCGCACGGCGATGGTGTTGGCGGGGTTTTATTTCCTGATGGGCGCGGGACACTGGGAGCGTCTGGTGGCCGCGCTGACAGGTTTTGTTCTGATGAGAAAAATTCTGACCTATCGAAAAGGACCGCGGCAGGCCATTTTTAGCAGGGCCGAGGGCCGGACGGGAATGTTTGACGGAGAGAGAGTATGGAAATCGTAGCGCTCAATCAGATCAGCCCCGATCAGGTGATTGTCTTCCAGTGGGGATTCATCACGATTAACGTGACGATTCTCTATACGTGGTTGGTGATGGGGATCCTGGTGTTTGTCTCGTGTCTGGCGACGCGCAAGCTTTCTTCTGAGATGAATGTTTCCCGCTGGCAACATTTTCTCGAAGTGGTGGTTTCCATCGTGCGCGGGGAGATCTCCGAAATGACGAAGAAGGGGGCGGACAGTTACATTCCCCTGATCGGCACACTGTTCCTTTTTATCTGCACCTCCAACGTTTTGGCCATCGTTCCGGGCTTTGTTGCACCGACCTCATCCATCACGACGACGGCTTCGCTGGCGGTATGTGTTTTTGTGGCAGTTCCCTATTACGGCATTTCCCGCAATGGTCTTTTCCATTACCTCAAGGAATATTTTCAGCCCAATTTTATCTTTTTCCCGTTTCACGTCATGGGAGAATTGGCCAGGACACTTGCTCTGACCGTGCGGCTTTTCGGCAACATCATGAGCCACGAAAAGGTCATCGGAATTCTTCTTTCGGTAACGCCGCTGTTGTTTCCCGTGATTATGCAGGCGCTGGGGCTGCTCATTGGCGTGATTCAGGCCTATATCTTCGCCATTCTCTCGATGGTTTATATCGCATCGGCGGTGACCGCCGAAGAAGAGCATCACGCGCATGTTGAAGTCAAGCAGGAAAACGTTGCTGTTTTATAACCTTAATAAAGGAGGAGTTTTATGGATAATGTAAGTCTTGTCGCGTTGGCATCAATCTTCGCCGCCGGGTTAACCATGGCCATCGGTTCCATCGGGCCGGCCCTGGGGATGGGGCAGGCTATTCAACAGGCGCTGTCCGCCATCGCCCAGCAGCCGGATGAACGAAATTCCCTGACCCGGACGCTTTTTGTCGGTCTGGCCATGATCGAATCCATTGCCATTTACTGTTTCGTGATTTCGATGATCGTGATTTTCGCCAATCCGTTCTGGGGGCATTTTACCAAGACAGGGGGATAATCCATGCATATCGACTGGTTCGTATTTTTCTGCCAGGTTTTCAATTTCCTCCTGCTCGTCTATTTGTTGAAACGGTTTCTCTACGGGCGGATTATCCAGGCCATGGACGATCGGGAAGCCAAAATAGCCGCGCGTTTCGCCGAGGCGGAGGAACTCAAACAAAAAGCCGACGAGGCCGCCGCCCTTTATGAAAAGCGCAACCAGATGCTCGATGAGGCCCAGGACAGGATGCTCAACGAGGCCGCCATGGCCGCGGAAGCCAAAAGAAAGGAACTGATGGAGGGCGTCCGCCGCGACGTGGAGCAGCTCAAGGCGAGATGGCAGGACATGCTGCTTCGCGAGCAGAGCGCTTTCTTCGGCGAACTGCGTCAGCGGGCGGCAAAGCAGCTCTATGAGACGGCGCGCCGCGCTCTGGGCGATCTTGCAGGTGCCGATCTGGAGGAGAGGATCGTGGACGAGTTTATCCGGCGGATCAACTTTCTGGATGAGGAAAAAAGCGTTCAGATACGCAATGCCGTCAAAGGCGGAGGCAATCAGGTGACCGTGCAGAGCGCGTTTGGCATTTCCGATGGCCAAAAGGCGCGGCTGGAAGAGGCTTTAAAAAAGCAGATCAGCAACGGCTTCACGCTTCGCTATGTCCGGCAGCCGGAAATCGTCTCCGGCATCGAATTGCGGGTCAACGGATACAAAATCGCGTGGAGTTTTAACGAGTACCTGGAGAGCTTGGTTGAAAGCATGATGGAAACCCTTCAAAAAGAAGCGCACGCGGCGTAAGGTGAAAAACGGAGGAGGCGTGTAATGAGTCAGGATACCAGCCAATTGGAAAGCAAAGAATTAAAAGATTTTCTGGAGGATACGTTTTCCACGATGGAGAAAATTCTGGATGAACAGAATCCAGAGCTGCGGCAGTACGAAGTCGGGACAGTACAGTTTGTCGGACGCGACATCGCCCGGGTCGGCGGGTTGCCGCACATTCGCGCCGAGGAACTGGTCCGTTTCTCGGGTAACTACATGGGGCTGGTGTTTAACATAGACCCCAAGGAAATCGGCGTGATTTTGCTGGATCCAAGCGAAAACCTGCAGGTGGGTTCGGAAGTGCATCGGACCAAGCGCGTATTGGATGTTCCCGTGGGGGAGGGTCTTTTGGGCAGGGTGGTGGATCCGCTGGGGCGTCCGCTCGACGGCTTGGGAGAAGTCAGCGCGTTCATGCGTCTGCCGGTCGAGAGACCGGCGCCAGCGGTCATGGATCGCGCGCCGGTCACCGTGCCGCTGCAAACCGGCATCAAGGTCATCGATGCGCTGATCCCGATCGGCCGGGGTCAACGCGAGCTGATTCTCGGTGACCGTCAGACCGGCAAGACAGCGATTGCCGTGGATACGATCATCAACCAGAAAGAGACAGGCATCATCTCGATTTACTGCGCCGTCGGCAAGAAGAGCGCCGATGTCGCCAAGGTCATCGCGGATTTGAGGGATTTCGACGTGATGAAGTCCTGCATCGTCGTTGTGGCCACGGGCGAGGATACGCCGGGGCTGCAGTTTATCGCGCCCTACGCCGCCACGAGCATGGGCGAATATTTCACGGAACAGGGCAAGGACGTTCTGATTATCTATGATGATCTCACCTCGCACGCCCGCGCTTACCGGGAAGTGTCTCTGCTTTTGCGCCGTCCTCCGGGACGCGAGGCTTTTCCCGGTGACATTTTTTACATTCATTCACGTCTTCTGGAACGGTCCACGCATCTGCGACCCCATTTGGGGGGCGGGTCGCTCACCTCCCTGCCCATCGTGGAAACCGAAGCGCAGGATATATCTTCCTATATTCCGACGAATCTGATTTCCATCACCGACGGTCAGATTTATCTATCGCCGGTCCTTTTCAATAAAGGCATTTTGCCGGCGGTGGATGTGGGCAAGTCCGTGTCCCGAGTCGGCGGCAAAACCCAGTTGCCGGCGTATCGTTCCGTGGCGGGCGACCTGCGCCTTTCCTACACGCAGTTTGAGGAACTGGAGTCCTTTTCCCGGTTCGGAACGCGGCTGGATGATTCCACCCGAAGGACCCTGGAGCGCGGCTGGCGAGTGCGCGAAATTCTGAAACAGGGGCAGTACAAACCGCTTCGCGCCTCGGAGCAGATCGCCTCGCTGATTTCGGTGACCTCCGGCTCGCTGGATTCGGTCCCCATCGAGAAAATTCGGGAAGCGGAGGCGGTTCTTCTTAAAGCCGTCAATGAACATCTGCCGGAACTGTGCGGACGCATTGAAGAAGGTAAAAAAATGGAGATGGTTGATCGCGATCATATGGTTGCGGAAATCAAAACGGCGGTGGCGCCCCTGGAAGAAACAGAGGAAAAAGATGCAGACCATTGAATCCCTGAAAAGAAAAATTAAAAGCGCGGGGGATCTTTTATCGGTCGTGAAAACGATGAAAGCGCTGGCGGCCGTCAGCATCCGCCAGTACCAGAAAGCCGTAGAGTCGCTTGATGATTACAACCGGACCGTGGAAATGGGACTGCAGATTGTTCTCAAGGATCGCGTAAGCCACCTGACGCAGACGAAGGCATCCGCCGCGAAAAAGATGGGGGCGATCATTTTCGGTTCGGATCAAGGTCTGTGCGGGCAGATTAACGAGCAAATCTGTGTTTTCGCCCTGGACGATCTCAAGGCGCAAGGCGTCAAAAAAGAAAACCGGAAGGTTTTGGCCGTCGGCGCGCGTGTCGCGGATTATATTGAAGATGCCGGACAACCCATCGACGAGTTGCTCAATACGCCCGGTTCCACGGCGGGCATCACGCCGTTGGTGCAGGAGATTGTCATGATTATTGAAGAATGGCATTTCAAAAATAACCTTGATTATTTTATCCTTTATTATAATGATTACATCAGTGGTTCCAATTATCAGCCTCACAAGGTTCAGTTATTGCCGGTGAATAATGATTGGCTCAAGGACATTGCCCGGAAGAAATGGGATTCGAAGAGCCTGCCCATCTACCGGATGGATGGCGACAGGATTTTTTCTTCCCTAATCCGTGAATACTTGTTCGTTTCCCTTTACCGGGCGTTTGCGGAATCGTTGGCCAGCGAGAATGCGAGCCGTCTGGCTTCCATGCAAAATGCGGAAAAAAATATTGAGGAGCAACTTCAGGATCTGCACGTGCAGTTTCACCGCACGCGACAGATGACGATTACCGAAGAACTGCTGGACATTGTTGCCGGCTTTGAGGCGTTGAGTTAATCAAAGGATAAAAAAAGAAAGAAGGTGAGCATTATGGGAGAATTGTACGTTTGCGGAATATGCGCCTGGCGCAGGGAATGTCAGAAGAAGTTTAAATTGGAAAAAGACGGGTTTATCAGAAGCCATTGCCCTGATTATACGAGAGACTTGACGATTAAGGTGGCGGCCACCGAAGAGAAGGAAGATGAAAAAATCATCATGGATCGGATGGTCCAACAGCAGGTGGATAAATGGCGCATGCTCTTGGATCGGGCGCTCAAGCAGGGCATGAAGATGGAGGATTTTAAGGGCGGACCGATCATTACGATTTCGAGAGAACCGGGCGCCGGTGGCAGTGAGATCGCGCGCCGATTGGCGCGGGCCCTGAACATGGATTTGATCGGCGGACAAATCATCCAGCATGTGGCGGACAGCGCCAAAATGAGCCGGAAAGTCATCGAATCGCTTGATGAAAGGGAGGTGACTTTTCGGGAAACGCTTCTTTCCTCGCTGTTCGGGGACAATTGGCCCTGGCCTGGAGAATTTCTGCACCACCTGATGAGGGTGGTGGGAACCATCGGCATTTTCGGCAATGTAATTATTGTCGGCAGGGGCGCCAGTTACATTTTGCCGCGTGAAAAAACATTTAAAGTCAGAATCATTGCGCCTCTGGAATTGAGAATCAGGCATTTCATGGAGGACAGGAAATACAGCCGGGCGGAGGCGGAGCAGTACGTCATTAAAACGGAAAACAACCGCAAAGCGTTTGCCCGGAAGTATTTTAACGCCGACATCAATGATCCCAATCATTACGACATGATTATCAACACCGAGAAAATCTCGGCTCCGGCGGCCACGGAAGCCATTATTGTCGCTTTTAACCAGCGAAGAAAGCGCAAACCGCTGACTTCTGAAACGGAGCAAAAGACGATCGGATGAGGGGTTTCGGATGTCGGGGGGATCATTTCCCGCGGTGCAATAAAAAAAGGCCTGATGATGAAACGTCGCAGGCCTTTTTTTATTTGGTGCCGGAGGTCGGAGTCGAACCGACATGTCCCCGAGGGACGGGGGATTTTGAGTCCCCTGCGTCTACCAGTTTCACCACTCCGGCGCGAGCAAGGCGGATTATATAGACGGGGGGCAAAAAGTCAAGCTCAAAATCTGTTTGACAAATAATGGCGGCTTGTGTTAACTGATGGCGCAATTCAGCCGATTTTTCTGGGGTTGTAGCTCAGCTGGGAGAGCGCTTGAATGGCATTCAAGAGGTCAGGAGTTCGATCCTCCTCAGCTCCACCAAAAAACAAAGGGAAGATTGCTTGGGCAATTTTCCCTTTTTGCTTTTGAACTTTTTTATAATTCGTCCACCTGTTTAATTATCCTTACCCTTTTTTCCTTAATCATTTCTGTTTTGTTGCCTTCGATCCATGTTCGGAAAGCTTCCTCTTTTTTCATGGCCAGCAGGGCCTTTTCATAGACCGCTTTTTGGGCTTCAAATTCCGTCTCTTCGGGTTTTTGCGTATCCAGAAGCTGGAAGATAAAGTAGGCATTGTTTATGAAAAGAGGTTTTTCCGAATAAGGCCGATGGGGGGACAATTGAAGAATAACTTCCAGCGCGTCTTGGTGAGAGCCGACCTTGGGAATGTTGTTGCTCGCTTGGAAGAACCCGGTTGTCCCAACGGGCAGTTTCTTTTCCTTGGCAAGGACCTCCAGGCTTCCGCCGGATCTGATTTTCTCCAAAAAGGCAAGGGCCTCTTTTTCCGCCAGCACGCGGCTTTGACTTTCGATGTAGCGCTTCCGGACGTCGTTTTCTATGTCGGCGAGCTTAGGCACGTGGGCGGCTTTCTTGTCAACGACTTTCAGCAAATAATAACCGTTGTCCGCTGCCAGAATTTTGCTTAAGTCGTTGGCTTGCAGATCCACAAGCACATCGGAGAGGTTTTTGACGCCAGCCAGTTCCGCCGGAATCTTGTTGAGCGTAAAAGAGTCCGTGGCATAGACGTTGAGGCTGTTCTTGGCCGCGTGAGCATCCAGATTGTCTTCCTGATAAATGGTTTCGCGCGCCTTCTTGGCTTCCGCGTAAGCGTTCATCATTCCCCTGCTTTTCCTAAGTTCCTTAACGATCATCGTTTGGGCTTCAGTTAAAGAAAGCAGCCGGCCGTCTTTTGCTTTGAAGTTCTGCCGGTTGCCGTTGTAGTAATCTTTCACGTCGGCATCAGATATGCTCGGGGCAAAACGCTCGGCGGAGAAAAACAAATACTTGATTTTGATCTGTTCGGGGACCCGGAAAGTATCGGCGTTGCTTTTCAAATAATCTTCCAACTCTTGCTGGGTCGGCGAGATGTTTTTGCGCAAATCGTCGCCGGATATTTTCACAAACCGGAGATTGATTTTCTGATTCTGTAGAACATAGAAATCATGAATCTCCTGGGAGGAGATTTTGATGCCGTCGCGGATGAACGACTCTATTTTTTTTGCCGTCAGATCCGCCTTCTGCAGTGATTCGAATTCTTCCGGCGTCATCCGGTTGAAGCGGAGAAGCTGGCGGTATTTCCGTTCGTCGAAGACGCCTTCGGTTTGCAGCATGGGCAGGGAGGTGATGCTGGATCGAAGTTCTTCTTCGGAGACCTGAATTTTTAAATCATCGGCCTTGGCGATGATGATCTGCCGATTGAGCAGATTGTCGAAGGCCGCCTGCTTGAGATTCATCTTCTTGACCATTTCGGGCGTCAGCTGCTCTCCGAATTGAAGACGCGCCATGTCGAGCAGTCGTTCATATTCCTTGTAAAATTCGCCGTCGCTGATGAGTTTTTTATCCACCTTGGCGACCACATTTGCGTGCCGGCCTCCCCGGCTCGAGCCGAAATAAAGTACAAAGACAATGATGATAATTCCGATAACCGCGGTCATGAACCAACCGCGCGCGTGTTTACGAAAAAACTTCAGCATAGAATCACCTCAGAGATGCGGAAAAAATTTTGCCAAACCATCTTAAAGCGTTAATCTCTCTATTATAGTCATGGGCAAAATGCAAATATAATTTAAAAAGGCGTTGCTTACCCTGTTGAAATACTGTATAGGGAAGCCGGATTGAGCGAAGTCTTTATATTGTTTATGAAAATACGGGAGGGGATTCATGCTGTTTGATTATGTTTTTGGAAAATTTTCCAATGATCTGGCCATTGATCTGGGAACCGCCAACACCATCGTGTATGTCAAGGGAAAGGGGATCGTCCTCAACGAGCCTTCGGTGGTGGCGGTGCACCAGGATTCCAAGGGCGTGAAAAAAGTTCTGGCCGTTGGCAACGAAGCCAAGAGCATGCTGGGGCGAACGCCGGGAAACATCGTTGCGATCAGACCGATGCGCGACGGCGTCATCGCAGACTTTGATATTACGGAGGCGATGCTCAAACATTTCATTCTCAGCGTGCACAACCGCAAATCGCTAGTCAGACCGAGAATCATCATTTCCGTGCCTTCCGGCATCACGCAGGTGGAGCGGCGGGCCGTTCGCGAAACGGTGGAATCGGCCGGCGCCAGGGAAATTTATCTGATCGAAGAGCCGATGGCCGCGGCGATCGGCGCGGGGCTGCCGGTCGCCGAACCGACGAGCTCCATGATTGTTGATATCGGCGGCGGCACGACGGAAGTGGCGGTCATTTCTCTGGCGGGCATCGTGTATTCCAAGTCGGTGCGCGTGGCGGGCGACAAAATTGACGAGGCCATTGTCCAATACATGAAGAGAAAACATAATCTGCTGATCGGCGAAAGAACGGCGGAGCTGATTAAGATGGAAATCGGTTGCGCTTATCCCTTTGACGAGATGAAAGTCGGTTGCATCAAGGGGCGGGATTTGATTTCCGGGATTCCCAAAATCGCCGAAACCAATTCCGAGGAAATCCGGGAAGCGATCAACGAACAGGTCACGTTCATTGTGGATGCCATCAAGGACACGCTGGAAAATTCCCCTCCCGAACTGGCCGGCGATATCGTTGACCGGGGAATCGTCCTGACAGGAGGCGGAGCGCTGCTGCACAATCTGGATGTTCTGATCAGAGAGGAAACCGGCTTGCCGATTACCGTGACGGATGATCCGCTGACGGCAGTCGCCCGGGGAGCGGGCATGGCCCTCGATCAGATCAATGTGCTGAAAGATATTGCCCTTGAGGTTTAGAAAATCGTGCCGTTCTGCGTCAAACGGGTCTTTTTAGCGTCCGGAGATTCCAATGGGATTCTCTGGATTTTTGCTGAGGTTCCGTTTTGCTTTATTTAATTTTTTCTGTCGATCCTCTGCAATCGTTGGCCAAGGATACTCGATTTCAGTGAATAAAATAATTGTCGGTTGTACGGCGCATGTTTCTTTTCAGGAAATATAAAACAGCCATACTGATCGCTGCGGTTCTCATCGTCTCGTTGAGCTTTGTTTTCTACGGCTTGAGATATGGTTCAGAGCGGATCTTCCTGAAGAAAATCGTAATGGAAATCGCTTCCCCCGTGCAGGGGGCGCTGGATTATGCCGTCAAAAGCATTCGCGACGCCTGGCTGCGCTATATCTTCCTCGTCGGCATTCAGGAAGAAAATAAAAATCTGAGAAAGAAGATCGGTGAGTTGGAAGCGACGATTAATACATACAAGGAAGGTTACCTCGAGGCGCAAAGACTCAGGAAGATTTTGGCGGTAGAAAATGAAAGCAATCACACCTTTGTGTGTGCCCGCGTCATCGGCAAAGAACTCGGCTCTCTTTCCCGAACCTTGTTGATCAATAAAGGTTCATCGGACGGTTTGAGAACGGGGATGCCGGTGCTGGCTCCTCCCGGTCTGATCGGCCGGTTGACGGATGTTTCCTGGCATTATTCCAAGGTGCTTTTGTTGATTGATGAGAACAGCAATATGGATGCCGTTGTCCAGCGCAACAGAACTCAGGGCATTATCAGTGGAGCGGGACCCGAGGGGATGATTCTGAAGTATGTTCCCCAAACGCAGGATGTTCAGAAGGGAGATGTCATCGTTTCTTCGGGTATCGGCGGGATCTTCCCCGCGGGGCTGATGGTGGGTCTGGTCCATGATGTTGATCGGAAGAACACCGGTCTTTTTTTAAAGATCAGCGTATTGCCTTTCACCGATTTGTCCAAGCTGGAAGAAGTATTGGTCCTAACGTCTGCGGCTCAAGAAATTCATTGACAATGTTGTATTACGTTCTGACGCCATTGTTGTTGATTCTGCTGATGGTCATTCAGTCGACCTTGAGTGGCCTTTTTTTCCATGGCTTTTTGATCCTGGAGATTTCGCTCGTTGTCGTAATTTTCGCCGGTTTCCATTTGGATTTGCTCAAGGGCGTCTTTTTGTCTTTTATCGCCGGTTTCATCGTCGATTGCATCGGCGGCTTTATCCCGGGCGTGTCTTCTTTTGTTTATGTCTTGATTTTCTTGGGTTCTTTTTTTGTTTCCGAGTTTTTGGATACGGGGAAAAATTACGTTATCACGTCTTTCGTTTTTGTCTGCGTTCTGCTCAAAGAAGTGCTGCTGCTTTCTTTCTACAGCCTGACATTGGAAACCAACTTATTTGCCGGCGGTTATCTGGCGGTTATTGCCCAGTCGCTGATTGCCGGATGTTTTGCCCCTGTCGTTTTTTACGGCATGCGTCGCTTGGGGGAGGTTGTTTATGAAGATCGGCCGTAAACCTCTTTACGGACATGAACCTCTGGATCTGAAGCAGAAAATTAAAATTGCAGCTTTTGTCATTTCTCTGGGCATGGTCATTTTGGTGTTCAGGTTGGCTTATCTTCAGCTTATCAAAGGCGAAGAATTTCAGAAAAAGTCGGAAAATAATTCCATTCGTTTCCGTCAAATCAAGCCCCTGCGCGGGCTCATCAGGGACAGAAACGGTGTGGTGCTGGTGGATAACAAACCCTCGTTTGATATCGTCTTCATGCCCAGCAAGAAAAAGGGCAGCGATGTATCGGTGGAGAAACTCAGAGAACTATACAAAAACAAATCGCTGGAATTTTCTTTCGATACCGCTCTTTTGAAGAACGTTCCTCCCTACATTCCGGTCAGGCTGGAGAAAAATGTCAGCTTGGACAAGGTCGCTTTGATTGAAACCAACGCTTTGGATTTGCCGGGAATCTACATTGACGTGACGCCGATCCGGCTTTATCTGGATGGTGAAATTCTTGCGCCCATCATCGGTTACACGGGAGAAGTCAGCAAAGAGGATATCGCAAAAAGCAACGGCGCGTATTCTTACGGCGATATTCTGGGTAAGCATGGATTGGAAAAATTCTTTGATGCCTATCTCCGCGGCCGACGGGGAGCGGAACTGGTGGAAGTCAACGCTTTCGGGCGCGAAATAAAGAATCTGGGGAAAATCGAACCGCTTTCCGGATATAATATCACCCTGACGATTGATGCCGACTTGCAGAAAGCCGCCTGGGAGGCGCTGCAGGGGAGACCGGGCGCCGCCGTCGTTTTGGATCCGAAAGACGGGGCGGTACTGGCCATGGTCAGTTCTCCCTCTTTCGATCCCAATTTGTTTGACAGCGGCATTTCCAGCGAACAATGGAACAAACTGCAGACCAATCCCTGGTCGCCTCTGTCCAACAAAGCCATTGCCGGGCAGTATCCTCCCGGCTCGACGTATAAATTAATTATTGCCGCCGCGGCTCTGGAGGAGGGCGTCATTTCTCCCGACACAAAAATTCTCTGCAATGGATCATTTACGCTGGGGAACAGAATCTACCGCTGTTGGAACAAGCGCGGTCACGGTTATATTGATCTGCATCAGGCGATTGTGGGCTCCTGTGACGTCTATTTTTACACACTCGGGAAAATGCTCGGGGTGGACAAGATCGCCCAATATGCCAGGCGGTTCGGGCTGGGGGACGTCACCGGCATTGATTTGCCCAATGAAAAGGCGGGTCTGGTTCCCACCAAAGAATGGAAGTTTAAGAAAAGAAAGGAAGCCTGGCAAATGGGCGAGACCATCTCCATTTCTATCGGACAGGGTTATAATTTAACAACGCCGCTTCAACTGGCGATGGCATTTGCCGCCTTTGCAAACGGCGGCACGGTATGGAAACCTTATCTGGTAAAACGGATTGAATCACCGGACGGGAAAATATACCGGGAATTTTCCCCGGAAAAAAGAGGGGAATTGAAACTGAGTCCACGGACGCTTGAGGTATTGAACAGCGCCCTGTGTGGAGTGGTCAACGAACCGGGGGGAACCGGCCGAGCCGCTCAGATACCGGGATGGGATGTCTGCGGAAAAACGGGAACGTCCCAAGTGGTGGGATTGCCGCAAAATGAAAAGGCTCGGCGCGCAAAGTTCATCGGGGCTTTCCATAAAGATCATGCCTTGTTTTCCTGTTACGCGCCGATGAAGAATCCGGAGGTAGCCGTGGCGGTCATTATGGAAAATGCGGGGGGTGGCGGCGCGGTAGCCGCTCCGGTGGCGCGCCGGATTTTGTCGGCTTACATGGACGGCAAGAAAAGAGACAGGGAACGTAGAAGCGAAAACAAAGTCATCGAAGAAGACGCGGCGGTTCGTGAGCCGTAGGGAGCTGGAGATGTTGCAAAACAGGTGAGATGCCCATGATTTTCTTGAAATTCGATCGCCGGATATTTCAGTATTTTGACTGGATGCTTTTGGGATTTGTGCTGGCCATCTGCGGGATCGGCATTCTAAATATTTATTCGACGGGATTCAGTTCAGGCCAGCAGCAGATTCCTCTTTACCTCAAGCAGATCCAGTGGCTTGGCCTGGGACTGGTTTTGATGCTGGCAGTGTTTTTCATCGATTATCGCGTCGTCGTTCAGTACGCGTATGTCATCTACGGTGTTGCCGTCGCGCTTTTGTTGCTGGTCATGATCTTCGGCTATTCGTCGCACGGTTCCCAGCGGTGGATTAACATCGGCTTCTTTTCTTTTCAGCCGTCGGAGCTGATGAAAGTCGTGATCATTATCGCCTTGGCCAGATATTTCGAAAATCACAAGTCCAACGAACCCTATCAACTGAAAGAACTGGTTGTGCCTTTTTTCTTGGCGGCACTTCCTTTCTTGCTGATAGTGAAGCAACCTGACTTGGGAACGGCCTTGATGTTGATGATTATTTTCGGGTCTCTCGTCCTTTTCATGGGCATCGACAAAAAATCGCTTTTGACCGTTGTCATCGTCGGTTTGGTATGCATGCCCGTGGCCTGGTCCTTGTTGAAGGACTATCAGCGGGAGAGGTTGATCACGTTCCTCAACCCTGATAAAGATCCTCTGGGCGCCGGTTATCACGTCATCCAATCAATGATTGCCGTCGGGTCGGGAAAATTTTTCGGAAAGGGATTCTTAAGCGGTTCGCAGACGCAGCTGAAGTTTTTGCCTGAACAGCAAACGGATTTTATTTTTTCCGTGTTTGCGGAAGAGTGGGGTTTTGTGGGCACGATAATTTTAGTCGCCCTATTCATGATTGTGATTTTATGGGGGTTGAAAATTGCCTCCCAGGCCAAGGATATGACGGGAACAATCATCGCGTTCGGAATTACGGCTCTTATTTCCTGGGAATTTTTTATCAACACCGGCATGGTTTTGGGGATTTTGCCCGTGGTGGGCATTCCCCTGCCTTTTTTCAGCTATGGCGGTTCGGCAATGTTTTCGATGCTGCTGGCAGTCGGCTTGTTGATGAATGTCAGCGCGCGAAGATTTATTTTGCAACGATGACGATAATGGATTATGACGTGAAAAATAATTCATCGAAGCGAGGAGGACAACGTGTGGGAAAAAAAGAAAAAAGAGGTTGAGGATATTAAGGCCTTTTTAGGGCAGGGGGCCGAGTTTGAGGGAAAGCTGATTTTTGAAGGTTCCGTGAGAATTGATGGCATTTTCCGCGGTGAAATTCACGGGCGGGGTTCGCTGGTTGTCGGTCAGGGTGCTTCGCTCAGGGCGAACATAGACGTGGGGAGCATCTATATCAGCGGAGAAGTGCAGGGGAACATTGAAGTTAAAGAAAAAATAAATATTCATTCCAGCGGCAGGTTTTTCGGAGACGTCCGCACGCCGGTATTTGTCATGGAGGAAGGAGCTGTTTTTGACGGGCGTTCACATATGGATAGTACGGGTGGGAAAAATGGGGACGATAAAACCGAACTCTCATTGATTTGATATAGGTATAATTTGTATTAAAATATTGAGATGATTATTAAATTTTGTTATTTCCCCTTCGAAGTTTTTTTGTTCCGGAAAAAAATAGACTGCTGGTCAGAAAATGCTTGACAAGAAGGCTTTGATGTGTTTATTAACCACGCAAGTTTGAGTATGAACAGCAGGGTTGATTCAATCCCCGCCGGTTGTATTCAAGAAGCACGTGAAAAAATTATTGCACCGGATCATTCTCAAAAACGTGTTTAAGATTTTCTCTTAGTCCAATCATGACGGGGCAATAAAACGAGGTAAGCAATGGTTAAAGTCATTCCTGATTACACTCTATTAATTCAGATGGCGTTATTTGTTCTTCTTATCTTTATCCTCAACTTTCTTCTCTACAAGCCTATTTTATCAATTATTGACCGCCGTAAAAAACAACTCGAAGAGTCCGAAAATGAAATTAAGCTGTTTAATGAATCGGTGGAAAAAAGAGTTGCCGAATACGAAGAAAAATTGAAGCAGGCGAAAATCAAAGCCTCGGAACTGAAAAAAGAAATTATTCAGGAAGGAGCGAATCAGGCAAAAAATATCATTGATGCCGTTCGCAATGAAATTCCCGTCATTGCTCGTGAATACCAGCAAAAGATGGAGCAGGAAATTGACAAGGCAAAAGCGGTTCTGGACAGCCATTATAAAACGTTGTCCTTGGAAATTGCCCAGAAAATATTGGGGAGGCCGGTGCAATGAAAAAAACATGGTCATGGATTGCAGCGATTTCGACTTGTTTAGTTTTTGTCGGGATTGCTCTGGCTTCCGGCGAGGGCGAGGGCGGTCACAGTGCCGAAAAATGGATTGATTTGGGAAAAAAGACTTTTAATTTTGTTGTCCTTATCGGCTTGCTTTATTGGCTTCTGGCGGCAAAAATAAAGGATTTTTTCGTCGGACGCCGCGCGGAAATCAAGGAAAGCATTGAGAAGGCGGCAGAACGAAAAGCCGAGGCGGAAAAGAAATTCAGAGAGTATTCGGAAAAGCTGGATAAGGCGTCGATGGAGATCGACAATATCTTTGAAATGATTAAAGCGCAGGGGGTCGCCGAGAAACAAAAGATTATTGAAGACGCGGAAAGAACAGCCAAGAAAATGAAAGAAGACGCTCAGGCGCGCATTGAACAGGAAACGAAAAAGGCAACAGATATGCTCAAGGCGCAGGCGGTAGAGATTTCCGTCCAGATGGCTGAAGAGATTCTCAAAAAAAACATCACCCAAGAAGACCATGCCAAGATGGTCAAAGAATATATTGACAAGGTGGTAACCAAACATTGATCAGCAATATATCCAAACGTTACGCGCGTGCTTTTTTTGATATTGCCAGTGAACAGAACAAAATAGAAGAATATTATCAAGAGCTGAATCAGTTTGATTCTGTCGTTTCTCAGAACAAATCCCTGAAAGAATTTCTGGCGAATCCGATATTTGAACAGGCAAGCAAAAAAGGTGTTGTGGAAAGTATAATCGGCAAGTTGAATCTTTCCGGCATGTCGGCGAGCTTTTTGAGGCTTTTGGTTGATAAGAAAAGAATTGATATTTTGAGCGATATTGTTGTCGGCTATCGCCAGCTCATGGATGAAGCGCTGAAAAAGGTGCGGGTCAATGTCAAGACAGCGTTTCCCCTTTCCGAGGAATTGAAGTCCTTCATCAGGACCAACCTGGAAAAATCAATGGGCAAGACGGTTGAGATGACGGTGGAAGAAGATGCCACGTTGCTGGGCGGCGTGGTAATCGGTGTTGGCGACACGCTCTACGATGGTAGCATCAAAAATCAATTGAATAATATGAGGAATCTCTTAGGGGAGGCAAGATAGGACATGGAAACAATTAAAGCGGAAGAAATTAGTCAAATTATTTCTGAGCAAATTAAGAGCTATGAGAAAAAGCTTGATATAAGCGAAACCGGTACGGTCTTATCCGTGGGTGACGGCATTGCCCGTGTCTACGGCGTCCAGAACGCGATGGCCATGGAGCTTTTGGAATTCCCCGGCGGGATTTTGGGGATGGTTCTTAATCTGGAAGCGGATAATGTCGGTGTCGCGGTTCTTGGTGAAGTGACCCACATTAAGGAAGGCGACATTGTCAAGAGAACCGGAAAAATCGCTCAGGTTCCCGTCGGTGAAGGTCTGCTGGGCCGCGTCATTGACGCAACGGGCAAACCGCTGGACGGCAAGGGTCCGATTGAAACCAAAGAATTCCGCCGCATCGAAATGGTGGCTCCAGGCGTTATTCAACGTCAGCCGGTCAATCAGCCGATGTATACCGGTCTGAAAGCCATCGACGCCATGACGCCGATTGGGCGAGGTCAGCGCGAGCTGGTTATCGGCGACCGCCAGATCGGCAAGACGGCCATCTGCATCGATGCCATTATCCGGCAGAAGGATACCGGAATAAAGTGCATTTATGTTGCCATCGGCCAGAAGAAATCAACCGTGGCGCAGGTGGTGGAGAAATTGAAACAATACGATGCGCTTTCCTACACTTGTGTCGTCGCCGCTTGCGCTTCCGACCCGGCGACGCTGCAGTATATCGCTGCTTATTCGGGATGCAGCATCGGCGAATATTTCAGAGACAACGGCCAGGATGCCTTGATTATTTATGACGATTTGTCCAAGCAGGCCGTGGCTTACCGCCAGATTTCACTGTTGCTGCGTCGTCCCCCCGGACGTGAGGCCTTCCCTGGTGACATTTTCTACAATCACTCCCGTCTGCTGGAGCGCGCGGCCCGCGTGAGCAAGGAACTGGGAGGCGGTTCTCTGACGGCGCTTCCGATTATTGAAACCCAGGCCGGTGACGTTTCCGCTTATATTCCGACCAACGTTATTTCGATTACGGACGGTCAGGTTTATTTGGAACCGAGTTTGTTCTTCTCCGGTATCCGTCCGGCCATCAACGTCGGTCTTTCGGTGTCCCGCGTCGGCGGTGCCGCCCAGGTGAAGGCGATGAAACAGGTCGCCGGAACCTTGAAGCTGGATCTCGCTCAGTACCGCGAACTGGCGGCCTTTGCGCAGTTCGGTTCTGACTTGGATAAGGCGACCCAGGCGCAGTTGGATCGCGGTGTCCGTCTGGTGGAATTGCTCAAGCAGCCCCAATATCAACCGATGTCTCTCAGTCAGGAAGTTGTCGTGCTTTTTGCGGGAACCAGGGGATTCATTGACAAATATGATGTGGACAAGGTCAGGATCTATGAGGAACAGCTGTTGAGCTTCATGGAAGGAAAACATCCTGAAATCCTGAAGGAGATAGAAGAAAAACAAGTCATTTCGCCAGAACTGGAAAAGAAAATGAAGGACGTTCTGACTGAATTTGATTCTGTCTTTGTGGCGGAATAAATTTATGGGATTGCCACGGGCCTCGACCCGTGCCATTGCAATAAAGGTTGAGGAGAAAGTTAAGTGCCCTCGCTAAAAGATTTAAAAAGAAAGATTGTCGCGGTTCAGAAGACCAAGCAGATCACACGCGCCATGAACATGGTTGCGGCTTCAAAATTCAAATCTGCTCAATTGAAAATGGAAAACTTCCGCCCCTATGCCGGGAAATTCATGGAAGTGCTCAATAGCTTGGCATTGCGTGTGGACAGTTCGACGCATCCGCTGCTTGCTGTTCGCGATCCGAAGAAAATACGCGTGATCTGCATGACATCCGACCGCGGACTTTGCGGTGGTTTTAATACCAACGTCATCAAAGCCACGGAAAGATTCATCAAGGAAAAGGAAAAAGAAGGCAAAGATGTTTCTCTCATCGCGGTTGGCCGGAAATCAAGGGATTTTTTTAAGAAAAAGGCAAAAATCATCGCCCAGAAAACCGATGTGTTGAGCAAATTCGACATGACGCTGGCGGTTTCCATTGCCGATGAAGTCATTCTTCCATTCATCAAAGAAGAATATGACGAGCTTTATTTGATCTATAATCAGTTTATCAATGTGTCCGTTCAGAAGCCGACCGTTGTGAGGCTGTTCCCTCTGCCGTCCATCGGTCAGGAAGCTGACGTTGATCCCGACAGATTCCTGGATTACACCTACGAGCCTTCGGATGAAGCCCTGTTGCAGAGATTGCTTCCGATGTATGTTCATGTTCTTGTTTACAGGGCCTTGCTGGAAACGTCAGCGGGTGAAAACGGCGCCCGGATGGCGGCCATGGATAATGCGACGAGCAACTGCCAGGAATTGATCGATTCGTTAACGTTGAAAATGAACAAAGCCCGGCAGGCGGCGATTACGGCGGAGTTGATGGATATCGTCGGCGGAACGGAGGCGCTGGCCAAATCTGGCGGTTAAGCGATGATTTTTCTGCGGGAGACCGCATGTAAAATAATTTAATACGACTATTTGCAAGGAGATAGTTATGAATATCGGAAAAATTGTTCAAGTTATTGGACCTGTTGTTGACGTGGCCTTTGAAGAAGGGAAACTTCCCAGTATTTTAAATGCCTTAACTGTGACCAACCCGGCCATCAATAACGAGGAAGATAATTTGGTTATTGAAGTCGCTCAGCATCTTGGCGATAATGTTGTCCGTTGCATCGCAATGGATATTACGGATGGTCTGGTGCGCGGCATGATCGCCAAAGATACAGGCGCTCCCATTAAAGTACCGGTCGGCAAAGAATGCCTCGGCCGGATATTGAACGTTGTCGGGCGTCCTGTGGACGGATTGGGACCGGTCAATGCTCAGAACTATTCTCCCATTCATCGTGAATCACCGGCGTTTCTGGAACAGGATACATCGGTGCACGTTTTGGAAACGGGCGTCAAGGTTATTGATCTGCTGGTGCCGTTCCCCCGCGGCGGCAAGATGGGCATGTTCGGCGGCGCCGGCGTCGGCAAAACCGTCGTCATGATGGAAATGATTCACAACATCGCGATGCACCACGGTGGTATTTCGGTATTCTGCGGCGTGGGTGAAAGAACCCGTGAGGGCAACGACCTTTACCGTGAAATGTTGGAGTCCGGCGTTATCAAACAGGCCGCTCTGATTTACGGCCAGATGACGGAGCCTCCCGGAGCCCGTGCCCGTGTGGCTTTGACAGGTCTGACGGCCGCCGAGTATTTCCGCGATGTGGAAGGTCAGGACGTGCTGTTCTTTGTGGATAACATCTTCCGTTTCACGCAGGCCGGCTCCGAAGTTTCGGCTCTGTTGGGACGCATGCCTTCCGCGGTTGGTTATCAGCCCACATTGGCAACTGACTTGGGAGAATTGCAGGAACGTATCACCTCGACGACCAAAGGCTCGATTACAGCTGTTCAGTGTGTTTACGTTCCCGCCGACGACTTGACCGACCCTGCTCCGGCGACGACATTCGCGCATCTTGATGGAACCGTCGTTTTGTCCCGTCCGATTGCGGAACTGGGCATTTATCCGGCGGTGGATCCTCTGGATTCGACATCCCGTATCCTCGACCCCAATATTCTGGGTCAGGAACACTATCAGGTGGCACGTCAGGTGCAGGTAACCCTGCAGAAATATAAAGACCTGCAAGACATTATCGCCATTTTGGGTATGGATGAACTCTCCGAAGAAGACAAGCTCACGGTCAGCCGCGCCAGAAAGATTCAGCGGTTCCTGTCGCAACCTTTCTTTGTCGCCGCCCAGTTTACCGGAACGGAAGGCAAATTTGTTTCCGTGGCGGACACGATAAGGGGCTTCAAAGAAATCTTGGAAGGAAAGCACGATGATCTGCCCGAACAGGCTTTTTACATGGTCGGTGGTATCGAAGAGGCTGTGGAAAAAGCCAAGAAGATTGCCGGTTAATGGATAATATCGGGAGAAGATAAATGGCTGATGAATTAATGTTGGAAATCGTGACGCCGGAAAAATTGGCTTTTTCAGATAAAGTCGAAGAGGTGACGATACCGGGTACCGAAGGTGAGTTCGGCGTATTGAAAGGTCATGAGGCGTTCTTGAGCTCGGTGGATATTGGTGAACTGAACTTTCTCAAGGATGGCAAGAAAACTTATTACGCCGTCAATACCGGTTATGCTGAAGTGACGTCCAGTAAAGTCACCGTTTTGGTTGAAACGGCGGAAAGGTCGGACCAGATAGATAAGGAAAGAGCCCTGAGAGCCAAGGATCGGGCGGAGACGCGTCTGGGACAATTGACAAAGGAAGACACGGAATACGAGATTATGAGGGCCGCGTTGGCGCGCGCCATCGCCCGCATCAACGTTTCGGATAAAAAGTAAATAATAAATATATCCATTTTAATAAGAAAATCGTTTACTTGGGACGATTTTATTATTTTTTTTGAGGATGCCTTGACTTTTTCCAAGATCGTCAATATATTTTTTCAAAAATTTAAAAAAATAAGAGAAGGAGACAGAGATGTCTGTCTTCAAGTTCGGTAAATTTAAAATCAAAAGGAGGGCATTATGAAAAAAGCATTTTTGAAAATTGCGATGTTGGCCGTGTTGGTGGTTTTTGTATCTGCCGCATCAGTTTTTGCCGCAGACGAAAACAAGAATTTCATTTCCAATAAAGTGGGTGTGGGCTATCAGGGAATGGTTGTCGGTGATTTTCTGAATGGCCTTTCCGTGCGCGGATGGATTGGCGACCGAGTAGGCTTGGAAGCCAGCGGCTTTTATGGTCGGGCAAGCGTGGAGATGGAAGAGGGCCGTTACGGAAAACATGAAGTAAAAGGCGATCTTTGGACGATTGAAGCCAAAGCCATGTTTGCTTTTATTGTAAGGAATTACAGCAAATTCTATGCCGGCGGAAAAATTGGTTATGGCCAGGTCAACACTTCGGAACCCTATGAAGAAATCGACGGCACCAGCTTTTGGACCCCCGGCTTGTTCATCGGTTCCGAATGGAGTTTCCCGCAGCTTCCCGAAGTCGGTTTCAATTTTGATGTGGGATATTCCTGGCTGATCTATGACAATAAGGTCAATGATGATCCTTATGAATACATAAATCTGAATCTCAGCGGCATCACGGCGACGTTCGGGATACACTACTACTTCTAATCCGCAACGCTTGGTTTTTGAAAAAATTGTCCCCTTGGTTGTTTTTACGAACAGCCAAGGGGATTTTTTTATTTCCATTGACACAGAAGAGATATTCTCTTAAATTATGAAAGAAGCTATATTTGATTACAAGGGATTATAATTTAAAAAAAGAAAGTTCTTTATCTAAGGAGGGAAAAATGAAAAGAATTGGTCTGATGATTTTATTTTTGCTTTTCGCGCAAAACGCATTTGCCGCGCCCCAAACCGGATTTTATTTTGGCTTTGCCGGCGGTTACGTCATTCCTCAGACAATGTCTTTTTCCGATCCGGATGACGGCTATGAGTATTTCGATGCGACACTGGAAAACGGTTACAATCTGGCTGTCAAGACCGGATGGCTCACGCCTTTTACCCAAAGCATTATGGCTATGGAAATAGAGTATAATTATTTCAACCATGATTTCGATAAGAGCAAGGTTATTCCTTCGCCCGATTATCCTCTCTGGCGACATTGGATGGGAACATGAGCCTGCACGCCGTTTTATTTAATCTCAAGGCGCGTTATCCCCAGGGGCCGGTTCATCCCTATGCCGGATTTGGATTGGGGTACGCCTATGCCAGCGTGGGAGAAATCACCGAAAGAGAATACGGCGGTTCGGGAACGGAAATTTGGGAAGGTGAGTCAGGCGGTGGTTTCTGCTGGCAATTTCTGGCCGGATTGGATTTTGATGTCGCCCCAAATATGAGTATCGGTGTGGGATATAAATATTTTGCGGCCTACCCAACCGTCGGTGATGAGTACGGAGATGGTTACTATGTTGATCTTGACTACCGAGCGAGCATTATTACGCTGGGGTTGACCTTTAAGTTCTGAAGTATTTGAATTAATTAAAATAATTCTTGAATTGTTGAGATGAGTCGCGGAGGTGAAATTTTTTTCAGCCTCCGCTTTTTTTGTTGCGTACGAATGCTTTTTTACAAGTCGCTATGTTGATTCAAAAATATTTTCGATATTGAGTTTGATTTCCATGACCGAATTGGCTTCCGCTATTTTCTCCGGCGATGAAAGGACCGCTACGGACGCCGACTTGACCGCGCTGGCGAAATATTCCGCCAGGGCGTTTTTCACTTTCTGCGGCGTGGCGGACAAAATGGCTTCTCTGAACTTCTGCCTCATTTCATCCGTGACGCCGCCCAGATGTCTCATCAGGGCGAGATAGCCCCGTCCCGCGGGATCGGTCGGCCTGTCCAGTACCGCAATGGAGCTGATGATCGCTTTTTCCAGATCATCCTCCGATAGCTCATGGTTCAGATAATATTCCTGCGCGTTTTTAAAGGTCGTGAGCGTTTGCGCGATATGGGGATCCCGGTAGGAAAGAAAAGAAAAGAGACCCAGCGCCGTGTCAAAAGAAGACATTCCGCCGTAGGCTCCGCCCTGCACGCGGATATGTTTATAAAGATAATTGTTGGATAAATCTTTTGATGCGAGCACCAGATACGGAGAGATCGGATCGGTGTAGGCCGGGGTCTTTAAGACGTAGGCGATATAAGACACCTGAGAGGGGACGGAAATGCCGACATAAACCGGTTTGAGATCGGGCGTCGTAAACTCTTTCGTTTCCCCGCTTGACGGCAATCTTTCCGCGAATCGTCGGATGTTTTCTTTTATTTTGTCCAATCCTTCCGTGTCGGCGGTGATATTGATGAGGAGGTTTTGCCTTCTGAACAAAAGATGGCGCAACGCGTCGAGCTTTTTCCGGATATCCTCTTTCATTTCAGGGAATTTTCCGGCGACGGCTTGCATGAATTTAAACTGGGTGCGGCCATGCCATTGTTCGTCTCGGTAGCCGGGGAGCGTCAGCGCGGCACCCGCCGCCGTCCTTGCGAAAAGATGACCTGAAGGAATAATGGCGGATAGAAGGTTGTTCTTCCTTTCGGAAATCAAATCTTTCATCCGCGCTTCATTGGTCAAATCCGCCTCGTAAACGACGTCGCTGACGATGTCAAACGCGTTCTGAAGATTGCGATACAAGGCTTTGAAGGAAAAAATCATTTTCTGCCAGGTTTTCTGGCCGTCGGCGGTGAAACCCGAAACCAGGCTGTAACCGAATCCGCCCAGTGCGAGGGCAATGCGTTTGGCCATTTCCTCGTAAGTATATCCTGCCGCCCCCATCCCCGTAAGTATTTTTCCCAGCAGAGGCAGATAAATCTGGATTTCCTCCGGGATGTGCGACACGTCGAAAGCCAGATCCACATACGCGATGTCGTTGGTAAAGATGTCGTGTTCCAGAACTTCGATGGCCTCGATGAATCGCCGGCTGGTGGGGATCGTTTCGATATTTCTGGGGATATCTTTTACTTTTGTTTTGGGAAGACTCGCCGCTGCCTCGGGGATGTCGGGTTCCAACTGATATTTTCGGAGTTTCTTGGTCTGTTCGTTGATGGCTTGAAGCTGATGTTTGGAAAGCGATGCCTTGAACCGGGTCATTTTCTCCCGGTGGGCCCTTTCCTTTTTGTCGTTGAAATCAACATCAGGTTCCATGATGGCCGTGATCCGGTGTCGGTTTTCCACCAGCCATTTTCTCGTGATTTTCTGAAATATGAGCGGATCTTCTTGCCAGCGCGCGCGGATCGTTTCGATGATCCGCGGGAAATCCAGCCCGATCAGGGGGTCTCCATCATAGAGCCAGGTCTGGAAAACGTTGTTCATCAGAGAGATTCCGTACGGATAGGATCCCCGTACAATCTCTTTTCCGTGAAATTCCACCTGATGCAAAACGCCTTCAATCAGCTCGGTTTCATAGCCTTCCTCGACAATCTTTTCCAGCGATTCCAGGATGAGCTTTTCGATCTTCTCCGCGTCGGCGCTATCCGCGTTTCTCAGACCCGCGCAGAACATCAGTTGTTTTAAATCCCCTTCAATGCCGGTCACCGGCGTCAGGTCTTCTCCCAGTCCGGAATCAATCAAGGCCTTGCGCAGGGGACTGGCGGCGCTTCCCACTAACAGCGTGGAGATAATTTCCAGCATCAGGGATGTTTCGTAATCGGTGTTTTCGGACAGCATCCAGGCGACGTTGACCATAGTTTTGCGCTCGGGGGATTCTTCCTTTCCCAGCGGGTAGGTGCCGCGGACCACGCGGGGTTCGGAAATGCGTTTTTGACTGGCAATCGAGGAATGGATGGATGTTTTGCCGAAACCGGCCAGCGCTTCGGCCAGAAAAGAAAGATGTTCCGCGGTTTCAATGTCTCCATAGATGAAAAATCTGGCATTCGACGGGGAATAATAACGGCGGTGATAATCCTTGAACTGCTCGTAGGTCAGCGATGGGATCACCTCGGGATCGCCTCCGGAGTCAAAGGCATAAACCGTGTCCGGATAAATGTTTTCCTGCAAGACTTTATACATCAATGTGTCCGGCGACGAGTAAGCCCCCTTCATCTCATTATAAACAATCCCCGAAATGATCAGGTCGCTTGACATGTCGTCGGGGCGGGCCAACTCCAGGTGACGGCCTTCCTGAAGAAACGTTTCCTCCAACAGCCGCGGGTGAAACACCAAATCGGTGTAAACGCGCGCGAGGTTGAAAAAATCGTTTTTAATCTGGCTGGCCACCGGATAGATGGTTTTGTCCGGATAGGTGAAGGCGTTGACAAAGGTCTGCATCGTGGCGCGGATGAGTTCTTTGAAAACGTCCTTGAGGGGGTATTTTTGTGAACCGGCCAAAACGGAATGTTCCAGAATATGCGGCACGCCCGTGGAATCGGGCGGCGGCGTGCGAAAACATATCGCGTATAAATTTTCCCGGTCAAAAGCGTGCAGGTGCAGCAGTTTCGCTCCTGTGGCTCGGTGTTCCAGCTCATAGGCGGTGATGCGGATCGAGGGCAGGGGCTGAACCCTCAGGACGACAAATCCAAGCAATTCGTCGCCTGCTTTGAGTGTCGGTTCGGGGCTAAATGTCGTCTCCGGCATGTTTTTAAGGATCCTCTCCTTTTTTTGTGAAATTTAGGGTTGAAGCGGCGAGAGCCTCTCAACCCGCAATGGAGCTGATAACGGCCCAGCACAAGACGGCTGGGGTGATCACGATGCAGGCATAGGCCAGGCTCTTCATCCAGGCGCTTTCCGGTCTGATGTCGTTGTATTTCATCAAATAACCCAGAAAGACGCCCGACAAAAGTCCGCCGCCATGCGCCCAGTTATTGATGCCGCTGAAAATCAGTCCGAAGATGATCAGGCCGATCACCCAGCCCATGGCCTGTTTGTATATGGCCTCTCCATAATAGTCGCCGCGGCTTTTTCCGTAGTAAAGAATGGCGCCGATTAGACCGCAGATGCTCGCCGAGGCGCCGAGCGTGAAGGGCACGCCGAAGAAAACCGACACGGCAAAGCCCGCGGTTCCGGTCAGAACGTATAAATTGATGAAACGATGAAAACCGAATTCCCTCAGGATAAAGGGGCCGAGCTGATAGAAGGCCAGCATATTGAATCCGATATGCAATATCCCGCCGTGTAGAAAAGAGGCTGAAATCAGCGTCCAGTAACGGTGGGCGCTCCAGACAGGGATGGTGCCGGTTGCCCCCAATGAAAACAGGCTCTGCTGGGACGGCGAAAGGAAACTGAAAGATCCTCCCCCGCCCGAAAGTCCCCGGGGGTCCAACAGGACAGACAAAAGATAGAAGGCGATGTTTATGTAAATAATGGCGGTTACCGGGTCAACGCCGAAAAAGATTTTTCTGACAGAGCCGGCTCTGTGGTGCAGACCCGGCCGTGAAAGCCCGCAGTAGGGACACTCCGGTTCGTCCAGGCTGATTAATTTACGGCAATTGGGACACAAGATGGATTTTCTTTCCGTCATGGCTGCCTTCGTTGGGTTTCATTTGCTGGGCTTCATTACCAGCAATAGCGGCGGTTGTAAAGAAAAATAGCGTCGCCGGTTGACGGATGGCCGCGGAAACGATATGTTTTCAAGTAAAAAGAGGTGTTTGTTGTTGCAAGTCAATGATCGCGTGAAGGTGAAAATTGAATCAATTGCGTTCGGCGGTGATGGCGTCGGCCGGGTGAATCACTTTGTTGTATTTGTGCCTTTTGCCGCCGAGGGAGATGAGCTGGAGATTGTCATCACGCAGGTAAAAAAAAGATTTTTGCGCGGCCGGATATCTCGCATCATCACGCCTTCGCCCTGGCGTGTCCGGCCGTTGTGTCCATATTACGGGGAGTGCGGCGGCTGCTGCTACCAGCACCTTGATTATCCGTATCAGCTGGCCGTCAAGAAGAAGCAGGTGGAGGATGTCTTCAGTAAAATTGGCAAAATCGTCCGTCCTCCTGTTTCGGATGTGGTTGCTTCGCCCCGAGTTTATCATTACCGGGGCAAGGCGCAGGTGCATGTCGAAGCGGCATCCGAGGATTTGCGGTTGGGGTTTTTGGATGTTTCGGGCGCAAATCTTATGCATATAGAATCCTGCGCCATCATGGACGAGAGCATCAATGAACAGTTGCGTCTTTTGAGAGAAAGAAAGCCAAGCCGTGGCATCGAAAGAATGCGGTCAACCGTCTGGTCGGCTCATGACGCGCAACAGACGCACAGGGGACGAGCCGTCATCCGGATGGTCAAAAACAGGAAGTTTTTTGTGCCGCCGGAGGGTTTTTTTCAGGCCAATCTATATTTGACGGACAGATTGGTGGATGAGGTCTGCCGGATGGTTGCTGCGGAAAAGGCGGGCACCCTTGTGGATGCCTATTGCGGCTGCGGTCTTTTTTCGGTGTTTCTGTCTCCGTGGGCGCGGAAAATCATTGGGATCGAACTGGATGAACAATCCGTGGATTTTGCCAAAAAGAATGCTGAGGAGTCCGGCGTTGTTAATGCGGAATTTCTCTGCGGAGATGTTATGTCGGTTTTGGAGAATAATTTTTTGCGGGTCGGCAGGAAAATGGAGGTGTTGATTCTGGATCCGCCGCGTGCCGGCTGCCCCAGAACCGTCCTGGAGATGATAGGGCGATTGAAGCCGCGAAGAATTGTTTATATTTCCTGCAATCCGGCGACTCAGGCGCGTGACGTGCGGTTTCTTTTGGGCGGCGGCTATGTCTTGAAGAATCTTTTGCCCCTGGATATGTTCCCGCAAACACAGCATATTGAAGTCATTGGATTGCTGGAGTTGGCCGCTTGAAGACGAACCCGTAAATATTTGTAGATTTAAAATCGAAAAATTGATATTTCCCAACAATATTTCATAAAAAGGAGATAAAAAATGGCATCAAAGAGCAAAGAAGTGAGAATGGCGCAGCTTCAGGCATTCGAAAAGAAGCTGGACTCGCGGCTGCAATATCTGATGCAGAAGGGCGTCAGCCAGGAAAAAATTCAAACGGATGTGATCATAAAAAGTTTGAAGGCCAAAATCAAGGAAACGAAGGCAAGAATCGCCGCGATTGAGAAACTGGTGAAACAGACCGAGGCATTGGCCAAAGTCAAAGAGCAGAAAATGGCCGAATCAGCCGAAAAGCCGGTGGAAGATAAAAAGGCTGCCGCCAAAGCATCGGCGGATGAAAAGCCCGAAGAGGAAAAGCCCAAGAAAAAGACGGCAAAGGCGGAGAAGGCGCCTCAAAAAGAATCGGCGGCGAAAGAAGAAAAAAAGGATAAGGAAACCAAAAAACCCGCCGCCGGCGAAGATGCCGCGTCGAAGAAAGCGAAAAAACAGACCCCTGCCGAAACGGAATCAGAGGAATCGCCGAGAAAGAAAACAACCAAGAAAAAAGAGGAATAAAAATAAAGAGATCTTCAATAAAAAAAGGCAATTTTTAAAAATTGCCTTTTTTATTTTGGCGTCCCCACGCGGATTCGAACCGCGGTTACAGGCGTGAAAGGCCCGTGTCCTAGGCCTCTAGACGATGGGGACGTCCCATGCGAATTGCGCCTTATATATTGATACAATCAGAAAGTCAAGTATTGACTCAAAAAAAATGCAGAAAATTTTCTCAAAGGTTTCGTGAACTTTTGAGGCGTGAGCCCTTGACTTTATTTATGGAAGGAAAGCGGTTTTTTGGTTTTTACGGGCCGGGTCTGGATCTTGACAGCGATGAATTTTGTTTGTGGAACATCCGATTCTCGGCCGATGCGGATTAACGCAAATTTCCCACCCGGATGGCTTCTTCAACCAGCCTGTTGTATTTGGATGTCCGAGCTTCCTGGATATATTTGTTATCCTTGACCATTTTCATCATCCGCTTAATCGATTTGTAGGGATTGGTTCTGATGAGCTGATTGGCAAAAAATTTTGGGATTCCTTGTCCCAAATCGGGATCAATCATAAAGGTTACGCGGGTGTGTTCGCGGTCCACCCAATCCAGCGTCCAGATGGCACTGAACGAAGGCATTCTGACATATTCTTTTCCGGCGACATAATTCATCTCATCCGTGGAATCGACAAAAATCGTGTCCCGGCCGTTTTTCAAGTTAAACACAACCCTACTTTTCAGAATCATATCGCGGTCCGTCATCAAAGGGATGTGCTGGTGGAACCAGAAGATGAACTCGTCTTTTTCATCATCCACGATTTGCAGAATCTTTGTTTCCGCGCAATCCTCCATCCATTTGGGATAATTGGCGATGTCGCGGAGAATAACGCCGATGGTTTCGATTCTTGCGGGAATGACGCAGGTGGCTTTTGCCGCGATGTAATCTTTGCCGGGAACGGAGCTGGTATAGATCTGGCAATTATTCTCGGTGCTGGAATATTTCCATTGATATTTGTCTTGCGCCAGACAAATCGGGCTGTTGAAAAAAAGAAGCAGCAGCAGCATTGCCGCCAGAGGTTTGGTCATAAAAGGCTCCTGTTTTCAAGCATGGTTACCAGGCGATGGCCTATGGCATATAATGAAGAGGCGGATCCATAAAATAGGGTCCGCCTCTTATCGAGCCATATACTTTTAATTTATTTTTTCAGGCGCTGGGCGTGTTCTTCCGCCAGTTTGAAGTACTTGGATGTCTTGGCGGCTTCAATATATTTCGTTTCTTTCGCCATCTCGGCCATATTCTTCAGCGTCTTGAAGGGGATCTTTTTGATCGTCATGTTGGCAATGCCGACCGGAACGCCCGGACCGAGATCGGGATCAATCATGAACGTGACCCGTGTGTGTTCCCTGTCGATCCACTCCAGCGTAAACAAAGAATAGAAAGAAGGCATTCTGACGTAGCCTTTACCGGAGTCATAGTTCATCTCATTGGTGGAATCGGCGTAAACCAGATTGGTACCCGGAGGTGAGTTGATCAGAACCTTGCTTTTGAGAACCATGTCTCTGTCTTTGAGCAGATCAACATGCTGGCGAAACCAGAAGATGAAAACATCATTGGCGTCATCGATTGTCTTGAGTATTTTTGTTTCTTTGCAGTCTTCCATCCATTTGGGATAATTTTCTATGTCTCTGAGAATCGTTCCCAAAACTTCTATTCTTGCCGGTATGACACAGGTTGTTTTTGCGGCAACGTATTCCTTGCCGGCCACCGCGCTGGTGTAAATCTGACAGTTGTCCTTGCTGTCCGCCAGATTCCACTGATACTTGTCCGCTGCAAATGCTGTTGTCGTGAGCACTACCATAACAATCGCCGCAATCATCAAGACATGTCTTCTGATCATGCTATCCCTCCTATTTTTTTGATTTTTTGTTTTTTCCTTGAGTTGGGTGGAAAATCTATGACATTTTAGCCTGGATTTGTCAAGCTCTGTGTAAGAGTTGATTGTTATAAAAAGTTGTGCTATAAAAACAGCACCTTATTCAAAACATTGCAAGTTGATTTCTCCAATAAAATTAAGGAGGTCTATGCGCGATGTCGGAACCCCACAAAAAGGAACATGACGAGAAACACCTGGAGAAACTGACCATTAAGGAACTGCGGGAAATTGCGGCGGAGTTCCCCCACGAAAAAGCGATTCACGAGATGAAAAAAGAAGAACTGATCGCTTTTATCAAGGAAGTTAAGGGAATCAAGGATGAACATCCGGCCGGAAAAAAGAAACATGTCGGCAAAATCAAAATGACCAAACCCGAACTCAAGGCAAAAATCCGCGAGTTAAAGGCCTTGAGACTGCAGGCGCTGGAATCCAACGAAAAAGAAAAATCATCGCGTTTGAGACACCAGATAAGCCAGCTCAAGAAAAAGTTGAGACGAATCGCTGTGGCGTAGCGTATGATCTGTCCTTGACGAAGGGATGGATTTATCCAGTTGAGGGCTCTTCCGTTTCGCTTGTTATGGGCACAGCAGGACGCCTTTAGCCCAGAGGCAATCGCCGCAGACGGGATGCGTGTTACCCAGACAATCTTCTTGGTTGGTTTCGGAAAGCGTGCATCCGCTGCACTCAACGCAGGGCGCGAAATCAAACGAAAGCACCTTGTTGCGGAACCGGCGGAAGCTTTTTCTGTTCCAGATATCCGTGAAACTTTCCCGGGCGAGATTTCCGAAAGAACATCGCTCAAAGCGTTTCTCCCGCCCCAGGATGAAACTCCGGTACGAATGCATCAGCGCGACGCAGGGACTGACCTCGCCGGACCAGGTGATCGCCGCAGAACTTTTATGGACAAACGGGCAGGAATACCCCGCCGGAATATCCTGGTGTGCCGGCAGGTCCCAGTTCAGTGTTTTCAAAAACTCCCAAAGCGGATTCCAATATTCTGGCCGCATATCCATTCTCGGCAATTGGAGCTGGGAGGATCCCCGGGGACGCTCCTCCCTGTCGTTGACGGTGGCGCTCATCCAATAGAGAATTTCATCTTTCATGTCCTCGGTGCAGGGCAGAAGATTCGTCAGGATGATAAAGTCAGTGTTCATCGAAAGCGCTTTTTCGGCAAAACCGGGAAGTTCGCCGATGTTGCTTTTCATCATCACAAATTCCAGTCCCAAAGCAGGCTTATTCCCGTTTTCCCTCAGAAGGTTCAACCTTCTGATGTTGTCTTCCACTTGGGATAAATCCCCGCCGGGACGGATATCCTCATAGGAAGACGGCGTAACCCCGTCCACAGAGACGACGAGGGCGTCCAAACCGGCATGAATCAGCGCCTGCGCCGTGTCGTGGTCAAGCAAATGGCCGTTGGTGACGATCTCGGTTTGTAGGCCTGCCTGATGAGTCAGCGCGACCATCTTGACAATTTCCGGATGAACGAGCGGCTCACCAAATCCCCAGAAAGCCACGCGCTTCAATGATCGGAAGGATTTGATTCCGGAAATCAGCCTCCGGAATACGTTCATGTCCATAAACCCGATCGGTTCGTCCCAGGAATTCCGGATGCACGTGCGGCACTGCAGATTGCATTGGGTGGTCGGTTCAACGTAGAGCTTGGTCAAGGGGACTTTTCGTGAAAATCGCTCGACATATTCGAAAAGATTCCCGCTCTGTTTCTGATTTTTCGATTGTTGTCCGATATTCATTGGCGCACATTTGATTTTTACACGGCAAAACGAATCAGATTCCCAAGCTTGTCTTTGTCCGGCAACCGTTTCCCCCGATGGACAATCTTGCCATTCACTTTTAGCACAGGCGTGAAAGGGATGTGTCGCAGAACCGTCTTGATATCGGTGACATGAAAGACATCAGCTTCGATTCCCTGTTCTGCGACAACCTCCAGGACCTGCTGGTAGAGTCTCTTGCAGAAATAACATCCCGGTCCGATCACCTCGATCGTGATTTTGCCAGCATGTTCGTCTTGTGGTACATTCATTTTTTCACTTCATAGCCCGAGCAGGGTATACAGACCGGCTGGCCATCCTTGATTCGTACATAGCGTTCAAATACATATTCATCGCAAAGGCTGCATTTGGCCTTGTTGAATGACCCTTTGACCGGCGTGAACTTGAAGTCTGGTTTTGCTTCGACTTTAAACATTGCATCATCCGGTTGGTCATAGACCCACTGCATAACTTCATCTGCGGCGGCAGCCGGTATTTTCGAAGGTTCAATCCCTTTTTTACGATAGGCGAAAAACTCGAATTTTCCGAACTGATCGACGAAATCCGGTTTTAATGAATAGCGTACGGCACCTTTTTGAGGATGATAGAATGTTGCTGCCAGTTTACCGTAAAAGGTTTTGGCCATCAGTAACTTTCCATAGGTGGCGCCGGTTGCTGCCTGCAGTCCGTCCATCATACAGGCCTGGGGGTGTCCTTCGCCAATTTCTGGGAAAATAAAAAACCCATGATCCGCCTCACGTTCAACACCGAGATATGCCATAGCTAATTTGCCCATTCGATAACCGATAGGCATAAAGGGACATTTGTGGCCATGAAACTCAAAGGCCCATTCGGGGGGAATAAATTTCGTTGTCATAATAAATTACCTCCTTTTGGTATGTTTATTTGATGATGTCAAAAATCATCTTGGCTGCTATCATCATAAGCAGCACACCGATGATTTTTTTTAATTGTGCGCTGGATATCTTTGTCTTCATCATCTGCGACCCGACAATAGAACCCAAAGCGCTCATCACAGCCATAACTCCGAGAAACACAGGGCTTAATCCGCCAAGGGTAACATGGCCGAGAAAACCTGAGAAAGAGGCGAAAACAACCACCATCGCTGTGGTT
>ERZ795047.297-NODE-297-length-63090-cov-9.071183_pt1 | contig 63090 bp, 49 predicted proteins | sample MGYA00375131_ERZ795047 | MGnify/ENA primary metagenome ERZ795047 (study PRJEB30176, sample SAMN05720228) | activated sludge metagenome | isolation source: Anaerobic digester | place: Japan | collected 2015-05-20 ... | reverse complement strand
GCCTTCTCCGAAAGCTCAGAAGTGTCCCTTATTACTTCGTCTATTTCCATGGCATGCTATGGTTTTTACTTCTGATGGTACCCGAATACAATATTAAATTTATTACTGGTGAAAATATATCAAAAATCAGAAAGAAAGGTAAAATGCCTTTCTCTTCAAACTTTTTCGCATTAAGGAAAAATATAGTATGTGTCACCAGAAATCTTAAAATAAACAGACCCAGAACTATTTGCCACAAGAAGCCTTTTAACATAAGATAGATGAACAGGGTATAAAAGAGTATTCTTGTAAGTGGTTCAGCAACGAGCAGGATTTTGTGAACAGGTCTGTAGAACCTTGCAGTGCTGAGGTGTCTTAGTTTTCTTTTAACCCATTCGGTGAGGTTTGCAGATGGTACAGACCGGGTATGGGCTGCAGGCCTGAATTCCACACTTACTATTGAAGGTCTAGCATTTTCGTTGACAAAAAGATCATCGTCGCCCGATATGGTATGGGTGTAACTACCATACCCTTTATTCCTGATGAAAACCTCTTTCAGATAAGCCATATTGCGCCCAACTCCCATATACGGTATTCCCTTTATTGCCATTCCCATGTACTGTATGGCAACAAAAAGAGTTTCATATCTCTGGTAAATGCTAAGAAGTCCTTTTGATTTAATATATCCCCCATAGCCCAGAACAAACTCCCTGCCTGGTTGAAATCCTGAAACCATTGTTCTAATCCATTGATTCGTAACAGGGTAGCAGTCGGCATCGGTAAAAAGCAGAATATCATGTGACGCAGCTTTAATACCAATAAATTGAGCAAATTTTTTTGAGTGAGGGAAGAGCGGATCTTTTGTAAGTGTGGAGACTTTCAGATGTGGGTATTTTGCCAGAAATTCACCGAGAATCTTGTAAGAATCATCTTCGGAACAGTCATTTACAACGATAACTTCATACGACGGATAATCCTGTTCAAGTACCAGAGGAAGGAATTTTTTAAGATTTTCAGCTTCGTTTCTTGCACAGATAATTACCGATACGGGTGGAAGGTTTCCATCAGTTTCAGGATGCCTGTATTTTAGTGTTGCAAGATAAAACCATAGATAATAAAAAAGCTGCACTGACACTGCTGTACAGTATATAACGAACAGGGCCAGATTTAACTGACTGAAGGATTGGTGCATCTGTTTTATAGATATCAGGAGCGAAAATAAGAATATAATTATTTACTCATTTAGTTTTTTTTCAACATTAGACGGTTAACTAATAACAGCCTGCAGCAAAAAAGAATCGGATATTTTTCAGAGAGGCAACATATAAATATTACCTTTGTGCTCCTGAAAGCACAGAAGATGTTTACCGTAACTGCTAACGACAGGGATAGCAAGGCAAGGGCCGGGATATTGAAGACATCACACGGGGATGTGCCTACTCCGGTATTTATGCCTGTCGGTACTGCAGGCACGGTGAAAGGTGTTCTTCACCGTGACCTCATTAATGATATTGGTGCAGGGATAATTCTTGGGAACACTTATCACCTGTATCTTCGTCCGGGTATGGAGATACTCAAAGCTGCGGGAGGTCTTCACCGGTTTATGAGCTGGAGCAGGGCGCTGCTGACCGATAGCGGTGGTTACCAGGTTTTTTCACTCAGTGAGATAAGAAAGGTCACTGCTGAGGGTGTGACTTTCAGATCGCATATTGACGGTTCGAAGCATCTTTTTACCCCTGAAAACACAATTGATATTCAGCGCGTTATTGGAGCCGATATAATGATGGTTCTCGATGAGTGCACACCTTATCCATGCGATCACAGGCAGGCTTTGAGGTCGCTTAGAATAACAAGTCACTGGCTTGAGAGAGCAGTGAAGAGGTACAACGAAACGGAACCATTATGGGGGTACCCGCAGGCTCTTTTCCCTATTGTTCAGGGAAGTACGTGGGAAGATCTTCGCCGGCAGTCGGCAGAAGAAGCCGCGTCAACAGGATTACCAGGCATGGCAATAGGTGGGCTCTCGGTAGGAGAACCTGCAGAGGAGATGTACAGAATGATTGAGGTTGTAAATGAAATACTTCCCGCGGAGAAACCACGTTATCTTATGGGAGTTGGAACTCCCGAAAACATACTCGAATCAATAGCACTTGGCATAGATATGTTTGATTGTGTGATACCGACACGCAACGGCCGTAACGGCATGCTGTTTACAAATTCAGGCATTATAAACATTCGCAACAGAAAGTGGGCAGATGATTTCAGTCCTATTGACCCCGAAGGAGCCTCAGAAGTAAGCCGTACATATACAAAGGCTTACCTTCGCCACCTTTTTGTATCGGGCGAAATGCTTGGCGCACAGATCGCAAGCATAAATAATCTGTCGTTCTACCTTAATCTTGTTAAAGAAGCACGAAAAAAAATAGAAGAGGGTAATTTTTCGGAATGGAAAAAACAAATAATAAAAAAGGTATCGTCAAGACTTTAAACAGGCTGAGCCTTAAAATAATTGACAGGTACATTATCAGGAAATTCCTGGGAACATTTACATTCTCTCTCCTGATGATTATCGTTATTGCAGTTGTATTCGACCTGACCGAAAAACTGGACGATTTCATGGAGAAAGAAGCTCCGTTGCGTGCTGTAATTTTTGATTATTACTTAAATTTCATTCCATACTTTGCCACAATCTTCTCACCTCTGTTTGTTTTTATTTCTGTTATTTTTTTCACATCAAGGATGGCTGTCAACACTGAAATTATTGCCATTCTAAGTGGGGGAATGAGTTTCAGACGCATGATGTGGCCATATTTTATTGCCTCACTGGTGATTGCTATCTTCACTTTTACATTCACCAATTTTGTCATCCCTCAGGCAAATCTTAAGAGAATTGACTTCGAGAACAAATATTACCGAATTACAAGGGTCAAGAGAGGTCAGGTGGTGAATTTCCACAGGCAGGTGTACAAAAATGTCTACATGTACATGGAAAGATATAATCCTGAAATTCAGACAGGTACAAATTTCACTCTCGAAAGGTTTGACGATAGCGGCCGGCTTGAGTCGAAATTAACTGCAACACGTGTAACATGGGATACCACCACATCAAAATGGAGTGCATGGACATATTACATAAGAGATTTTAAGGACAGCGTGGAGGTTATCAGCAGGGGGTTGAGGATTGATACGGCACTTACCATAAGGCCTGAGGATTTCTCAAGAGATCCTCAATATGTAGGGACAATGAGATATAAAGAGCTGAATGATTATATAGGACTCCTCCGGCTTCAGGGTTCTGATGAACTGAAATTGTTTCTGATAGAAAAACACCGCAGGTTTGCAAACCCCTTTTCGGTTTTTATTTTGACACTCATCGGAGTGTCTCTTTCATCGAAGAAAATTAGGGGAGGCATAGGAATGCAGATAGGTATAGGCCTGGCACTCAGTTTTTCATATATACTTTTCATGCAGTTTGCATCTCAATTCTCCCTGAAAGGAAATCTCGACCCGATGCTGGCCATGTGGATACCCAACATACTCTATCTGGCAATTGCACTTTTCCTTTACCGCCTCGCACCAAAATAATAAAAAGTACATTATCCTGAAAAAGTTGACTCTATTTTTCCACCCCCTGATCCTCCTTTTTTGAATACACCCCCTAATCCTCTTTTTTTGAATACACCCCCTAATCCCCCTGGCAGGGGGACTTAAGTATCACATGCAATCACCGCAGCAGTCAATCCAGTGGATGCAGCACTGACCAGGCAGGGGGACTTATCACATGCAATAAAATAGTATAACAGGAGAAGAAAAAAGTTTGGAAACTTATATCAGTACAGGAAAAGGTTTTGATTTCAAAAAAATTGGATTTTCATGGTTTAACATGACAAATATTTTTCTTTTAGAACTTTAAAAGTTTTAAAATTGCTGCCTTAAAAAAGTAAGCCGGACTTAAAAACTATGACTTATGACTATTGAAAAAAAGATTAATGAGCTCAATGAGAGGCGCAAAAAGGTTATTGCCGGAGGTGGGGCTGAAGCTGTAGAGAAGCAGAAAGCGATGGGTAAAAAGACTGCCCGCGAACGTATCCAGGCACTTCTCGATGAGAATTCATTTCATGAATACGACATGTTTGTGGAGCATGATGCCCGCGATTTTGACATGGACAAAAAGAAGCTTCCCGGAGATGGTGTCGTTACAGGTACGGGTACTATACACGGTGCTCCTGTAGCAGTTTTTGCACAGGATTTCACGGTAGCAGGTGGTTCACTTGGTATAATGCATGCAAGGAAAATAACTAAAATAATGGATTATGCTTTGAAGATGCGCATCCCTCTGATTGGAATCAACGATTCAGGTGGTGCAAGAATACAGGAAGGAGTGAACAGCCTTTACGGATACGGTGAGATCTTTTTCCGTAACACTCTTGCAAGCGGGATAATCCCCCAGATATCTGTTATTCTTGGTCCGTGCGCCGGAGGTGCAGTTTATTCACCAGCCCTTACCGATTTTGTGTTTGTTGTGGATAAGATATCCAAGATGTTTATTACCGGACCGGAAGTGATTAAGACAGTACTTGGTGAAGAGATTTCTATGGAAGACCTCGGTGGGGCAAGGGTGCACAGCGAAATAAGCGGCAATGCTCATTTCTTTTCAAAAAACGAAGATGAATGCTTTGCCAGCATAAGAAAACTTTTGTCATTTCTTCCATGGAATAATTCAGAAAAGGCAAAATTAACTGAACCTGCTGAGCCGAAGCAGGGGTATGATATTCAGAATATTGTCTCGGATGACCCCACCATGCCTTATGATGTGCGTGATATAATACGTGCTGTTGTTGACAATTCTGATTTTCTTGAGATACAGGAGATGTATGCAAGAAACATCGTTATAGGTTTTGCGAGACTGGGAGGTCGCACTGCCGGCTTTGTTGCAAACCAGCCCAATGAACTGGCTGGTGTTCTTGATGTTGATTCGTCAGATAAAGCTGCCCGTTTTATACGCTTTTGCGATGCATTCAACATACCGATTATCACCCTGGTTGACGTTCCCGGCTATCTTCCCGGTGTTGATCAGGAACATGCGGGAGTGATACGCCATGGTGCAAAAATCCTTTACTCATATAGCGAGGCAACAGTTCCGAAGATTACGGTTATTTTGCGTAAAGCGTACGGTGGAGGCTACATTGCAATGGCATCGCGCCACCTGAGGGCAGATTTTGTATTCGCATGGCCCACCGCCGAAATAGCAGTAATGGGACCCGAAGGAGCTGCAAATATTATATTCAGAAAAGAAATAGCTGCATCGGAAAACCCCGAGGAAACAAGAAAAAAGATGGTGGAAGAATATAAAAAGAAGTTTGCAAATCCCTATGTGGCTGCTTCACGAGGTTATGTGGATGCTGTCATCGAACCGCGTGAAACACGTAAAATGCTCCTTCATGCTCTCATGGTGACCGAAAACAAACAGGTATCACTGCCGCCTAAAAAACATGGCGTGCCACCGTTTTGATTATCAATGATATGCAAGTAAATGAAAGATATTGAATAAGATGGAAGAATATAAGTTGCTTAAAATAGACGATACCCTTTACCGGACCCACCTGAGCGGAAAATTCCTCAACAGGAAAAAATACCAGCCTGTAAATCCAGGTGCAGTGACAAGCTTTATCCCTGGAACGATAATAGATGTGTTTGTAAAAGAGGGTCAGAATGTGAAAGAGGGGGATGTTGTGGTGATTCTCGATGCCATGAAGATGCAGAACAGGTTAAAATCACACCTTGAAGGTATTGTAAAAAAGGTACATGTAAAAAAGGGTGACCGAGTGCCTAAAGGTGCTGTTCTTATTGAGGTGGAACCGGCATGAGAGTCCGGTTTCAGAAAGGTCCAGAATATATTATATGTCTTGCCAGTGATGGAGGTAATTCAGGTTTTTCACTGAAAATGCCGTAAACTGCAGATCCGCTTCCCGACATTGAACTGTATAGTGCCCCGCTCTCATAGAGCTTTTCTTTTAATTCCCAGAGCACAGGGTAACTTTCAAAAACAATGTTTTCAAAATCATTAATAATCAGTTCTCTCCACCTGATGATGTCTTCCCTGTAATAAACCGGTAACAGCGGTTCTCTCATAACTGGAGTGCATTTCATATAGGCTTCCCTTGTGCTTATACTGATCCCGGAATATAGTATCACCAGGTGATACCCTGCAGACAGAGGAGGCAGAGATGTGAGACATTCTCCCCTTCCTTCGGCATAGGCGGGAAGATTCTCAATAAAAAAAGGTGCATCGCTTCCGGCTGAAAGTGCAAGATACCTGAGATCTTCATTGTTAAGTCCCAGTCCGAAATGTCTGTTAAGCATCTTCAGAAAAAAGGCTGCATCGGAAGAACCACCCCCCAGTCCTGCGCCCGGCGGTATAACCTTGTGCAGATGAATATCGAGATAGGGTATTTTATAAATTCTTCGTAATGTCGAAAGAACTTTCAATACCAGATTTTCACATGGATTACCTGCATCCATGCCAGTTACTGTAAGCCTGTCATCATCTGATCCTGGCGGCATGATAACAAATTCCAGCACATCACATAACCTGACAGGATAAAATATCGTCTGAATATTGTGATAACCATCCTCACGGCGGGCCGTTATCCGCAACCCTATATTTATTTTTGCACAAGGAAAATCTATCATGCCAATAAATTTTATTGTAAAAATATCAATATGCATTATAACATAGAACTATTCCTGACTTTTTTCTCTTTTTAACAAGTTTTGAACTGAACATGTTTGTAATAAAACCTCTATTTTTACAAACTGTTTCATTCAAATTTTTACTTTTGAAGAAGACAGAAAGCCAGCTATGATTTTATCCTAACAAGTTGGCAATCATTAAATTAACAACAATGGCAAAACAGAGAAGCGGGACGAGACCTGTGGTGGTCACTTTGCCTGACACAGGCAGGATACCACCTCAGGCAACAGACATGGAAGAGGCGGTGCTGGGAGCACTGATGCTTGAGAAAGATGCAGTTATTACAGTGCTCGACATTCTCAAACCTGAAAGCTTTTATAAAGAAGCGCACCAGAAGATATTTACAGCAATAAGCAATCTGGCAAGCAGGGATTGCCCTGTTGACCTGTACACTGTAACAGAAGAACTCAGGGCTACCGGCGAGCTTGAAAGTGTGGGAGGACCTGTTTATCTTACCCAGCTTACTTCAAAAGTTGTTTCAGCTGCAAATGTCGAATATCATGCACGTATAGTAGCGCAGAAATACATTCAGAGGGAACTTATCAGAGTATCATCCGAGATACAGGCAAGGGCATACGATGATACATACGATATAACTGACCTGCTCGACTTTTCTGAAGATTCAATTTTCCAGATAGCTGAAGGAAATATTAAGCGCGAGGTGGCGCCCATAAAGGAGGTACTGAAGGAGGCTATAGCCGAGATTGAAGAAGCAGGAAAAAGGGAAGATGCTCTTGTTGGTATACCTTCGGGGTTCACAAAACTTGACAGAATAACTTCAGGATGGCAAAAATCAGAACTTATAATTATTGCAGCTCGTCCTTCGATGGGTAAGACAGCCTTCGCACTTACGATGGCACGCAATATGGCTATTGACCATGGAAAGAAGGTAGCAATATTTTCGTGCGAAATGTCGGCTGTGCAGATTGTGAACCGTCTTATTATAGCTGAGACCGACATTCCATCGCATAAAATCAAGAACGGAAGGCTTACAGAAGAGGAATGGAGGCATCTTGATTCAAGGATAAAAAAGCTGATGCAGGCTCCTATTTACATCGACGATACTCCTGCAATAACAATTACAGAACTGAGGGCAAAATGCCGCCGCCTGATGTCGCAGCATAAACTCGATATAGTAATTATTGACTATCTGCAGCTGATGACAGGCCCTCAGAATTCAGGGAGCCGTGAACAGGAAGTAAGTAATATTTCAAGGTCGCTGAAAAGTATCGCCAAGGAACTCGATGTTCCTGTTATTGCCCTCTCGCAGCTGAACCGTTCAGCAGAACTGAGAGGAGGATACAAAAAACCACAGCTTTCAGACCTCAGGGAATCGGGCGCAATTGAGCAGGACGCTGATATAGTGGTATTTATACACAGACTTGACAAGTTCGGGATTCTGACATTCGAAGATGGTACCTCAACACGCGGAATAGCCGATATTATAGTTGCAAAGAACCGTAATGGTCCTGTGGATGAAATACGCCTCAGATTCCGCGAGGAGAAGGCACTGTTTGTTGACTATGAGGATTTCGAAATAGAACAGACATTCGAAAGCACACCGGCACCAAAAAGCGTTACCTTCGGTTCAAAGATGAACCACGACGACTTCTGGAGCCCATCTGGAAGAGGGGTGGATTATGAGAACGATGATTTCAACGAACCACCTTTCGGTTAATCGATAAACTACAGATTTAGTTAAACTTCAAGATTATTCTGAAGCCTGCCGAACTGAATGAGAAATTGTCAAAACCGGCATAGATACCGGCTTCACCTAAAAACAAAAGTTCGCTGATGCTGTAGCCAAGCTCGGTGTATGCCCTGTTTCCATCTGACCACAGAAACGAAACGCTGACATTTTCTCTCATCAGCGTATTGCTAAGAACAGGCAGGAGTTTGAGAAGCAGGTAGGGTGTGGTATATTTTGTGTGAAACTCCGTGAAGAATTCAGGAGTGCTCAGCGAATAATAATCCTTCAGCCTGAATGCGTCTTCATAATTGTTTAACAGTATCGGTAAAGGCTGGGGATTGAAATGATTGAAATCGAAGAAGGTGAGATTATCATTCTTAATATACCCGCCTGTTCTGAACCTCCACATGAACTCGCTGAAGGCTCCTGTTTCTTTTCTCTGTGATACTTCAAGCCTTAAGTGGTCGTAGTTTCTCATTGTTGATATCCCGTCGGTAAACCTGTTTGCAAAATGCCTCCAGGTAAGTGTAATAGTTGGATAGTCAGACCCTGCCGGTATCTTTGCATTATTTCTTATCCTGTATCTCTGCCGTGGCACCCATTGCAACGATAAAGAAGCCTCATAATGCCTGTTGTCTTTTAACTCGTAAGGAGGAGGATCACCCGGGAGGGTGAGGAAATAGTTGTCGGGAATATTTGTCGTATATTCACGGTTTGGCTTGATAATTGAAAAATCTGTTGTGTTTTCAAGAATTCTTCTGTCATCGTAACCGGCGCTGATATCAATATATAGACCGTTAATAAGTTCCCTCCTGTGACCCAATGTAATATACCTGCTGTCGTAAAGCTTGAGGTAGTTCTTTCTGAGAAGGAGTGATGTTACAGAATTAAGGAAAGTGTTTATACCGCCAGCACTTCCCATGTCTCTGCTTGTCATTCCTGAACGCAGATATACCTGTGCCTGATGCATCCTGTCGAAGCGGTACTGGCTGTTCAGTTTCCACATAAATGCCTCCCGGCTGAATGCATAACTTATTTCGGGATAAAACGAAAGCGAATTTGAATTATGCCATCTTTTCGTGATCCCAAAATTTGTACCGTACACAAAACCATCAACGGTATTGAAACTTAAATTCTTAAGCCTGAAGAGTCCGTCGAAAGAAAAGCTAAATCCTGATGTATCAGACCATGAACGGCCAAAAGAAATGTCTTTTGTATGTACTAAAAACTTAGTTCTTTTCTTTTCAGTTTTTTCTGTAGTAGTATCGGCTTGTCTTACTGAACCGGCAAGTTCTGTCTTCAGGTTAGATGCAAGTCTGATGCTCTGTGCCTCTGTTTCTGAAAGCGGGATGGGACGGATGCTAGCCCAGAAAGCGCTATCTTTTTTTCCTGCATCTTTTTCGATTATATATGTGGTGCGATCTTTTATCTCAAGCGAATTTCTGACGCTGTCAGGTAAACTGTTTTTCGATTCTTTTTCAATGAGCTTCGAAAGTCTTGCCATATCCCTGTTCGAAAGTTCACCTTTCGATAATATGGATTCTATCTGTGCCCTGGTCTTTGAAGAAGAGGTATCGGACTGAATCTGTTGAGTGGGAGGTTTCCCGCTCTGGCTCATAGCAATGCCTGAGGGCTTTTGCAAACCGGAATTCAGCTCGACAGCCCGGTATTTTATTGAACTGCCATAGGTTGCCCTGGCAAGCACTCCAATAATTGAAATGTCCATTTCAAGTTTTAGACTCACCGGCAGCCATATGTCGTTCTTCACAGGGATAAAAAGTTGCTGGATTGAAATCGTACCGGCCAGGTTTTCATTTACAAGACTCAGACTGTGGATGCACCAAAGGTCTTCCACAATATAGATTACGCCTTCGAACAGTTGCTGACTCTTTCTTTTAGGTGTGACTCTTATCTTGCTTATGGTGTTATCACCCTGCTCAGTGGAACCTTCATATCTGAATCTGTAATGTGCGAATGCTTCGGGCGAAAGGGGTGAAATTGCCATGCCTGCTATCACAGGTTCGTAAAAACTGGCTTTAATGAAATCCATGGGTGAGACCTGATTCCCTTCTTCAGGAAAAGTGCTCTGGGATGATATTACTCTCTGGATATACCTGTCGGGTGCATTAAATTCAATTTCATTGAACGACTCCATCAGATATGTCTCTCCTTCCTTTATTGTTGAACCGCCCTGAGAACCCCTTCTGTTTCGTGAGCCAGTTGTCATTGAACGCTGCAGGAGTTTGGGAATCTTGTTTATCACAAGCGTTCCCTTCATATAAACATCCGCACTGTAGTAAATAACTTCGTTAAGATGGTACTTTGCAAGTCCGATTGCTTTTCTCATGATGCTGTAAGCTGGATCTTCGCCTGTGGCAGTAATTCTTATTTCAGGGATCTGGTAGTACTGAACCTGCAGGGTAATGTCTATTGTTATTGCAGTTTTTCCAAGTTTTATGTTTCTAATTTCGGGTGAATATCCAAGGCTCTGATAAATTACTGTGTAGCTTCCTTCAGAAAGATGGATTTCGTAATCTCCTTTTGTGTTCGCAACAGTTCCCTGCTGTGTTTCCCTGATATAAACGGTGGCATAGGGAATCGGATTGCCCTGAGTATCTTTAATGGTTCCTTTTAAAATTTGAGGTGATGCCTGCATGCTTAAAATCAGGCATAAAACGACTGAAAAGATAAGACGGGGAATCATTTTTCACCTCTCTTTTCCAGCAACGGTTATGACAATTTCACCTTTTGGCGGGTGACTCCTGTAGTGTTCGAGCAGTTCTGAAAGTGTTCCCCTCCGGTGTTCCTCATAAATTTTGCTTATCTCCCGCGATACGCATGCCCTGCGATCAGGCCCAAAAACACCAGCCATCTCTTCGAGAGCTTTTACGAGACGGAACGGTGATTCATAAAAGATCATTGTGCGATCCTCGTCTTTCAGTGCCAGAAGCTTTTTCTGCCTTCCCTTCTTCTGAGGCAGGAATCCTTCGAAACAGAACCTGTCGCATGGGAGCCCTGAACTGACAAGAGCAGGTACAAAGGCTACAGGACCGGGTAGTGTCTCAACAGAGATATCTTCTTCTATGCATTTTCGTACAAGCAGGAAACCAGGGTCGGAAATGCCGGGTGTACCTGCATCCGAAATAAGGGCTATCTTCCTGCCTGCTTTTATCTCCGCACAAATCTCATCAACCTTCCTGTGTTCGTTGAATTTGTGATGGGACTTCACAGGAGTATGTATGTCGTAATGTTTCAGGAGTTTTGAAGCATGCCTGGTATCCTCAGCAAGAATAAGATCCACCTCCTTAAGCACTTCAATTGCCCGGAGAGTGATATCATTAAGATTGCCTACCGGAGTCGGGACAAGAACCAATTTACTCATTATCCGGCAGTTTGCGTTTTACAAGATTCAGCAGTTGATTAATAACTTCGTTATCTTCTCCTTCTATATAATAATCCTTAAGAATCTCTTTTGCCTCTTCAAGGGTGGAAACCGAGTTGAGCTTTGCGATTGTTTCATCGTATGCATGACGGTTGCCACCAAATATCTCCCTTATAAACAGAAATTTGTCATTAACACCTATAATTTCAGTCAGATCCCCTACAGGCTGGCTCTTTAAAATCTCTGAGAGTCCATCATCTTTTTTACTTCCGAATGTATCGAGGATAGTATGTTTTGTACCATTGAATTTGTCAGCGAATATTTTAGTAGTGGCTTTCTTTTTTCCGGTCGACTCCTGTTTTTTGACGGGAGTGGTTTCTTCTTCGTTTATTATCTCTGGTGGTTTATTGGTTTTCTCTTCCACCGTTTCCTCTGGAGCTTTTGCTGCAGGTTCTTTTTCTTCGGGAACAATATCTTCGGAAATAACAATAAGCGACTCTTCAGAGCTCTTTTTTCTCTCCTGTTTTTTTTCAGCCTGCTCAAAACCCGGTTTGAGTACTTTCAAAAGGGATATAATCTCTTCAGCGCTTTTGCATTTTGTTTTTGCAAGTTCTATCTGCAGAAGTGGCACCCCGGGATAATTTTTTAAGTCATCTATTATTTCCCTTAGTTCCCTGAGATCTTTTAGAATAATTTCTATAGTCGAATTAAAATCCATCGTTCCCTCTTATTATTTAAAATGCCAATTTTGTTTACTTTGCAAAAGTAATCATAATTATTCAAGTTGAATCGGCTCGTAAGAGGCTTGTTCAAACTATTAACAATCTTGCAGATGGAGTATCTTGAAAGTGAAATAAAGAATAGAGGGGGGAGGGGAACCATAGAAGTTATTACCGGTTCAATGTTTTCAGGTAAAACTGAGGAACTTATTAGAAGGCTCCGGCGTGCACAGCTGGCAGGGTTAAGAGTGGAAATTTTTAAACCGACCGTTGACCGTCGTTATTCCGACACAAGGGTGGTGTCGCACGATGAAAAGTCAATAAACTCGACTCCGGTAGAAAATGCTTCATCAATAATTCTGCTTGCAGGTGATTGCGATGTTGTGGGAATAGATGAGGCGCAGTTTTTCGACGACTCGCTTGTGGATGTTTGCAACCAGCTTGCCGATGAAGGGAAGCGGGTTGTTGTTGCAGGGCTGGATATGGATTTTATGGCCCGGCCTTTTGGCCCCATGCCAGACCTTATGGCAGTGGCTGAATTTGTTACAAAAGTTCACGCTATTTGTACCCGTTGCGGTAATCTGGCACAATATTCATTCAGGAAAGTACCGGTTGACAGCCAGGTGCTGCTGGGTGAAAAAGATGTATATGAACCATTGTGCCGGAAGTGCTACAATGAGATGAAAAGAAGTAAATCCCAAACAAGATAAGAGTTGGAAATTACAACAGGCAAAGCGGCTGAAATTACAGAGGGGAAATTATATGGTCCTTCAAATTTGTTGATCCGGGAACTGGTTACCGACAGCCGCATGACCGTAATTCAGGAAGGTTCGGCTTTTTTTGCAATAAAAGGACCCAATCATGACGGACACCGTTTTATCGGGCAATTATACAGGCAGGGCCTGAGAATTTTTTTTGTTGAAAATCTGCCTGGTGATTTATCAGAATATAAAGAAACAGCATTTATTTATGTTAAAAACACAATTCAGGCTCTTCAGTCACTTGCATCTGAAAAAAGAAAACACTTTAACGGTAAAGTAATAGCAGTTACGGGCAGTGCTGGCAAAACGGTTGTGAAAGAGTGGCTTGCCGATATTATCGGGCTTAAAGAGCCGGTTGTAAGAAGCCCCAAAAGTTACAACTCACAGATCGGGGTGCCCCTCTCAGTATGGAAGCTGGAAAATAAATACAAAACCGGCATTATTGAAGCAGGCATCTCTAAGCCCGGAGAGATGGATAAAATTGCCCGTATCATCCGGCCTCATACCGGAATAATTACTAATATAGGAGATGCACACAGTGAAAATTTCCGGGATCTGAGGGAAAAAGCTGCTGAGAAAATGAAACTTTTCACCAGTGCTTCGGTTATTGTTTACTGCAGCGATCATGAGATTATCAGGGAAATAATTCAAGGTGACAGAAATCTGTCTACTAAAAACTTAGTAGATTGGTCTTTGAAAAATAGAAACTCAACAGTTTTCGTACAGAAAGTAAGGGAATCGGGTGTGGCGACAGAAGTGAACGTAAACTTCAGGGGTTATTCATTCGATGTTGTTATTCCTTTTACCGACAGGGCATCTGTTGAAAATGCTCTCACAGTAGTTACTGCTGCACTTGCCCATGGTGTTGACCCTGAAACAATAAGCCGGGGTATTACAAAGCTGGTATCGGTTGCGATGAGGATGGAGAAGAAAGCTGGTATAAACAATTCAGTGCTCATTGAAGATTATTACAATTCTGACCCTGGCTCTCTGAAGATGGCACTGGAATATCTTAAGTCGCAGAATCAAAGGAAGAGTGTTCTTATTCTGTCGGATTTTTTGCAGACCGGAAGGGATGAAAGAGAGCTATATAGTGAAGTGGCAGGGCTTGTTAAAGCAATGAAAATTGACAGGTTTATAGGGATTGGGCCTGCTCTTTTACGTAACAGAGATCTTTTTCCGGAGGGAAGCAATTTTTACCCAACAACACAGGATTTTTGCAGAAATGCTGATCTGATGCGTTTTAAAGGTGATGCCATACTGCTTAAAGGAGCCAGAAGTTTTGAATTTGAACGGATAAGCAATCTGCTCTCGCACAGGGTTCATCAGACAGTTCTTGAGGTAAGTCTGGACGCCATTTCGCATAACATCAATGAGATAAGAAAAAGGCTCAATCCTGGCACAAGAATTATGGTGATGGTTAAAGCTTTTGCCTATGGTGCGGGGGCGGCTGAGATAGCTTCGCTTATGGAGTTCCACAGGGTTGATTACCTGGCTGTGGCATATGTTGATGAGGGTGTAGAGCTGAGGGAGGCTGGCATATCACTACCGGTGGTAGTTATGAACCCTGAGCCGGATGCATTCGACCTGATGATAAAATATAATCTTGAACCTGAGATTTACAGCCTTTCGCTGCTGAGGAAATTTATTCAGGCAGGGCAACGGCACGGGCTTACTGATTACCCTGTGCATATAAAGATTGATACCGGAATGCACCGTTATGGATTTTTGCCACAGGAGACAGGTGAACTTGTTAAAGAAATATCAGCTTCTGGTTGTCTAAGGATTGCTTCGGTTTTTTCACATCTGGCTGCATCCGAAGACCCTGCATTCGACGATTTTACCCGTCGCCAGGCATCGCTGCTTGAAGAGGTTGCCGGCAGGATACGTGATATGGCGGGATACGGTTTTCTTGTTCATCTGCTGAATAGTGCTGGAATAGTAAGATTCCCTGAATATCAGTTCGATATGGTACGACCCGGCATTGGGATTTATGGCATTGCGGGTACCTCAGGGATAAACCTGAAACAGGCAGCACGTATGAAGACAATAATTCTTCAGGTTAAAACAGTTCCACCTGGCGAACCCGTAGGTTACGGTTGTACAGATATTTCAGACAGGGAGCGGCGCATAGCTGTTATGCCTGTAGGTTATGCCGACGGCCTCGACCGCAGACTTGGAAACGGCAGGGGAAGATTTTATATCAATGGTCATTTCGTGCCTATTGTAGGTAATATCTGTATGGACTCGTGTATGGCAGATGTAACAGGCACAGATGCTTCTGAAGGTGATGAGGTGGAAATTTTTGGCGAACATATTAGCGTGGAAGATTTGTCACGTTTAATAGATACCATACCGTACGAAATATTAACCTCCGTCCCGCCACGGGTCAAGAGAGTCTTTTACCGTGAGTAAGACACGGTATATGCTGGAAGTTCTTTTAATATTTTGCTACTATCGGCATTCGTCTGCCGGCACCGAAAGCCTTTTGTGAGATACGGAGTATGGGAGGTGCCTGATAACGTTTGTATTCGTTTGAATTTATCATCCTTATTGTCTTCAGTACCGTTTCTGCGTCGAATCCTTCAGCAATGATTGACGAGACTGGCATCTGCTTCTCTATGTAACGGTAGAGTATTCCATCAAGTACCGGGTATTCAGGAAGGGAGTCAGTATCGAGCTGGTTTGGCCTCAGCTCGGCTGAAGGAGGTTTGGTGAGAATACTTTCAGGAATAACCTCCGAGTTGCGGTTGATATATTTTGCCAGCCTGTAAATATCAGTTTTGTAAACATCGCCTATTACCGAGAGTCCTCCCGCCATGTCACCATAAAGAGTGCCATACCCCACTGCTGCTTCACTTTTATTTGATGTATTGAGAAGTATATGCCCGAATTTGTTCGAATAAGCCATAAGTAAAACAGCTCTTATCCGCGCCTGAATGTTTTCTTCGGTCACATCAGGAGGCAAACCTCTGAAGATCGGTTTGAGAACTTCCTCAAAAGCCATGAAAGGTTTTTCTATGCTGATGACTTCATAACTCACACCTGCATTTTGTGCCATTTTTACCGCATCATCAAGCGACCGGGCAGGAGTATATCTCGAAGGCAGGATGAGTGCCTTTACGTTTTCTGCTCCGAGGGCTTCAACTGCAAGGCACAAAACCGTTGCAGAATCTATACCTCCCGACAACCCCAGTACTGCTTTTGAGAAACCTGACTTACCGAAATAATCTTTTATACCTGTTATCAAAGCCTTGTATATCAGTTCGATCTGATCCGGCAAGGGAGGGTCAGCTTCATCAGTGACAGAAAGTAAGTCTTCGTAATCGAATGTATAAACAGCCTCTTCAAAAAAAGGAAGTTGCCTGATTATCCTTCCGTTTTTTGCTATTACCATCGAGCCTCCATCAAAGATAAGTTCGGTGTTTGCCCCGGTCTGGTTAACCATTATCACCGGAATGTTGTACTTTGATGCTTTTCCGGTAAAAATTTTCCGCTTTGCTCCTGTTCTGGTGTATGAAAAAGGTGAGGCAGAAAGGTTTATGAGAAGCTCTGGATTGAATTTTGCCAGCTCTTCGGCAGGTGAGACTGTGTAAAGCCTCGTTTTTTCGAATTCATTCGGGAAAGGCTGTTCGTCCCAGAGGTCCTCGCAAATGGTTATGGCAATTTTTTTCCCTTTGAACTCAAAAATCTCAAAATTCTTTTCAGGTTCAAAATACCTGTATTCATCAAAGATATCATATGTCGGAAGCAATGCTTTGCGGGCTTCGAAAATGATTTCTCCTTCACTAAGTACAAGAGCTGCATTAAAAAGCTTTTTGCCTTCGGGCCGGGTGTTAATAATGGGAGAACCAACTATGGCTGTGATACCCCTGCAGCATGATGCTATCTCTTTAACTGTTTCATCACACTTCTTTACAAAATCAGCATGGTCGAGAAGGTCGAGAGGAGGATAACCTGGTATGCATAATTCTGAAAATATTACAAGATCTGCTCCTTCGTCCGATGCTTTCTTAATAGCTTGCTTAATAAGAAAGCTGTTCCTCTCAAAATTTCCCACATGGTAATTAAGCTGGGCTATAGTGATTTTCATATTTTCTGTTTTCAAAAGTTAATTCCCACCCTGAATTTAAGCAGATTATGTGATATTCTGTCGCGGGGCTGTATATTATTTTCTTTTGTTACATCAAGAAAGTTGTGTTCGAATCCAAGCCCGAGCACAATAGCTGTTGTGCCGCCTAGAGAATAATCTATTCCCCCGAGTATATGGTAACCCATGTTGAAATGCCTTATTTCATCCATTGCCCTCTCACCCTTAATATTTGCTGATGGAATATCGACCTTTCCACCGATGGCAATTTTAGGATCAAGTCCTATGTCAGCAAAGAAGGTGACATAACCTATTTGATTTGTTTCGAATTTTAGCCCTACAGGAATATTAAGATATTGAATTTTATACACAACAGGTTTTCCTGCAGCTACTTCAGTATCGAAATTTGTGAATTCCATTGTAATTGTATCGCTGCTCACCAGTCTGCCACCGGCAGTAAGAATATTTAAACCTGTTGAAAAAGAATAGTTATTTGCGAAGTATTTATTGAAAGTGAAGCCAAAATTGAATCCGGCTCTTGCTCCTTCATTTTTTGTTTCACGGGTATCTGATGAGAACCAGCCAATAACAGGATCAGCAAAAATGCCGAACCGGATGTTTTGTGCCGTGACCACACCTGCATTAATGGTGAAGAGTGATACCAGAATAGCTGAATAAGTTCTGAGTGAAGATTTTCTTAGTAGATTCATAAACTCATTAAATAATTTATAAACGCCTGTAAAAATAACAAATAATGGCAGAAATTACTGTTTTGCTGGTTCATCTTGGCAATCTGTCAAAAAGTGAATAATTTCGCGCAATACATTTGCAGGTTATGAAACGATACAACAGTCTGATATTTTTACTTATTGCAGCAGTGATGTTACTTTCTGCCTGCAGGAGAAACCAGTACAGGGCAAATATTTCCGGGATTAAAGTCGAAATAAATATAAAAAGACTTGAGCAGGACCTCTTTTCGGTCGACCCGGTTAAAATACCAGAAATGACTGGTATGCTGACTGAAAAGTATGGTAATTTTTTAAAGTATTTCAGTTATGTAATAAACATTGGCGAACCGGGAGATTCGGCATGGCTCGATGGGTTGGTAAGGTTCTGTACCGACAAGCTAAACAATGAGGTTTATGCAAAAACCATGGAAGTATTTCCTGAGCTTAATTGGCTCGAAAAAGATTTATCAACAGCATTCAGGTATTACAGGTACTATTTTCCATCGAAGCCTGTTCCTGAAGTTTATTCATGCATTACCGGTTTTAATAACAGTATAATTACTGGCGATTCAACACTTGGTATCGGACTCGACAGGTACCTTGGGAAAGAGTGTAAGTTTTATCCACAGCTTGGAATCTACAATTATCAGGCTGCAAAAATGACACCGTCAAATATTGTAACCGACTGTATGTATGGATGGGCAGCCTCGGAATGGGATTATGAGGTTATGGGATACAGCCCCGATGATGTTCTCTCCTCTATGATTCACGAAGGAAAGTTGCTCTATTTTGTGAAATGCATGCTGCCTGGACTGCCAGATGAAAGGATTTTCGGTTTTACAAAAGAGCAGATGAAATTCTGTATTGATAATGAAGGAAGCATGTGGCAGTATCTTATTGAGAACAACCTGCTTTTCAGTGCCGATTCGTTTACTAAGAAAAAACTGACGGGTGAAGCACCTTTTACGAGTTATTTTTCGAAAGAGTCGCCGGGCCGTGCTGCTGTATGGATAGGCTTCCGGATTGTGGAATCGTATATGAGGCACAACAGGAACATAACCCTTGAGGAGCTTATGAGCGATAAAGATACAAGGGCAATACTCGAAAAAGCACGTTACAGTCCTAAAGCGGTGTGATAAAATAAAAAAGGGCCCCTATTAGAGACCCTCTTATTTCTTGATTGCAGACTTATGCAGGATGAATAGCCTCTACCGGGCATACATCGGCACATGCACCGCAATCGGTACACAAATCGGGGTCAATTTTATAAATTTCCCCTTCCGATATTGCACCTACAGGACATTCATCAATACAAGTTCCACATGCTGTGCAATCTTCACTGATTTTGTAAGCCATGACTTTTATTTTTGGTTAATATAAGCAGACGCCAAAAATAACTTATTTTTTTGAAATCTGAAATGAAAAATATTATTAATTGAATTCCTGGCAGTAAATTTTAATAATCTCGCAGCTTTTTTATCGCATACTTAGAAATCCAAGCTGAAGGAAAGATAGAAGACCATTGGCAACACATATCCGTTTTCAATTCCCCACGCCCAGTCGGCACGTACGAAATAACCCATTAGCTGTGCCCTTAGTCCTGCTCCAAATCCTGCCACAATGGGATCACGGTTGGTATCAAGGATAACTGTAACAGGCCCGTTAGTAATTATTTCATTATCGTACGAATTTTCTCCTGACCATGGAGATTTTCCCGACCATGCAGTCCCAATGTCGCCGAAACCTACTATCTGCAGGCTGTTGAGGAAGTTTGACTTTAGCGGATGGCCAGCAAAATATCTTATAAATGGCCAGCGTATTTCACTGTTAATCAGTGCAAAACTATTTCCGTTTCGAATATTCTGGCTGAACCCCCTCATGTTTGTGGCAAGTGCCTGAAAACCATATTTGTAATTAGGATTTACTGGTATTGTTTTGTCAAACATTGGTATTTTGCTGAAGAGGTATCCCATCCAGTTGTCCACGCCTCCCATGTAGTAGATAAGTTTTGTAGGTCCGTACGATGTGCTGGCGGCAAACCTGTTTGCCCATATCAACTCACGGTGTATTTTCAGATAATGCCTGAAATCAGCTCCCAGGACAATCATATCCGACAGTTTTTCAGACACTTCTTTGTAGTACTCTCCGAAAATTTTAAATCTTGTTCCGTAATAAATGTTTATGAGTCTCTTGCGGGTATTATCAAATACCACTTCACCCTTTAGTCCTGCCCAGTGCCTTACAATATCTTCGTTGCTTAGAGATGCCACATCAGTTGAAAGGTTTACATACCTGTCGAGCCTGTACGACAACGTTCCCTTCAATGCCAGTACAGGTGAAAAAGGTCTGGCGAGAGTCAGATAAACATTGTCGCTGTGTATTTTGTAATATTCGTAATCTTCCGTGGAAGTGTTAAATGTCATTCGGTGGTAGGTAAGTTGTTTGTCGAATTTCCCCTTCAGATTTTCAACGCTGAGCAGATATTCGTTGCTGTCGAAATTGCCCGCAAACCTGAATCCACCTGTAATTTTATAGTCTTCAAACAGATCCAGAATACCGATACGTGTAAATAGATTGGTGCCAGGATTGAAGTAAGGAGCACCGCCGTTGTAAGGCTGGTATGAATTATTCAGGAAGCTGAAATCGATCTGGTTTGCAATATAATTGTTATAAAATGATGTCTGGTATATTCTTATAAGAGGCATTTGAAGGGTGTCGGTGCCAAGGTCGATGTCCATGTAATCTTTTCGCCACAACTGTTCATAGTAATTCTGTTTCTCCTTTTCGAAAATATAATGGTTGATATCGATGGGTTCGTCTTTTGCATAATATTCATAAAGTGGTTTTTTAAGAGTATCTCTTCTCTTCCGGTCTTCAAGCAAAAGCCATTGCCTCAACTGTTCTATGCTGTCGGCACGGTGAAGAGCATTCAGGTGCTCCTTTCTGAAGTTTGTTACAGGTAATTCTTTTCCTTTCACCTTATTACCGGACGATGAGTTTCCCTTTCGTACATGATATCGGCTTTTGTTATAGACCACTTCTCCGAAAAAGTCGGAATTGTTTGCCACATCGTGGTAAAGGATGTTCCGGTCGTAGTCGGTGAGAGGTTCCGCCTTGATGAAATACCGGTAATGAGGAATAGTATCGATAAAACTTATTGTGCTGTCAAAAACTGCAGAATACCTGTTGTAAACTCCATTATTGTTTCCGATAAATGCGAAAGCGTCTTTCCCTGTATTTACCGGCTGGAAGTGGTCATTATATTTTTCTTCGGTGAGCCTTGTGAGAACCTTATCATTTTTAGTTATATTATACAGGAACAGGTCGTATGTGAGCCCGAGACGTTCAAAAGGATTGCCGGTGTTTGTAAGTGTATCAGAGAGCCGGTTCGAAGTGAATATTATTTCATCGTTTGAGCCGTTTATAAACGACGGGTTAAGGTCGTCAGCAAGGTCACGGGTTATCTGCTCATTTGTTCCGGAAGCTATGGTATGGACATAAATGTCGGTAAAACCACCTTTAACACCCGAAAGCACAAGTTTTGTGCCATCAGGGGAGTAGGCAAAATCAAGAACTTTGTCGAGATAGAGAAAGAGCCTGCTTTCGGTTGTTTTTTCCTGTATCCGGTAAAAATAAATTCTAAGAAGGGCTTTTTCTTCGTTGATAAATGTAAGTATCCTGCTTCCTGGATGCCAGGCTATTACCGGATAGGTATTATCCGTTTTGTGTTCATATTTGGGCTCGGCCCTGAATATTATCTTCGTTTTACCAGTCTGCTGATCGTAAACCCATATTCTTTTTCTGCCCCAGTCGTTTGTAACATATGCAATATATCTTCTGTCGGGACTGACTTTTACCTGCTGGAAAATCTGTTCTTTTCTGGATCTTTTCAGATTATTTTCATCTTTTGGCGGGTCGCCGTTGTCATCTGCAAATTCTTTACTGTAGAATTCCTGCCATTCTTTGAGCAAATCTTTAAGCTTACGGCCAGTAACGTACATGAAGCCGTCATTGATATTCTTGTAAATTTTAGTCAGATAAATAATACTGGGAATTAGAGCATCACCATATTGCCGGCCTATGAATCTCCAGAACGATTGACCTGCATAGATGGCATCATCATATTCAAGGTGATTTATGTTTTTGTATTTCCCACTCTTAAATCCATCCTTTACTTTGTTTTCCACGTCATAATCCCATCCGTAGCCGGCATAGTTTGCCAGTCCCTTCATATACCACTGGGGTATGTCGAAAGAGCTGGAACTTGTTGTTCGGTCGCGCAGGTCAGCCCCTGCAATCATTTCATTAACAATGACTTCTACAATTGATGAGGCTAGCTGTTTCTGGTATGCAACCATATTTCCCTCGTAGTACAGCATAACTTTGTTCTTAATTATCCTGCTATACCCTCCGAGGTTGTAGTCATCCTCTGAAAATGTAACAAGGCCTATATTTGACTGCTTGTACTCTGCCTGATTGTTGAAAATTATGAAAATAAGCCTTTTTTCCAGATTGTAGTCGAAGTAATCTTCTATCTCTTCAAGCTTTTTTATAGCATAATTGGCAGTAAACTGGGCCAGTTCCCTTCCTTCTTCCTTGAAATAACAATCGATGTTTTCGAAACGGTAAAACGACCAGTAATAGTCATAGTACTGAACTCTGTTCTTGCCAAATGACATCTGAAGCCCGTTGTAAAACTGGCCCCTGATACCTGCCGGCAGATAAATCAGAAGTAACGAGAAAAATAACCCTTTCAGAAAATTCCCTGACATCAGCCTGATGAAATTTGCCGTCAAATCTCTTTTCAAATTCTGTTCCAAAACAATCCTGACAAATCTAATAATATAATCTTTACCTGCTTTTATAAATTTGAGTAAACTTTATTAATTTTGGAAATTTAACGGAAAATGGTCTGCTTTTTGTATGGAGTATGCAACAAAATGACGATAATTCAGGTTATATATAAATCAGGTGTTTGATTAAGTTTGAATTACTAATAAAATAAAATGATATGAAAAAGCTTCTTATTTCCACTATTTGTTTGTTATCAGGTGTTTTGATGCTGGCACAGCCCAAAGTGCAGGTTGCAACTTATGAGCATGATTTTGGCACCTTCAGGGAAGAAGATGGAAGGCAGTCGTATAATTTTGAGATTGTTAACACTGGTAATGCTCCTCTGGTAATTCAGAATGTTGTTGCTTCGTGCGGTTGTACAACACCCACATGGACTAAAAGTCCCATTCCTCCCAACGGAAAGGGTATAGTTACTGCGATGTATGATCCTGCAGGACGTCCTGGTCCGTTTAACAAGACACTCACTGTTTATACCAATGCAAGCCCTTCTACGGTGGTGCTTGTTATTAAAGGTGAGGTTAAGGAAAGGGAAAAGACCATTGAAGAGCTCTTTACTTTCCCTGTTGGCAAAGGAGTGAGGTTTGAAAGCAATCACCTGGCTTTTACAACGATTAAGAAAACAGAAAAGAAGATAAGGGTGATGCCTGTTATAAATACATCGAATGAACCGGCAAAGATTGAATTCGAGAATGTACCAGGTCACCTGCAGCTGAAAGCAGTCCCTGAAACTCTTAAACCAGGGCAAAAGGGCGTTATAGAGGGGACTTATGATGCAACAAAGAATGGTAACTGGGGTACAGTTACTGATGTTGTCAGAGTTAAGGTTAACGGTGTTGCTCAGGAAAATACATGGTTTTATGTTTCTGCCAATCTGGTTGAAGACTTTTCGAACCTCACGAAGGAAGAGCTTGAGAATGCTCCTGTATTCAAGGTTCAGGCAGCTACGGTTGATCTTGGCGATATGCTTCCCTCAACAACAAAGGATGTTGAATTCAAATTTACCAATGAGGGTAAAAGAGATCTCATAATAAGGCACATACGTTCAACATGCGGATGTACTGCGGTTAACCAGAGCAGCAGCAACATTGTTAAACCTGGTGAAACAGGTACAATAAAAGCCACTTTCAATTCGGGTTCATACAAAGGAAGGGTTACAAAAGCCATATATGTTTATACCAACGACCCGAATCATTCTGAAGTGATACTGATGCTCAATGCCAATGTAATAGAAAAGAAATAAGAATTACAAGTCTGTATTCAGAATCTGAATAAGATGTCGAAAAATAATCAGGGAAAAGGCGCCTTAACAAAAAGGCGCTTTTTTATTTTTTAAATTTACCTGCAGCAATTTATGGTACAGATGCCTGATAAACAGAAAAAGGGGAGTGCACTCAGTATAAGAAATGGTATTGAACAGCCCCCATTGGTGAATCCTGAGATTCTGAAAAAAAATAGTGCAGGGAAAAGGAGAATACTTTCTGCCAGCGAATATATTTCAGGTATTCTTTCTGGAAACAGGGCAGTGCTGGCAAAGGCAATAACTCTTGTTGAGAGTTCCAACCCCAATCATTATAGTCTTGCTCAGGAGGTTGTCGAGGGTTGTCTGCAATACAGCGGCAACTCGGTAAGGATTGGTATAACTGGCATACCGGGTGCAGGTAAAAGTACATTCATAGAATCTTTTGGAACGATGCTTACCGGTATGGGCAAAAAAGTTGCCGTACTGGCTATTGACCCTAGCAGCAAAAAGACGAAGGGCAGTATTCTTGGTGACAAAACAAGAATGGAGCGTCTGAGCACCGACCCAAATGCTTTTATAAGGCCTTCGCCCTCAGCAGGCACCCTTGGAGGTGTAGCTCGCAAGACGCGAGAGAGTATAATATTGTGCGAAGCTGCAGGATTTGATACAATATTGATCGAAACAGTGGGAGTTGGTCAATCGGAGACAGCAGTTGCATCGATGGTTGACCTTTTTATTCTTCTGATTGTTGCAGGTGCCGGTGACGAACTGCAGGGAATCAAACGCGGTATAATGGAGATGGCTGATATAGTTGTGGTAAACAAGGCCGACGGAGACAACAGGCAAAAAGCCGAAGCTACTGCAAATGAATTCAGAAATGCAGTGCACCTGTTCCCGGTGCCAGCTTCCGGATTCACTCCGGTTGTTACAACATGTTCATCAAAAGAAGGCACCGGAATACAGGAAATATGGCAAACTGTAAATGAATATCTGGCTCATGCCAGAGCTACTGGCTATTTTGAAAAGAAAAGACAGGAACAGTCAGTCAGAAGAATGCATGACTTTATTCTGGATTACCTTGAAAACTCATTTTACAATAATCCTGAAATTAAGTCATCACTCCAGCGGGTCGAGGAAATGCTTCGCAGAGGTGAAATTACTTCATACAAAGCAGCTTATATTCTTCTTAACAAATTCCTGAACAAGTAGTTTGTGCTGTCACATTTCAGGCTCAGTCTTCTCTTCTTCATCTTTCTCCTGCCTACCGCTTCCGAGCTCTTCCAGAATAAAACCTGTACCCCTAACTGTTCGGATATCAATGCCTTTATCCTCCGAAAGATATTTACGAAGCCTGCTTATAAAAACATCCATGCTTCTTCCCAGGAAATAATCGTCTTCGCCCCATATCTCTGTCAGGATATCTTCACGGGTGAGTATCTTATTTTTGTTCATTATGAAATACCTCAGCAGCTGGGCTTCCTTCAAAGTAAGTTTCTCTTTCTTTTTACCTGAAATTAGCTCAAGTGTGTTGAATTTCAGAATTGTGTCAGAGATTTTGTATTCATCATTCACCGACGAATAAGCTCTTTTCAGAATGTTATTAATTCTGAGAATAAGAACTTCAGGATCAAATGGTTTTGTAATATAGTCATCAGCTCCCAGCTTCAGTCCTCTTACTATGTCTTCCTTCAGGCTTTTTGCAGTGAGGAAGATAAAAGGCATTTCCGGTGCTGCCTCTTTAATTTTTTCGGCAAGCGTAAATCCGTCCATCTCAGGCATCATAACATCGAGTACGCAGATATCGGGGCGATCCTTATTGAAGAGCTCCCAGGCCTCTTTACCATCGCGGGCTAGAGTGACCTCAAACCCGCTTATTGTCACATACTGCGCAAGTACGTTCCCGAAATCCCTGTCATCTTCTGCAATAAGTACTTTCATATCGCTCGTTTTTAATTATTTCGGAATTGTAACTGTAAAACAACTGCCCTCACCGGGTTTGCTTGATACTGTAACAGTACCGCCATGAGCCTCTGCAATCCTCTTTACGTAATAAAGCCCAAGTCCTAGACCTTTTACCTTATGAATATTGCCATGGCTCACACGGTAAAATTTGTCAAATATATGTTTCTGGTCCTGCTTGCTTATTCCGATACCATTATCTGTTACCGAAATAACAATATTTTCTTTATTCACCTGTCCTTCAACCTTTATTACAGGTTCTTTATCGGAGTATTTTACTGCATTTGACAGCAGGTTATTCAACATGGTAGTGAAATATACAACATCCAGCTTTGTTTTCAGAGTGTCGAAGCCGTAGTTTTCTATAATCTGAACATTGTTGTTTTGTGCTGTTCTGAAACTCTCAACGATATCGTGCATAAGTTCCCTGAGGTCCACCTCCTTTTTGTCGAGCTGAAACTGGGTTCTTTCCCACATGCTGATTTCCAGAATCAGATTAATGAGTTGGTTTAGATGTACGCTCTGCTTATGAATTAGCCTTGCAGTTTCAAGCACCTTATTTTCATTTGTTCTTATTTGTTCCATTTCCAGCGTTTTACCAGCAACCGTTATGGTTGAAAGAGGAGTCTTGATCTCATGGGTCATGTTGTTGATGAAATCGGTTTTCAGGTTCGAAAGCCTCTTTTCTTCCATCAGATTGTGGTAAGTGATATAAAATATTATCATTACAACAATTATACTGAAGATGCTCAATGCCAGGTATAGTGCCATATCCCGGAGGACCATCCTTTGCTTTCCTGATATATCTATGTAATAATCAAAAGCGATGCGATAGTAATTATCTTCCCTGAAAAAGCGGTTTACAAGTATTTTTGAACGCGTATCTTTTGTAACATTTGCCGACGAAACAGGTGGTCCTGCAAACATCTGCGGGTTTGCATAAACATCGAATCTTTTCTCAAAATCTATCAGCCGGAGAAAATTTACTTCTATCTTGATTGAGAAATCACTTTCAAACCCCTGTTTGTTGAAATAACCTTTAAGATAAGGGCTGAGGTTTTCGAGTTCAGTTAATATTTTATTGACATCCCTCATAATCTCTTCCTTAAGACGAGTCAGGTCTTCATCATTCTTGACATTCTGTATTTCAGTTGACATCACCTGCCGGGAATAGTCGTTAAGGAAATTCAATGCATTTTCGAAAGGGTCGTTCTGGCTCATCCTGTTCAGTTGCTCCATAGCCTCCTGAGAGAGAAGCTTGTATTTCAGGTCGAAAATTACATCCTTGTCGAACCAGATATCCTTTATTACCAGTACCTGTACGATAATAAGGATAACTATTGAAACTATTCCGGCAACCAGTATACTGTTCTTTAATCTCATTGTATATAAATCGACATTAAAATTATTGAATTTATTTCATTAATTACTAAGATGTGGTTGAAGATTAACCTTACATTAACCCGGCATTAACAAAAAGTGGTACATTATCTGCTTATTTTTACAGTGGTTAAAGTAATTAAAGGAGGAAATCATGAAACTCAAAGTTTTATATACAGGAGTGCTTTCGGCTCTGATACTGGGAATGGTGGTTGCAGGGGCGGCAGGACAGGAGAAAACCCAGGAGCAAAAGGAGAAGGAAGCCAGGCTTCAGCAGGCTATTGAACAGCAGAAAAAAGCCATGCAGGAGCAAGCAAAGATTATGGAACAGCAGGCCGGTGAGATACAGAAGGCTGTTGTACAGGAACAGGGTAGACCTGAAGGTGTTCGTCCTGACGACCCTTCAAGGAGAAGCAGAACGAATGTTTTTATTGGCAGGGAAGGAGCCGATGCAGGCGCATTTTATATTGGACCGGGAGGTGATTTTGGCGGATTCAGTTATTTCAGAGGCAGCGGTACATCATTCGAGTTTTCAAAAGGACTGAACGAAGCCACAATTACAAGGCAGCTTCCTTTTGAAGTGGACAGTGATGCAAAAAACGTGGTGATGAGTATCAGCGGCGATTGCAAAACCGGTGAGATTAAGGTGAAAATCCTTTCGCCTGATGGTAAAACATATGCAGAAGTTCTGATTGATGCTTCAGGAAATCTTAACTGGAGAAAATCATTTACTGCTTCAGGAGAAGAAAATAAGGACAAGATAGGTGAGTGGACATTTAAAGTTGAAACTTCGAAGGCAACAGGCTATTTCAGGATTTCAGTGCAGACATTCTGAAATAATTTTCTGAATAGTAAAACAAAAAAGTCGTTCCGTGCGTTTGCCGTGAACGACTTTTTTTCAGTTTGAAAATATCAGTTTGATTGTGCAGAAGCTGTCCCTCCTTTAACGCTTTCAACCCTTACGGTGTACCTGTCACCTCCTTTAACAATCCATTTCACTTTAATAATGTTGCTGCTGCCAGCTGCTCCAGAGAATCGTCCTCCTGCAAATCCTCCCCCTCCCGTTTGTGCGCCACCGCCCAGATAACCGGGTATGTTCTCAATTTCGAGCCGTGCCGGATTTTTTTTCTGTTCCCTGCATATGTTTAGGTCTTCGTTTTCAACTATCATGCCTGCAAGTACGCTCTGTGCCCCTTCGATGTAAACATAATCAGGAGGGTCAATTTTGTACCTCAGGTTGCTGGCCGAGTGTGTTGGAACCATCCTTTTGTTTTCAATCGTTGCTGAGACCTCTTTCAGTCCTCCGCCAAGGCTTTTCACTGTTACTTTTGTAACCTCAAGTTTAGGCAGGTGATATGCGTTGTATATACAGAATGCAGCATTGCGATGCGCATCCGATTCTAGCAGAAAACCCGGATGCAGCCTTCCGTAATTCTTGCTGAAGCCCCCTATTTCAACCTCTCCGTAAACGGGATGGTTTATTTTCTGCCATGGTATAAATGCATCTTCAAAGAGTAGCAGCCTGTCAAATTCATACTGGTCGGTATTGGTTGTGTCATAGAACATGAGGTATGGGGTCCAGAGTTCGTTTGAGAATACGAAACACCCCATTGCTCCATGCATCCAGTCAACTTCACCGCCATAAACCGTATACAGGTCTTTCCAAACTGTAAGCAACCTGTACCCTGGAAGTATCTTTTCACCTGTCTTACCGAGTGCTTCTATAACTGCATCGTCGGCTCTGCTGTATGCCTCGGCATAACCGCTTTGTACCGAGGGTCCCCGGAGAATCATGCCACCCGAGTTATGAAATGACTGAGCTCCTGCAATATTTCTGTGTTTCAGCAGAAAATCCCTCACAGCCTGGTTCTCAGGAAAGGTGAACGGATATTTGTCGGCTCCGCTCTGGATATAGTTGGGTTCCCAGTTGAACCCCCAGTCGCGATTGCCGTCGTAACCACCCGGGCCGTCTTCGTTAACAAGACCGTCACCATCGTTGTCAATGCCTTCCTGTCCGAGTAATTCATATTCACCTTTCTGCCCCGGCTCAACCCTTATCATTCTTCTGTTGTCTTTTGGATCAACTATATAATTTCCTTCAGGGTTTTTCCTTCTCATCTGGCTTATTTCGCCATCACCGTTCAGGTCATCGGGACCATCCTCGTCAAAGAGACCATCGCGGTCGTTGTCACGTGGAGCAAGGCCGGAGCGCGGAGGAACACCTACCGATGTAAAATATTCCCTGGCATCAGGGTTGATGGTTGGTGCTATGTAGAACGTCCGTTCGGCAAGTAACTCTCTGATGAATGTGTTGGTGTTATACATCTCGCAAAGATACCAGGCCGTGTAAAGTGCCATCTCCGTTCCCTGCAACTCAATTGAGTGTATGTTGCCGTCAATCCAGTAACCTGGCTTTTTGTCGGGATTGCCTGCTTTTTTATCCGATATTGTCAGCAGCCAGATATCCCTTCCCTGGTACGATTTGCCAATTGACTCTAGAGAAACAAGGTTGGGATATGCTTTTGCAAGTTTGCTGCACAGGTCATATATACCGGCATTTGTGTAATATTTATTCCATGAAGCCTGTACCTTAGGATCAGGTGGTGAACCTGCAGCCCTGAAAAAGAGCTCCTCTTTCTGCGCGTTTGATGCTGCTGATGTCAGAACCACCAGAAGAATTATTAATGATATTTTCTTTATGCTTTTCATATTCCTGTCTGTTTTAAATTTTTATTTCAGATCGAAAGATGTGCTTATTGTTCCCGTATTCAGTGCACCTGCAGTTATAGCTACACGTCCTTTACCTGATATCAGCCACGAGAACTCTGAGGAACTGTTTCCTTCTAGCCTCTGCATCCTTTGTACCTTCTGGCCGCTTAGGATTGTCTGTCCTTTTGCCGGTTCAAGTGAAATCCTCATTATCCTTGTCCACTGGTTATTGGCTCCTGCTTCGGAGCACGTGGCGAAGAGTCCTTTGTTGTGAACTTTCAGGGTAATCCGGTAAATGTCGCTGCCGACATTCTCAACCTTTTTGTCTATAAATTCAAGTTCGGGATGCATTCCTGCGACTTCAACGATAAATTTGTAATTTTTTGTTATCATTTCCTGTACTTTATCTGCTGGGGGAGTAAGCATTGCGAACGGTTTTATGCCACCCACTTCAACTTTTTTATCCAGGAAATCCGGGTGTTTTATTTCGGTCCATGGCACGAAGACATTTTCGAGTTTATTGTCTTCGGCAAATTTAAGGAATGATACTTCTGTATTTTTCCCTCTTTCGGAGGGGAACCACCAGCCGGGTGTGGTAAAACAGTAGCGGCCGTAGTGGTAATATACCCAGTCGGCAAAGTTTCCCGGAGAGGTCTTTGATGGAGGGGCACCCCTGAGGCCTGTTATTTCCTGAAATTTTTCGGAAACCAGCCTGATAACTGTTTCGTCGCTTCTCAACACTGATGTTATTCTCCTTTCGCCTGCCTGCCTTCCCTGCTGTTGCTGGATTGCCTGGGTTTGCTGCCCGGAAGGTGCAGGTCGCTCATTTCCTCTTGGAGTCTGCTGCGAAAGGTTATCCTGGGGTCCGAAACAGATGACTGCATATATGTTGAAATGGTCGTAAAGGAAGTCAGCAACAGCCTTGCTTTCAGGCTCTGAAACGGCATGCAAACCTGCATTTGCTCCGTATTCCTCGTAGTTGTATGTAAAGTTTTTGTTGAAGTCCACTCCACCCGCACCATCTTCATTGAAAAGACCATCTTTATCGTTGTCGATACCTTCACTGAATAAAAGATAAGTTCCTTTTTGCCCTTTCGAGAGGTCGGCTTCAACCATAACTCTCTTATCGTCGGTACTTTCGATATATTTACCTGCCGGGTCAGATACCCTTAAAAGTGTAATCAGGCCGTCCCCGTTAAGGTCTTCGAAAGGATCTTCCCCCGTCTGAAAATCTCGGTCATCGTCAGTAGGCCTGTCGTTAATAAGCCTTTCATATCTGAGCGTTGAAAAATATTGCTCCGAAGCATCCGGATTGACGTCGGGAAAGACATAAAAAGTGATCCTGTCAAGAAGGTTTTTAATTTCTGGTGTGGCAGATTCTTTCAGGATATTTTCAGCGAAACCTATTGCCAGTTCCCTTGTGAATATGTAACTACCGTCGATTCCTCCCACAATGGCAATGGCAGGTTTGCTGTCCCTATCGCCTGTTCCTATGGCAAGTACCCATACATCCCTGCCTCCGGGTGTCTTGGCAAGTGATTTTACCGAGCAGAGGGCGGGATAATCTGTTGCCAGCTTTGTTGCTTTCTGTGAAAGAGCCCTGTGGTTTGCAAATTGAGCAAGACTCTCTGAAACAAAAATGCTGGAAATAACTACCAGCAGAAATGTAAATTTTAAAAGACGTTTAACCATGTTGAGTTTTTTAAGTTTTTAGCGAGTTGAAATTATTTCATTAAAATTATTAAGCAAAGAAACTTTTAAAATTAAGGGTATTTTTTATCATTTTTTAACATCTGAGATGGTTTTTAGTTTAATTCCAAGAGTCTAAGAATATTTACTCTTACTTTCTTTGCTTGCTGAAAGAACCGAGCCATGGCAAAGCGAACGATTGAAATCACCCCCCAACCCCCCTATATTTGTGCCATTTGGCAATATAGGGGTTCAGGTCATATAGATCAATGGATCGAATTACTATTGAATTACGCGTTGAGCGGAGCGAAACGCAAATGACTATAAATTAATATCACACCCTTGCCCACCATGCTGCTTTCCGGCAGTGAGGCGGGGATTTAAACGATTCAAAACCAATTGCGCCGGGTATGAAGATTCATCTTCAAATTAACTTCTCGTCCCGGCGCCAATAATTGTTTGAATCCATTGCTACAAAAATGGCGCTCCTACGGAGCTAATAATTTAGAAATGAATGACATTCAAGCCCCCTCTCAGGGGGTTTGGGGGTAGTCCCCTCCCAGGGGGTTTGGGGGTAGCCCCCTCTCAGGGGGTTTGGGGGTAGCCCCCTGCCATATAATGCAAATAATGATTGTATTTTACCTGGTAGAGGTAAAGGATAATTACTTCGGTTTGGCATCGGCAGGTGGCCTCCTTTTGAATGTCTTCAGTTGTGAAATATCAAAAAGAGGATCCCAGTGCTCATTTTTTACAAATTCTGATGTATTGTTGTTAAAGTATCCGAGTATGTGCTTTGGAGATATCGTGTATACAAGCTCGTCGTTCTCACTGTAATAGGGCTTCTCTGTGCTCATCACCTCCTCAATGGTAGTGTCGAGAATATTGGAAAGACGTGTGTATCTCTCGTAAGTTTCCCTTGGTATGGCAATTACCACGGTGTACGGTCCGTATTCTTTTCTCTGAAACAGAAAATAGACAATCTCGATTGGCTCATGTGGATTCACCCTGTCGGTTGAATGCGGAAGCTGGCTTTCGTACCGGAAGCCTTCATTCAGGATTTTATTGACTGTGTTTATGTCTCTTGTGTTATGGAGGAAGAAATAGCAAAAATCATATTCCCTCAGAATTTCTGCAAGTATTTCTCCCTTGTTTTTCATATATTGCGGGTGAGACTTAATTAGAAAATATCAAAATTAATTTTTATTATTTTATTTCCAATATTTAAACTTTTCACCCTTTAACGTGTTAATTTTGTACCCTTGAACACACATTTTTATGCGCAAAGAGTTTCTTTTTTTGATTTTATTGTCACTATTGTCCTGTAAGCCAAATACTTTTTCTACTGATAAAGGCCTGATTACGGTAAGCATAGCACCTTTTGGGTTTTTTGTTGAAAAGATTGGAGGGGGTGATTTCATTGTAAATGTTATGGTACCTGAGGGAGCAGACCCTCATGTTTACGAGCCGGCGCCGGCACAGGTTGCAGCTCTTCGAAAATCGTCAGCATATATAAGCGACGGTTATCTCGATTTCGAATTAGCATGGCTCGATAAGTTCTATTCTGTAAATCCTTCAATGAAGAAATTAAAACTTGCCGACAGTGTTGAGCTTATTAAAGAAGAGGCTGAGGTAAATGAAGGAAGTATGTCGTATGCCGATCCCCACTTCTGGGTGGCACCCCTTTCAGGGTTGAAAATAGCTGAATCAGTAAAATCGCTCCTTTGTGAACTTAAACCCGATAGCTGTGAAAAATATACTTTGAATTTTCACGCTGTAGAAGATTCCATTTTTAAAATACATAAGCGTGCTTCCGAGCTTTTTGCCCCCTTTGCCGGACACTCCTTTGTTGTTTTTCATCATACTCTTGCTTACATTGCGAAGGATTATAACCTCATACAGGTTTCGATAGAGAAAGAAGGCAAGGAACCATCGCCGGGATGGCTGAGAGAAGTTATTGATATGGCAAAGAAAAACAGGACAGGAGTGATACTGATTCAGAAAGAATACGATACAAGAAATGCAAGGGTTGTTGCATCGGAATCGGGTGCTGGTATAAGGGAAATAAGACCACTATCGGCCGATTGGTACGGCGCTGTTAATGATATAATTGACGCAATCTATGAAAGTTTTACTGCCAGTGATTCGAAAAAATGAAAAAACTTGTAGAACTAATTGACGTTACGGCCGGATACAATTCAAAGGTGGTATTGGAAGATGTGAATCTTACCGTATATGAGGAAGATTTTATAGGTATTATAGGCCCAAACGGAGGCGGGAAAACTACTCTGCTGAAGGTCATTCTGGGAATGGTTAAACCAATGAAGGGTACTGTAATTTATAATCATGAGATGCTAAAACGCACAGATATTGGCTATCTGCCGCAACTTTCATCAGTTGATATTTCTTTCCCTCTTACCGTCACTGACGTTATTCTTTCGGGACTTATGATGCACAAAGGTGTTTATGTTAAAATGAACAGGGAAGACAGGAAAAAGGCAGACGGGATAATTGATGAAATGGGCTTGAAGGGTTTTGAGAAGGCGACACTTGCTGAGCTGTCGGGAGGCCAGATACAGAGAGTTTTTCTTGGAAGGGCACTTATAGGCAATCCCCGGCTGCTATTACTTGATGAACCCGACAACTTTGTTGATACCACCTTTGAAAATGAGTTCTATATAAAACTTCACGAACTGAATAGCCGTATGGCAATTCTGATGGCATCACACGATGTCGGTACAATTTCCTACCATGTCAAGTCGTATGCATGTGTCAACAGGCATCTGCATTATCACCCTTCTCCGGAATTGACCGAAGAACAGCTTTCGGCCTATAACTGTCCGATTCAACTTGTTACACATGGTCCTGTTCCACATACGGTTCTGAAAAAACACGACTGATAATGGATATCCCTGTATTGCAATATGATTTTATTCTGAAAGGTATATTGGGATGCCTGTTTGCAAGCATTACAGCAGGTATTGCCGGGACATATATTGTCTCAAGGAGAATGGTTTTTCTGAGCGGGGGAATCACTCATGCTTCATTTGGAGGAATCGGGATTGGCTATTTTGCAGGCGTTAATCCTGTGGCCGGAGCAGCCGTTTTTGGTATCCTCTCCGCCATAGGCATTGAGTACCTGTCGGTGAAACAGAAAATAAGAGAAGATTCAGCAATAGGCATTATATGGGCATTGGGTATGGCAGTTGGTATCATTTTCATTTACCTGACTCCAGGCTATACTCCCAACCTGATAAGCTATCTCTTTGGAAGCATTCTAACAGTAACTAATGCCGATCTTATTGCCCTGGGCATTCTTTCAGTAATTCTATTATTGTACTTTTCGGTATTTTACAGAACAATACTATATATATCATTTGATGAAAATTACGCCAGAACATATTCATCATATGTGGATTTTTTCAAATATCTCACAACCTCGTTGATGGCGCTCACGATAGTTCTGAACATAAGGATGGCAGGAGTCGTTCTGGTACTTTCACTTCTAACAATTCCCCCTAACATTGCAATGCTTTTTACAAGAAAATACTCTTCAATAATGAAGCTGTCGGTTCTTTTCGGATTTGCTGGCACGTCGGGAGGTTATCTCTTTTCGTGGTTCACAGGAATACCTGCAGGAGCTGCAACTATATTCGTTCTGGTAGTTATGTGGTTAATCTTAAAACTGATTACTATGGTAAATTTGAAACGGGAGATGGAATAATGCTTATGTCGCGAGTTATTTTGGCAGAACTCAGTTGACTTACTGGCTAAGAGTTATTGGATGTTAATAGTAAAATACTGATAATTAAATGATTATAATTTATTAATTATCAAATAATTACAATGGTAAAAATAAAAATAAACTTATAGAATTATGGATTACGATTTGTTGATAATCGGAAGTGGACCTGGCGGTTATGTTGCTGCCATAAGGGCATCGCAGCTTAAGATGAAAGTTGCAGTAGTTGAAAGGGCAGAACTCGGAGGGGTATGCCTTAACTGGGGATGCATCCCTACCAAGGCTTTACTTAAAAGTGCACAGGTGTACCAGTATTTTATGCATGCCTCACAATACGGGATATCTGTTCAGGGTGAAGTTAAACCCGACTTTAAGGCAATTATAGCCAGGAGCAGGGCTGTAGCTGAAGGGATGAGCAAGGGGATACAGTTTCTTTTCAAAAAGAACAATATTGTACATATTAAGGGTACAGGCAGACTAAAAGGTGCAGGGAAAGTTGAGGTAACAGATGATTCCGGTAACAGGAAGGTATATACTGCAGCTAATATCATTCTAGCAACAGGAGCCAGGCCAAAAGCACTTCCCGGTATGGAGATAGACGGCAAAAAGATTATCGGATACCGTGAAGCAATGACCCTTCCGGAACAACCTGCCTCTATGGTTATTGTCGGTTCAGGCGCAATAGGCTGCGAGTTTGCATGTTTTTACCAAGCGCTCGGCACTGAAGTGACACTTGTGGAAATAATGTCGCAGATTATGCCACTTGAAGATGAGGAGGTTGCAAAACAACTCGAAAGGTCATTTAAAAAGATGAAAATGAAAGTCCTGACCAGCTCAACTGTTAGCTCAGTTGATACTACTGGTAATAAATGCCATGTTACGGTGAAGACTCCTTCAGGAAACCAGGTAATAGAAGCTGATGTGGTTCTCTCTGCCGCGGGTATTACACCAAATACAGAGAATCTCGGGCTTGAGGAAGCAGGTGTCAGGACCCACGATGGTAAAGTGATGGTGGATGAGTTTTACAGAACCTCGGTGAATGGCATATATGCCATAGGAGATATAGTTAAGGGTCCGGCCCTTGCACATGTGGCCTCAGCTGAAGGAATTATCTGCGTTGAAAAAATGGCAGGTCTCGATGTTGAACCTCTCAACTACGATAACATACCTTCATGCACCTACACTATGCCTGAGGTTGCTTCGTGCGGACTGACGGAAAAAGCTGCTGCTAGAGCCGGATATGAGATAAAGGTTGGAAAATTCCCGTTTACTGCATCGGGTAAGGCAAGTGCTGCAGGAGACAGGGAGGGATTTGTTAAACTTATCTTCAATGCAAAGGATGGTGAATTGCTCGGTGCTCATATGATAGGGCAGAATGTTACGGAGATGATCGGCGAAATTATTGTAGCACGGAAGCTTGAAACAACAGCATATGAAATAATAAAATCTGTTCATCCTCACCCGACATTGTCGGAAGCCATCATGGAAGCTGCTGCAGCAGCATACGGTGAGGCAATAAATTTGTAAAAGGTTTTTTCCCGCAGGTATGATGAGCACCTGCTAAGACCCGACGCAACCTTTCATAAAAATTGTTCATCACTTATTCCGGAGCAGTATGTTTATCCGGACTTTTTATTATTTTTATATCGTTATACGTTAGTTTTTGGACGATATAAAAGAAATAATAAAAGGTTGTCTGGAAGGTAACAGGCGTGATCAGGAGCTGTTATACCGGAGACATTGCTCGAAACTTTATGCAGTGTGTCTCCAGTATTCCAGTGATGATGAAGAAGCGCGCGACATTTTGCAGGAAGGATTTATTAAAATATTCCAGAACCTGCATAGTTATAAACACGAAGGTTCTTTTGAAGGCTGGCTGAGAAAGATTGTTGTGAATACCGCCCTCGAGAAATACAGGGCAAAACACAACCTGTACAGGGTTGACGACCTTGATACCATCGATGAACCTCAGGCAGAACCTGATACAGAAGATTATACTGGTATCGATGCAGCAGATCTACTTTATATGATCAGGGAACTGCCACCAAAATACAGAATGGTATTCAATCTCTATGCTATTGAGGGTTATTCACACAAAGAAATCAGTAAAATGCTGAATATATCAGAAGGAACATCAAAATCGAACCTTTCACGTGCAAGAACTATACTGCAGAAAAAGGTAAAACTCTATACTGGTATAAGAAAGACTATTATAAATGGCTGACTGGCATTCAAATATTGACCTGGTGTTCAGGAACGGACTGAAAAATCATGAAGTACTGCCCCCTGAAGATGTATGGGAAAATGTTAGCAGGTCGTTACCGGAGAGGCGCAGGAAAATATATCCTGCCCTTATGCGTGCTGCTGCATTTGCCACCCTGGTCCTCAGCACCGGAACGGCAGTCTATTTTTTACATAATAAACTCACTGACACACTTGCTAACGCTCCTGCACTTACATTAAACCAGGATGCAATGCCTGAAGGTCAGTTCTTAGCCTCTGAACATAACTCTGGAATTGCTGCTCAGCTGCAAAAACCAGCAATAAGGATGCCTGTCGTAACTGCCATGGAGGAAACCAGCCAGAAGGAAGAAAATAACATTGATATTTCCGGAATACCTTCTTCAATGATTTCAGAAAACAATACCTTCAAGACTTCAAACAATGAGCTTAACCTTGCAAATCTCAGATATTTAGATGTTCCCGGAAAAGTGAAAAGCAAAACCTTTGATATCACCTACATACCAGAAGAAAGAGGATCCAGTGAGGGAGAAAAATGGAAAGTAGGTGCATCTGTTCTGCCTTCATACCATTCAAGATTTAGTTTCGGAAATGACGATGCAGCAGCAGATTATCTGAAATCAGAAAAAATGGCATTCTCATATTCCGGTGGGTTATCCTTTACTTTTGAGGCAAGCAGGAGACTCTCATTTGTATCAGGTATTTTCTATAGTTCTATTGGACAGAGAATTGACGGAATAACCTCATTTACAGGATTCTCTAAATATAACGAATCTAAAAGTGCAAGCGATTTTTCAATTCTTACATCTTCCGGTACAATAAGTTCAACAAACAAGGATATCTATTTTGTTGATAACAGTAATGTGGCACGTGTGCAGACCAGATATTCAGCCGATATTTTTGATCCGATGAAGGCAAACCTGAGTCATTTAAGCAATTCGTTGATTCAGAGCATGAGTTACCTTGAAATTCCTCTGATGATGAAATATAAACTTATTGACCGCAAGGTAGATATAAACATGCTTGGCGGACTCTCATACGGTATACTCATCGGAAATACATCATATATAAATTCAGGTGGTTTAAAATACACAATAGGACATACCGAAGGCCTGAGTCCGGTCACTTTCAGCAGTTCAGTTGGTATGGGTATGGAGTACAAACTGACAACAAACATTTCATTCAACCTCGAACCGGTACTTAGATACTATATCACCCCGTTAGGTGGCATCACTGGTTCAATGGTTCATCCATATTCTTTCGGAATACTATCAGGTATCTTTTATAATTTCTGATCCTGCTTCTTTCCCTTGCAGTTTTAACATTATTTGGCTTCTGATTTTTTATTCTATCAGATTGAAAAGTTGTAACTTTGCATTTCATTTTAAAATGAAATAGAATGAGATACAAACCACCCAGAAACATTTATTATTTGCTGCTGCCGGCTCTGTTTATTGGTGCTGTCTTTCTTTTATCAGGCTTTTTTAATGACTCCAGACCTGAAAAACTCCCGGTAAATGGGAAAAGTCCATTTATGCTGGATATAAAACTTCCCGATACAATTTATTTTGCCGGTGAAAGAGTGCCGTTAGAAAATTTTGATACACGCGAAAGTCTTGAAAGAGAAATTATTATGACGGCCTATCGTCATGGCTCCACAATTATGATAATTAAAAGAGCTCCAAGATATTTTCCGGTGATTGAGAAAATACTGAGTGAGAATGGAATACCTGATGATTTTAAGTATGTAGCTGTTGCAGAGAGCGAGCTCAGTAACATGGTATCACCAGCAGGAGCGGTAGGCTTCTGGCAGATACTTGCCGGGACAGGCAGGGAGCACGGACTTGAAATAAACAACGAAATTGATGAGAGGTATCATCTTGAAAAATCCACCGTAGTTGCATGCGATTACTTTAAAAAATCTTATGAAAAGTATGGCAACTGGACACTTGCTGCCGCATCGTACAATGGTGGAAGAAATGCCATAGACGAACAGATTTCCATTCAGAAACAGACTAACTATTATGATCTCCTGCTTGCTGAGGAAACCGCAAGGTATATCTTCAGAATCCTGTCATATAAAATTATTATAAGCAATCCGGCAGCATATGGTTTCGAGATCGATAAAGAAGAACTATACCCACCATTGCGCTACACTGAGGTGAAGGTGGATACAGCTGTTGCAGATTTTGCAAGATTTGCAGCACATTTCGGAACGAATTACAAAATTCTGAAATTCTACAATCCGTGGCTAAGAAAGCCCTATCTATCGAAGAAATCAGGAAAGAGTTACTATATCAAGATACCCGAAGAGGGTTCAAGAACCACTCTTTACGAAAATGAAATTTAATCACTGAAAGGAAATTGCAACTGTAATGAGCGACAGGCTTACGGTTCTGGGAGCAAGGGTTCATAATCTGAAAAATATAGATGTTACGATTCCCCGCAACAAGCTTGTTGTTATAACAGGTCTGAGCGGGAGTGGGAAGTCGTCGCTTGCATTCGATACAATCTATGCCGAGGGTCAGAGACGCTATATGGAGACTCTCTCGGCATATGCGCGGCAGTTTCTGGGAGGCTTGGAACGGCCCGATGTGGACAAGATAACCGGACTCAGTCCGGTCATATCCATTGAACAGAAATCTACAAGCAAAAACCCAAGGTCTACCGTCGGTACAATAACAGAGATTTATGACTACCTCCGACTGCTCTATGCACGGGCTGCTGATGCCTATTCATATGCATCGGGTGAAAAAATGGTACGTTATAACGACGAGCAGATAATTGAACTTATTGAAAAGGGTTTTCACGGTAAAAAAATCAACATTCTTGCCCCGGTGGTAAGGGGCAGAAAGGGCCATTACAGGGAGCTGTTTGAAAGGCTGAGGTTGAAAGGATATCTCTATGCACGGATTAACGGTGAGATAAGAGAGATTACTCCCGGGATGAAACTCGATCGTTACAAAACTCATTTCATAGAAATTGTTATTGACAAGTTCAGAGTGGGGGAAGTCTCTCATAAACGCCTCAGGGAATCCGTTCTTCTTGCTCTAGATCAGGGTGATGGTGTGATGATGATTCTCGACAGGGAATCAGATAAAATAAGATATTTCAGCCGTCATCTGATGTGCCCTGTAACGGGCATCTCTTACAACGAGCCTGCCCCACATACATTTTCATTTAATTCACCTCAGGGTGCCTGCCCCCATTGCAACGGACTTGGAGAAATATCCGACATTGACATTAACAAAATCATACCCGACAGGTCGCTCAGTATAAGAAAAGGTGGAATAGAACCACTGGGCAAGTACCGTAATACATGGATATTCTGGCAGATAGAAGCTATCCTTGAAAAAAGCGGATATACCATCGATACTCCTATAAGCGAATTGCCAGAAGACGTTGTGAACAAAATACTTTTCGGCTCCGACGAAGTTCTCATTCTTTCTAATACGCCACTGGGACTAACTTCAAACTATTTTCTGACTTTCGAAGGAGTTATCAGCTTTCTGGGCAATCTTGAGGTTATTAACGGACAGAGAAACGGCTCGAGGTTGAAAGATCAATATGTAGAATACCGGACATGTCCGGAATGTAATGGTAACAGACTTAAAAAAGAAGCACTCTGGTTCAGGATTGCAGATAAAAACATCGGTGAGCTTGCGGCGATGGATATACGTGAGCTGTACTCTTTCCTGGCTTCTGTGGAAGAAAAGATGTCGGAAAAGCAAAAGAAGATAGCATCAGAGATTCTTAAAGAGATAAGGGCAAGGCTCAGTTTCCTGCTCGAGGTAGGTCTTGATTATTTATCGCTTAACAGGAGTGCACGCACTCTTTCAGGTGGTGAGAGCCAGAGAATCAGGCTGGCAACACAGATAGGATCGAAACTTGTAAATGTACTGTACATACTTGATGAGCCCAGCATTGGATTGCACCAGCGCGACAACCGCAGACTCATCTCATCACTGAGGAAACTTCGCGATGAGGGTAACTCAGTGATTGTTGTTGAGCACGACAGGGATATGATAATGTCGGCCGACCATATCATCGATGTGGGTCCGGGTGCCGGTGTACACGGCGGAAGGATTGTTGCCCAGGGCCCCCCACAGGAATTTATGCACTGTGAAACACTTACTGCCGCTTACCTGAGCAACTGCAAACGTATCGAAGTACCGGATGAGCGGCGGAGAGGTAATGGCAAATATCTTATAATCAGAGGCGCCTCAGGTAATAACCTGAAAAACATTGATGTAGCATTTCCACTGGGCATGTTTATATGCGTTACAGGTGTTTCAGGCAGCGGGAAATCGAGCCTTATAAACCATACTCTCCATCCTGCGCTCGCAAGGAAATATCACAACTCGGGTAAAACACCACTACCATACCATGATATTATAGGTACTGAGCATATAGATAAGGTTATTGAAGTTGATCAGGCACCTATTGGGAAAACACCACGCTCAAACCCTGCAACATATACGGGTGTTTTTACCGATATACGCAGCCTCTTTGCTCAGACTGCCGAAGCCAAAATAAGAGGATTCGGTCCGGGAAGATTCTCGTTCAACGTAAAAGGGGGAAGATGCGAGGGCTGTGAAGGCGCAGGAGTGAAAACAATTGAAATGAATTTTCTTCCCGATGTGTATGTGCTCTGTACCGAATGCAACGGAAAACGTTACAACAGGGAGACACTCGAAGTAAAATACAAAGGGAAGTCAATCAGTGATGTTCTAGAAATGACTGTTGATGAGGCAGTTGAGTTCTTTTCAAATGTTCCTGCCATATATCATAAAATAAAAACATTGCAGGATGTGGGGTTGGGATATATTAAAATCGGACAGCAGTCAACAACCCTTTCCGGAGGAGAATCGCAGAGAGTAAAACTGGCTACTGAACTTGCCCGGCGCGATACTGGTAAGACTTTGTATATTCTTGATGAGCCTACCACAGGCCTCCATTTTGAAGATGTCAGAGTGCTTCTGAACGTTCTGAACAGACTGGTTGACAGAGGCAATACAGTTATTGTGATTGAGCATAACATGGAGGTTATTAAAATGGCAGATTATATAATAGATCTCGGACCGGAAGGCGGAAAGGAGGGAGGATATGTTGTTTTTTCAGGACCACCAGAAGAAATAATTAAATGTGAGAAGAGTTATACAGGAGCGTTTCTGAAAAGGGAACTTGAGAAGACAGTGCATAAATAATCAAAAGCTTAAAAACAAAGGCTATCAAAAGCTGTTTTTAAGGCTATTATTGATAAATTATTATATTTGAAAACTTTTAAATAAGGAACTATGGAGAAACCCGCTGATCTTATCAAAGATGCTTTCGAACAAAAGACATGGCAGGAGATTCATATTACCGATTCGTGGAGAGTTTTTAAAATACTTTCAGAGTTTGTTGAAGGATTCGAAAAACTTGCCAGAATAGGGCCGTGCGTTTCAATATTCGGTTCTGCGCGCACAAAGCCCGACAACAAATATTACAAGATGGCAGAAGAGATTGCCTTTAAGCTCACACAGAAAGGTTATGGTGTTATTACAGGCGGAGGCCCTGGAATAATGGAAGCAGCCAATAAAGGTGCATGGAGGGGCAAGGGCAAATCGGTAGGTATCAATATCGACCTTCCATTCGAGCAGAAACCGAATCCTTACATTGACAGCGACAAACTCATAACCTTCGACCATTTCTTCGTGAGAAAAGTCATGTTTGTAAAATATGCCCAGGGTTTCATAGTAATGCCCGGAGGGTTCGGCACTTTCGACGAGCTGTTTGAAGCAATGACCCTTATCCAGACAAGAAAAATAGGAAAATTCCCGATTATACTGGTGGGCAAAAAATACTGGGAAGGCCTTATTAAATGGATTAAAGAGGTAATGCTTGAGCAGGAACACAACATCTCACCTCAGGATCTAGACCTGTTCACCGTAGTGGATACTGCTGATGAGGCTGTAGACCTGATCGACAAGTTCTACTCGAGATACCTCCTGAGCCCGAACTTCTGATTTTGTGATGAAGTACTTAAGCTTCATTTTCTGTTTTTTCATATTTGTTTTGACACCCCTTGCCGGGCAGGTGAAAATTGTCTGCAAAACCGACACTGTATGGATTGCCGGACAGTATAACCATGTTTCGGTTGATGTAACATTCGATGCCTCTGATGGTCTGGTACGCTTTACCCAGGATTTTCCTGAAGGTGTTGAAGTTGCACCTGAAAATATTCCTGCAGGTGATTTTTCCTGGTACAATAATCAACTTAATATTGTCTGGCTTACCATACCTGCCAGCAAGAAAATAAGCTTCTCGTATCTTGTTATGCCGGGGAAATCGATGAGCGGAAGCTTTGATCTGGAAGGCAGGCTTGTTATGATTACCGGCGGAAAAACAAAACGAACCTTCAGTATGAATAATATAAAGGTGTCAATAAAAGGTGCTCAGACATCTGAAGCAGTAAACACAGAGGCAGGAAAAAGAAATGTGATGCAGGATGGCAGAGGAGATGTTGTATCAGAACCGCGTGGCAGACAAGCAGCACCTTCTGATAGGAATATAGAGTTCAGAGTACAGGTTGCATCATATTCCACTCCACTGCCAGCTGAACAGGTTGCAAAAAAGCTGGGGCTTTGGCCCGGAGAAAAACTTGTTATGGTTAAGGTCGGAAATGTCTACAAGTATCAGGTGGGTTCATTCTCTGTATATGAAGAGGCAGTTGCACTTCAGAAACGACTGGCTGCGTCAGGACTTAAAGATGCATTTGTTGTGGCATATAGTGGTGAAACGCAGATTCCGGTGAGTGAAGCTATAAGGATAATCAAATCACGTTAGTAAGACTTGCCGCCTCTCCCTTTAAGGGCACGTTCCATTTCGCGTGCGGCATCTTTTCTCTTTATCGATTCACGCTTATCATACATTTTCTTGCCTTTTGCCAGCGCAAGCTCCGCCTTTGCAAGTCCACGCTCGTTTATGAAGATTTTTGTAACAATAAGAGTATAACCAGCTTCCCGGACTTTCTTTTCGAGCCGGCGAAGCTCACGCTTCGTGAGTAAAAGCTTCCTTTCACGAAGAGGATCATGATTGCGGATATTACCGTAGTCATATTCTGCAATATGCATTCCTTTTATATAAAGTTCACCGTCAACGAAATGACAGTATGAATCAGTCAGAGCAGCCTTTCCTGCCCTTATTGATTTAATTTCAGTGCCGGTCAGAACAATTCCAGCAATCAGCTTTTCCTCAAGCTCATAGTCAAAGGTTGCCTTCTTGTTTCGTATTACAATATTTTCCCGGCCTGCTTTCATCTTGTCATAAAAGAATGCGGCAAAAATAAGCAATTTTATTGGTAAATTGCCGGAAAAGTAAGCTGACACATGCCAGAGGGAATGATAACAGAGTATGACCTTGTAATTATTACAGGTCCGACAGCTTCAGGCAAAACTGCTTTTGCTGCCGCACTGGCTGCAAGGATAGAAGGAGAAGTGATAAGCGCCGATTCCCGCCAGGTGTACCGGAGAATGAATCTTGGAACAGGAAAGGATTATTCGGACTATGTTGTCGACGGGCGGCAGATTCCTGTCCATCTTATTGATATTGTTGAACCTGGTTATAAATATAATGTATTTGAATTTCAAAGAGATTTTCTGAGAGTTTATGAAGATATAAAGTCACGTGGGAAGTTCCCGGTTGTATGCGGAGGCTCGGGAATGTATATCGATAGTATAGTGTCGGGCTACAAACTAGCTGAAGTACCGCCCAACCCTGAGCTGAGGAAGGAACTTGAAAACAAAACCCTTGATGAACTGACTGAGATCCTGAAACAGTATAAAAGACTGCATAATAAAACTGATATTGACACTGTTAAACGGGCTGTCAGAGCTATTGAGATAGAAAAGTATTATGAAGCCCACCGGGATATTATCAGGGATTTCCCGAAGCTTAAGTCTCTTGTCACCGGGGTCTTTTTCGACAGGGAAACAAGAAGGAAAAGGATTTCAGAAAGGCTGAAACAGAGAATGGATGCCGGAATGGTAAAGGAAGTTCAGGAACTGCTTGAATCAGGCATTGACAGTGACACGCTTATCTATTACGGACTTGAATATAAATATATTACTCTTTATCTGAACGGACAGCTCTCGTACGATGAGATGTACCGTCAGCTTGAAATAGCAATACACCAGTTTGCAAAGCGGCAGATGACATGGTTCAGGGGCATGGAGCGCAAAGGAGTAAAAATCCACTGGATAGACGGCAACCTGCCGCAGGAAGCCAAAATTGAAAAAATTATGGAATTACTTACCACATAAACCCTGAACCCTTCCGCTTTACAGGACCTTTCTACACTGTGTTTGCCCTGCCCATTCCCGGGGCTTCGCTTCGTGTGAACTTAGCAGTGTGCTTTATTTCAGCCATTCATCAAGCCAGGCAAAGAATTCCCTTTGCCAGATGACTGCATTCTGGGGTTTCGATACGAAATGGTCTTCGTTCTCGAAGAAAAGCAAGCGGCTTGGCACTCCGAGCAGCTGTGCTGCTGTGAAAGCTTCAAGGCTCTGAGTATAGGGTATTCTGAAGTCGTTCTGACCCGTTATAATAAGTATTGGGGTATCCCATTTTTTGACCATCAGATGTGGGGAGAATTTGTATCCGGGATGGTTTTCCCAGTAAGGTCCCCCGATGTCCATGTTTGGAAACCAGAGCTCTTCGGTAGAACCATACCAGCTTTCGATGTTGAACATACCGCAGTGAGCTACAAATGCTTTGAACCGTTTCTGGTGTATGCCGGCAAGGTAAAATACCGAATAACCTCCGTAGCTGGCACCCACAGCGCCCATGCGGTTAGCATCAACATAAGGTTCCTTTGCCATTGCATCCGTGGCATCCAGGTAATCCTGCATGTTTTTGCCACCGTAATCACCTGATATCTGCTCTTTCCATGCCTGCCCGAACCCTGAGCTGCCACGCCGGTTAGGAGCTACAATGATGTATCCCTTTGCCGCCATCATCTGAAAATTCCAGCGGTACGACCACCACTGACTCATAGGCCCCTGAGGCCCTCCCTTGCAGAAAAGAAGCAAAGGATATTTTTTTGATGGATCAAAATCGGGAGGATAGATAACCCACATTTGAAGATCTTTGTTGTCCTTAGTCTTTGTGTACTTCTCCTCAACTTTGCCCATCCTGATGTGATCGTATATATAGTCGTTTATTTTTGTTATTTTATTAACAGCACCTGTCTTCAGGTCTATCGAGGCAATTTCAGGTGCCATCGACATCGACATTATCTGGGCTATCATGGTGCCTGATTGCAATCTTAACGGACCGAGATCATGCATTCCTTCCGTTACTTTAATTACCTTACGGCTCATGAGGTCTGTTCTGAAGACCTGTTTTGTGCCCAGGTATGAACAGGTGAAGTATATAGTGTTATTGTCAGCCCATGTAATATCTTCAACATCAAAGTCCCAGCCTTTTGTTACCCACGTTCTTGTGCTGTCCTTAATATTGTAGACAAATAGCCTGTCAAGGTCAGCTTCATATCCGTCGCGTTCCATGCTCTGCCATGCAATCATTGAGCCATCGGGCGAAAAGACAGGATACCTGTCGTATCCCATGTTACCCTTGCTGATGTTTACTTCTTTGCCTGTTGTAACATCGTAAAGGTAGATGTCGGAATTGGTGCTGACCGCATCCTCTTTGCCCCTGAGTCTTTTGGTAGTATAGGCAATGTACCTGCCATCGGGGCTCCATGTAATTTCGTTTTCATCGAAATTTGGTGAAAGAGGGGATTCAAATTTCTGTCCTTCCATGATGTCTTTTTCATCCGATACTTTTACCCCGTCGAATGAAGCAATGAAAAGATGGCTGTAAGAGTAGTCGTGCTAGTAGTTCCAGTGCCGGTACATCAGGTCATCAATGATTCTCACCTTTGCCTTCGGGAGGTTATGTTTTTCATTAGCTGTCTGGTCGAGCTTTACTCGCCGTGTAAAGAATATTTTGTTTCCGGCAGGTGAGATTCTGTATATTTCGAAATCACTCAGTCCTTCAACCTTCTGTTTACCTGAGCCGTCGGGGTTCATGGTCATCAGGTTACCTTCGCTTACCCATGCAATTTTCTTCCCATTATTGAACCACTGGGGGCTTGAGCCGCCTTCGTAAGTAAGCTGCACAGGTTCACCGCCGGTGGTGGGTATTTTATACAGGTTTGTGATTCTAGCCTCGGTGGCGAGGTCAATTCTGGTAATGGAATAGACCACTTCAGAGCCGTCGGGTGAGAGTGCAAAAGAACCGAGACGGCTGAATTTCCACATTATCTCGGGAGTCATTAACCCACTGGCTTTCTCTGAGTCTGCCAGTTCAACGCTGAAAGGAGGTTTAAGCTCAGCTTCTTTTGCGGGTTTCTGTTTGCATGAAAATACAAACACCATCCCAGCTGCAAGCATCAGGACAAAGAGTTTTTTCATGGCTGGTGCAATAAATAGTTATTTATTGTTTTTTAAGCGCTTCGATTACTTTTGCTTTCAGTTCTTCGTACAGTTCGGGGTTGTCTTTTATGAGTTTAATAACAGCATCACGTCCCTGGCCAAGTTTTGTATCGCCGTAGCTGAACCATGAGCCGCTCTTTTTTATTATGTCGAAGTCGACGCCAAGGTCAACAATTTCGCCGGCCTGGGAGATGCCCTCGCCGTAGAGGATGTCGAAATCTGCTTTCTTGAATGGAGGAGCAAGCTTGTTTTTAACCACTTTTACTCTGGTGCGGCTGCCAATTATTTCTTCACCTTCTTTTATCTGGTTTATCTTTCTGATGTCGAGACGCACTGAAGCATAGAATTTTAGAGCGTTACCACCTGTTGTTGTTTCGGGGTTGCCGAACATCACACCGATTTTTTCCCTGAGCTGGTTTATAAAGATGCAGGTAGTGTTGGTCTTGCTTATGTTGGCAGTTAGTTTTCTGAGCGCCTGTGACATCAGCCGTGCCTGCAGACCCATTTTGCTGTCGCCCATTTCACCTTCAATTTCGGCTTTAGGAGTGAGAGCTGCCACGGAGTCAATAACTATGATATCGAGCGCACCCGAACGGATCAGGTGATCGGCTATTTCGAGCGCCTGCTCACCGTTGTCGGGCTGGGAGATTAGAAGGTTTTCCACATCAACACCAAGCTTCTCCGCATAATTTCGGTCGAACGCATGTTCGGCATCTATTATTGCAGCTATGCCTCCGTTTTTCTGGGCTTCGGCAATAGCATGTATTGCAAGGGTTGTCTTTCCTGATGCTTCCGGGCCAAAAATCTCAATCACCCTGCCGCGCGGCAAGCCCCATACGCCCAAAGCTGCATCCAGACCAATGGAGCCTGTCGATATCACCTGAACACTATCAACAGGATGATCACCCAGCTTCATTATCGTTCCCTTACCATAATCTTTTTCAATCTTCCCGATTGTAACCTCAAGTGCCTTAAGCTTTTCCTTGTTTATTTCCTTTTTTTCGCTGCTCATATTTAATTTATTTTTCCTTGTTCCTCAATTAATTCTTATCCAGAATCTGCTCTGCATGATTTTTTGTATCTACCTTTCTTATAATTTTTTCAATAATCCCCTCTTCATTAATGACAAACGTTGTCCTGATTACACCAGTTACCGTTTTTCCGTACATCTTCTTTTCACCGTATGCACCGTAAAGCTTCAGAATCTCTTTTTCAGTGTCGGCAATAAGGGGGAAAGGCAGTGAATATTTCTCCGAGAAATTCTTATGTGATTTTACAGGATCAGGACTTACACCCAGAATCGCATAGCCTTTATTAATCAGTACATTATAGTTATCCCTGAGATTGCATGCTTCTGCAGTGCATCCCGGTGTGTTGTCCTTGGGATAAAAGTACAGAACCAGTTTTTTACCTTTGAAATCAGAAAGTTTTATAATGTTACCGTTCTGGTCCTTACCCTCAAATTCCGGTGCTTTCATTCCTTCCTTTAAATCTGCCATAAACATATTAATTTTGTTGTTACCTGTAAATTTACGAAGTTTGAACAGGATAATAAAAAAATAGCACTAATTGTTATTAACAACTAATAACCATAGGTGAATTTATTGAAATTATTCCCAATGAATTGAATAACAGATGATTATAAATAATTGTCATACAGTGGGTTGGAGAGTTTTGAAGAGATGGTTTTTCACCTGGTCTATTTTGTTTGTAATTTATTGTGCAGCTGATGTAACGGCGCAGGAGGTTCAACAGAGGGCAACCCGTCAGACAGCTGCAGAAGCTTATAATAAAGGTCTATACGAAGATGCTTTACGGCAGTTTTCCGAGCTTCTGGCACTTTATCCGCGGGATCCGCTGTACAAATATTATTGCGGAGTGTGTCTGGTTAAGCTTGAGAGTGAACCTGTTAGGGCAGTTAAGCTTTTGAAGGAGGCTGCAGAAGGTTCGGGAACCATTAAGCCAGTTCCAGCCGATGTGTGGTTCTGGCTGGGCCGGGCACAGCAGCTTGCAGGGATGTTCAGTGAGGCTGTCTTTTCATATAACAGGTTTACAGAGAGTGCCGGAAGGAAAGTTGCAAGGGAAATGGATGTCCCTGATTATATTAAACAATGCAATGAAGGGAAAGGAAGTATTGCAGAAGAAGTTCAGGCTGCCGTCAAGAAAACAGAACAGGTGAAAATCTCACAGGAAAAGCCTGAAGGCAAGCCTCCTGCAGGTGGTGGTGTTGAAAGGCAGGCTGCAGAGGCAGAAGCCATGTATGCTCCTGTAGAAGTTGATACAATGCTGGCAAGGCTTCTTGAAGAAAAAAAACAAATGCCGGAAATAATCGGGAAAGAGGCTGGCAATAAGGATACAGTTATTAAGCAGAAAACTGTGACTGAACCGGGGCCAGAGGTCGAAAATAACAAGATTCAGGCAGCAGCAAAATTGCCGGCACAAGAGGTGAAGGCTCCAGATAAAAAGGTTGAGGTCGAACCTGTTATAAAAAATTTGCCTGCTGAGAGCAGGGAGCCGGTATATTCACAGTTTGAAATACTCAAGAAGCCGGTTTACGCTCCAGATGATAAAGTACCCATTAATCCCGATGTGCCGCCAGGTTTGATTTACCGTATTCAAATAGCGATTTTCCGGAATCCAGTCGCTCCTTCATATTTTAAAGGTCTTACTCCGGTACATGGCTTCAGGAGAGAAGAATCCAACCTCACTGTTTATTATGCAGGTATGTTCAGGAAAGCGGAGGATGCTTATGTTGCACTGCAAAAAGTGAGGGGATTGGGATTCAAAGATGCTTTTGTTGTGGCTCTGATGGATAAGCAGCAGATATCTATGGAACGGGCAAAGGTGCTGGAAAAAGAGTGGGGTTCAAAACCGCTGTTCGAGATAACTCCTATTGTAGCGGAGAAAGATACCGTTCCTCCGACACTTGTTTTCAGGGTTGAGGTAATGAAGACTCCAAAACCGCTCACCGGACAACAGCTTGAAGAACTTAAGAAACTGGCAACCGGAAAGGGTTTTGACGTTCTTGTTGATGATAAAAAAAATAATATTTATCTTATCGGGATTTTTATAAACTACACTACAGCTGTCGAATATGCTGATTTACTCAAGAGGAACGGATACCGCGACGCTAGAGTGGTAGCATATCTGGGGCTGAAGGAGATTCCGGTTGATATTGCACGAAAACTTTTTGAGGAGTACTGATATGGCAAAAGGTGAACCGTTAAGAAAAAAATTCAAGGGTGACGCATCAGAAAAATGCACTCTGATACTTTATAATGATGACGTGAACACTTTTTCGCACGTTATAAAATCGCTTGTTGAGGTATGCGGACATGATGAAATACAGGCAGAGCAGTGCGCGGTACTAGTTCATTTTAAGGGAAAACTTGAAGTAAAATCCGGTTCTCCTGAGATGATTATGGCAATGTCAGAAAAGCTTAACAAGCTTGGACTTAAATCAAAAGTTCTTAAGATTCCCGTCAGATGAGGCTCTCTGTCTTGTAATTTCATACAGGATTACTCCAGCTGCAACCGACACATTAAGGGAGCCAGTCTTTCCTTTCAAAGGTATTCTGACAGTTTCATCGGCAAGGGCAGACAATTCTCTGCTTATACCCCTGTCTTCCGATCCCATCACAAGTACAAGTGGCCCGGTTAGTGTGGCATTAAAAACTCTCTTATTGCTTTTTTCATCTGCACATAACACTTTCAAACCCGACTCCTTAAGAAATTGGATTGTCTTTGTTAAACTTCTGGTTCTGCATACAGGAAAAGAATTCAGGGCACCGGCTGATGTCTTTACGGCATCGGCAGTAATACGTGCAGAGCCTCTTTCAGGTATGAGCACAGCATGAGCACCGAAACATTCGGCAGACCGTACAATCGCTCCGAAGTTCCTGACATCGGTTATTCCATCGAGACATAGAATAAGAGGATCCTCTCCTTTCTCAAAAATTGCAGGAAGTATGTTGCTTATATCCTGATATTCAATTAATGACATGAATGCCAGCACACCCTGGTGGTTTTTTCTTGTATGCTGTTCAATTTTTTCAACAGGAACAATCTGGTAAGGTATTGAATGCTCCCTTACTTCTTTCATTAGTTCGTGGTATAGTTGTCCCTGCAGGCCCTGCCTTATCAGAAGGCGCTCTATTTGCTTGCCTTCCTTTATGGCCTCAATTACAGGTCTGAGTCCAAAAATAAATTCTGTTTCGCCGCTCATTTTTCAGATCTCTTCCGGATTATCGAGCCTGAATACAATCCCTTTACGCCACGATTGTACCGCCTTGTCCCAGTAACTTACAACAGTTTCACTCCTGCTCAATGAATAATCGTTATCTGTAAACGGATTATCTTTCTTTTTGAAAGTAAAAAAGAGATATTCTTCTTTAACCGATACTCTTGCACCCCATCCCGAACTGACTACAGGTTTGCGATAACCCCATGTTTCCACATCACTCGATTTATAGAGTTTGTCGGGAGGTCCATATATAATATATATCATGCCACGGTCGGTTCTCCAGCCTTCTTTCCAGGAAGTGAAATAATAGTTTGCGAATACAGCCCTAGTATAAAATATTCGTATTAATTCTCTGGCTTTTTCAACATTTCCATTGCAGCAGCCGAGCCAGAAATCATCAAGTGCAACTTTGGGTTTTTCCGATGAAGCAATTTTCTGCAATTCGTCTTCAGGTAACAGGTATGCTAGAGGCTTTATCATTTCTTCAGGTGTGGTCATCGTGGGAAAGTCGTCGCCAAAGTTGAAGAGCGTTATGCCTTCCCTTATTTCCCTCGACACAGTGAAGAAATATATTCCCTTTTCAGGTAGCATCAACGGTAAAGTATCAGAATAAGGGATGGCAATCACAGTGTCGGGTTTTACCGGAACCGACCTTTCGGGAAGTACCATAGAAGGTGGGTAGGGAATGTCTTCCGAAAGAGGGTAAACAGAGACAAAAACCGAATCAGGCCTGCCTCTTCCGTAAAAGATATTGAAATATTCATCCTTTCTTACAACAGGCTTGAGAAGTTCGTTTTTTAGAAGGTGTCCTCTTACGTAGAAATTATACCTGTTAAAATCAGAGGTGGTGTTGAACGGAACAAATGCCTGTATCATGAAATCACGCAGCTTGTCATATATTTTTACCTCACATACATACTCCATTCCTTTCTGGACCTTCAGAGGTATTTTGTAAAGGTATTCTTCCTTGTTCGGATCCTTTACAATGTCGATATCATAATATGCAGTATCGGTAATGACTCTTCCGAAAGTTGTGTTGTAGAGTCTTGCGTAAATATACATCCTCGCCATCGGAACTCCTGCAGGATTGGCTTCAGAAAAGAAAAGGTCTCCTGTAAAAAATTTTACACCGAGCAGTGAACGGTTATCCGATTCGTTGAATACGCTGTACCTCGGATTAATTCTTGTTTTCAGCGGGTTATACAGGTATGAAAGATCCTTGGGATCATATACCGGACGGGTCGAAACGCATGAGACAGCGATGGCTGCAAGTAACAGAACACCGGATAAAAAATATGTTATTTTACTGTATTTCATGTTTTAAATGTAATAAACTTTTCAATGCATGCAATTTCTCCACCTGATTCGGATTCGACAGAGTTCAGTATTATCAGCAGTACGGAAAACTGAATGGTAAAACTGCAGGTTGTCTTCCGTAAAGGTTTTAATAATAATTTCATCCCCCTGTTTTGATTCGGCAAGGTAGTTTACTTCAAAACTGCATGGAAAATATTTTTCCCTGAAGTCGTGGCTGTAGGCATCAGTCACCCATTTAATATATACGGCATTGTTTGTGTGACGGTGGACGTCAAGATCACTGGTTTTTACCATGAAAGAACCTGAGATATCTGTAAATTCCTTTAATGGTTCTATTTTTCCGGCATATGCTCCTGTTGCAGACAGGTCAGCAAGACCAGGTCTGTTCTTTAGCAAATTTTCATCGGGTTTACGTATGCGCCGTGTGTTTATGTCCACAATTAGCCACGATGATGTTGCTGCAGCCACCTCATTTCCTCCCGGATATTCAACTTTGAAATCTCTTATGGCAAAGAACCTGTCAGTCCCCCTTGGCCAGGTGGTAATAACCAGACGGTCCTTCCACAGAGGCCAATTCTTTACAACAACAGCCATGCGGGAAAGTACCCAGAAACAGTTCATTTTTAGAAGGTCTTCCCTTCCGAAACCAAGATTTACCGCATGTTCTGCAGCAATATCCTGAAAATAGTTGAAAAGGGCGAAAGGACTAAGTTTTTCGTCGATGCCTAATTCATAAACATGTACACTGTATTCCTTGCGGTATATTGCTTCCTGCATAATCAGTTGCTTTTCAGAAAACTGTCGAGTTCAATATTATATTGTTCCCATAACGCAATTTTATTTGAAAGTTTTTCTTTGAGTTCATTATATCTGCTGAAGAACTCCTCTGAAAAGAGTGCCTCATTACCCGGTTCAGAGAGTTTAGTGTCCATTTCAGCAATCTTGTTTTCAATCTCTTCGATTTCATTTTCAATATCTTCCACACGTTTTCTCAACTTTCTGAGGTTCCGCTCAAACTCCTTCTTTTCGAGGTAACGCTGCTTGTTCAATGAAATATCCTCTTCTTTCTTTTGCTCAACTGCCTGTTTTTCTGGAGTCTCAAGCTCCCTCAGGCTCTCTATTTTTTTCATCCTCAGAAAGTCATAAATTCCTCCTGTGTGTTCTTTTATCTTTCTATTTCTGAACTCATAAACTTTATCCACAAGTCCATCGAGAAAATCTCTGTCGTGTGAAACAACAATTAATGTGCCATCGTATTTCAGCAAAGCCTGTTTAAGAATCTCTTTCGACTGCATGTCGAGGTGATTTGTTGGTTCATCCAGAAGGAGCAGGTTATAAGGTTCAAGTAGCAGTTTGACCAGTGCAAGTCTCGACCTCTCACCACCAGAGAGCACCTTTACTTTTTTGTCAATTTCTTCGCCCCTGAAAAGAAATGCACCAAGAATATCTCTGAGTCTTGTTCTCACTTCACCCCTGGCAATCTCATCAACGGTCTGGAAAACAGTTTTGTCTTCATTGATAATCTCATCCTGGTTCTGGGCATAATAACCGATTTTTACGTTGTGTCCGATTTTCAATTTGCCTTTGTAATCTAATTCTCCTGCTATGATGCGCGACAATGTTGTTTTTCCTTCGCCATTGCGGCCTACAAATGCGACCTTCTCGCCACGGGTTACGGTAAGTGAAATATTGTCGAGTACCGGATGGTCACCATACGATTTTGCCAGGCCTTCGGCCTCAATCACAACCGTACCTGAACGCGGGGCAGGTGCAAACCTTATATTTATCGTAGAAGTATCTTCCTCATCAACTTCGATTCTTTCGAGCTTGTTCAGTTGTTTTATCCTCGACTGCACCTGAACTGCCTTTGTAGCTTTGTATCTGAACCGCTCGATGAATTTTTCGGTGTCGGCTATCATTTTCTGCTGATTCCTGAATGCTGCCAGTTGATGCTCCCTTCTCTCCTTCCTTAATTCTACAAATTCCGACCACGGAACCCTGTAGTCATATATTTTTCCCAGCGAAATTTCTATTGTCCGTTTAGTTACATTATCGAGAAAAGCCCGGTCGTGAGAAACTACTATAACGGCACCAGGGTATTCTGCCAGATATGATTCAAGCCACTGGATGGATTCAATGTCGAGATGATTGGTGGGCTCATCAAGCAGCATAAGATCAGGCTTGCGCAGAATGATCTTTGCAAGCTCAATTCTCATCCTCCAGCCCTCACTGAGCTCGCCGGTGGGTCTGTCAAAATTTTCCCTGTCGAATCCCAGACCAACCAGTGTCTTTTCCGTCTGTGCCATATATTCATTACCTCCCAGCATACGATAATGCTCTTCAAGAACCGCAAGCCTGTCGCAAAGATCCATATATTCAGCTGAATGGTAATCGGTACGTGATGATATATTCTTGGTTATCAGACTAATATTTGCCGATATTTCAAATAATTCATCGAAAGCTTTAAGTGTTTCATCAATCACCGTGGAGGTGATGTTTGTTGACATTTGCTGGGGGAGATAACCGATACGTAAGTTTTTAGGTTTATTTACCCTTCCGGAAGTCGGACTCTGAAGACCTGCAATAATTCTCAGCAAAGTAGATTTTCCCGCACCATTTTTCCCTGCAAGCCCTATACGGTCATTTTTGTTTACCAGAAAAGAAATATCCTTAAGCAATTCGAAACTGCCGAAAGAGACCGATATGTTTTCAACCGACAACATCACCTGATTGAAAATGGCAAATATATGAAATGCTTTGTGTAACTTTGCTACCGGGTTAATAATTAACAGAGGCTCCTGGTTTATAAATAGAAATAAAAGGTTTAATAATTAATTATCAAGTTCTTGTATTTTAATTTTATGAGTAAATAAGAGAATTGTAAATATCTCATTATTAATTTATCAGGGAGTGATGTAAGGTGGTGGTAAACAATATTTTATAACAAATTGATAATCAGCAAAATAATATGAACAGGAAATTGTGGTTTACCGGATTTCAGATTCTGCTTTTCCTTTTTCTGGTTTCATCGTGTAAAAAGGAAGAAGAATCTCCCTACAGTTATCTTGTTTCCACTGAAAAAGCCACGAGTTATACCACGCAGTATATCAATACACTACTGGATAACGCGGTATCATATTATCCTGAAATCAGTGCGGTTAAGCCTTTTATTTCTGTTGGGGTTGATGTTTATATAATTTTTTATACAACTGATATCGGTACAAAGAAGATAAAAGCTTCCGGGCTTATGTGTGTGCCCCAGTTGTCTGGAAGTTATCCTGTGATTAGCTTCCAGAACGGAACTAACACCGTTGATGCCTATGCACCTTCGAACTTCTTCGTAAATCCGCAGTACCAGATGATTGAGATCATTGCATCCATGGGGTATATAGTTCTTTTACCAGATTATCCCGGCTTTGGTGCTTCGGCTTCGGTCGCGCATCCTTATCTTGTAAAAGAACCTACAGTGAGGTCGATTGTCGACATGCTTCGTGCCGTCAAGGAAGCAGCAGGAAATGAAATAAGAAACATTGAAGTAAAAAATGAATATTATTTTATCGGATATTCACAGGGGGGATGGGCAACAATGGCGATGCATAATGCAATGGAAAATGAGTATGGGAATGAGTTCAATCTGGCTGGAAGCGTATGCGGTGCCGGGCCATATGACCTCTATTTCCTTTTATCGAACATGACAGACGTGACAGTTTATCCGATGCCTGTTTATATCTGTTACATCATTAATGCCTATAAGGCATATAATCAGTTTACCAATCCGGTTACTGACATCCTGAAAGAGCCATATGCTTCAAAATTACCGTTACTTTTCAACGGCAAGCAGGACTTCGGACAGATAAATTCACAGCTTACCACCTCTGTTCCGGATCTTTTAACAGCAGAGTTTCTTGCAGGATTTAAGAGTGATTCGAAGTATGAACCGGTCAGAAATGCTCTGGTTTCGAACAGTATACAGGCATGGAAAACCATGAAGCCTCTATATATGCTTCATGGGGGCAGCGATACTCAGGTAAACCCGCAGGTGACAGAATATTTTTATTCAGCTATGATTTCTGCCGGCAGTTCTACTGAGACTGTCAAAAAAGAAATACTTGAGGGGCTCGACCATGGTGATGCTGCTGCACCAGCAATAATCAAGGGACTCCTTTTTATTAATGATATACATTCGCGATTAAACTGAAAAAAATAGTCTTTTTGCAGTGGGAGGGGGAAAATATCTTTCTGTATACGAAAAAGTTGAGGTTACAGATATAGGAGCCGGCGGCATTGCTGTGGCAAAAGCCGGCAGCCTGGTGATTTTTCTTCCAGGGGCAGTACCCGGTGATGTCGCCGACATACAGATTGTCCGCAGGAAGAGAAATTATCTCGAAGGGGTTCCGGTTAAATTCCATAAAATGTCACCCGACAGAAAGCCCCCTCTGTGCGAACATTTCGGCGTATGCGGGGGATGTTCATGGCAGTGCCTGAAATATGAAAAACAGTTGTTCTTCAAGGAGAAATCAGTTAAAGATGCGATGGAAAGAATAGCAAAAGCTGAAATCAGGGAATCGCATCAGATACTTGGCTCGCCTCAACAGTACTATTACAGAAACAAGCTGGAATATACATTCTCGGAAAGAAAATGGCTTACTGATGAAGAAATAAAAACCGGACAAACTCTGAGTCGCCACAATGCACTTGGCTTTCATAAACCCGGACATTTCGACAGAGTGATTGATATCTACAAATGCCACCTTCAGCCGGAACCAACAAATCTGATTAGAAATGCTCTGAGAGATTATGCAAAAACACTTGGACTATCATTCTATAACCTGAAGGAACACAGAGGCTTTCTCAGAAATCTTATAATAAGGAATACACTCGGAGGCAGGGTAATGGTTATTGTTGTTTTTCATGAGCACGAAGAGGAAAAAGTTAAAGGTGTGCTTGAGTTTCTCAGAAAAGAGTTCCCTGATATTGCATCCCTGATGTACATAATAAACAAAAAGAAAAATGACACAATAACTGATCAGGAGGTGCTGCTGCATAGTGGTGATGCTTATCTTACCGAAGAGATGAATGATTTAAAGTTCAGGATAGGTCCGAAATCATTTTATCAGACTAATACAAGGCAAGCCATCAGGTTGTATGAGACTGTCAAGCAGATGGCCGCGCTTACCGGAAAGGAGATTGTTTACGACCTGTACTCAGGTACGGGAACAATTGCATGTTTTCTTGCACGATCTTCTCGCAGTGTGATAGGCCTTGAATACGTGAGGGAAGCTATTGATGATGCCAGAATAAATGCTGAAATAAATAACCTTGACAATGTGACATTTATTGAGGGAGATATTAAAGAATTACTTTCGGAAGGATTATTTGGCAAAATGGGCGGGCCGGATGTTGTTATTACTGATCCTCCAAGGTCGGGAATGCATAAAGATGTTGTGATGGCAATTCTCAAAGCTGCACCTGAAAGGATTGTGTACGTAAGCTGCAATCCTGCAACCCAGGCAAGGGATATTCAGCTTCTATCGGAGAAATATTTGGTGGACTCTATCCAGCCGGTCGATATGTTTCCACAGACACAGCATGTGGAGAATGTTGCACTGCTTATTAGAAAGTAGATATAAAAAAGTTTTTCTATTTTTTTATTAGAGGTGAAAAGGTGAGTGAATACATGCAAGAAAATAACAATCGTTTACACTGATTTATAGTTATTAAAGAATAATAATGTAAATTTAACTTTTTGTTTTTGAAGGGATGTTTGATCTAAGGTCAAAGCAGGCAGAAATTATTTCCCAGGCAGGTCTTCAGGCACTTGATGAACACCTGGCAAGTCTGAGATATGCAGGCATGATTCAACATGCACTGATGCCTGATGATGAACTGCTTGCTGGAGTTCTGAAAGATTATTTCGTAATGTTTCTTCCCCGTGATATTGTAAGCGGAGATTTCTATTATGCTTTTCCCGGGAAAGAATATTTGTGTCTGGCAGCGGGTGACTGTACCGGACATGGTGTTCCTGGTGCCCTGCTGAGTATTCTGGGAATTAGTTTCCTTAACGAAATACTTCAATCGGTAAAAACAGTAAAAGCCAACAGGGTATTGAATCTGATGAGGGAGAAAGTGATGAAGGCCTTACATCAGACAGGCGACAGGGCAGAGACAAAAGACAGCATTGATATTGCACTGTGTATAGTTGAATATCAGACGGGTAAGATGCAATATGCGGGAGCAAACAGGCCTCTTGTCGTTGTGCGTAACGGGCATATAATCGAATACAAACCTGATTTCATGACAATCGGGCTTGCACCTGTTGCTGAAAGGGCTTTCAAGAATAATTATATAGATATATTTCCGGATGATCAATTCTATTTGTTTTCCGATGGTTTTGCCGATCAGTTCGGGGAAAAGACGAATAAAAAGCTGAAGAATAAAAATTTCAGAAAAATTCTCGAAATTGCGTCAGGCATTCCGGAGATGTCGGCGCAGAAGGCATATCTGGAAAAAAAATATTACGAGTGGAAAGGGAATATGACACAAATAGACGATGTTCTGGTATTCGGATTTAAACTGTAAATAAGTTTTTCATGAAGCTTTGTGCATTCAGGATAAAGAATTTTCGTTCGATAGTTGACACAGAATGGCAGAATCTGTCTCCGGATAATATTACCTGCCTGATAGGGCAGAACGAATCGGGGAAGACATCAGTACTGGAAGCTCTGAGGGCTTTTTATACTGGTGTCATATCTGAAGATGTGCTGAGAAGCGACCTTTCAATGCCGGAGATTACCTGCAGGTTTTCTGTTAAAAAGGGATGGCTGGTCGAGATTACTGGGAATGCCGGGACTGAGCTTAAAGAGCTTCTTTCCGGACTCACTTCGCTTGATCTCACACGTACATGGATGCCCGATTTTACTTCCGTAATAAAGGCAAGCGGTGCTATAAGCGATTACCTCGATTCACTGGAAAATGCCTGGAAACTCTATCTTGAAGAGGTTCAGGAGAAACTTAAAGCCGAACTGGAAACCATAAGCAATCTTGAAAATACTATTAAGGAAATAGTTTCCGTTAAAACAGATTTGTCAAAAAGAATTGGTTCCAGTTCACCTGGAGGCATTCTTACAAGTCTCTTTCATAAGGAAAAGTCCAGTGGTGAAGGAATGAGCGTTTCCGAATTAAAAAAACAGTACAGTGAACTGGTCAGGGATGAGGAGCGTGTTCGTTCAGAATTGATGAAAAAGGATAAGATAAAGAAAGCCGGAGCCAAATATTTATCTTTTAAAAACAGTCTGGAAGAACTTGAGAGAAAGATGAATGAGCTTTCAAGCAAACTTGAAGAGTATCATCAGAAACTTACGCTTCTGCTTATGCCTGTCGAAAAGTCGTCTGATCCGGAATGGGCAAAAGTGCTGGAAGATTACAGGAATACCAGAAAGGAGAAGGAAAAACTGATATCACAACTGGAAGAGCATATTGCGTTCTGCGGGTACCTGATGGAAGGAAAGACAGAAGAAGAGGCTTTACATCTTGTCGAAAAGACAATTCAGAGGTACAGGTCGCAATATACCAGTGAAATGCTGGGGAAGAAATATTTTGAATATTGTCCGGTAATAGAACTATTTGAAGATTTTGGAAGTCTGTTACCAAACAGGATTGATCTTGAGGATATAATAAAGGGTAATGATCAGGTTGAAGGCTACAAAGCTGCAAGGAACTTTCTGACCCTTGCCCAGCTCGATTATTCGTTTTTTCAGCAGCCTTCGAGCAGAATTCTTAAACAAAAGATTGAGAATCTGAATAATACATTAACTGTTAATTTTCAGGATTTCTGGCAGCAGTCGATTGGAAAAAACAATAAAATAAAGATTCAGTTTGAGCTTGATCATTACAGTTTAAATTATGGGGATAAAGCAGGCAAGCCTTATCTGGAGTTCTGGGTTAAAGATGCCGGAGAGAGGCTCTATCCCAAACAGCGTAGCAGGGGAGTCAGATGGTTCCTTTCGTTTTACATGGAGTTAAAGGCAGCTGCTCTCAGAAGTACAAAACCGATGATTCTGCTTATTGATGAACCAGGTTTGAGCCTTCATGCCAGAGCACAGGAAGATGTACTTAAGGTTTTTGAAGACATAAAAGACAAAATACAGATTATCTATACAACACACTCGCCCCATCTGGTTGATATAAACAAACTGCACCGTGTACTGGCTGTGCAGAGGGATGACATGGATAATATGAAAAGCGCAACACGGATTCTTGATGCTGAGAAACTGGCTATGGCATCGCCCGATACACTCACACCGCTACAGACTATAATGGGTAACAGACTGGCTTCGGAGGGTTTTGCATACGACAGAATAAACCTCATTGTGAATGATATAGGTACTTTTTATATGCTTTCATCTGTACTGCTCATTTCAAATTTCAAGGGTAAGATTAACATCATTCCTTCAACAGATATATCAACAATTCCTCTAATGTGCAATATTATGCTAGGTTGGGGTCTTAAGTTTGCCGTATTGCTTTTCGGAAACGAGAAGGAAAAAAAGATGGAAGAATATCTTAAGGAGAGCATCTTTCGTACCTCAGAAAAAGAGAATGGAATGGTTATCGTCACGGATCCGGAATTTCTTAATGCGGAGGATCTTTTATCAACACTCGATTTCAAGAATCATGTGCTGAAAACACGTGAAGGTATTACGGTTCCAAATTCGGTATATATGGCTGAGAAAGGCCTTCCTCGAAATTTCCTCCTGAGCCGCCTGTTAAGCGAGATAAAAACAGGAAAATTAACTGCAGATGATTTTGATGAAGAAACACACGAAAACTTTAGATATCTGACAGGATTACTTAAACAATTTGTTAAATAAGAAACGGTAGAAATGCTGAAGGTACTAAGCTCAGCGTTCAGGGGCTTGTAACCTGTGCAATAAGATGGGTGGTAGAGGTTAAAAATATTTGGTTCATACAGGTTGATTTTTTACCTTTGTCGCCTGAAATAATAGAAGTAATAAGTCGTACACCAGGGAGAGATGGGTGAGTGGCTTAAACCAACAGTTTGCTAAACTGTCGTCTCGGGTTACCGGGACCGGGGGTTCGAATCCCCCTCTCTCCGCCCCGGCAGGCAAAGGGCTGAAG
>ERZ795047.292-NODE-292-length-63478-cov-193.970090_pt1 | contig 63478 bp, 50 predicted proteins | sample MGYA00375131_ERZ795047 | MGnify/ENA primary metagenome ERZ795047 (study PRJEB30176, sample SAMN05720228) | activated sludge metagenome | isolation source: Anaerobic digester | place: Japan | collected 2015-05-20 ... | reverse complement strand
GAGAAATCATATCCAGTGAGTGGTTCGTACCAACCGTTCTTGTAGAACATCTTTCCTTCCTGCAGAGGTCTCGTCATAAAGACATCTACTGTGGAAGACTTGGTCGCAAATTCTGTGGTCAGTTTTGTCGTGAGCTGACTCTCTTGAAGGCTTTCCACATTGACCTTAACTCCCGTTGCTTTTTCATATTCGGGAATGGCCGCTTTGAGTAGATCGCCATAGGGGTGGTTTGCAAGTAAGACTCGGATTTCCTTTTGCTGAGCACTAGTGGCAAAAAGAGCAAGCAAAGCCACCAAAGCAAACATAAATTTTCTTTTCATCATAACCTCCTCCATAGAAATGTGTTGCAATTCTTTAATTATCCGCCTTTCGCTTGAGGATTGATTCAAGTTAGACGGATTTGACAACTTTTATACTATGAACCAAAAGAGCCTTTTGTCAACATATGAAGGTAATTTTTTTTCAAATGGTTGGAAATTTTTGCCACTCCTCTGTACTCATCCGAGCATATAATATAGAATGAGAAGACTTGACGAGATTTCTATGGAAAGATCCACTGCGCCGAGCTGTCTATATCTAATTCATTCGCTCTCAAACTCACTGAGCGAGCGCGATAAGCGCATCGCGGATTATATTCTGAATGATCCAGCCAAGGCGGTGCATTTCAGTATCGAAGAATTGGCAGAAGCTGCCCACGTTTCCGTCTCGACGCTTGTGCGCTTTGTAAAGAAACTTGGCTTTAGAGGTTATCAGCAATTCAGAATAACCTTGGCTTCGGAAGCGCTCGCACCGGAGGCAAGGATTTACGAAACCATAGTCGATAGCGGAGAAGATCCCGTTCATCTGGCTTTCGATTCTGCTTCGAAAGCACTCGAAATCACTGCATCGATGATTGACACCCAAGCTTTGAATGAATTGGCTTCGCGCATTATTAGAGCTAACTGCGTCTACCTTTTCGGTCTAGGAGGATCCTTGATAGTTGCAAAAGATGCATTGCATAAGCTTGTTCGCACGGGAATCCGTTGCATAGGCGCTGAGGATTATCATGTGCAGCTCATGATAGCTTCACAGATGAATCAGCAGGATACGGCAATCCTAATATCGCATACCGGAGCCAATAAAGACGCTATCGGACTTGCCGAGACAATCAAGGCTACGGGAGCTTTTCTATGTGTGATCACCACTTATCCACGGTCTGCCCTTTCTAGGATGGCTGACATGCGCTTTATATCGGCATCCTCTGGGTCTCAGGCCATATCGGAAGCTTTCTCTGCCAGAATCGCGCAGCTCGCTTTAATAGATTCGCTCTATATTGCAATAATGAAGCAGCTGGGAGAAGAAGGCATAAAGAATGTAGAAAAAATGCGCGCTACCATCGCAAAGCGGCGTATCTGACCATAGGGGCGCATCTAATCATAGGGGAGATAGGGGAGGATGTATGAAAGCCGACATAGGCCTAGTTGGACTCGCGGTGATGGGCGAAAATCTCGTGCTCAACATGGAAAGCCGCGGATTTACAGTAGCAGTCTACAACCGAACAATTGAAAAAGTAGATTCTTTCCTCCATGGCAGAGGAGCAGCAAAGCGAATCCTTGGTGCTCATTCTCCAAAAGAGTTTGTAGAAATGCTCAAGAAACCCAGAATTGTAATGCTAATGGTACGAGCAGGGACTGCTGTAGATGAAATGATCGCACAGCTGGTGCCCTTCTTGGAGCCTGGAGACATCATCGTCGATGGAGGAAACTCAAATTATGAGGATACGATGAGGCGCGTTTCCGATTTAGAATCAAAAGGCTTCTTATTTGTGGGTACTGGAGTTTCAGGAGGTGAAGAGGGAGCTCTTAGTGGTCCTTCGATCATGCCAGGAGGCTCCGAAGCAGCTTGGCCTCATATTAAGCCAATTTTTCAAGCCATTGCTGCAAAGGTAGATGATGGAAGCCCTTGCTGCGAATGGGTTGGACCGAGCGGAGCCGGACACTTCGTCAAAATGGTCCATAATGGTATCGAATATGGAGACATGCAGCTCATCTCAGAAGTCTACCAAATAATGCGAGATAGACTAAGAATGACCCCAGACGAAATGGCGATGGTCTTCGACAGATGGAACGAAGGAGAGCTCGATAGTTATCTAACTTCCATTACAAGCGATATTCTTCGATTTAAGGATGAAGACGGGAGTCCTCTAATAGAAAAAATCCTCGATGCAGCTGGACAAAAGGGAACGGGAAAGTGGGCGGGAATCAACGCTCTCAATTTTAGTGTACCGCTTACATTGATTGTCGAAGCCGTATTTGCTCGTTGTATCTCTGCTATGAAGGATGAGCGGCTTAGGGCGGTCAAAGTGCTAGGAAAACCAATTGGCACAGAATTCTCTGGCTCGCAAGAAAAAACCATTGAAGACTTGGGCGCCGCACTCTATGCAGCGAAAATAATCTCATATGCTCAAGGCTTTATGCTGATGCGCGAGGCTTCGGCAGCCTATAATTGGAAGCTAAACTATGGCTCTATTGCTCTAATGTGGAGAGGTGGTTGCATAATCCGTTCGCGATTCCTTGGCAGAATCAAAGAAGCCTTCGATGCCGATCCCGAGCTGAGCAACCTGGCTTTTGCTCCCTTCTTTGCTGAGCAGCTTCTCAAGAATGAAAAAGCAATGAGAAATGTGGTAGCAGAAGCTGTAGTTGGAGGAATACCCGTGCCAGCTCTATCTTCTGCCCTTGCATGGTTCGATGCTCTAAGAACCGAGAGACTGCCTGCAAACCTCATCCAAGCACAGCGAGATTATTTTGGTGCACACACTTATGAACGAATAGATAAACCTCGTGGCCAGTTCTTTCATACAAATTGGACAGGTCATGGAGGCTCTACCTCTGCGAGCACATATATAGTTTGATATTCATAGATATCTGACATAATTACCATGATATGAGGAGATTGAAAGCATGAATCCAATCAGATTGCTTCCAGAAGAGAAAGCGAAACTAGACCTTCTATCCTTGGGAGGTCTTGTCATGAGAATGGATCCTGGCATTGTGCCTTTTGCCTTTGCTGAGCATTACGATGTCCATGTTTCGGGAGGAGAATATAATGTAGCCGCTAATCTAGCGCGATGCTTTGGAAAGAGAACCGCAATCGTAAGTGCTATAGTCGATAACCCCTTGGGCGAAAAGGTTGCTGCAGAAGTTCGGAAAATGAATGTCCTAGGCAAGTATAAGCATTTCAAATCCGATGGAGTGCGAGGCCCAAACATGGCTCTCGTATGGTCAGATCGGGGACAGGGAGTCCGTCCACCCCTAGTATTCTACAACCGCGCCAATGAAGCGGCAGCATTACTAAAACCAGGCGATTTCGATTTTGCAGCAATCTTTGACGAAGGCGTCAGATGGTTCCATTCTGGAGGCATCTTCGCAGCTTTGTCCGATTCAACACCTAAGCTAATTATCGAAGCCATGAAAATAGCCCATGATCACGGAGCAATAGTATCTTTCGACCTCAATTATCGGGCAAAGCTTTGGGCTGCAGCGAATACTGGCGAAAAGCCTTCGGATGTGTTCGGCAGAATTGTCGAACATGTCGATGTCCTTTTAGGTAATGAGGAAGATCTACAGATGGGACTTGGCTTGCCAGGCCCAGACATCCATTCTGCGTCGAAACTCGATCCTTCTTCCTTCCTCAAAACCATCGAGCAGGTTCACCAAAGATGGCCCAATATCAAGGCCGTTGCAACAACATTGCGTGATGTCAAATCGACTAATAGACATCTTTGGAGCGCAGTGCTCTGGATAGAAGGGGCTCATTGGGTTGCTCCTACGATGGAGCTCGATATCTATGATCGAGTTGGTGGAGGAGATGGATTTGCTTCTGGCCTTATCTATGGACTGCTCGACGGGGCTGATCCAGAAGAGGCTCTTCGACTAGGATGGGCGCATGGTGCGCTTTTGACTACTTATCCTGGCGATACCACGATGGCAAGTCTTGAGCAAGTGAAAGCGCTCGCACAAGGCGGTTCAGCACGCATCCAGAGATAAAAGAAATACAATAGGAATTAATAGCAACTATGAAGGCAATGGTATTGAAAGAATACAAATACTTGGAAATAGAAGATATTCCAATTCCACATATCGAAGCCGCCGATGAACTGCTCGTTCGAGTAAAGGCTACGGCAATCTGTGGTTCCGATATTCATGGTTTCGATGGTTCAACAGGAAGGCGAAAGCCTCCGTTAGTGATGGGACATGAAGCTTCCGGCGTAGTTGAATCAGTGGGATCTGAAGTCAAGTCGCTTAAAATAGGTGATAGAGTAACCTTTGATTCGACGGTGTGGTGTGGCGAATGCTACTTTTGCAGACAAGGACAGGTAAATTTGTGCGACAAAAGGCGTGTACTCGGAGTATCTTGTGATGAATACCGAAAAGATGGAACTTTTGCAGAATATGTGATTGTTCCGGAAAGAATTGTGTATAAATTGCCAGACAATGTAGCATTTGAGGAAGCCGCACTCACCGAGCCCGTCAGCGTTGCCATGCACGCATTCGATATCACAGGCATGAAACCAGGAGAAAACGCAGCAGTTATTGGCTCTGGGCTTATCGGGCTACTGCTCATTCAGATAATCCGCGCATATTCGCCACACCTGATAATAGCCTTCGATACGGATGAAAAGCGAAGGAAAGCAGCCATAGAAGCAGGCGCTGACATAGCGCTCGACCCCCAAGATCCAGAATCTCATAAAACGGTGCTTTCAATGACAAATAATAGAGGTGTCGATAGAGCGTTTGAGGCAGTGGGAGCAAGCGCTGCCATTGGTACCGCCATAGAAAGCGTGAGAAAGGGAGGTTCGGTGACGCTAATAGGCAATATCAGCAACAAGGCGGAAATTCCCTTGCAGTCGGTTGTCACACGGCAAATTGCATTGCTGGGTTCTTGCGCAATTTCGGGTGAGTATCCAGTTTCGCTTGCATTGATGGCGAATCGAACTATCGATGTGAGACAAGTAATAAGCGCGATTGCTCCTCTCGAAGAAGGCCCGTTGTGGTTTGAGCGGCTATATAAGCGGGAGCCGGGGCTTCTCAAGGTCGTGTTGACTCCTTGATGGATGAATGTGTCAATCGATCTATCGATTGCTGCGCCATTTCTTTTGTTTGTTTTTGGCAAATCTCATAAAGTATTCTCAGATATAAGGTTTCCTCATAGATAGGAGATAAGCATGCAGAATAAAGTTCGATTTGGAATGATTGGATATGGAAAAGTTGCAGCGCTCCATGCACAGGCACTCGCAACCATACAGCATGGAGAACTTGTATCTGTTTGTGGTCATAGACAAGAAAAGCGAGATTCTTTTGCCTATCGATGGGGGTTGAATTCCCGAAATAGCGTGAAAGAGATGGTCAAAGAAGATGCCATTCAAGCTGTCTTGATTACAACACCCCACCCCCAGCATTATTCGGACGCGTTATTAGCGCTTAAAGCAGGATGCCATGTGCTTGTCGAAAAACCTCTTACTCTATCGGTAGCTGAAGCAGAGACCCTGATCAGCGAAGCAAATAAGCGAAATCTGCTTCTCAGTGTTATTGCACAGCGGCGCTGGTATCCATCTTGTCAGCGAATTCGCCATGCAATAGACGAAGGAAATCTCGGGATACCAGCCTTAGGTCAGCTCACTATTCTCGGCTGGCGAGACGAAGCCTATTATCGCTCCGATCCATGGCGAGGATCCTGGGAACATGAAGGCGGAGGTGTGATCGTCAATCAGGCTCCTCATCAATTCGATCTCCTGTGCTGGTATATGGGAGAAGTAGCAGAAGTCTACGGTAGATGGTCGAATATCAATCATCCTTACATAGAGGTCGATGATTCGGCAGTAGCGACGGTTCTCTTTAAGTCTGGGGGTCTTGCATCGATTTTTATATCTAACTCACAAAAGCCAGGAATCTATGCGAAAGTCCATATTCATGGAAGTTCAGGGGCTTCTGCTGGGGTTCAAACCGATGGTGGAGCAATGTTCATTGCTGGACGCAGCGCCGTGCTAGAAGCGCCATATAACGATATTTGGACCATTCCTGGACAAGAAGCTCTTAGGACGGAGTGGCAAAAAGAGGATGAAGAATTTTTTTCTAGCATCGATGCCACATGGTATTTTTTTGCACAGCAGGAAGAAAATTTTGCTCGCGCGATTTTGGAGGGGCAAGCTCCCTCGGTGACTGGCTCAGATGGCCTCCAGGTCGCGCGCATCATCGAAGGAATTTATAGATCTAACAGAGAAGGCATACCAATTCGGTACTGAACACTTCCTTTCAAAGATTTTATCCAGACTTTATTTATGTTTTGAGCTCGAAATTTATATCGATAGGATTTAAATGGATCAAGAATCCATCGATTAAAAAGGCCAAACAGCATCTCCATCACCAAACTGTCGATACTCGATCGCTTCTTGTATTGCAGACTCTGAGATTTCGTCCTCTCCATCTATGTCGGCTATGGTACGAGCAAGCCTAAGAATACTGTGACCAGCACGGGCAGAAAGGTTATAATTGGCCATTCCCGATAGAAATGCTTTTTCGGCCGATCCTTCAACATGACACATCTCATTTATGATCCCAGCAGGAATATGGGCATTGTTGCGGGCAAGAATTTGTTTTGTGTCCGAAAAAGTTATGCATCTTGAATATCCTATACTATCCATTTCTTTCTTATTCGTTCCATCATCGTTTATCCTTTTGAGCCGAATGCTTTGAAGATCGCGTGCAAATAAAACTTTATCGCGAAGCGAATCTACATCGACTGCTTGAGACTCAATAAGGCGCGAAGCTTTCGGAGGCAAAATCGCGATTCGCATATCTATTCTATCTAAGAGAGGTCCTCCGAGCTTTTTCCAATATCGCCTAATCTCTTCGGGAGAGCATATGCAGGTTTTTCCAGGCATGCCCAAATTGCCACAGGGACAAGGATTTGCTGCCATAATAAGCTGAAAATCCGAAGGAAAACGAAGCACTCGACCTGCTCGCACGATATCAACATAGCCACGTTCAACGGGCTCGCGGAGCCCCTGTAAAACATCCCGCCTAAATTCAGGACACTCGTCGAGAAAAAGCACTCCATGATGAGCCAGACTAACTTCTCCTGGCCTCAGGGGTCTTGCACCTCCCAGTATTCCTTCAAGACTGGCAGAATGGTGTGGTGATCTAAATGGTGGCCTCTTTCCCAAGCAGGTCTGGAGGCTCCCCCAAAGAGAATAAATAGAAGCTGTATCTAGAGCTTCATGCTCTGAAAGATCTGGAAGGATCGAAGGAAATCGACGAGCAGCCATGGTCTTTCCGGCACCTGGTGGTCCGGCGAGAAACATGTTATGTCCTCCCGCCGCAGCAATGACAAGTGCACGCATCAATCTCTCATCACCTCGAAAATCGCTGTATGTTTCCTTGCTTTCATTCAGATCGAACCAAAAAGAGGAAGATTGCTGCAAAATATCTTCTTCCTGGCATTGTAGTGTCTGTCCTTGCGGGGTTTTTCCTTTTCCAATTTCGATAAGAATTCTTGCTGATTCTGCAAGATGACGGATAGGCCATACCTGAACAGACTTTACAATCCGTGCCTCTTGGGCATTTTCAAAAGGGATGATACAAATTCGAATACCATGAGAAGCGGCAGAGCGAACAGCTGGCAAGATCCCTCTAACAGGCCGTATTTCTCCTTCAAGCGTTAATTCTCCCATGGCCAGCGCACATATCGGCAAGTCTCCAACCTGCCCAGATTTTTCGAGTATTTTTATTGCAATAGGCAAATCATAGGCTGAGCCCTCTTTAGGCAAATCCGCAGGAGAAAGGTTGACGAGAATACGATCCTGAGGAAATTCAAAGCCCGCATTCCTTACTGCAATCCTGGCGCGCTCGCGTGCTTCACGCACCGATGTCGATGCGAGACCAACTATTTCCACTGCTGGTATTCCGCTTCTGATGTCTGCCTCAATATGAACTAAGATTCCATCGAATCCAAGCGGTTCATGTGCATAGAGATCCATGCCGTTTTTAGCCTCTCTTTGTCTCTCTCTTAAAGACGCAGAGAAAACGGCATTGCGCTTCAATTCTCTTAGCTAGTCAGAAGTAAATCCAGGTCAAGTTCAGCTGCGGCACAGGGCATCATTACATCGAAGGCTTCCAGAACCGCAGGGTGCACTTCGCCGAAGACCCCTATCCTTTTCGAATCTTTTTCGCCAACAAGGATTTCGACCTGTCGGCCTGTCACAAATCGCGGATCATCGGACTCGCGTACTGTGTAATTCTTGCCCAAAAAATACATAAGTGTCGCGACATGAGAAGCGATTTCATTGTAATCTGCTTGTGCATGGCTTACTAAAAAGCCAATGTATTGTCGTGTGACAATACCATAATTTGCTTCAGCATCCTTGAGCGCAACTTTACCTACTTCGAATGTCCGATGAGGATATGACGCTTTGGCCGATACGCTTTCAGTCTGCAAGAGCCCTGGAATAGGCGAATTCCTGACATACTCATAGTTTTCGGTCATAGGATTGGCTATTTTTACAAGCTGATTAGCAGGTATTTGCATTTTTTCGGCATAGTCCATGCCAGATCCAAGATAGTTATAGATCATCTCCTGATAACCGAGACCTATCATTATATCTTTTGCCTTGCGCGAGAATACCTCGATGGGAGTGAGTCTTCCTATTGTGAAGTCTGTCGGCCTTTCTGGATCGAATTTTTCCATACCAAGACCTATCATGAGATCTTCTGCAACATCTACAGGATGCAAAAAATCATTTCGGTATTCGGGTGGAGATACATGCAAAGTAAGTCCATCTTCGCAACAGGCAGACAGCCCCATACGAGCCAATGCATCTTGCGCTTCTTCTACATCGATTGAGCTCCCAAGCAGGCGATTTGCCTCGATAAGAGAAAGCTCTACTCCCTTTTGAAAATAATAGGGGAAAACAACAGAGGATCCAAATGGCGTTTCGTATTCGTAATCGACACGCACATTTTCTATTTCGAAGCCAATATCATAGAAATCGCAAGCCATGATGGATGCAGAAAGCGCTACCGAAGGGTAGTCGGTGCCGGTGACTTCTATGAAGACTTCGGAATCGCCAACTTGGACCGCGCCGATATCGGCACTATTGATTATTGGCGGATACGAGAGCACCCTTCCCCTGGAATCTGTAAGCAAAGGATGTATGGGTTTACCCTCGAGAATCGACGCATACTCGATACCTTTTGGATGCTCCTTGAGAATCTGGCTCAAGGTCATCGATCTGGTCTCCTGAAGCGGCACAAAGGACACCGAATCTGGCTTAGTCCCAAAATATCTAACAGGCCATTCGATAAGCCCTATTCGATAGATTCCTATCGAAACACCTTTTCGTTTTCGGCCATAATTCCAAGCTAGTTTTTCCTGAGTCTGAATCATATCCCTCAATAGAGCGTCACTGATAGCCTTGCCCTTTGCGACAAAACAAGCAATCCAGGGGCGGACCTCTCTTACGGTCTTTTCGACAACTACGCGATAAGATGCATCGAGATTCTTTTCCTTAGATGTAAAGAAGCGATAAGAAGGATAATTCCTTGTGCGGTATATTCGCAACTGACGCGCCAGGCCTGCGGTTGTCCACAGATCAGGGCGGTTTGTGTCGTTTAGCTCGATTTTGATAGTTCGTTCGCTGGCTTCCAAAGGAGCGCTATCCCATTCATCCAATTCCGCCTTGGCTATGGTTAGGTCGCGCTCAAGATCTTCCCTATTGCTCCAGCTTTGCTCTGCAAGCTGAAAAAAGAACTCTTCGTTTACTTCGATTTTTGGCATGGTTTATCTCCGGCCTCATTGTATTCTGTACTGGGATCGACGCATTCTCACGCTCTCTAAATCAGTGCAAAAGAGATCCCGCAGATCGTTGAGGCCGAGCGCCATAAGCGCCATTCTATCGATACCAATACCCCAAGCTAGCACTGGCACTTCGACACCGAGAGAGCTTGTAACTTCAGGCCTAAAAATACCTGAACCTCCTAATTCAAACCATCCGAGCACAGGATGCTTTATATGAACCTCGATCGAAGGCTCTGTGAAAGGAAAATACCCAGGTACATATTTCACTTCCTTGGCTCCAGCAACCTCGACCGCAAACATCTCCAGGAATCCAAGTAAGGTCCTTAGGTTCACATTTTTACCTAGCACAATGCCTTCGGTTTGATAGAAATCCGAAAGATGGGTGGCATCCACGCGATCATATCGAAAACATCGCACGATACCGAAATATTTGCCAGGAACCTCAGCTTTTGGCAGTTGCCGAGCGGATAAAACCGTCCCCTGGCTTCGAAGTATAAGCCGCCTGGTAAAATCTCGATCGAATTGATATTGCCAGCCACGGCTGCCCGTATTGCCGCCATTTTCATGCGCCGCTGCTACATGAGATAGATATGGTTCCTCGATGAACCTTGCATGCGTTGGCTCTTCGATGTAGTAGACATCGTGGATATCGCGCGCCGAATGGAACTGTGGCATGAAAAGTGCATCCGAGTTCCAGAATTCTGTTTCCACAAGGTTTCCATCGAATTCCACAAATCCTAGCGATACTAGCTTGTCCTTAACGCTTTCCAGAAATTCAACATAGGCGTTACGGCGGCCGGGTATAACTCTGGCTGGTGGGATCTGAACATTATAAGGTCGGAAATGTCCTTGTTTCCATGTGCCCTTCTCGAGCATCTCTGGAGTAATGGCGCCTAATTCCTCTCCTGTCATACCTAAAGTGCTTATGGCATTACGGTATTCTTTCGCAATAGGAGTGACACGATAAAAAACTCTGATCCTATCGGCTATTCTGAAAGGGCTGTCCTGCGCGCCGCGCTTCTTTGCAATTTGCGCCATCAGCGTTTTTTGAGAATTGGAGAGAGCGTTTTCAGAGACCGAACCGCCCTGGGAAGAAGCCAGCGCAAGAAGCATTTCAATCTCCAAGAGAGATAAAGGGAATTCATTTTTTGATAGCTTGGCGCGGCGCGCCTCATCGATTGTGCATACCCCTTCTTTGGAAAGTGAACCAAAAGCTGAACCAACAGTTTTCTGGTCGAGACCTAGAGATTGAGCTATTTCTGGTAGGCTCATCGGACCCCTATCCTTCAAAAGAGAAAAAATTCTCTTGGCAGGAATACCCTTTTTATGCCATTCCTGCCCAAGGGGAGTGAGTTCATAGAAGATTTCGGTTTTTCTCTCTGCTTCTTCGAGCACTCCTTTGGCAAGCAACCAAGAAAAAGCCTGTTGCTCTTGACCTTCTCTAAATCCGAGAACTTGTTTGACTCGCTGACTATCGATTATCTCGTCCTCGTCGAATGCTAAAATCAGCTTGACTTCGAGCGGATGCAGTGTGCGGGCTGCGCTTTGATCAATCATCTTTATCTGCCTCGTTATAAAAGTGAATATTGCCGGAAATGCTCATGCTGGTCAATTGCCAGCCTTTATTGTTAGCTCTAAATTGCCTGCCTCGGAAGACTTGAAAATGGCGCCTTTGCTGTTCCGACCATCAAAGCGCATATCTAGAGGGTTTTTCAACTCTGTAAGAACACAATGCTTTGTTCTTATTCTGGGCTCCAATGAATAGAGCCATTCCAAATCGATAAAATCTTCATCCGAGCCTTGAGTTATCTTCATATATTTTATATGCATAGTTGTAAGATTGTGAAAGAAATGTGATCCCAGGGAGCTATCAACCACAAATCCCGGCAAATCCATTTCAACTATAACCCTTGCATGAGAAATCTGATCAAAAGACACTGGCACTCCAAGCCATCTATCCCGAGTGCCCCATCTTCCTGGACCAATCAATAGATAATCGAAATTTTCCTTCCTCGCGAAGCTATCTAGCTCTTCTATTTCCGCTGCGATTTCAAGAGTCTCCCCTCGTTGAAACTTCCGTGGATCAACCCAGACTATGCTATGAATGTTGAGGTCTCTGCCATTGCCCATGCAGTTGCAAGAAAGAAGAAAACAGGCTTCTTTCTTAATGGAACTCAAATCGATTTTAATATGATCTTCAGGATGAATAAGCGGCTTCAGTTGTAGAAGATACAGGGTTGGTTCCTGTTTATTATCGCTGAAATTGAGTGCATATTCGATCTCTACAGGCGTACCCATAGAACGCGTCCCGATGTCGAGTGCTATGTCTATTGCTTTGGCAAATGGGTACGCTTCATATTTCAATATATTGGCAAAATCTATTATGCGATGTCCATTTGCTGAAACGCCAGGCACAAAGCGCTGATCCAATGCATCCCAGGTAGAAGCGAACATGGAGAAATACCTATCATTTTCAGCTACATCTATAGGCAGTTCGGATAGGCTGGCCATCTCTCCTTTAAGAAGATCCGGATTATTGTCTCTAAGAGAAAGAGCATGAAAAGAGCGCTGTGTATTCTCCAATGGATGCTCAAGCAGCTCTATATCGAGCTTCGGATATCTGGGGCAGAAACGAAATGCCGTTCCTCCTGTTACTAGATATGTGCCCAATCCAAGAGCAGCGATACAGAGCCCATCGTTCGGCTTAATATATGAGATCGGGTAATAATTGAAAGATTGTGCAACTCCTGATACATGAGGATAAAAGTAATCTCCATGCTGGCTTCCAGCCAATTCTTGGATAATAACTGCCATTCTCTCTTCTTCGAGATTATAATTAGCAGCCTCGAAATAAGCGCGAGCTTCCTTCGAAAAGAGGCTCGCATAGATCAGCTTTACTGCCATTGAGAGCTGCCTTAGGCGCACTTCGCCGTCGGGATGATTGTTAGGCAATATATAAGTATCGTATACGCCAGAAAATGGCACCATGAGCATGTCTTCGAAAAGACCACTTGAACGCACGGCCAGCGGCCCTTTGCTGACCGATAGCAACTGCCTTAGATTATTCTCGAGTTTCTGAGAAAGAGGCTTTTGAACGAAGACCGAGCGGAGATCCTGAGCCTCCTTGTCATAGTAGGCCCAAGACCAAAGGCCATTCGATTCAAGAAAATGCTCGAATTCATCTATACCTATAAACGCCGTATTCGGCATTGAGATTTCTATTCCGGGAACATACTGCGAAAAATCGAAATTATCTAAAAACGAACGAATAAATAAAAGCCCTCTGCCCTTGCCTCCTACAGAACCGTCGGCGATCTTGAACAGATACCTGGGATGCTTCACCATCTCAGGATCGAAATTAGGTACTATCCCTCTAGAATGAGCTGAGCGGATCTGTTCAATCATGTTCACAATGAATTGGCGCAGCTCTTCTGGAGAACTAAAATCAGTGATTTTGTATGGCTTCATGAGTTTTGCAACATGGATTTCTCCGCGCGCCATAAGCCAAGCTGAGAAATGATTATGTTCAGCATGGTAAAGCAGGCTTTCTATGGGAATCTCATTCAGTCTCTGTGTGAATTCGTTCATATTACCTGCTCGTCCAATCTCTGCTCCATTGGGCATTCGAAAGACGAAATTTCCAAAGCCTAGATTTGCTTGAAAAAAGGCAGCAAGTTCCATTTCCAGAGATTCTGAATTTTTGTCGATAAAACTTGCACCAAAGGCATTAGCCTTCTCGCGTACATCGGTCTCACTAGATTGCACAAGCATTGGTAGGTCTGGCAATTCCTGCTTAACAAATTTGAGAAACTCAAAACCCGCATTATCGTCGAATTCGCCGTTGCGATGAAAGCGAATATCAGTAATAACTGTAAGCAAATAAGGCTTGTATTTTTCAAATATCTTAAGCGCTTCTTCATAAGTATTGGCAAGAAGGACCTTTGGCCTGGCTCTTATGCTCATTAGCTTGTTAATCTCTGTAATCTGCTCTCCTTCGATTAGGGCTTGAGTCTGCTTAAGCACTACCCTATATAAGACTGGCAGATAGCGAGAATAATACCTAACCGAATCTTCGATGAGTAGGACTACCCTTACTTGTCCTGCTTGAGTGTCAGCCTCGACATTTCGCCAGTCTTCGATATATTTGATCATTCCAACAAAAAGTTTAGAATAGCCATTCCAAACAAAGATTCTATTAAAGGCTGAAAGCTCAAGCCGGCTCATGTCGAGCATCGCTAAGCTTGAATTATCTGTTACCATAAGAAGAATAGGAATATCAGGCCAAATACTCTTCATAGAGGTTGCAAGTCTTAGCGGCATATCAAAATCCGTGCTTGCCATGATGATTATCAAGTCGAACCTGCCATCTCTAAAAAGTTCTATCGCGGATTCCTCGGTATATGCACAGGTGATCCTTGGAATTGTATTCAGATTGAGTTTGAAGTATTCCCCATAGATCTGCTCCGTAAGCACTCCATCGGATTCAACGACAAAGGAATCATAGAGACTCCCTACCAATAGAATTTCTTGTACGCGGTCGCGCATGAGATCGTGATAGATATTGCGTTCGCGGCGCTGATTGTCATAGATTGAAACGAGTTCATTAAAATACATGGCTCAATACTATTCATTTTTTACGTTAAAATGAAGATTGGTAAACCTTGACCCTGTTTCTATGCGTAGCTATGATTGGCAAAACCCCCTTAGAGGTCTTTTGATAGATAGGCATTTAATGCAAGGAGATCGCCGTGTTCAAGAATATTAAACTAGCAGCCCGCAATCCAGGGCAGAAAACTACAATTATCGATGTAAACGGCGTAAAAGTCGGTGATGACCTTGTTATCATTGCTGGACCCTGCTCGGTGGAAACAGAGAAGCAAACCATCGAAACCGCTATTGCGGTAAAAAAGGCTGGAGCACAGATGCTACGCGGGGGAGCTTTCAAGCCTCGGACTTCTCCATATGCCTTCCAGGGTCTTGGACTAAAAGGCCTTAAGATCCTCGATAAGGCACGACGCGAGACGGGGCTGCCAATAGTCACTGAGGTCGTCGACACGCGCGATGTCTCCTGGGTAGGAGAATATGCCGATGTATTGCAAATTGGCGCACGAAATATGCAGAATTTCTCGCTTCTCCGTGAAGTCGGCAAGTCAGGAAAACCAATCCTACTCAAACGAGGTATGTATTCCACTTTAGAAGAATGGCTCAATTGCGCTGAATACATACTCGCAGAAGGGAATCCCAATGTAATTCTATGCGAGCGGGGAATTCGGACTTTTGAGGCTTATACACGAAATACGCTTGATTTATCAATGATTCCTGCTGTTCACCAAGAAAGTCATCTTCCAATCCTCGTCGATCCCTCTCATGGAACGGGCATTCTGTCCCTTATTGAACCGATGAGCCTGGCGGCAGTAGCAGCAGGAGTAGATGGGCTAGAAATAGAAGTGCATATAGATCCTCAATCCGCTCTGAGCGATAAAGATCAGCAACTTACCACTGAAATGTTCGAATCTCTAATGGAAAAACTTCGAGGGCTTAAGCGTTTCTTAGATGAATCGAATGTCGAATTTATCGGGCAGGCTTCTGGAGAATGCCTTTCCTTATCTAATAATACGACAAATGTTTCGGATGCTATTGGCACCAAGACTGATGCCTTCTCTGAAGCTGTAGATTAGGGAAATCCTCATGCAAAGAAATCAAAGCATAATACGATTTGGAAAAACTTCTGAGTTATTCTCTCTCATTCCTTCAGAAAAAGCCATCTTTGTGACAACTGAAACTCTCTATAGGCAATCATTAGAAATGTTTTCTGACTCGGGTTTGAATGCAAAAGAAGAGCTCCACTGGATCAGAGTCCCAGATGGGGAAGCTTGCAAGAATTTTTCGGTATTGGAGAATATCTGTCGGTACATGATAGACTTCGATGCTAATCCAGACACAATTCTTGTCGCTATTGGAGGTGGTTCATTAAGCGATCTAGTCGGGCTTGCTGCTCATCTATGGATGCGCGGAATTGAGCTTGTGCTTGTTCCAACCACATTGCTTGCAATGATCGACGCATCTATCGGAGGGAAAAATGCGATCGATATAGGTACTACAAAAAATCTCATCGGTAGTTTCCATCTCCCTAATCTTATTCTCTGCGATGTTCGCTGGCTAGAAACCCTGCCTTCAAGAAACCTGTTATCTGGCATGGCCGAGGCTATCAAGCATGCTGCCATCGATAGCGAAGAGCATTTTCTCTTCCTCGAAGAAATCATAAATTCGGGAAAATCGCTCACCCAAATACAAGCCGAGCTCTGGGAGGAACTCGTACGGCGATCTCAGCAAGTCAAGATTCGCTATGTAGATGCCGATCCCTACGATAACCATCTTAGGCATGCTTTGAATTATGGCCATACTTTCGGTCATGCAATCGAGCTTATTACGGGAATCCCGCATGGATTTGCCGTGGCAACGGGAATAGGTATGGCAAACGCTCTCGCAGTATCTCTCGGTGTGCTAGATCCAGATATCGCGGCACGCATAGATTTATTGCTGCGTAACCTTGGTCTGCCAACGAATATCAAAGAGGCTTCGGCGATTGCAGGTTACAATATCAGTCCGTCAACAATATGCGATCTCATACGGGCTGACAAAAAAAGGCGAGGAGAAAGCATAGACTTTGCACTTTTAAGCAAGATTGGCAATGTCCGCATCGAGCCTATTGCAATAAAATATGTTGTGGAATTTCTAAATGCTTAGGTCTCCTAAGGGAAAAGGTGAACCATGAACACAGTAGGAAGGATTTTTCGTGTTTCTCTCTATGGAGAGTCTCACGGTAAAGCTGTTGGAGTTGTAATCGATGGCTGCCCAGCTGGTATTCAACTCACCGAAGAGGATTTTACAGAAGATCTGAATCGAAGAAAAGCGGGAGCAGAAGGAACTACGGCCAGAATAGAGTCGGATAAGCCAATTATCCTATCGGGAGTGTTCGACGGTCATACAAGTGGTGCGCCCATTCATATTGCATTTCGAAACGATAATGTCCGATCCTCAGACTATGAGCAATTTACCAATATTCCGCGGCCAGGGCACGCAGATTTCAGTGCAATGATGAAATATCAGGGATGGCAGGATCCAAGGGGATCTGGGCATTTTTCGGGGCGTATATCCATTGGAATTGTCGCTGCTGCCGTTGTCGCAAAAAAGGTCCTCAACACCTTTTTCGATATTGTTTTTCAAACAAAGTTGCTCGAAGCTGGTGGGTCTAGAGATATAGAGAAAGCGGTTCTTCGGGCAAAAGAATCTGGCGATTCGATAGGAGCTCTTGTTGAAATAAGAATATCTGGAGTACCTGCCGGATGGGGAGAACCTTTCTTCGATGCTGCCGAAAGTGTCATTAGCCATTATATTTTCGCAGTACCCGGAGTACGCGGTGTGGAATTTGGCGATGGTTTTTCCGCAGTTGCTATGCGCGGCTCGCAGCACAATGATCCATTTATTGACCTACAAGGAAGAACAGCTCGCAATGGAGCAGGTGGCATCAATGGTGGTATCACAAATGGCAATGATATCGTGCTTCGAATTGCAGTCAAGCCCACATCTTCAATCGCATCTGCACAGCACACTCTCGACTTTTCCTGCGATGAAATGGTTGATCTTGAAATTCAAGGAAGGCATGATGCCTGCATTGCTCTTCGAAGCGCAGTGGTCCTAGAGGCAGCAACAGCTTGTGCCCTGGCCGACCTAGCTCTTCTAGCGCGAGCAGAAATTCCGTTTGCATGCAATATTCCATGGAGGAAATCATGAATCTCGATGATATTCGAAGCGACATCGATCGCATAGATGCGAAAATACTGTCGCTCTTAAACGAGCGAATGGAAAAATCCCTCTTAGCAAGGCGCTTTAAGGCTACAGCCTTTGATCCTGTGCGCGAGCAGATTGTCCAAGAAAAAGTGAGACGCTCTAGTCAATGTCTGCTAGACCCTCATTTTTCAGTCCACCTCTATGAACAGATAATAGCGGAATGCCGACGTCTTCAGGACGCAGGGCTTAAGACCGTAGCATTTCAAGGCGAACATGGAGCTTATTCGGAAGTTGCCCTGCGATTGCTCATGCCAGAGGCAGCAACTATACCATGTCTCGAATTCTCAGATGTATTCGATGGTGTCGAGAAAGGCATTTACGACTATGGCATCGTTCCTGTTGAAAATACCCTTGGAGGCATAGTTGGTCCTGTAAACTCTATTCTCATATATACACACCTAAAAATAGTAGCAGCTATCGACTTGCCCATTCGCCACTGTCTGCTCACAATTCCTGGAGCTGACCATCGCGAGCTTAGGATAGCCCGATCTCATACACAGGCCCTTACACAATGTCGTAACTTTCTGTTAAGGAATCATTTGGATCCGGAGCCCTTTTACGATACGGCAGGTGCAGCAAAGGCCCTTGCGGAAAACAGGCCTAAAGGCGTATCTGTTGTGGCAAGCAAGTTTGCATCGGATCTCTATGGCCTGGAGATTATCAAAGAGGATATTCAAGATTCTCCCCATAATAGAACGCGCTTTTTTATTATCGCGACAGAGGATAACGGGGTCGAGGGAGACAAGTGTTCTGCTGTTTTTACCGCTGGAAACAAAGCTGGAGCCCTGTTTTCTGTGCTAGAGGTATTCGCTGAAGAAAATATAAACCTTACAAGAATAGAATCGGTGCCCGATGTTCCAGAAAAGTATGCTATATTCATCGACTTCGAAGGTTCATTATCCTCTGCTCCCGTGCAACGAGCACTTGAAAAGGTTCCAAAGATAGCCGAAGGTTTTAAAATTCTGGGATGCTATCATGAAATGAGGGTAGAATCATGAGAATTGCTATACTTGGCGCTGGCCGAATGGGTGCATGGCTCACGGAGGAGCTATGCTGGAACAATGAAGTCATGGTTCATGACAGTGATCTCTTGAAGATGAAATATTTCATCAAGGTGCACCGTGCACTATCCATCGAGGAATTTGCCGATTTCAAGCCTGAGCTTTTTATAAACTGCGTACCTCTCGGTTTGACACTTGAGGCCTTTGATACGGTTCTTCCATATTTGCCTTCTCAATGTATCATCAGCGATATAGCAAGCGTAAAAACAGGCTTTAAGGAATATTACGAAAACTGTGGACATCCTTTTGTCTCTAGCCATCCAATGTTTGGCCCAACCCTAGCAAATATTAGGGACCTTCACGAAGAGAGCGCAATCATCATTTCAGAATCGAGCAAAGAAGGCGCCGATTTCTTTCGTCGATTCTATTCAAGCTTAAAGATTTGCATCTTCGAGTATAGTTTTGAAGAACATGACAAGACTGTCGCCTATTCGTTGGCTACACCTTTTGCTTCAACAATGGTATTCGCAGCCTGTATGAAAAAGCAGGATGCACCAGGAACGAACTTCAAACGACACTTAGCCGTTGCAAAAGGCTTGTTATCAGAAGACGATCGCCTTCTTACAGAGATTATGTTCAACCCCTATACCATACGCCAGCTGGAGCTCATAAACTCTAAATTAGCTTATATGACTCATATAATTCGACAACGAGATTATGATGAAATGAAGAAGTTCCTTGATAAACTGCGCGCTAATATAGGACAATAGAATAGAAGGCTTGAATCTTTTACTGCCGAGTCTCAGATATTTATCGAACCAATATTTATTGGACTTTTAAGATTTTTTCAAGCTATAATCAAGAAACCAATATAGAAGAAAGATCTTCAAAAAAGCCTGGCCAGGACTTAGATACACACTCAGCTCCTTCGATGTATACTTCGCCACTTGACACGAGCGCTGCGATGGAGGCTGCCATGGCAATACGATGATCTCCAAATGATTCAATAGTAGCAGCATGAATAGAGCCACCTTCTATGTACATCGCATCGTCTTGCAATGTTACCTCTGCACCTAGCTTCCGAAAGGTTTTGCACAATGCTGCCGAGCGATCGCTTTCCTTGGATAAAAGCCTCCTTGTTCCTCTAATGCAAGATCTGCCATGAATGGCAGACGCCATAGCAACTAAAGGAGGAAAAAGGTCTGGGCAATCGGTTGCATCGAAATCAAAGGGAACAAGGTTGGCAGCTCTTACAATGCAGTCAGAGCCTTCGAATTGCACTTGCGCTCCAGCTTTGGTTAGAACATCCACAATAGCACGATCAGGTTGTGTTGATTCTTGACGTAAACCCTGGATTCTTAGGCCATCTTCCCTTCCTGAAATTGCAGCGCTTACGGCCAGGAAAGCACCGGCACTCCAATCGCCTTCGATAGCAAGATCGGCTGCCTTGTAGACCTGATATCCTGGTACTAAAAACCTAGAACCATTTGCTTCTCGTTTTATTTCGACCCCAAATTCTGCACACATTTCAATAGTGAGATCGAGGTATCCCGAGCTCACAAGATTATCTACAATCAGCTCTGAATCACCATCTAAAAGAGGCAAAGCAATAAGAAGGCCCGTAATGAATTGAGAGCTACCTAAGGCATTTACCCTTCCTTCCAAGGGCCGAAGGGGACCTCGAATACGAATAGGTTGAACTCCACCTCTCGATACGCAAAAAATGCCAAGGCTCTTTAGAGACTCCTCGACCATATTCATCGGCCGACTCGAAAGAGAACCTTCGCCCTGAAGCTCTACCTCTTTGTCCAATAAAGCAACAATGGGAGAGAACATTCTCATGCAGAGCCCTGACTCTCCACATGGAAGGATTAGTGGTGAGTACGATTGAAATCTCTGATCTTGCAAGCTTGGATAGGATACTTTCTTCGATAAAATAGTCGATTCGACTTCAGTATCTTTATGAAATAGAGCCGATCCTTCAATTTCAAGGATTCCTTTTTCTTCCTGAACCCTTGCCCCCAGCTCTTTTGCGATAAAAATAGCAGCGCGCGCATCGCTGCAAATGGGGCTCGCCTCTATGTGGCTTATTCCCCGCGCTAGAATTGCACAAGCGATCGCGCGCTGCAGGGCACTCTTCGATGCCGGGGCTTGTATACTACCGCTGACTCTCCCCGGCTTCGCGACCATAGTTCCCATTGGTTCTATGCAAAACCCTCTACAACTACACAAGTCCTTGTGCAATCATAGCGTCTGCAACTTTCTTGAATCCAGCAATGTTTGCACCAACGACGTAATTGCCTTCAAAACCATACTTTGCCGCTGTCTCAACACAGCTCTTGTGGATGTTCGCCATTATTTCATGCAAACGTCTGTCCACTTCCTCTGCACTCCAGGATAGACGCATCGAATTCTGGCTCATTTCAAGCCCGCTTGTTGCCACGCCGCCTGCATTCGCTGCTTTACCAGGGCCAAAAGGAATCTTCTTCTCTATAAAGTACTTCCAAGCCTCAGGCATGCAGCCCATATTCGAAACTTCGACAACAACTTTGACGCCATTTTCAACTAGCATTCTTGCATCTTCGCCATTCATCTCATTCTGGATAGCACAAGGCATGGCTAAATCCACCTTTTGCTCCCATGGTTTCTTGCCCTTGTGGAACACGGCGTTAGGGAATTTCCTGACATAGTTCTCGACCTTGTTGCGGTCTATTATGAGCATTTCGCCAAGGTAGTCCCACTTTTCCTTAGTGCCGACCCCGTCCGGATCATAGATATAGCCATCCGGCCCGGAAATGGTAAGCACCTTAGCACCGCGCTGGCTAGCTTTCATGCATGCGCCCCATGCTACATTGCCAAAACCAGATATGGCCACTGTCTTTCCTTCTATTGTGTCGCCCATGGTCTTGAGCATTTCTTCAGCAAAATACACCGCGCCGAAGCCGGTGGCTTCTGGTCTAACAAGCGAACCTCCAAAAGTCAGTCCCTTGCCAGTAAAGACACCCGTGAACTCATTCGCGATTCTCTTGTATTGGCCAAACATATAGCCTACCTCACGGCCGCCTACTCCAATGTCGCCTGCCGGCACATCTGTATCTGCGCCTATATAGCGGAATAGTTCGGTAATGAAGCTCTGGCAGAATCGCATGATTTCGTTGTCGCTCTTCCCATTCGGATCAAAATCCGAACCACCCTTGCCTCCCCCCATCGGAAGACCTGTAAGCGAATTCTTGAATACCTGCTCAAATCCAAGGAACTTGAGGGTGGAGAGTGTGACTTTAGGATGGAATCTAATGCCACCCTTGTAAGGCCCAATAGCGGAATTGAACTGAACACGATATCCTCGGTTGACATGATATTCGCCTTTGTCATCTACCCATGGCACACGGAATATCACTACCCGCTCAGGTTCGACGATCCGCTCTAGAATCTTTTGCTGGCGATATTTCGGCTCTGCCTCGATGAGGGGAGTAATCGATTCGAGGACTTCCTCAGTAGCTTGTAAAAATTCGCTCTCCCACGGATATCGAGCGCGAAGCCCATCCAGCACTTCTTTTATGTAGGAATTCATTTCTCCCTCCTTTTAGGGATTGTTGTTAATTGATCTGTGGGGTAAAGATCACTCTTATGATTCTATACCCCGTTATCGATTTCCGCAAGCAAAATTGGGATTTAGGGCAATGTTTCATTTTATGAAACATGCATAGGTGTAAAAGGAGAATCCTCTTGGCTCATGTCAAGCTTTTCTATGCAGATTTTTGTCAACCTGTGGCCTTCCATCTCTTCAACTGTAAATTGCAGATCACCGACTGTAACCTGCTCTCCCTTTGAAGGTATCCGCTCAAAAAGATCAAAAACATAGCCCGCCAGACTATCATATTCCTCATAAGGCAACTCGGCGCCTATTGCATCATTGAGGTCTTCTAGATGAATGCGGGCATCGCAGGACCAGCGATTCTTTCCGATTGGCACAACCTGATCTGCCTCTTCGTCGAACTCATCCTGAATTTCTCCTACTATCTCTTCGATTATGTCTTCAAGGCTTATTATGCCTGCAGTCCCTCCATATTCATCCACTGCGATAGCTATGTGTACATGACGGCGTTTGAATTCTTTCAGAAGAGTATCTATTCGCTTTGTCTCTGGTACAAAATAGGGAAGGCGCATGAGACTCTTAACTTCCAGAGGCTTTTTTTTCACAAGGGCAGCTAGAACATCTTTCGCATATAGAATACCTACTATGTTATCAATGGTACCTGAATATACTGGAATTCGAGAATGCCCAGAATCTACTAAAGTCTCGAGAATTTCATCGATGGGACTGATATCTTCGACGCACACTGTATCGGTACGTGGAACCATCACATCTCTAACAATGGTCTCGGGAAGATGCTCCACGCCTTCGATCATTTCTCTTTGCTCTTCGACGACTTCATCCTTTGATTCAACGGTTTTTCCGTGTACGCCAAAGAGTTGTGAAAGAATATTCATAGAATAACATTTCCTCCCAATGTCTTTAGGAGTTGTTCCTGAAGCAGCAGCATTGGCTGATCCGGCGAATCATCTTCGTGGCTCATACCAGTTAAGTGTAGAATGCCATGAATAATTAGACGGCGCAACTCTTCATCTTCTCCAATTCCATATTCCTCGGCATTGCGCTCGATCGCAGGAATGCTTATAACAATATCGCCTGCGAGATAGATACTCTCACTGCCTTCTATTGGCTCATACTCACCAAGAACGAAAGAGAGTACATCGGTAGGAGAGTCGATATGTCGATAATCTCTGTTAAGGGTTTGTATTGTAATATCATCGCAGAATGTCAATGAAATCTGCCAGTCTTTTTTCCCAAGTGCGTCCAAGACAGAAAGTGCATAGTCGGCAGATCTCTGTGCCCAAGAGGGCTCATCAATTCCAATCATCGAATAAAATACTTCGTTTGTGTTCATTGTTTCCTCTGCTCCGGATATTCCAGGCGTGTATGCATCTGCGATTGAAGAATTCGCAAAAAGGCCTTTTCTGCGACCTCAATATCATTAAATGTGAGCTCGCTATCAGAGAGCTGGCCATTGGTGAGCTTTTTAAGAATCAATTGATGAACAAAATCCTCAAGCTTTGATGCATTAGGATTCTTTAGAGAGCGAGAGGCTGCCTCGATGCTATCGGCAAGCATTACTATCCCCGCTTCTTTGCTTCTTGGCCGCTCGCCTTGATAGCTATAAGACGAAACATCAACTTGTGCTGCAGCGTCTTTTGCTTTTACCAGAATTGCTTCCATTACAGAGTTGCCATGATGTTGGCCTATTATTTCAATCACTTCCTTTGGTAGACCTATTTCTCGAGCTCTTTCTATGCCATCCTTGACATGACGTCTTATTATGCTTGCAGAGAGTGTTGGATTGATATCGTCATGCAGATTTATGCCTTGTTGATTCTCAGCAAAATATTCGGGGTGGTCAATTTTTCCGATATCGTGATAGTAAGCTCCAATACGAGCCAAGAGCGGATTTGCGCCTATGTCCTTAGCAGCAGCTTCCGCAAGATTTGCTACATTCATCGAGTGAGCATAGGTGCCGGCAGCCTTCATTAGCATCTCCTTTAAAATAGGAGCATTTGTATCTGCTAACTCCATGAGTCTGAATTGCGTTGATCGATCAAGCAGGCGCTCAAAGAGAGGCAAAAGCAAGAGGATAAAGGAGCCGCCTGCAAATCCGTTGAGCGCTCCTAAGCCCATAGCCTGTAAGACTTCGGCTGCACTTGGTTTTTGATTCAAGAGGAGTATCATTGCTAGCATCGCTTGGACAAGCGCCTGCAGGACAGCCGCTCTAGCAAGCATAATGCGAGTGTGCGCTGTGCGCATAATTAGCGTTGCAGAAATTCCGGCTAGGAGAATACCAATCATAAATTGAGCATTTAAATTTGTAGCGGCGCCTGTAAGAAAGAATGAAACCAAACTAAAGAAAATACCTGTTCGTGCTCCATAGAGGAGCGATACAAGGCCAGCAAATAAGGATGCTGGCACAAAAAGAGCTCCATGTGAGAAGCTCTTCCCACTCAATAAATTCTGAATAACAAGAATCCAATAAAAAAGAATGAGAAACGAAATTAGCAAGAATATCAGTGAGGAGCGATCCATAGGGAAATCGGACAGGTCGGGCATCCTCGAAAGAAGAAGGCCTAATAAAGAAGCTATCAAAAGAAGCCCTAATCCTGTAAGAAGTACGCCGATATCTGAAACAAGGATCGAAGAACGAATAGTCTTTATCTGCTGATAAACTTCTGGTGTAATTAGCTCCCCTTTGCGCACAAGAATTTCATTCCTGCTCACAAAGCGTGTTACTGGTTCTACACGAGCTCGTGCCGCAGCAAGCCTCTTCTCCGAAAGATTTTGATCAAAAAAAGCGTTTTCCCTCAAGAGCGCTTTCCCTAAAAATCTCACATATTGCTTTAGAGATTCAGGGATATGCCGGGCATCCATTTCATCTTCCAGACGATTGCCAAGATTGACAAGCGTAATCATGCTGCTGACAGCTATCTTTTCGCTCTCTTCCCTTCCATTCAATATTCTTACTAGTTCATAATAATCCGGATTGAATCGATCGAAGACACCTTCCGGCACGGAGACAATGCCTTTGCTCAAGAGACTCTCGACAATATCGCTGACATATACGAAGGTCTGTGCATTCAGCTCAGCGCGGACAAGATGCTCATACTGATCGGATTGCAGGAGATCAGGGAAACGGCTGCTAAGCATTAGCGATAAGGCATTGATGCTTCCAGATTTACTGCCTAGAAGTTGTAAATAATAAGAAGAGAATTCTTCAGCCTTTTCGCGAATAGATGCGGTGATCTTGTCATCCATCACAAAGACTGCAAGTACTAATCTCTCTTCAGCCTGAATCTTTCTCTGTGTCGCCTCTTTATCGATATAGATAGTGTCTTTGCCAGCATAAATATCAGTCTCTGCGATCTCACCTACTTTTATCGCTTTAAGTGAGCTACGGCTTGAAATCGATGATGGCCCAACAAGGATCAGACCAATTGCCGCTATCACAATTGCAGCAAAGAACAGCCAAAGCGGTGGTTGTACCGAGCGAAGAGATTTTTTCAGCTCAAAGAACCAGGATTCTTGACTATTCTTTTTCATAAGCTTCAATAATTTTCCTGGCTAGAGAACTCCGAACCACATCGCGGGCATCGAGCCTACTTATAAATACTTCATCTATATGTGCAAGGAGGGTTATGGCATGAATAAGACCCGACTCTGTTTTCTTGGGGAGATCTATCTGGGTGATGTCCCCTGTAACGATCGCTTTCGTGTGCTCTCCAAGCCGGGTAAGAAACATCTTCATTTGCTCTTTTGTAGTGTTCTGGCCTTCGTCTAGAATAACTATACAGTTGGCAAGACTTCTACCACGCATATAGGCGAGAGGTGCCACTTCTACCGCCCTACTCTCTTCGAGCCGCCTAATAGTCTCGTATGGAACCAGGGCTTCCATAGCATCATAGAGAGGACGAAGGTAAGGATTTATCTTCTGCTCAAGGTCACCTGGCAAAAAACCAAGACTTTCTCCCGCTTCCACTACAGGTCGTGTCAAAATTAGCTTCCGCTTAGATCGCGTCAAGAGCTCCCTCAGCGCATAGGCCATGGCGAGATAGGTTTTGCCAGTTCCTGCTGGCCCTATAGAAAAAGTAAGGTCATGTGATGCAATGCCTTGAAGATAAAGGCTCTGCCCTGCAGACCGCGGAAAGACCTTACCAAAACCATTGGGTATCTGTATGCAATTATCGAGGAACCTTGAAATATCGCTCTCTTTTTCCTCCGCGGCATTCTCTATCGAAGCATTTAAAGATTGACTTCCATCGGGCGTAAGCTCGGCATGCAGAGCTATTATAAGCTCTGGAGTAGCAGGTACGCCTTCTTCTATCGAAGTTCCAATTGCACTGATAAGGCGTGAGAAAAGGCTTAGTACTGCCGGATCATCGCTTTCGACAAAAAGCTCATTACCTCTTGTAAGCACATGAGTCCCCAAAAGGCTTCCAATCAAAGATAGATTGTAATCGTTTGCGCCACAAAGCTCGGCAAACACTTGGGTATCTTCGAGCACAATATGTGAAGGACTCAATCGCACTCCTATCCAAATAATAGTCTTTCTTTAATAATATACTAATACCAAGAAGCTCTTTCCAGCCTCTTGGTCTCATCTGCACTATTGTCTATTGACTGTTCGCTGTTTATTGGCGGGTTTTAGGGCTTTCACCGCCTGTTAAATTTTTAAGGCAGACTCACATGCTCATCGCTTAAATGTACCTTCAGAATAATTTATCGAACCTTTTATTGCAGAGATATCTTTCCATGTAACTGCCAGGTTGAAGGCAACTTCCATCTCATAGTGGGGCAGCGGTTGAGTTGACGATGCTGTGACAAGCTCTGGTCCAGCTTCAATATTTGCGGACAATACCCAATCATGGGCATCCATTGAAAGGCCCACCTTTAGACTCTGTAACTTAAAAAGCGTATTCTTTAGCTTATTCATATCCCAAATAGACATAGAGTCCCAAAGGTCCAAGAAAAAGTTTTTAGAATAGTGCTCAGGGTCAAAGTCATCTGATTTTGGAAGCAGGGATGCATAATATCGCCAGAAGGAGGAATTGACAGAGGAAAGCGTAAAATTAAAAGATAATCCTGTAGAATTCTTGATAGAGAAGCCAAGATTTGCTCCAAATGTAGAATTTGTAAATTGAATGAGATTCTGATTGAGAGTAAGCAATCCATTTGCCTCGACAGACCAGCCAATCGTATCCTTGGAGAATAATGGCACATCTGAGCGCATTGTGGGTTTCCAAGATAGGGATAATGTCGAAGGTCTGAAATACTGAGTCCCATCCTGAATCCATGAACTACCCTTGAAAATATAGCCGCTTGCTTTTTGAGCCACAAAGCGTGCATTGAACGACCAAGCCGATAGCTCGGTGCTGAGACTTAAGGGGGCCTGAGTATCGAAATCCCAAGCAGCATTTGCCGAAATCCCAATTTTTTTTGTTGGCTTTAGAGTAAGGTTTCCGGTCAATGAAGTCGACTTGAGGTCCTCTAGGGAATCTTTACGAGATATAACGTAGCTAGCCCCCATCGTTGCTAGGCCTAGGGCTGTCGAACCTGAAAGTGTATAACTCTCGAGAAGTGGTGGCAAGGCAACTTTAAAGCTCAAGCGCTCTGTTGTGGACCCAAGCTTTGCAGACAGCTCTGTAAGCATAGAATGATCAGATATCATAGTTGGGTCCCATGATAACCAATAAAGTTTATAAATAGGGTAGGCATCTATTCCACTGCCATCTAGCCCTTCGTAGGCCAATCTAGCTACTTTCCCCTGAATAGAATAAGAGAATTTAGAGGCAGAAAAGATATTGGATTTCTTAAATGGCTCCCATAATAACTTGGTTCCAGTGCTCCAATACGCTGTATTGTAGCCGTAGTCTGCAATTAGGAAAGGGTGCACAGTTGTAGGATTTGTACGTTCATCGTAGAGATAAGGTCGATATTGCAGCTGCCCTAGAACGCCTGTCGAAACCTGAAAGGTCAACCCAGCATCATCTATCGAATAAGAAGAGGTCAAGTCAGCGTTGCTGCGCCCACCATATAGCCAATACCAGCTTCCGAAGTCGATATCTTGAGGTTTCTGCCATTGAGAACTATAAAATCGATCTTCTATGAAGCCTGAATTCGTGCTAGTCCATTTTAACGACATATTCTTGCTCTGCAGAATGTTACCGGACATAGTGAAAGCATTATCAATAATGCGCGCACTGTCGGGATAGAAGAAATGTCTTTGAGGATCTACCGCATTGAGGTGCAGCTCTTGAGAATTCATACCAGTTGTAGAAGCATATTTGCTCTTCCAATTAAAGGATGATGAAAGGTTGGAAAGCCTAAAAGTAAAATTACTTTTCTCAATAGAAGGATTCCATGACCACGAAAGGCTTGCTTTTTGCGAGAAAGAACTGCGTTCATCTATAGTCTTGAGCGAAGAATTCCCTAGAATAGAAAAAAAATCATAAGATTCATTTCGATACATAAAATCCTGTTCAACGAATGGATCGGAATAGAACGGCAAACTGATCTGCCACTTTAGTCCTGTTTTATTCTTTTTTGAAGAGGCTTCGAAGTTCAATAGAATGCGCATGGGGAGTTCTATCGATGCAAGCTTCCATTTATTCCATACCGAAGCATAATCACCAGCACTATCATAAGGAGAATAATAGCCTGTCGATTCTAGAAAAACAGAACGCGAAAAAGCGGCTCCTACAAGCCAGGAAAGATCGTATGAATAGGTACTTGCTAATTCACCTCTTAGCCCAGCAAAAACCCCCAAGGATGAATAGACATCCCCCAAGATCGCTATATTTGTCTGGTTCTTGCTTTCGCTAGAGGGCTGAGTTCTTGAAATATAAGTTCCAAATGAACCTAATGCTCCTTCGGTGGTTGAGAGCATAGAAGACTTCTGTGCTTCCGAACTCTGTGCTCCTGCAAGATAGGTGGTTGTCTGCAAAAAACCTCCTGCACGAGATCGAAAACCAACTACCGGATGGAATTTCGATGCCTTAGAAGGATAATAGAACAAAGGAAGCCACATGACAGGTATTGCACCTACATATAGAATCGCATTCGATGCTGCCCAATCTCCTGATTCGAATAGCCAGATCTTTTTTGCTCGTAGAATATAATGAGGCTTTATTTCATCGCAGGCGGTTAGAGATCCATTGGCCAATGAAATCACTTCTTCAGATCTGGAAATCAAAGACTCAAAATGGACTATCAGTTTGCGGGAGCTAGAAGCTGTTGACTCCATATTGAAAGAGCCATCTATAAAAACACCAGAATTATCATCGAGATCTACAGCTATGGATTCACCTCTGTAGATATCTGTTTTATATTCAGTCTGGCGAGTATATTCTACAGAGCCTATAGCTTTTACTTCTTTCGTATCACGATTATAGACAACATATTGAGCCTTTATTGTATGTGTCACTCCGCTGGAATCGATCAATTGGATAACAAGAGGTCCAGTAAGACGAAGCTCTTTTGTTCCATTTTCAAGGCTAAAATATTCAGCGCTAACAGCCTGCTCGATAGTCAGAGTTATTTGGTTGTCAGATTTGGATCCAACATCTTCAGGCTTAGAAGTGCCTTCATCAATCTGAATCTGAGCTTGGGCAGCAAGAGGTACAAGCAATAATTGAATCAAAAAAAGAAGGCCAATTTTGCGCTGCATCGATTCGTATGGTATATGGAAGAATGCAGTGTTGACAAGAATACCAGATCCATAATTCAGATGTTTAGTAATCGCCGCAAGTATTGGCCTGTATAAGAGACTCTACAAAGGGCAATTTCTTCAGGAGTCCCCTCCGCTATTACCATACCGCCTCTTTCACCTCCTTCTGGCCCTAGGTCGATTATCCAATCGGCTTGTTTTATGACATCGAGATTATGTTCAATCATCACTACGGTATTCCCACTGTCTACAAGCCTACGAATTACCTCGAGCAGTTGGCGCACATCCGCAAAATGCAGCCCTGTTGTAGGTTCATCGAGAAAATAGAGTGTGCGCCCCGTAGCCCGCCGCGCAAGTTCGAGAGAGAGTTTTACCCTTTGTGCTTCTCCCCCGGAAAGCGTCAGCGCAGATTGTCCTAGACGAATATAGCCAAGACCCACATCGAGCATCGTCTGAAGTTTATGGGCAATAGAAGGGATATAGGCAAAAAATTCGCTGGCTTCTTCAACCGTCATATTGAGCACATCGGCTATGTTTTTGCCCTTAAATCTCACATCTAGGGTATCGGAGTTAAATCGCTTTCCATGGCACACCTCGCAGGTTATATATACATCTGGCAAAAAATTCATCTCGATCTTGATAGTACCGTCGCCCTGGCAATGCTCACAGCGGCCACCTTTGACATTGAAACTAAATCGTCCCGGCTTCCAGCCCCTTGCTTTCGATTCGGGCAAGCTTGCGAATAGTTCCCTGATTGGAGTAAATACCCCAACATAAGTGGCTGGATTAGATCGCGGTGTCCTTCCTATAGGGCTCTGATCTATGTTGATGATTTTGTCGATATATTCTATTCCTTCAAGGCTCTTATACGATCCTTCGCGGATTGAGGAGCGCATCACTCGGTTAGAAATGGCAGGATATAATACATCAGACAAGAGAGTACTCTTCCCGGAGCCTGAAACACCTGTGATGCATACAAATCTTCCAAGAGGAATCCTTACGTCTATATTCTTGAGATTGTGCTCGCTTGCGCCTTTAAGAGCGATACAAGCGCCATTCCCTTTTCGTCGCACCGCAGGAACTTCGATTTTGAGAGATCCTGCGAGGTATTGCCCTGTGATGCTCTGGGGATTGGCAGCAACATCTTGCACGCTGCCTTGAGCTACTACATAGCCTCCATGCTCGCCTGCTCCTGGTCCGAGATCCACGATATAGTCGGCTGTTCGGAGCATTTGCTCATCGTGTTCTACGACTATGAGCGTATTCCCAAGGTCTCTAAGATATGTGAGTGTATCGATTAGCCGCTGATTGTCTCTCTGATGAAGACCTATGGATGGCTCATCTAAGATATAGAGCACACCAACGAGAGAGCTACCTATCTGTGTCGCAAGCCTGATCCGCTGTGCTTCGCCACCAGAGAGAGTCGATGCTTGGCGCTCGAGCGTAAGGTACTCTAGCCCCACATTCTGTAAAAAGCCAAGCCGTGCAATAATCTCTTTGAGAATAAGCTTTGAAATTTGAGTCTCAGTATTGGTGAGTTTAAGAGACTTAAAGAATTGGACCGATTCCTCTACAGGCATGCATGAAATCTCATAGATATTCTTGCCACCAATGGTTACAGCAAGAGCTTCCGGCCTCAATCTTTTTCCTTGACATACTTCACATTCTTTTTCGATCATGAAAGACTCTAGCCAATCCTTTATATCGTTGCTTGTCGATTCCATATAGCGGCGGCGTAGGTCTGCCAAGATTCCAGGAAACCTAGACTCATACTCGAAATAGCCAGTCTTATCTCTATTGTTGTAGCGAACATGGATATTGTCATCAGAACCATAAAGTATGGCTTCTATCACCTTAGAAGGTAGCTTATCGAAAGGAGTATCCAGGCTAAAGTGATAATGATCTGCAAGTGCCTCGAACTTTGAGCGATTCCATGCTGAATTAGGATTATAGGGTGCGCAACCACCTTCGTTGAATGACAAGCTCTTATCTGGAATAATCAAACCAGGGTCGAACTCCATGTTCATGCCTAAACCGCTGCAAGCAGGACATGCACCTTGAGGAGCATTGAAAGAAAAAAGTCTCGGCTCCATCTCTGGCAAAGAAATTCCGCAAATAGGACAGGCACCTTTTTGGCTAAAGAACTCTTCTTTTTGCTGGCCATCTATCTCGCGCATGATGGTTACAATTCCATTTGCTATGCCTAACGAAGTCTCTACTGCCTCGGCAACACGGCGGCGGCTCTCTTCGGATAGCCTGATGCGATCCACCACAAGCTCGATTGTATGCTTTCTCTGTTTTTCGAGAGCTGGAGGAGATTCGAGTTCGATGAATTGCCCGTCAATCCGCGCTCTCAGAAAGCCCTGTTTGAGAGCATCCTCCAGTATTTTCTTGTGTTCACCTTTCTGAGCTCGAATTACAGGTGCTAACACTTGTATCTTGGTGTCCATTGGCCACGAAAGAATAACATCGAGAATCTGGTCGACACTTTGCTCGCGAATTTCTCTACCACACGAAGGACAATGAGGAACACCTATTCTCGCAAACAGAAGTCGCAGATAATCATAAACCTCGGTTACTGTGCCAACAGTCGATCTAGGATTGCGCGTTGTTGTCTTTTGTTCGATTGAAATAGCTGGAGAAAGCCCTTCGATATAATCGACATCTGGTTTATCCATCCGCCCTAGAAACTGCCTTGCATATGCAGATAGAGATTCTACATAGCGCCTCTGGCCTTCTGCAAAAATAGTATCGAAAGCAAGAGAGCTCTTCCCCGAACCCGACAAGCCTGAAATGATAATGAGCCTATTTCTCGGAAGTTCGAGATCGATGTTTTTCAGATTGTGTTCTCGTGCACCCTTGATGATCAGCTTATCCATTGTTCCAAAATCATACTGTGGTCATAGGCATAAAGGCAAGTATGCTTGACAGATGTATAGCTATTTATGCTCTGCTAGACATTGAACTTGAAAAAAATTATGTCTCCGTCTTGAACCACGTAGTCGCGCCCTTCCTGTCGCATTTTGCCAGCCGCTCGTACAGCATTCTCCGAACCATAATTCATGAGATCATCGTAATGATAGACTTCTGCTTTAATAAATCCCTTTTCGAAATCACTATGAATAACGCCTGCTGCGGTTGGCGCCTTATCTCCCACCTTAATTGTCCAAGCCCTGCATTCGTCTTCTCCTGTGGTAAAAAAAGTGCGGAGACCCAATAATCTGTATGCAGCATGAGCGAGTATATCAAGTCCTGGTTCCTCTAGCCCTATACTATGAAGAAACTCAGCCCGTTCCTCAGAATCCTCTATATCTGCAAGCTCGGCTTCGTATTTTCCGCAGATAACCACCGCTTCTGAGCCCTGTTTTTCAGCAATTGATTTTACTATTTCGACATATTTATTATTGTCGATTCCAGATTCATCCACATTGCAGACGAATAATTCTTTCTTGAGAGTCAATAGAAAGCTGCGCCGTGCGTAATCTAGTTCTTCGGACTCCAAATTGATTGTAGAGGCAGGTTTCCCCTCTTCCAAAGCAGGACGCAGCTTCTGCAATACAGCAATTTCCTTTTCGATATCTTTTTTAAGATTCGGGTCTTGAACCTTGACCTGGCGATTTAGCTTATCCAGCCTCCTGTCGATGCTTTCTAAATCGGCCAGTGCAAGCTCAGTATGAATAACCTCGATGTCGTCGGCTGGATTTATCTTGCCTGCCACATGAACCACATTGGGATCATCGAAGCATCGCACAACATGGGCTATCATGCCAACTTCGCGAATATGAGAAAGGAATTGATTACCAAGACCCTCTCCCTTCGAAGCTCCTCGAACAAGACCTGCAATATCTACAAACTCAACAACTGCAGGTACTTTTCTTTTTGGTTTGAATATCTCGAATAGCTTATCCAAGCGCTTGTCTGGCAGTGGAACAATGCCTACATTGGGATCTATTGTGCAAAAAGGATAATTTGCGGCATCCACTTTTGCCCTTGTAAGAGCGGAGAAAATAGTGGATTTCCCTACATTGGGCAAACCCACAATACCACAATTTAGCGGCATTAGGACATTCCTCTTATTGGTCTCTTGATTTCCAAAGTATAGCAAGGACAAATCATACGACAAGTACCATGCTTATTATTTCAAATAATGAAACGCTAGTATAGAATTTTGAAAACATATATTTACGAATCATAAAAACTGGAGTAGGATAAAAACAAGAACCACAAATCAAGGAGGACTTATCAATGCAGGACCTTTCAGTGTATTTGTCCGCAAATGCCCATAGTATGAAGAAATCCGTCATTAGAGAATTACTTAAGCTTACTAATCAACCGGATATCATCTCATTTGCAGGAGGGCTTCCTGCTCCAGAGACCTTTCCCATCGAAGAACTCAGAGTAGCGAGCGATCAGGTTTTTAGAAAATATGGCGACAAAATCCTCCAATATGGCACGACGGAAGGCGATAATGATCTAAAGGCTCGAATCATCGAATACGAGTCATCTCACGGCATTGATCTCGATCCAGATAATATTCTCATAACTTCAGCAAGCCAGCAGGCTCTCGATATGGTTCCAAAACTCTTCCTCGACCCAGGAGAATACGTGATTGCAGAGCGTCCTACCTATCTTGGAGCAATTCAAGCAATCCAATCCTATCAAGGCAAGGTACTTGGCATTCCCTTCTCTCATGCTAACGATGGCTTAGACATGGATGAGCTAGAGAGAAAATACGCTCGCGCCAAGAGTGAGAATAAGCGAATAAAATATATCTATGTGATTCCGGATTTTCAAAATCCAACAGGAGTATGCTGGAGCCTTGAAAAGCGCAAAGCCCTTATAGAATTTGCATATCGCGAAGGGCTTTTCATCGTTGAAGATGCTCCTTATCGAGAACTCAGATTCATGGGTGAACCCATACCTTCCTTGTACCAGCTAGAACTGGAAATGCAGAACCTTGGCATTGTGATTGGCCTTAAAACATTCTCTAAGATACTTGCGCCTGGAACACGAATAGGCTGGATTCTTGCACGCAAGGATATCATTCAGCAATTGGTTGTTGCAAAGCAAGCGGTGGATCTCTGCACAAGCCCGCTCACCCAGAAGATTGTCGCTCAGTTCATGGCAACCGGCAAACTCGAAGAAGTCCTCAAGAATACCTGTGCCATTTACCGCGATAAGCGCAATTTCATGCTACAAAAGCTAGATACCTATATGCCCAAACATCCAGATCTCACATGGACAAAACCAGAAGGCGGCTTATTCTTGTGGCTGTCTCTGCCTAGCTACATTGATACAGATAAGATGTTCTACAAGGCAATCGAAAAGAAGGTCGCCTATGTGGTGGGAAGTTCTTTTTATTATGATGATCCTGAAGTAAATTCCATGCGCATCAACTTCTCCTATTCGAGCTACCAACAGATCGAGGAAGGAGTGAAGCGCCTTGCTAGCACGTTCAAAGAAGAAATAGAAGCGCATGAGGCTGGCCTTTAAGGCGCCTAGGAAGGACTTTTGAACTAGAACAAAATTCTCTATATTGCATTGGGCGAGTATCTGTCATGCATATAGGGATATATTTTACGAGTACTCTAGTTTATTAAATCGGCGTCGAAATCATTTTTAATTTTAGACTCATATTGTCATATCTTACAGAAATCGATATTTTCTCCTAGTAACACTAATCTTTCCCAAGGTGGATAAACCATGCCAATAATTCAGGTGATCGATGTAAAAAAGGATTATTATTTGGGGAATGTAGTTGTCCCCGCACTCAGGGGAATCTCTTTTTCTATCGAACGAGGCGATTTTGTCTCTATCGCTGGCCCTTCGGGCTCGGGAAAGTCTACCATACTCAACATAATAGGCCTCATCGACGTACCGACATCGGGCGAACTTATTATTGACGGAAAGAACACTAAAGGTCTTTCAGATAAAGAACTTACTCGATTTCGACATGAAATTTTGGGCTTTATTTTCCAATCCTTCAATCTCATTCCTGTCTTAAATGTCTACGAAAATATTGAATTCCCGCTGCTTCTTGGTAAAACCCAAGTCCCCAAGAGCGAGTGGAAAAGCTGGATAGAGTTCCTCATTGGCGAAGTAGGCCTTACAGAGTGGCGGAATCATAAACCCAATGAGCTATCTGGAGGGCAGCGTCAGCGCGTTGCAATAGCGCGTGCTCTGGTTACTAAGCCTTCTATAGTTCTAGCCGATGAGCCTACCGCTAATCTGGATTCCACAACAGGAGAACAAATAATAGACCTCATGAAGAAGATAAACCGAGAATTGGAGACGACTTTCATTTTCTCTACTCACGATGCAAAGATCGTCAATATCGCCGATCATGTTATTCGCTTGCGCGATGGCATGGTAATAGAGAATAGGCGGAGTGGCGAAGATATTTTTGAAGAGAATGCCTTTACGGCGTCGGCGGAGAATTAAGAATGGCCGTCATTTTTAAGATAGCTTTCCGCAATATTAAGGCCCATAGATCCAAAAGCCTCATCATCGGGATTTTATTAGCAATGGGAGCCATGGTTTTGGTGTTTGGCACAGCCTTTATCAATGCAACCGAGGAAGGGGTTCGCTCGACATTTTCAGATGTATATACAGGAGATATTTTTATCTCTGGTATTTCAAGTGATGGTCCGGTATCGCTGTTCGGCGTCACTTCCACCAGCGGCATGGCAGAAACTCCCATAATTCCTGAGTATGATAAGGTGCTTTCTATCGTAAAATCGACTCCCCACCTAAAGAAAACCTCTTCGCTCGCAACAGGTTTTTCTCAGGTAATTCGCGAAAATGGTGATCAAATGACAAAAGAGGATTCCCAAAACAAAATCAAGCCTCAGGATAGATTTTTATTTCTTTTTGGAATCGATGCAGCCACATATTGGGACCTATTTGAAACCGTAGAGATTGTCGCAGGAGAAAAATTAAAGCCAGGGCAATCTGGCATTATGATCAATGAGAGTCAATTCTATAAATTTTCGGATTGGTTCGAGAAACCTCTTTCGATAGGAGATCCTCTTCTTGTTCAGGGCTTTTCTACAATCGGTTTTCGCTTGAGGGAGCTTCCTATTGTCGGCATCTTCCGGCTTAAAGAACAAGGCACGGCACCTGAGCAGCTTGCCTATATCGATATCGAATCTCTTCGCGTAATGAGCGGCATGACCGTTGGAGCCAATGAACCAATACATCTAAAGCCTGAAGAGACAAGTATGCTTTCAATAGAAGATCCCGATGAGCTTTTCAGCGATGATATAATCGTAACTTCGGAGACTTCAGAACATTTCGATGTAAGTTCAATCTCTAGGGAATTATCCAAACCCAGCCAAATAGATCCTCTAAAGCCTGATGAAGGAGCATGGCAATTCATTGTAGGTAAAGCGGATTCTCCTCAAAATATAAATCGCATCATTTCTTCTTTAAATAAGGCTTTTGAAAAAGAAGGAATTCAGGCTGTTGCAGGTAGTTGGCAAGCCGCCGCAGGTCCTTATGGGCAATCTGTAGATGTTGTTCGTCTTATCTTTGCGGTTGCAATTATTATACTCTCCATCGTCGCCATCATAATAATCATGAATACCTTTGTCATTTCTGTAATCGAACGAACAAGCGAAATAGGCACTATGCGTGCCATTGGGGCCGGCAAGGGTTTTGTGCGTACCATGTTTGCGGCTGAAGCAATGGCTCTTGCACTGGTCTCGGCTTCGATTGGGGCAGGACTGGGCCTCTTGATTATCGAAATCCTTAAATCGCTCCGAATCGAGGCTACAAATCCGTTTTTCCTTGTTCTATTCGGTGGGCAATACTTAAACCCCATTGCAACAGCAGGAAATGTATTTTTTGCAATCGTACTGATGATAGCGGTAGGCTTTATAGCCCACCTCTACCCAGTTTCGCTGGCTTTGAAAATTCAGCCAGTGAGAGCGATGCAGGAAGAATAGGAGGAAGTACATGAATGTAGTATTGCTCCGCATCGCTGCACGAAATCTAATGCGGCAAAGAAAGAGAACTATGCTCCTTGCAGGAGCAATAGCCTTTGGAATAATGATCGTAACCATTATCAACGGATTTGCTGGATCATTTGTAAAAAATATATCGGATAATTTTTCGTACCTGATGGGCGGCCATGTCTTCGTTAGTGGATCCGAATATACTCCGTCAGGCAAGCGTATATCGATAATTCGCGATGATTCGGTGATAATGCAAGCCTTAGAGGATTCTGGACAAAAATGGGTTAGCCTTCAGAAAACCAGCCAGACCATAGCTACGCTGATTTTTGAGGGCAAGAGCATGCAGCAGACACTCACCGGCATCGATCTGTCTCATTCTGGAATGATAAAAGAACGACTTGCTCTTGTTGACGGGAATTGGGATAATATTTCCTGGCCTAATGCTATAATAATATCCCAAAGCATTGCAAAAAAACTCAATGTTCTGCCAGGAGATGTATTGGTTGCACAATTGCAGACTATAACAGGTCAGAACAATGTTGGCGAATTTCGCGTCGCAGCAATAACTATAGATTCAAGTTTTGTCGGCTCTATGATGACCTACGTGCAACTTGAATATCTCAATAGTCTCATCGGTCTAGGGAAAAATGAATACATGTCTCTTGGCATAATGCTAGAAAGACTAGAGAAATCAGGGCCTTTCGCTAATGCGCTATATACTTCGATGAAGGGCATGGGACTCAATCTCTTCGATCGTTCGACAAAAAAGGAAGATGGTTCCATGACCCCATTTCAGGCGATGCTTCTCGAGCAAAAAACCGAACAATGGACAGGGACCAAATATAGGCTCTATACAATCGATGATGTTCTTGCCCAGGCACAGCAGATAGTAGTTGCTCTAGATACAGGAAGCACAGTGGTTTTAATCGTTCTCTTCGCCATCGTTATGATTGGCATCTCTAATACCTTCCGAATGGCAATGTATGAGCGAATCCGAGAAATTGGAACGATGCGGGCTATCGGTGTTCAAAGGAATGAAATCCGATCAATGTTTCTATATGAAGCACTATTGCTTGCGCTGGCAGGTGCCATTGCAGGAATAATCTTGGCACTAATCGCTATGGGCCTCTTGACTTTTATAAGCTTTGATCCACTTTCTCCAGTATTCTTGATTTTGAAGCGCGGTCATTTTTCATTCTATGTGCCACCGCTTCGCGCAATAGGCAATATTCTTCTTATAGCGGTGCTTACACTCGTTGCAGTATATGCGCCAGCAAATGCTGCGGCAAAATTGCCACCAGCAGAAGCTTTGAGAACCGTCAAATAAATGGGAGTTTTTAGCATGCACTCTAATGTATTCCTGAAAACAAGAGGCCTAAAAAAAGAGAGCTATTTTATCATTATCTTGGCAATGCTTTTCTTTGTTGGATTGAATCCTTTGCTTGCTCAGTCAAAGCCAGATCCGAAGGCACTTATCAAGCAAGTCGATGATTTGAGCGACTTTTCAGGTAAAGATTTTTCTGCTGTCTTTACTATTGTCACCCAAAAACCAGGAGAAAAAGACAGCGTTACACAGGCTCGGATCTTCCGCAGAGATTTGAAAAAGCAATTTGTCATTTTGATTCTGCTTCCGGAAGTGAACAAAGGACAGGGTTATCTCAGGGAAGATGATAATGTCTGGTTTTATGATCCTACAAGCCGCAAGTTTTCGCATTCTTCGATGAAAGAAAACTTGCAGAACACTAAAGCAAAGAATTCCGATTTTACGCTCAGCACATTTGCCGAAGATTATACGGTGACGAAAATGACCGATGGTATGGTGGGCAAGTTTCCTGTTTGGATATTGGATCTAAAAGCAAAAACAAATGAAGTAGCCTATGATCGGGTAGTGCTATATATTCGCAAAGATAGGACAATGCTGCTCAAACGAGAAGATTACTCTGTGAATGGACGGCTAATGCGAACTACCGCATATCCTAAATATGTCGAGCTTGAAGGAAGACTTCTTCCTTCGCAGATATTGATTGTCGATGAAGTCAACAAAGGAGAAAAGAGCCAGATCACCATGGCAGAACAATCTGTGTCTCCTTTACCCGATAGAGTGTTTACAAAAGCCTTCCTTGAACAAGTTAGCAGGTAATTGCAGGTAATATAGGAGGTAATAAAGGAGGTAGTGATGAGTTCTCTTCAGAGATTAGAGGCAATTGGTATTCTATGTCTAATCATCATGGCTGCGCCTTTCAGCATATCATCGCAAGAGGATAGCAATGATATCGACGCACTATTTGAAGATGAAATAGTGGTACAGCAAGACAGGGAAACTTCTAGCCAAAAAGAATCACAAGATTCTCTAAATAGACAGACAAATCCTCTTCAGAGCTTCTTGAAAACCGAGACTGTTAAAATCGGTGGTAGTATTAGCGGAACTGTACAATCTTCTTGGCAATGGAATGATCCTTGGACAGCAGGCTTTGATCTTGTAGATCCAGATTCCCAAAAGCTAAAACCTGATTTAAACAGCCTTGTATACTTCGATGCACGACCTCAAGAAGATTTCAGGGTACATGGTTCCTTTAAGACCGCTTGGCCATTTTCAGAGACAAAGAGCCTCTTGGATTCCAACAACAAAACTACATTAGTCTCTGTTCCAGATATCCGCATTTTTGAACTGTTTTCGGATTTCCAGCTTGGAGATACTGCATATATGCGTTTCGGAAAGGCTACAGTAAAATGGGGTGTCGGATACTTCTTTAGTCCAGCAGATATAATCAACCTGGAATCGATAAATATTTTAGATCCAACGGCGCAGCGTGAAGGCCCATTACAGTTTCGTGTATTCATCCCTTATGGACCAAGCCAGAACACGCTGAGCTTCTATACTATTTTTGATACAGACAATCCGGATTTCGAAAACACTGCTCTCGCTGCAAAGGCAGAATTCCTTCTTGGAAATTATGAATTGGGTCTAAGCGCCTACTATAGATATGACACTACCGAACGTGCTGCTTTGACACTAACCGGTCCAATCTGGAATCTAGATGTTTTTGCCGAAGGAGTCATAGCGCGTGGCAGCCCGAAGACTTTTTATAAATCTTTCCAATCTAGTTATCCATACTATAATGAAATATCTTCAGACGATATTCGAAATACCTTATATCCTTCGGCTACAATAGGTTTCCTATATAACAACCCAAATAGCAATTTTACGGCTATTGCGGAATACTATTTCAATGGCGAAGGATATTCTGATGCTGATAGAGCCGCTCTTTTCAATTCCTATGAATCTCAGCAAGCTGGAGTCAAGAATTTAATTCTATATTCCATAGCAACGGGAAACTTAAAAAGCTTTCCTTTTCTCTCCGGTCAGCACTATGGAGCTGCAAGCATCTCATTCTCTGAAATAGGTGGTAGCGATTTCTCGATATCAGCCTTGGGTATTATGAATTTTTCTGATATCTCTGGGTTTGCGCAACCAACGGTGAGCTGGGAAATCACTGATTATCTCAAGCTATCAATTTTTTCTACATTTATATTCGGAGCGGATAGTACGGAATATGGCTTCTTGGGTCGGGGCAGGCCTGTTACTATTGGAATAAAGCTATCGGCAGGCACGGGCAATTTCTGAGCATTTTAGAATTAATAGTTACCCCATATATTGTATATAATTCGAAACAAGGAGATATGCAATGAAAGTCCATCCAATTAACGACCATATCTTTGCGCTTCATGCCGATATACGGAGCGACGATCTATTCGAAGGTATCTGGCCTATTCCTTATGGAGTTTCGCTGAACTGCTATCTCGTAAAAGCCGACAAAATAGCTTTAATCGACCTTGTCAGAGATTGGGTGGGCGCTCCAAATGAGCTTAAGAGTCAACTAGCTTCGCTTGGCGTAGCTCTAGAAGAAATCGACTATATAATACTTAATCACCTCGAGCCCGATCACACTGGTTGGCTGAGAGAATTTCTCTCGATCAATAAAAAAGCTATTGTGCTGACCACTGCAAAGGGCGCAGAACTTGTAAAAAATTTCTATTTCGAACACGATCGTGTCCAAGCAGTAAAAGAAGGCGATATTTTAGATCTTGGTTTGGGACAAGCCTTGCAATTTTTCGAAACTCCCAATGTCCACTGGCCAGAAACAATGATGACCTGGGCAAAAGAAGGTGGAGTTCTTTTTTCATGTGATGGCTTTGGCTCGTATGGAGCACTTGGCGACCGAATTTTCGATGATGAAATATCAGAAGATGAGCATGAATTTTTCGAAGCTGAATCGCTTCGATACTATGCAAATATCGTTGCAAGCTTTGGCATTTTTGTAAAGAGAGCCATTGAAAAGCTCTCCAGCTTGCCCATAAGGGTAATCGCTCCAAGCCATGGCATTATCTGGAGAGCAAATCCAAATAAGATCATCGAACGCTATTTGCGCTATGCCGATTATTCGGATGGACCTCGCGAAAAAGAAATTGCTATAATTTGGGGCTCGATGTATGGAAATACCGAGCTCGGACTCAAGCATGTGATCGAAGGCATAGAAGAAGAAAAAGTCCCCTATTCGATCCATAGAGTCCCCGATGAAAACGTTTCGTTTGTTCTTGCCGATGCCTATAAAAGCGAAGGTATATTGATTGCAATGCCTACCTATGAATACAAGATGTTCCCACCAATGGCCTATATTCTCGATATCTTTGAGCGAAAACACCTCTATAAGCGCAAATCACTTCGAATTGGCAGCTATGGTTGGGTAGGAGGAGCTAAAAAGGAATTTGAGGCAAAGATCGAATCCCTTAAATGGAGTTGCATTGAACCAGTCGAATGGCCAGGAGCTCCGGATGAAGCAACATGCGAGCTTCTAAAAGATAAGGGCCGGGAGCTTGCTAAATGGGTAAAGGCTGTCTGAGTCTTGCCAAAAGAGACACTAAATAGGTTGATTTCTTAGAAAAATCGGGCTGCAGTCTCCTCTATTCTCATTTGTGCTTACTAAAGCGATCTGCCGCCAAGATCATCAAGAAGAAAAATGCCAATGTAGTAAAAACACCAAGAAGGCCTCCGATAGAGACAGCAATTGCCTGCATTGCAGTGCCTGCATTTCGCAGATTATCAATAAATGCCATTATAGAACTCCTACCCGACTATTAAGGGCACAAGAGCGAGCACCAGTCCGCCAGCAATGATTGAACCAAGCTGACCCGATACATTCGCTCCGATGGCCTGCATGAGGATGATATTCCCTCTTTCTTCATCATTGGCCATCTTTTGGATTACACGCGCAGACATCGGAAAAGCCGAGATACCACAAGCCCCTATCATTGGATTGATTTTCTTTTCTTTTGGAAGGAACATATTCACAAGTTTTGCAAAAAGTACCCCACCGGCCGTATCGAATATAAAAGCAACAAGGCCCATGGCCAAAATGAGAAGAGTATCGAAGTTGAGAAATTTTTCAGCCGACATAGAGCCTCCAATAGAAATGCCCAAGAGCAGTGTAACCAGGTAAGCCAGTTCATTCTGTGCGACTTGAGAAAGTCTTTCTACCACACCCGACTCGCGGATCAAGTTTCCGAACATAAGCGAACCTACAAGAGGCACGGAGATCGGGGCAACGATACCCGAAGTCATCGTCACCAAGATCGGAAAGAGAATTTTGAGCCACTGGGGCGATTGTTTTTCATGCAGAGGCATATGTATGGATCGCTCCTGTTTTGTCGTCAAAAGTCGTATTACCGGCGGTTGGATAATAGGCACAAGAGACATATATGAATATGCAGCTACCGATATCGGCGCCAGATAATCCCTTGCGAATTTATTCGCCACATAGATAGCGGTCGGCCCATCAGCTGCCCCTATAATGCCAATAGAAGCTGCAGTCTTTAGATCGAAGCCAAGAAGTGTTGCAACGATCATTGTCGCGAATATTCCAAACTGCGCAGCTGCGCCAAAGAATATCATTAGAGGATTTCTAAAAAGAGGACCGAAATCGATCATCGCTCCAACGGCTATAAAAATGAGAATAGGAAATAGCTCATTAGCAATCCCTGCCTCGTAAAGAATCCTAAGAAATCCTGGTATCCCCTCGTGTTCCCATGCAATCGAAAGTGGCAGATTTACCAGTATAGCTCCAAAACCTATGGGAAGGAGAAGCATTGGTTCATACTGCTTCTTAATTGCAAGCCAGATAAGAATTCCGCCTATGCCATACATCACCAGCATTTTCCATGTAATGGAAGTAAAACCTATAAAAACGTCTTGCATGCAGCTACTTTACTCTGCATATAGCCAATAAAGCAAGTACAAATTCTTGGAAAATGCCTGCAATTGAATCTGAGTTACAAATTATAATGCTGGAATAAAAATACCATTCCTAGTAAAGTACGCTACCTATGAATCAGGATATTACTGTCGCAGTCGGCCTTTCAGGAGGCGTGGACTCATCTCTTAGCGCTTGCCTACTAAAAGAGCAGGGATACAATGTAATCGGCCTCACCATGAAGATATGGAAAGGCGCATATAAAATACAAGAAAATCTCAAACATTCATGCTTTGGCCCTAGCGAGCAAGAAGACATCGAGGCATGCCAGCGTCTATGTACAAGCTTGGGCATTCCTTACTATGTCATAGACCTCGCAGATGAATATGAACTATATGTGCTAGAATACTTTCGCAGCGAATACCTTGCAGGTAGAACACCCAATCCTTGCATAGTCTGCAATCGCGATCTCAAGTTCGGATTCTTGATCGATAGAGCAAGACAATCCGGCCTATCATTCGATATGTTTGCCACAGGACATTATGCAAGAAAGAGTACGATAAATGGTATCACATATATAAGAGTAGCTCGAGATATCGATAAAGATCAGAGCTATTTCCTATATGGTTTAGATTCAGCACGCCTATCGCACATCATATTCCCGCTTGGAGAGATGACAAAAAAAGAGACACGCCAAGCAGCGCATATCTATGGATTGGAAGCAGCCGAAAAATCCGAAAGCCAGGATTTTGTTGGCGGAGGAAGCTATGCCCCTCTTTTTGAAAATAAAGAACCCTTGCCTGGCGACATTGTAGATTTGAAGGGCAATGTGATTGGTAGGCATCGAGGATTGCCATTCTATACAATTGGCCAAAGGCGTGGCATTGGAATTTCTTTAGGTACGGAACCAGTCTATGTGCTTGGCCTGGATGCAGAACGGAACCGCGTTATCGTAGGTTCTGGTGATGGGCTTTTTTCATCTGGACTAATTGCGCGATCCTTTAGACTGCAGAATCCAGAGTCTGTTGGAGAGCGCATTGCTTGTAAAGTAAAAATCCGGCAGAACCATAAGCCAGCAGAGGCAATCGCAGAGTTCGACAAAGCAGGAACTGCGCGCATAGAATTTATAATTCCCCAACGAGCTGTTGCGCCTGGTCAATCAGCAGTCCTTTACTCCGAAGAAGGTCTAGTGCTTGGGGGTGGTATAATAGAAAAGGCATTAACCGATACCGGCAAAATTGAGGAATAGAGCTCCCAACTCTCTTAAGCCAGCCCTAAACCTCGAATCCAAGATTGCTGCAGAGCGCTTGATTCTATAACAGAATTGCCTTATTCTTATTCTTATATGAAGCATAACCTTGGGGGTGCACTGGTTTCGACCTATGCGGTTTGTGGTGTGCGCTGCAGGTGGAGTAGCCACTCTCCTTAACGTGGCAAAACCTTTAAGTGCCAACAAAAACGGCGCTCTCGCTCTCGCTGCGTAAGCAGTGAGCGACGGACGCCATGGCGGACAGCTTCCGACGCCATGGATGTCTGTGACATTAGGGAGCTCACCTCACTGGTGGTCCGGTGCCTATGAGGGACATTAAACCGGAATAAGGAGCCGACCGCGTGCTGGTCTGTGCCCCGGCTCCCGACAATGCATTGACCAGATAAACCTGTAGATGCGTGCATCGCACGCATGGGGACGGGGGTTCAATTCCCCCCACCTCCATCTTGAATCCTCTATTCATACACGCTAGATTGTTCAAAATGGATTTGTGCAATCAAAGAGAAAATATATGAATATCTCACAGGAAAGCGTCGCTTTGCAGCCTCTTAACTTATGTGTTTTTTGCGGATCTTCAACTGGGGCGCGCCCTTCGTACTCCGAGGCCGCAGAAGAACTCGGGCGTATATTGGCAGAGCGAGGGATGGTTCTTGTATATGGCGGTGGAGATGTAGGCCTCATGGGCATAGTAGCCGAGGCGGCGATCAAGAATGGAGGAAAAGTTGTAGGCATCATTCCTCAGCGTCTCTACGAGCTTGTTGATCAGCAAGAGCTTTCTGAATTGCTTGTGGTAAACGACATGCATGAAAGAAAAGCTCTAATGGAGAAAAAGGCCGATGCTTTTCTCTGCATGCCGGGTGGTATAGGAACAATGGAGGAGCTTTTCGAAGTATGGTCGTGGCGATATATCGGATATCATCAAAAGCCTGTAGCCTTGCTAAATATAGAGCACTACTATGATCACCTTTTAGAAATGCTGAAGCATATGGTCAAAGAAGGATTCCTACATAAAGAAATCTATGAAGATCTTATTGTGAGCGATAATATAGCATATTCGCTCGACGCCCTCTGTAAAAAAACTGGCACCTCTGGTGCGGCGCCATTTCTAAAAAAGCCAGAGCGTAGAAACCACAATTAAAGCAATTCAGTTCCGCGATAGCTTATGCTTTAAAAAAGAATTAATTAGATATACTTTGAGATCGTACAGCCTGTCCGTAATAGAAACCTTATAGATATGCGGATTGAGAAGGCGCAAATATGTCGAATCAAAGGTTTGTATCCTCTCTTTCATGAATGCCTGAATCTGCTTTATATTGGGAAGAGTTTCGGTTCGATTTCCTCTGTCCATCACTTTGAAAAGAAGATGCTCTACCCTAGCTGGCGTGATTTTCAAACGACGCCAGTCCGCACTTGGATGATGCACGATATATTCGAGTCCTTCCTGTATTTTCTCATCTTGACAAGAAATAAGATCGAGTCGAGCGGCGCCGTTTTCGTCGTAAAGGCGCCAAAGATTCTTGATGCCAGGGTTGGTCGATTTTTCTGGATTATCGGAGAACTTCATGACTGGCCGCAGCCTATCTTCCGAATCTATTGCGGCGAGTTTATAGACACCCGCAAAGGCAGCTTCATTTCCACCTGTAACAAGATTCGTTCCTACACCCCAGATATCGATTGGCGCACCATCGTCTACAAGGCTTTCGATTATCTCTTCATCGAGCTCATTCGATACAACTATTTTTGCATCCATAAAGCCAGCTTCATCTAGCCTAGCTCTAATTGCTCTCGACAGGTAATCGATATCCCCTGAATCGAGGCGTACCCCAAAGCTATAACCTTTTTCTTTGAGTTTTTTCCCAACCTCAATTGCATTTATTATGCCAGATTCAAGAGAATTATATGTATCGATGAGAAAAGTCGTGTTCTGAGGATAAATTTCTGCATAAGCATTGAATGCATCGAGCTCACTCGGATAAGACATGACCCAGGAATGCGCCATGGTTCCGAGCACCGAAATTCCATACTCTTTCCCTGCAAGGGTGTTTGATGTCCCCATTGCGCCTCCGATAAATGCAGCTCGACTCGCGGAGAGCGCTCCATCTGCCCCCTGAGCTCTTCGCAAACCGAATTCCATGATCGAACCGCGGTGTGAAGCGTTCCAGATTCGCGCTGTCTTTGTAGCGATTAGAGTTTGGAAGTTTAGCACATTGAGCACCAAGCCTTCGATGATCTGTGCTGAGATTAGATCAGCTTCTATGCGAACAACTGGCTCTTGAGGGAAGATAATTTCGCCCTCACGAGCGGCATATATAGTCCCTCTAAATCTAAAAGAAGATAGAAAGTGAAGAAATTCATCCTCGAAGATGCCCAATGTCGAGAGGTATTCCAGATCATCCTGAGAAAAAGAGAATTCCTCGAGCGCTTCGATAAGAGTAGCCAAACCCGCAAATACGGAATAGCCACCATTGAATGGGTGTTTGCGAAAAAAATAGTCGAAGACTACAGGCATGGTCATCTGGCGCTTCCAATAGCCTTGAGCCATTGTCAATTCATAGAAATCCGTAAAGAGGGCATTTTTATAAATGCAATTCATATAATTCCTTTCGATGTAGGATTACTATTATAGAGTTGATGACACTAGATCGCCGGATTGCGCAAAAACGCAGCCCGCTTCACGCATCTGTTTTTTGGCATTATCTATGTCATCTGGCGCTGCGCCGATCCCTTTAATAGCATTTTCAACCACTACAACCTCAAATCCTAGTTTTCTTGCATCCAAGGCCGTAGCCTTTACACAATAATCAGTCGCTAATCCACATACAATAACTCTATTTATTCCAAGCGAAGATAAAAGTCCCTCAAGGCCTGTAGATGTTACTCCATCATTCTCGAGAAAGGCTGAATAGCTGTCGAGTTCTTTTCGTGTTCCTTTCCTAAAGATATAGCGAGCTCTCCAGGATTGAAGTGCGCGATGAAAATCTGCTCCTTGGCTTCCTGCTACGCAGTGATCGGGCCAGAGCACAGAGGGAGGACTTGTTTCCATATCTAGCGAAAAAGGAGGAAGTCCTTTAGAGGAAGCAAAAGAACAGTGCATAATTGGATGCCAATCCTGAGTCAGAATACTGAGCGGAAATGCTGCAAGCAGTTCGTTGACCTTTGGAATTATAGAATCTCCTTCTGGAACAGCCAGAACTCCACCCGGGCAGAAGTCGTTCTGAATGTCTACGACAATCAGAGCATCATCCATCTCAATTCCTCCCTTGGAAAATATTGAAAAGCTAGTCTTCTATAAAATGGTATCGCAGAGAGAGAAAATTGAAAACTACCCTTTGCGCTAAAATAACCTCATATTACGTTAAAATAACCTCATAGCGGAATTTTGGCATAACAATTTAGAGATTTGAACTGCAACTGTCTAGATTCTGGATTGAACTGCATGGATACCGAGAGCTCCATATGCAGCCGATGGTCTACTAAAGACATTCCAATTTTCCCAGTTATAGCTCTAGAATCCATATTATAGATAGGCAAATTAACAGAGGTTAAGAATGAGAACGGACTTATCTTTAATCGACAAGAGAGAAGAAGCCTATCGAATGCAGGGCTGGAGCTTGAACCGATATTCGAGCTCGTGTACTGCTCTTCAATTTGCTCAAAATATCCTGATTCTTCATTGCCGATAGATTCTGAGTCAGTTTCTTCTTCTATTTCTCCCAATTTTTGCCCGATCGAATGACTACCCTGAAGGATTCCATTGATTTTTAGCATTTCTATAGAAGAACCAGCTCTCTGCAGCACGAGGTCTAAAGCAATTTTATTGGACCAAGATATAGAATTGATTGCTAAAGCCCCAGAAATGTTGGTTTTTATGTTCAAATCTGTCTGAAATAGGCAAAAGGCTGCTTTTTGACTTTCTATTATCAATCCAATTTTTCCACCATCAGGCCAATATTTCATAGTCCATAGATCAGGTAAGGTACCAAATGATGGGGTTCTCGCATCCAGAGGCTCCACTAAGCCCTGTTTGGAAAATGCAGAAAGCTTTACATTCAAGCTCTTCAAAATCCGCATAAAGGATATATCTGCTTCATAGTCGATCTGAGCCATGGCATCATAATTAGCAACCTTTCCAAGCGCAGATAGAAAATTCCCAGTCTCTATATAAAAGAAACCTTGCAGTTTTTGGCTTTTAGCAGATATACTCATGTCGATTCTTGTGCCGATTCCTCTTAACCATGCAATATCGAATGAGTTTTCGCTTTTATTCTGATAATCCGGATATATATGAGATCTAATCATGAAAGATATCGAGGATGCGGTATAGCCAATACCAATTGAAATCCATGGATTAAGTCGAGCTAAAATACCTATCGAGTTCTCTGTATCGAGCAATGTTCCAACTCCGATTGAAACAAGCAATGCTTCTTGTGCACATAGATATTGCATTGCAGCAAAAGCATAAGGGTCTCCTTTTCCTGCTAAAAGAGACATCCTTGAAGAAGAAATCGAAATGCCAATTGGATCGCTCGATTTCCCAATATCGCCAAGCAATAGCGTTGATTTCCCTTTAGCAGATACCAAAACAGGCGCGATCAAAAAGCTAGCTGAATCTTTTACTGCAAGCTTTCCTGCATCTATGTAATAGCCTACAAGCTTTGTCTTGCCTGTAAATGCTAAATTTTCAAGCCACTCCTTATCGATCGATAGAGGAATCGATAAATTGATAAAAGCATCAGAACTATATTTTAGGAATAGAGAAATTTTTGCTTTTTTTGATGATGCGCTAAAAGAGAGATTTCCAGACAGCCGTTCTCCTGATGTTTCGGCTGTCCAAGCTAGCATCGAGCAGCAAAGAAAATGTAAAGTCAATGTTACAATTACTTTTGCTGTTTTCATATAATAGAGACGCTAGCTGAAGGCGCCTATGCTTCAAAAATTCTTTGGCATTGCTTTTGTCTTTCAGAATAATTGACATGAATGTCAATATATATTATTTTTTCTATGAATCATAATCATTATATCGAAGAGGGAGAAAAATATATGTCCGTTACTATCTATACGACTCCTAGCTGCGGCTATTGTAGAATGGCAAAAGAGTGGTTCCGGCAGAATGGTATTTCTTTTACCGAATACAATGTCGCTGCTGACATGCGAAGCGCAGAAGAAATGTTCAGGAAATCGGGTCAGATGGGCGTACCAGTTATAGACATAGATGGCAGAATCATCGTTGGCTTCAATAAGACCGAGATTGAAAAATCTCTGCATCATTGAGTGGAATACTTAAATTATTTTAGGGTCTGGTATCAAATCTATAATTCTTCTGATAGAATTGCGCTCAGGTGAAGACTTTGAAGCAATTCAATTCGGCCATAATTTTAAATAGATCCATTGCTCCAAACTTGATGCATTTGGCTTTTGAATGGCCAAAAGATCTGCAGCCACCATTACCAGGCCAATTCTTTACTTTTTTGCCTTCGATGGTTGAATCGAGTGCAGGAATCATTTTGAGAAGGCCTTTGGCCTTTGCTGGCTTTGAGCCTAAAAAAAATACGGCAAATTCCTCTGCATCTCTTTCTGCAATCGCTCACTCGATATATCAAATCAGAGGCCCATGCACAAAAGCTCTTGCCCTACAGCAAGCTGGCAGCTATATCGATATCATTGCATCGCTAGGAAATAGTTTTCCTTATCCCGATAGAGAAGAGAAGGTCATAATTGCTGGCGGTGGAATCGGAATTGGACCAATGCTATTTCTGGCTGCATCGCTAGCGGAGAATATTGCTATTCCCGAAGACCATATTGAGAATATTCTAAAACCGCTTGAATCTTCCAGAAGTAGTAAAGAAATGAAGCTAATTTTCGGATTTCGAAGTATGCCTCTTGTTCCTTCATTTAAAGAAGCAACAGGTAATAATTCAATAGCCAAGACTTGGGAGAGACTATTATCCGGAGCTTTTATAGCAACGGATGATGGATCTAAAGGTTTCCATGGCACAGTGCTCGATGCTTTGGAGTTTCTAAAAAAGACCGATAAATTGGCTAGATTTTGGCATGTCTATGGTTGTGGTCCCGAGGCGATGATTGCAAAATTGGCAGCTTTTGCGAAACGAAATAACTTCCCTGCCCACCTTTCTGCTGAGCAATGGATGGCCTGCGGTATAGGAGCTTGTCAAGGTTGTGTGCTTCCTGCTCGAACGGGAGGTTATCTCCGCGTTTGCTCTGATGGCCCAGTTTTTGAGGCGAATGCCATAGACTGGGAGGCCTGCCTGTGAAGAACTCAATAGAAGGCCAAAATAATTCTTCTGCTTCTTTCGAGCCAGACTTATCTGTAAAAATTGGTTCTCTTAAGATGGCAAATCCCGTAGGAGTCGCATCTGGTATCTTTGGATATGGCGAAGAATACGAGGAGCTTGTTAATATCGATGAATTAGGCGCTCTATATACAAAAACGGTAACCCTTGAACCAAGAGAAGGCAATCCAGCACCGCGACTTGTTGAAACACCAATGGGACTTATAAATTCCATAGGTCTAGCTAATCCCGGCCTCGAGTGTTTTCTCAAAGAAAAACTGCCACTCTTAAGAAATTATAGCTGTGCTATTATAGCTAATATCGCTGGCTCGACCGAAGACGAATATGCCATGCTTATTGATGGTATCGAGGAGTGGCTCTCATTATCTGAACCTTTACCAAAAATTGGTATCGATGGCTATGAAATCAATGTCTCTTGTCCCAATGTGTGCGAGGGAGGAATGTCTTTTGGAATCGACCCTGTCATTGTAAAACGATTGACTCGCTCCTTAAGAAAGCGCACCGATAAGCCTCTAATTGTGAAACTTAGCCCTAATGTTACAGATATAGCAGAAATAGCTCGCGCCGCAGAAGAAGGCGGGGCCGATGCAGTATCCTGTATCAACACAGTTTTAGGCATGGTCATAGATACAGATCGCATGAAACCTGCTATTGCCAAGGGCATAGGAGGGCTCTCGGGTCCTGCTATCCGTCCTATTGGAGTAGCTGCAACCTATCGTGTCAGCCGCTCAGTATCTATTCCTGTGATAGGAGTCGGCGGCATCGCTCGTGCAAGTGATGCGATTCAATATTTCCTTGCCGGTGCTCAGGCAGTGCAGATTGGAACCGCACTGTTCTCAAACCCTCATGCTCCGCAAGAAATACTTAGTGGGATTACCGACTGGATGAAAAGACATGGTGTGCTGAGGGTGCATGATATCAATTCTATGCTGAAATAAGAGAATAATCTAAAGAATTGTCTCTTCTTGGGGCATATTCAAATAAGATGCAGATGCCTTAGATCGCCAAGAAGTCCAGCTCGAAGCTCTGACATCATTTTCCTAACTGGCTCCGAAGCCCAATCAGGATAGGTCCATGGAAGCGCTTTGAATTCTCCGTGCTCAAAGATCAAGGTCAATTCTGCATAGATTCCATCCGAGAGGGGGATACGGTGGGAACGGTCTTTGGTTGTGGCTAGACAGAATCGAGCGGTCCCGAGTATGCCTGGATCGAGATTGACCAACCTGCAGCTATTTTTTGCAAGCCTTAGCTCTATAGCGTCGGTAGCGCGCTTGATCATCGATAGTTTGGAAGGATCTATTAGCTCTCTAAAAGCCCAGTAAGATCGTAAGATATTTTCTCCCATTTCCGGACAGTAGTATTTTGTCCACAAAAAAGATTCTTTGCTTGATTGGAAGCAAAGCGGTCCATACAGTCCTATCATTGCATCGAGAGCAGCTATTTCCGCTTCCGTATCCGAAGAAAGCACTCCAACAATTAGCCGCTCCGGGATAAATTCTTTTTCAATTCCCATGTTTATTGCCTTCCAAACTATTATATTGCATAATTAGTTCTATGAACTCAAGGCTTTTTCTGGTTGTATCTTTTTTAGCCCTAGCTTTTTTGCCTCTTGCTGCTCAAATGCAAGAAACGGAATTCGTGACAGTATATGGCTCTCAACTGCCAGAACTAGATCCTCAGAAGGCTATCTTCTCGAATGAAGCTCAGATCCACACTGCTATATATGAGGGCCTTTTCAACTATGATCCCAACACTCTCGAACCAATGCGTGCCCTAGCCCAGAACTGGGAACGCTCAGTGGATAAGAAACTATATCGCTTTACCATTCGAGACAATGCTCTCTGGTCCGATGGCTCACCCATCACTGCTGAAGACTTTGTGCGTTCATGGTTTAGAATGCTAGACATAAACGCTGAATATGCAACTTTCTTCGATATAATCGAGGGAGCAAAACAATATCGCATGGGCTTGGATAAGAATCCAGAGCATGTTGGAATCAAGGCAGCTTCCCCTAATACGCTCGAAATAACGCTTGTGCGACCTGTCGCTTACTTTACAAGGCTCCTTTGCCATCAATCTTTCTCTGTAATTCATCCATCGATGATAGATGCAGGAGATTGGAGAAACGCAATTCCCTACCCTGTCAGCGGCCCCTATAAGCCAGTAAGTATGACAGATACAGAGCTTATTCTTGAAAAGAACGAAGCTTACTGGGACTCCAAAAATGTGAGTATTCCAAAACTTAGAATGATGTTTACAGACGACGATGAACTAGCTACTTCCCTTTTCAATACTGGATATGTCCACTGGCTCGATGGACCCGGGAATTATGACAAGGTGCTCCTTCAAACAGCGATTCAGATTTCTCCTATGTATTCGACTCATTATTGGTTTTTCAACTGTCGTTCAGAGCCCTGGAATGACAAGAGAGTAAGGCGAGCTCTTGCTCTTCTTCTACCTTGGGATAGTATCCGCTCAAGCGAATTCTATATGCTTCCTGCGAAGACTCTGGTACTCCCCTTGCCTGGTTACTCCAAGACCAAAGGAATAGAAAAAACTGATAGCACGGAAGCTATGAAGCTTCTCGAAGAGTCCGGATACCCCAAGGGCCAAGGCCTTCCCGAAATAATCATAGCATTTGCAGATTATGAAAGACCGCGTTCTATCGCCAATACTTTTAAGACTGAGTGGGAAAAAGCGCTCGATGTAAAAGTAACTCTAAAGCCAATGCAACCTTCATCCTATTATGAGAGCATAGGCAACAGGTCGGAGGCTTCATCCTTTACTATAGCTCATGAAACCTGGATCGGCGACTTCGCAGACCCGGAAGCTTTCCTTCAGATGTGGACTAGCGACGCGCCCCTCAATATCGCAGGTTATAATGATTCGGTTTTCATGGACTTCATGATACAGTCTTACGATGCTAGCGATGAAAAGCGCATGAGTATTCTGGCTAAAGCAGAAACCGAGCTGCTCCAGGGCGCAGCTTGTCTACCAATATATCATAACTTCGCAGCATCTGTGATTGATATCGATTTCATCCAAGGATGGTATCAGAATGCCCTTGACATACACCCTTATAAATACCTTCACTTTGGCAATCCTAGCATAAGCCCCAATGTGGCAAAGGTATCAAGCTCATACATTTCATTGAGATAAACTGAAAGACCAGGAAGAACTATGAACAACATCGATGAGACAGGCGAATTCCTGAAAAGCCTTGGCTTTCCGCTGTTAAATATCCATGCAATGGCTAAGCATCACGATTTTATTACGGCAAACAAGCGCATCCTTGTAATTGGCCCGATGGGTTCAGGCAAAACTGAATTTGCTGCACGTGTTTGGCGAGACAGCCGTGTAGCGCTTAAAAAAAAGGGAGATGTAAGAAGATTGACAAGCATGGCCAATGTCGATCGAAGGAATGTTTTTATAGTCCGCTCTGCTTTAGATAAGAGTCGTTTCCCCGATTATCCTGATGATGCATTAGCATATAGGGGAGGTTACGAAAGATGCGGAAATAGAATAGGTGCTGCAAAAGACTCTTTTGGGCTCGAAGTGCTCATAGCTGAAAATCCTGAAGTAGGTACCTGGATCGTCGACGAAGCGGCATTTTTCGATGAGCGTGTAGCATATCTCACAAAAGATGAAGGCGAATTGAGAGGACTTTGTTTCATTTTCCCCACACTGTTATTAAATTTTCGTCGCGAAATCTTCAATCAGACCGCTCGACTTCTCCTGGAGACCGCAACGGATGTAGTACCACTTACAGCTTACTGCGAACACGAAGAATGTCTAAGGGATTCTCTCTATACATATCGATATTATCTAGTGGATGGTCAGGAGTGCCCCGCCCTATACTTCGATCCTCTAATCATAATAGGAGGGGACCGTACCAAGCACGATGGACGTGAACCAAACTACTGCACCAGATGCGACGATCATCATTATCTGCCCGCAAAGGAATATACTTTCTTCACTCTTAAGCCTTTTGGCGAGCTTGCTGCCCGTGGAAATATTGCGCCACTCTTCGCTGAGTTGGCTGCTCTCCAGGGAAATATCGAAGAATCGAGGCTCTATTCATCTATACGAGGTCGTTGTGCAGAAGAGATAGAACGTGAGATGCAGATGAATTCTCTCAAGGTACCTTTAATAGCCGAACGAGCCCTTGTATATCTGTATGCCGAGCAAAACCTGTTATCCGAAGAGCAGATGCGCTTTTTTATCCAAAAGCTGAATCTCGATAAGGATTATCTCAGTCAGAGACTAGCTGACAATCGAAGGCCTTTGACGCTTTAAGGCGTTAGGGATCTTATAGATTGTTGTCTTAGGGATATAGCATAGAATCAAAGCCTTATTATGTAGCTTGAAATCCTTCTAATACTTCTTTTGCTTTTAAGGCGAATTGTTTCGCCATATCCGCTGAAGCAAAGCTTGCGCGATAAAAAGCCTCTCCCCCTCCTCCTTTTCCACCTAAATTCAACATAATTTCTGAAAGAACCGCTGAAAGCGCTGGGAATCGCGCTTTTGCAGGGACTTGTATGATAATAGTGGAATCAAGAAGGCAAGAAGCTATTGCTGGCCTTCCAAGCGATACAGCTGCTTTGCAAAGCATAGTACCCCAATCTGCATCTTCCTTCTCTAGCGTAAACTGAATTATGTCTGAGGGTCCTGCATGGATCGAAGCAAGCTTGGCCTCGGCTTCAGCATACTCTACCAAGCATCTCTTGGCTCTTTTTTCCAATGAAGCAGACTTTTCTAGAATCTCACGCAATCGTATAGAAATATCACCAATGCTGGATCCAAGCAAAGTAGCAGCTTCTCTATTGTCCTCATAAGCCCTGGACATGAGCTCTATGGCATGAGCTCCAGATGCAAAATACATGCGTACATGGCCTTTATAGCGCTCGAGCGAAAGCACCTTGAGAGCTCGAACTTGGCCTGTTCGTTCCAGATGAGTCCCTCCACATGGAGAGCAATCATAGCCTTGAATCTCGACGACACGAATAACAGCTTCGTTTATTGGAGGCCTTTTTCTAAGTCTAAAGGTCGAAATATCTTCTGGAGGACAGTAATGTATCAAAACCGCTGCATCCCTCTCTATCCAGGCCTCGACCTCGGTTTCGATCTGCGCAAGCGGCAGCTCAGCTGGATCTTTTGCTGAAACATCGATTGTGCAATACTCTGTTCCAAGGTGAAAAGAAATCGTATGAATGCCATATTCCTCTTCGAGCACCGCTGAAAGTAGATGTTGTCCTGTATGCTGCTGCATGTGGTAGAGACGCCTTGGCCAATCGAGGCTCAAATGTACGGCTGAACCAGGCTTTAAAATTTCTCCCTCTTTCTCATTCTGCAGCTCGATATAATGCCATATCTCACCTTCTATCTCCTGAACATCCATAACCCGCTTATCTTCAATAAAACCTAAGTCCGCTGGCTGTCCTCCGCCCTCTGGGTAGAATATTGTCTCGCTCAGCAAAACACCTAATATAGTAGAGCCTCTATTGACTACAGGTTTGGTAGCCTTAACAACGACATCCGCTTCCTTAAGCCATGGATCGAGATAAAACAACCTTTCACCTAGCATTTCGGCATTCATCGATTCGCCTCTAGCTGTCTACCTTCTTCATAATCGACTTCCTCTTCTTCGAAAGGCTGATCGGGAACATAGACTGGATGCACAACACCATTCTCATTTTGGACACGGATTGCGATAGCCTTACTCACTCCAGATTCCTCCATCGTGATACCAAGCAAGGTGTCGGCACTAGCCACTGTCTTCTTATTATGAGTGATCACAATGAATTGGCTCATTGTGCCGAATTCTCTCAAGAGATTCACAAGCTGTACTATATTGGCTTCATCGAGAGCCGCATCTATCTCGTCCAAAAAACAGAATGGCGAGGGTTTGACCATATAGGTTGCAAAAAGAAGCGCAATAGCCGTGAGTGTCCTTTCTCCTCCGGAAAGCAAAGAGATGTTTTCGAGCTTCTTGCCTGGAGGCTGAGCAAAGATTTCTATGCCACTCTCTAGGACATGGTCGGGATCCGAAAGCCGTAGCTCTGCTCTTCCTCCACCAAATAGTCTTCGGAATATATTGTGAAAATTCTTTTTGATTTTATTATAGGTTTCCACAAAAAGCTGTGCGCTTTCGGTTCTTATCTCATTGGTGATCCTTACAAGGTCTGCTCGCGCTTTTACGAGATCATCATATTGCCCCGAAAGAAATTCAAAGCGCTGTTTCACTGGCTCGAATTCCTCGGGAGCCATAAGGTTTACAGAACCTAGTGACGATAGAGAAGCCTTTAAGGATACAAGCCTTTCCTTGATTTCAGAAACAGGAGAGCGAATTTCATACATTCGGCTTTCGAAAGCTAGTAAATCTCGCGAATAGAGATCTGCAAAATTATCCTTGAGGTTGCGAATCTCTGTCTCGCTTTGCGCTTTTGCAGTATGTAAGTTTTCGAGCTCTTGTTGAATGGACTGCAGATTCTGCTCGAGCTCTGTCGACTCTTTGCGCTTGTCTCCAAGATCTTCAGTCGCTCGACTAATGGATTTATCGAGCTCCGACATTTCCTCTGTTAGATTTCTACCCTTATGCTCTATCTCTGCAAGCTCTTCCTGTAACAATTTGATTTCTTCTTCGAGCTTTTCGCAGCGTCTTTGCTGATCTAAGAGCTCGCTAGCAACTTCGCGATGGTAAGCTTCTTGGCCGGCGATTTCTCTCTTTAGCACCGAAAGTGCTTCTTTTGCAGCTTCCATCTGTGCTTGAATCTTCGCTTTTTCCAGCTTGGCCTCTTCTAGTGTCTTGCGATAGGCTTCGATTTTCTTTGCTAGATCTGTATTTCTTAGCGATAGACCCTGATTCTCGGCTTCTATTCTCTTAATACGCTCGCTTTGATCAAAAATTTCCGCATCGATGCGACGTTTTTGAGTCATAACGCCTTCGGGAGCGACAAGCTCGTCTAAGAATCCAGGCTCTATCTCGATGTATTGTAAAAAATCCCTTTCAAGATCCGAGGAAAGAGAAGATAAAGCTCGTAGTCCATCGACCAAGCCCTCGAGTTCACGAGAACGATCTTGGGCGCTCAAAGAAGAAGCAATTCTGGTATAATCTTGGAGTCTATCTGCTCGAGAAGAGGCTGAAATCGAAATTTCTTTTATTTTCTGCTGTATTTGTGCTTCGAGCTTCTGCTTTTGCTCGATCTGCGATTCTGATTTGCGAAGCCGTTCGTCGACGAGCTCTGCGATTCTTTCTGTGATAGTATCCAGTTTCTCATGGAGAAGTGTTGTCCTTTGAGCAATTTCCTTGGATTCCTCGATATTGTGTCTTATGCTTTCCTCATTTGCTTTTAGCAATAAAGCAGCTGCAGAGATATTCTCATCGAAAGTATGTATATTGGCTTCGATTTCTCTAATTCTAGTTTTATAGCCGGCAAATTCCGCTTCTTTATCGCCTTCTTCTTCCTGAAGTGATTCTATTTTTGAGGCAATAGCACGATCTCTTGCTTCGAGTTGCTCTATTATTGACTTGATCTCGCGGAGCCTCTCTGTCAACAGCGCCTTCTGCTTTTCTTTGCCATTCTTTTCAACAGCAAGGCCATAAATCAGTTTCTGCATCTCGATTAGTCTTGCTTCAAGCTTGTTCAATATATCGAGATCCGCGGACATAGATTGGCTCATAGAATCTATGCGCTGGACAAGTGCTTCGCGATCTTTCTTTTTTTGATTAAAAAGGTCATTAACTCGGTCCTGCTCGCGGATGTGCTGGCGCAAGCGGATCAAATATAGATCTAGCTCCGTTTCAAATATCCTATCTTTTAGCTGCCTGTATTTGATAGTCTTGTCGGATTGGACTCTTAGGTTTTCGTAGGATTGTTTGACTTCTCTGATTATAGCTTCTATTTGGCGGAGATGCTCTTCGGTTTTGGCAAGCTTAAGCTCAGCTTCGTGAGCACGAACTCTGTGCTTCGTGATACCCGCTGCCTCTTCGAATAGATAACGCCGATCTTCAGGTTTCGAGGATAACACCTGATCTATGCGCCCCTGTTCCATCACTGAATAGGCTGATTTGCCAATACCAGTATCCCAAAAGAGTTCCCTAATCTCCTTCAACCTTGCTGGCTTGCCGTTTATGAAATATTCATTTTCCCCAGAGCGATAGATTCTTCGCTTTACCTCGATTTCGGGAACATCGAGAGGTAGCGCTCCCTCATCATTGGTTATTGTAATTGCTACCTCTGCAACAGAAAGTGGTCGCCTCGTCTCAGTACCGTTGAATATGACATCTTCCATTGTTTCTGCGCGCAGGCTTTTCGCAGACTGTTCACCTACTACCCATTTGATAGAGTCTACGATGTTGGATTTGCCGCAACCATTAGGACCTACCAGAGCTGAGATTCCTTTTGAAAACTCGATGCGTATTCGATCCGCAAATGATTTGAATCCAAATATTTCAAGGCTTTTTAAATACACAGAATGATTCCTTCGTAGCTAAATAAAAGCACCCACAGAAACGCATGGGCGCACTGCAGGTGCTCTCACAGAAGCAATAAAGTTCTATCGATCTTGCTGAATGAGCAGATCATATGCTTCTTGCGTGGTCTTGCAGTCTAAAAGCCCATCTCGAAGCTCAACTATTTTGAGTCTTGCAGAGAAAAACGACAGCGTTTGCAAATAGTATGCATGCTGATTATATGCGGCAGCAATCATGAACAATAATCGCACTGGCACATCATCGAGCGTCTGAAAATCGACAATGTCACAACGAGAGATTCCTATTGAAACCACAAGGTCTGTAACAGAATTAAGCCTCACATGGGGGATAGCAATGCCTTTTCCTATCGCTGTACTCATGAGTTCTTCGCGTCGGAGAATTTCAGAGATCAATTCTTCTTTGTTCTTTATTTGGGGTGCTGTTGAAAGATTTTCTGCCAATTTGATTAGTGCATCGCGCTTGGAGGGGTAATTTAGAAAAATAATCCGATCAGGGGAAATGATATTTTGGATTTTTACGCTGCTGATGAGTGAAACAGGTCTGTTCGAAGAAAGGCGCTCGTTTACCCATCGTTCTATCTCACTTTTTTTAAAACGCCAGACAGTGCCTATCTTTCCGGACGGTATTTCGCCTTTCTGAGCCCAGTCGTAGACTGTTCGTTCGGAAACCCGCAAGTACTTTGCTACTTCTTCAATAGTAAGGATGTCGTCATCCATTCGATATGCGCCTCCTACTTGAATTCTCTGACATATTATTGAATCTATTTGTAAGGTATGTCAAGTATTGGAAAATAGTATTTCTAGTCATTTTTGTTTTCCTTTAGTACCAAGGTTTCAAGAAATATCTCCACAGACTGATATGGGAAACCCTGTCTTCTTAAAAAGGATCGCAAAAAAGACCTCCTTTCAGAAATAGTATTGAGATTTAAGCGAGAAAATGTTGATGGTTTTCTTAGCAAGGATTCAACATTTTTCTTTATGGCTTCCATAAAATCGCTTTCTGGAATAGTAGCCATGCTGTCAGCCAGTATTGTCTGAGGGTTTTCGAAAAGCCCAATTCGAGGCCAGGCCAAAGCTTGCATTCTAGTAGGCCCCTGTCCTCTCTTTACACAGTGCGACTGAAAAAGCATCCTAACATAGCGGCGATCATCCACATAATGCTCGGAGCATATCCATCGAATACAGATATGCGCAATTTCCGGCTCATATCCTTTTTTTAGAAGTTTCTGATATAGCTGTCTTGAAGCTTGTTCAGCTCGAGAAATAAGCAAAAGAGCATCATTGCGAGCTCTATGCAGAGTACTAAGGCGGCTCAGAAGCAGAATCATCTCTTCATCTATTGATTCGCCTTCCGAATGTTCGGTCAGAGAATAGACATCCAACGAACTATTGTTCGATGATAGTTCTAGAAGCTGTGCATCCACTTCATCGAAACAAAACAGAAGGCCTCCAGAAACCGCCACTTCGAACGATCCGGAGGCCTTTTTGCGAACGGAATCGATCCGCATCGCCATAAGTCGTCAGCGTTTGGAGAACTGGAATCTTCGGCGAGCGCCGCGTTGGCCGTATTTTTTTCTTTCCACCATGCGCGGATCGCGAGTCAATAGGCCATTGGCTTTAAGCGAAATATGATTTGCCGGATCGATCTGAGCCAGGGCACGGGCAAGGCCATGAGAACAAGCACCCGCCTGCCCGGATAAACCACCACCTACTACTGTAATATATGCATCGAACTTATTTTCGCTATCGGTTACAAGAAGCGGCTTTCTAACTTGGGCAATTAGACCTTCAACTGCAAAATAATCCTTAAGATCTTTCTCGTTTATGAATATCTTACCTGAGCCATCTCGTAGGAAAACTCTGGCGACTGCGCATTTCCTGCGGCCCGTGCCAATACCAAGATTGATGTTCTTTACCATTTCTTTCCTTCTCCGCTCAAATATCTATTGCAATCGGATTCTGTGCTATATGCGGATGATCGGGACCAGCATAGACCTTTACATTCTTGAACAGCTTGCGGCCAAGAGGCCCCTTGGGCAACATGCCTTTGATTGCAATCTCTATTGGAGATACTGGATTGCGGGCGATAAGCTCTTCAAAGCTAATATCCTTAATACCACCAGGATATCCAGTATGGTGATAGTATGTTTTATTCTGACGTTTGCGCCCTGTTATATCGACTTTGTCAGCATTGATAATAATGACATAATCCCCTGTCTCTTGACTTGGAGTAAATGTCGGCTTGTTTTTGCCTCTCAAAATCGAAGCAACCTTAGCTGCCACGCGACCAAGTGGCTTACCTGCTGCATCGATGACATACCACTTTCGATCGGCGGTTGCAGCAGTAAAAAATGCAGTCTTCATTTATATATGCCTTCACCTTATTGAGGAATACTTAAAAATGCGGGTGCATATTCCCACAGTTTCAAAAATCTGTCAAGCATCCGAGCCAAAAAACAACTTTTAGTCTCCTTTTTTCTCGGTAGCTTTCTCTTCATTTTCAGAATTCTTAGACTTGTTCTTCTCTTCTTCTTTTTCTCTCTCTTCTTCTTTTTTCTCTTCTATTTTATCTTTGATATCTGCTATTCCAATAAAAACTGCAAGGGCACCAATCATTAAAGCTATTACAGGCAAAGCACCCCTAAGAAAAGCTAGGACATCACTCCACCATCCTAAAATCCCTGGAATTACCATGAGTACCGCCACTACTATTAGTCCAATCCCAACTAATAATGCAGTCATTTCTCTTCTCCTTAATTGTACAAGCTTATTGGCATTTGTGTTTAGCGGACCGATATGTCCTCAATTGTTTTCTAATATAACACAAGCATCGATTATTCGCAATGGAGCGTTGATACACACTTGTATATCGGCATAATCGAGATTATAAACATCACATGATATCGCCTCGTTCTCTAGTCATGTATAAAACAAAACCCGCTATTGTTATCTCAAAAGATTTAGATAGGATTTTGATCAAGCCAATAGATGGAGATGAACGCAGAGTGCGAATCAAAGATCTGACTCTTGTCCATGCTGGCCCAATTGATTCTTTTCCACCTATTCAACATAGCATAGAGGTAGATGAAGCCATAGAGCTACTAAAAGATGAAAACCCCGAAGGTCTCTCAATAATATCTTGGAATGAGTTTGCAGAACTTGCTTGGAGCAAAGCCGAAGCACAGCATATCGTTATAGCTTGGTATACGCTTCTTGAAAACCCTGCCATAGAAATACTTGATAATGGC